>Ga0208507_1000103_pt1 | contig 67765 bp, 59 predicted proteins | sample CryBogCBH12Aug01_FD_184626 | JGI IMG/M metagenome (GOLD analysis project Ga0208507, IMG submission 184626) | Freshwater microbial communities from Crystal Bog, Wisconsin, USA - CBH12Aug09.1 (SPAdes) (version 2) | ecosystem: Environmental > Aquatic > Freshwater > Lake | place: Crystal Bog...
CCGCCGAGATCCTCCTGATCCGCCGGGACGAACACGAGGTGGTGGTGCTGAGTGAGCCGCGGCACCACTCCAAGGCCCCCCTGAACCTGCAGGTTCCTCTGGCCCAGGCCCCGCCCCTCGCCGCCATGGCGGCCCAGGGCCAGGAGGGCCTTGCCGAGGGCCCCGACTATCGCCAGGTGCCCGTGGTGGCGGCGGTGCGCCAGGTGGCCGGTACGCCCTGGTCGCTGGTGGCGAAGGTGGACGCGGCCGAGCTCTATGGGCCGATCCACCGCCGGCAGCTGACCAGCAGCATCGGCCTGCTGGTGCTGCTGGGGCTGGCCGCCACGGGCATTCTCCTGGCGGTGCGGGTGCGGGACGGCGAGTCCGTGCGGACCCAGCTGGCCCTGTCCCAGCGCTTCGAGTGGCTCATGCGCGAGGCCAACGACAGCATCCTGCTGCTGGACGCCGAGGGTCACGTGCTGGAGGCCAACGCCCAGGCCGTGGCCCAGTACGGCTACTCCGAAGCCGAGTTCAAGGGCATGAACATCATGGAGTTACGCCCGCCGGAAGCCCAGGCCGAGGCCGGAGGGCTGTTCGCCCGGATGAAGGCCAGCGGTGCCCTGCGCTTCGAGACCACCCATCAGCGGCGGGATGGCACCGTCTTCCCGGTGGAGATCAGCGCCCGGTCCGTCCAGTCGCCCGAGGGCCTCCAGATCAGCGCCCTGGTGCGGGACATCTCCGAGCGGGTGGCCAAGGACCGTGAGATCCAGCGCATCACCCAGCTCTACGCGGCCATGGGGCAGGTGAGCCAGGCCATCGTCCTCTCCCCCGCGCGGGAGGCGCTGCTCGCCAGGATCTGCGAGGTCATGGTGGAGTCCGGCGGGTTCGCCCTCGCCTGGATCGGCTGGGATGATCCCGCCAGCCACCACATCACCGCCGTGGCCCGGCACGGGGACAGCCGGGGCATGCTCGACCGGGTGGCGGCCCGCAGCGACGACAGCCCCGAGGGTCGCGGCGCCATGGGCACAGCCATCCGCGAGCGCTGTCCCTGCATCATGAACGACATTCCCAGGGGCCCAGTCTCGAAGCCCTGGCAGGTGGAGCTGGAGGCCTACGGTTTCGCCAGCTCCGCGGCCTTCCCCATCAGCGAGGGCGGCCAGGTCCGGGGGGCGCTGGCGGTCTATGCCCTGGAGCGGGACTTCTTCGGCACCCACGAGGCGGAGCTCCTGGAAGAGGCCTCCCAGGACATCTCCTACGCCCTGGACCACCTCGCGGGGGAGGACCAGCGGCGGCGTGCGGAGCAGGCTCTCCGGGAGAGCGAGCAGTTCCTCACCCAGGCCCAGGAAGCGGGGGGCGTCGGCACGTACATCTGGGAGATTCCGGAGAACCGCTGGCGGAGCAGCGCCTTCCTGGACCGGATCTTCGGCATCGACGAGTCCTACACCCGGGACCTCGAAGGGTGGGTCGCCCTCGTGGCCCCCGAGTTCCGGGCGCAGATGCAGGCCTATGTCGCCGGGATCATCGAGCGGCGGGAGCGCTTCGACCTCGACTACCCCATCCTGCGCGTCTCGGACGGGGCGGCGCGCTGGGTGCATGGCTGGGGCGAGCTCCACTACGACCAGGAGGGCCGGCTCCTGGCTCTCGCGGGGGTCATTCGTGACATCACGGAGCGGCGGGAGGGCGAGGCCGAGCGGCTGCAGCTCGAGAACCAGCTCCAGCACTCGCAGAAGCTGGAGAGTCTGGGCAGTCTGGCCGGCGGCGTGGCCCACGACATGAACAACGTCCTGGGCGCCATCCTGAGCCTGGCCTGCACCCTCCGCGAAGGGGCCGATGGCTTCTCCACCGAGGCCCGGAACCTCGACACGATCATCAGCGCCTGCATGCGGGGCCGCAGCGTGGTGAAGGGGCTCCTCTACTTCGCCCGCAAGGATCTCCAGGAGGAGCGGCCCATCGACCTCAACGACCTGGTGCGGGAGATGGGCCAGCTTCTGGGCCATGCCATGCTGCAGCGGGTCCACCTGGAGATGGATCTGCAGGAGGGCCTCGGCCTGCTCCAGGGCGAGCGTGGCGCCCTCAGCCATGCCCTCATGAACCTCTGCGTGAACGCCATGGATGCCATGCCCGGCGGGGGCAGCATCCACATCCACACCTGCTCAGGTGCGGATGGCGGCCTGATCCTGCGCGTCCAGGACAGTGGCTCGGGCATGTCGCCGGAGGTGCTGGCCAAGGCCGTGGAGCCCTTCTTCACCACCAAGCCCCAGGGCAAGGGCACCGGCCTCGGTCTCGCCATGGTCTACGGCACCGTCAAGGCCCACGAGGGCAGCCTGGAGCTCACCAGCCGGATCGGCGTCGGCACCGAGGCGGTCATCAGCTTCCCCGCCTCCCGTGTGGTGCCCCGGCCTCCCGACACCACCCTGGTGCCGGTGGCCGACCAGGCGACCCAGCGGGCCCTGCGCATCCTCCTGGTGGATGATGACGAGCTCATCCGCGAGTCCGTGGCGCCCATGCTGGAGCTGCTGGGCCACCAGGTGTTGACCGCCTCCAGCGGCGCCTCCGCCCTGCGCCTGCTGGAGGCCAACCGTCCCATCGGTCTGGTGATCCTGGACATGAACATGCCGGGCATGAGCGGGGCCGAGACCCTGCCGCACGTTTTGAAACTCTGCCCGGGGATGCCTGTGGTCATGGCCACCGGCTTCAGCGACCACGAGATCGCCCCTCTCCTGGCCAATCATCCGGAGGTCTCCATCCTGCGGAAGCCTTTCAGCATGAAGGAGTTCCAGCGGAAGCTGGACAGCTTGCCCTTCCCGCCCCAGGAATGTCCAGAATCCTGAAGGGGGCTTCCGATCATGGCGCAATCCTCGGCTGCCGATGCGTTGCCTGGAGCCACTGGATGTCCAGGATCGTGGTCGTCGACGACAGCAAGTTCATGCGCAACCTGCTCACCCGCTTCCTGGAAGGGGCCGGGCACGAGGTGTTTCCCTGGGAGGAGCTGGCGGCGTCGGAAGTCGGCGGCAGGGTGCGGGAAGATCAACCGGACCTGGTGATCACGGACTTCCAGATGCCGCGCTGCAACGGCCTCACGGTGGCGCGCATGGCCCGCCTGGCCAAGCCGGGCCTGCCGGTGGTGGTCCTGACGGCCACCCACGACCCCATGGTCATGGAGGCCCTCAGGCGTCAGGAGGTGAGCTGCATTCTGCACAAGCCCCTGAGTGCCGAGGCGCTCTTGGAGGCCGTGCGGGACGTGCTCTGAGCTGAGAGGTCGTGAGAAAACCCCGATGGATCCTGAGGGGGTTCAGCCCGTCCGCCTAGAGCCGGTCGAGGGCGTCCCGGCCGATGCCGGGGTTCCAGACCAGCGGCTCGTAGGTGGCGAGACCGGCCTTGAAGAAGGGATCGTTGTCGCGGATGGTGTCCAGGTCCGCCAGGGGTGCCGCGTCCTGGACGCGGAGCAGCAGCAGGCCGCCGTTGCGGGGATCCAGCGGGCCCGAGGCCAGCAGGACGCCCTGTTCCTTCAGCGTGCGGAGGTAGGCGCGATGGGCCTCGGTGACGGCCTCGATCTCGGCAAGCGGGCGGCGGTAACGGACGAGCAGGGCGGCGTACATGGGGGCTCCTGGAATCGACCTAGAGAAACATGGATGGCCCGTGATGGAAAGCCCCGGCGGCTCACTCGAAGGGCAGCTCCAGGCCATGCACCATGACGAGGTCATGGTAGAGCCGACTCCCCACGGCGAAGGTGGTGGTGCCGGCGGGCGTGAAGCCGACCTTGGCGTAGAACCGGATCGCGCGGGGGTTGTGCTCCCAGACCTGCAGCCAGACCCCGTCGTGGCCCGCGCCGGCGGCCTCGGCCAGCGCCGCCTCCATGAGCTCCCGGGCGGCGCCGGTGCCATGGGTGGCCGGGTCCAGGTAGAAGCGGGCGATCTCCAGTGGGTTCTCGAAGGGCTGCGGCGGGGTGCCGGGCATGGGGCCATGGGCATGCAGCAGCGCATAGCCCAGGAGGCTGCCGCCGCCTTCGAGCAGCAGGGTGCGGCAGGCACCGTCGGCCAGCTCCGCGCCCTGCTGCGCCGGGCCGAAGGCCTCGGCCAGGTGGGCCTCCAGATCCGGGGCCGGGATCAGGCCGGTGTAGGTCCCGCGCCAGAGGCGCTGGGCCAGGGCGGCGAGGGCGCCGGCATCAGCGGGCAGGGCAAGGCGGATCAGCATGCCTAGAGGTTACCAAAGTGGTGAAAACAGGCTAAAATACTCGTTTTGGCGAGCCTCCATGCACATCCAGGAACTGATCCTCCGGCTCCAGCGGTTCTGGGCCGATCGCGGCTGCCTGATCGGCCAGCCCTATGACCTGGAGAAGGGCGCGGGCACCATGAATCCGCTCACCTTCTTCGGCGCCCTGGGCGCCAAACCCTGGAACGTGGCCTACGTGGAGCCCTCCCGTCGCCCCGCTGACGGCCGCTACGGCGAGAACCCCTTCCGCGTCTACAAGCACCTCCAGTTCCAGGTGATCCTCAAGCCCAGCCCCGCCAAGGTGCAGGACCTCTACATCGAGAGCCTCGAGGCCCTGGGCATCGACCTCTCCAAGCACGACCTCCGCTTCGAGGAGGACAACTGGGAGTCCCCCTCCCTGGGCGCCTGGGGCGTCGGCTGGCAGGTGGTGCTGGATGGCATGGAGATCAGCCAGTTCACCTACTTCCAGCAGGTGGGTGGCCAGGACTGCCGGCCCGTGAGCGCCGAGCTGACCTACGGCATCGAGCGGATCTGCATGTTCCTGGGCGGCTACGACAACATCTTCGACCTCATCCACGGGGAGGTGAAGACCGACGACGGCATCTTTCCCGTCACCTACGGCGAGATGCGCCATCGCGAGGAGTTCGAGCTGTCCGCCTACAGCTTCGAGCACGCGGACCTGGGCCTGCACCGGACCCTCTTCGAGGCCTTCGAGAAGGAGGGCTGGCGCCTCCTCACGGAGCTGGGGCACTTCCTCAGCGCCTACGAGCAGGCCCTCAAGATGAGCCACACCTTCAACGTCCTGGATGCCCGCGGCGCCGTGAGCACCACGGAGCGGCCCGGGATCATCAAGCGGGTGCGGGACCTGGCCTGCGGCTGCGCCAAGGCCTACCTGGAGCACGCGGAGGGCGGTGCCGCCGCCATTGCCGCCGCCGGCAAGGGAGGTGCCCTATGAGCGCCGCCCGACCCTTCCTCCTGGAGCTGCACTGCGAGGAGATCCCCGCGCGGTTCCTGCAGCCGCTGACCGCGGAGCTCAGCACCACCCTGACGGCCTGGGCCGCGGGCCAGAGCCTCGAACTCACCGGCCTGGAGGTCTTCTACTCCCCGCGCAAGCTGGCCTGGCGCGCCGCCGGGCTGCCCGTGGCCCAGGCGGACCAGACCGAGACCCAGGTGGGTCCGCCCCAGCGCATGTGCGTGGACGCGGCCGGCCAGCCCACCCTCCAGGGCCAGAAGTTCGCCGAGAAGTGGGGCCTGCCCTTCACCGCCGTGCGCTTCGAGCAGCCCGCGGGCAAGAAGGAGCCCTGTGCCGTGGTGACCGTCACCAAGGCGGGGCGGCCCACCCTGGACCTGCTGCTGGAAGCTCTCCCGGGCCTCATCGGCGGGCTGCATGTGCCCAAGGCCATGCGCTGGGGCAGCTCCGACTTCGAGTTCGTGCGCCCCATCCGTAGCATCCTCTGCCTCCTCGGCGACCAGGTCGTGCCCATCACCGTGGACGGTGTCACCGCCGGGAACACCACCTGGGGCCATCGCCTCTTCCACCGCGCCCAGCCTGCGCCGGTGCGGGTGCCGGAGCCCGCCGCCTACGAGGTCGCCCTGGAGGCCGCCGGCGTGGTGGTCAGCGTGGCCGCCCGCCGGGACCGCATCGCCGCGCAGCTGGACACCCTGGCCGCCGGTGTGGGCGGCCGCGTGGTCGCCGATGCGGAGCTGCTGGACACCCTCGCGGAGATCGTGGAGTTCCCGAAGATCGTGTGTGGCGAGTTCCCCGCGGCCTTCCTGGAGCTGCCCAAGGAGGTGCTGGTCACCAGCCTCCGCGAGCACCAGAAGAGCTTCTGCATCGAGCAGCCGGACGGCACCGACCTGCTGCCCTACTTCCTCACCGCCGCCAACCGCACGGACGACCCCGCGGGCTTCGTGAAGGCGGGCAATGAGTGGGTGCTGAAGGCCCGGCTCTATGACGCCCGCTTCTTCTTCGCCGAAGACCGGAAGCTGGCGCTGTCGGTGCGGATGGAGAAGCTTCAGGCGCTCACGTTCCAGCGGGAGCTGGGGAGCTACTACGACAAGACGGGGCGGGTGGTGGCCCTCACGAAGGCGCTGGCCACGCGGCTGTCGCAGGACGAGGCCCACATCGAGCGCGCCCTGGAGGCCGCCCGCATGGCCAAGTGCGACCTGCGGACCCTGATGGTCGGGGAGTTCCCGGAGCTGCAGGGCATCATGGGCGGCGAGTACCTCCGCCACGAGGGCGCCCACCCGGAAGTCTGGATGGCCGTCAAGGAGCACTACCGCCCCGTGGGGGCCGAGGACGCCATCCCCGCCACGCCCCTGGGCTGCCTGCTGTCCCTCTGCGACAAGCTCGACACCGTGGGGGGCTGCTTCGCCGTGGGGCTGATCCCCAGCGGCTCCAAGGATCCCCTGGCCCTGCGCCGCGCGGGGCAGGGCATCGTCCGCATCCTCTGGGAGCAGGGCTGGGCCCTCCCGCCCGCCGAGCTCATCAGCGTGGTGCTCGGCATCGTCGGCCCCAAGGCCACGAAGCCCGCCGCCGAGACCACCGAGGCCCTGCTGGCCTTCTTCCGGGACCGGGTGGCCTACCAGCTGGAGCTGGCGGGCTACGCGGGCTCCGTGCGGCGCTCGGCCCTGGCTGCGGGCTGGGAGGACCTGGCGGACCTGAAGGCCCGGTGCCAGGCCCTGTCGGGCTTCGCCGACGATCCCCGCTTCGCCTCCCTGGCGCAGAGCGCCAAGCGGATCGGGAACATCCTGAAGGACGAAGTCCCCTCCGGGAGCTTCGATGGCGCCCTGTTGGTGCAGGGCGAGGAGAAAGAGCTGGCAAGGGAGCTTGGGCGGCTGGAAGCTACTGCCAGCCAGGCGGAACTGCTCGGGGTGCTGGCGGATCTGGCGGCACCGCTGGAGGCCTTCTTCAGCGCGGTCATGGTGAAGTGCGAGGATCCGGCGCTGCGCGCCGCCCGCCTCAGCCTCCTCCACCGCCTTCGCCAGGCCTTCCTCCGCGTGGCGGATTTCTCGCTCTGGCAGTGAAACTGCATTCACCGCGAAGACAGGAAGACCACGAAGGGGCTTCTTGATTTTTCTTCGTGGTCTTCGTGGTCTTCGTGGTTAAAACAGAAAGCGGGGCCCCCATGCACCACGAACGGATCGCGATCATCGACTACGGGAGCCAGTACACGCGGCTCATCACCCGGCGGCTGCGGGAGCTGGGGGCCTTCGGCCTGGTCCACAACAGCGGCGCCACCGCCGCGGAGATCGCGGGTCCGGACCTCCGGGGCGTGATCCTGTCGGGGGGACCGAACTCGGTCCTGGAGCCCGGCGCGCCCGAGCTGGACATGGCCATCCTGGAGCTGGGCGTGCCGGTGCTGGGCATCTGCTACGGCCAGCAGATCATCGCCCGCAACCTGGGCGGCCAGCTGCACCGCGCCACCAGCCGCGAATACGGCAAGGCCGAGATCCAGGCCCGCCCCGAGCAGTCGCTGCTGCTGGAGGGGCTGCCCCACACCCAGCAGGTCTGGATGAGCCACGGCGACCACGTGGAGGTGGCGCCCGCGGGCTTCACCGTGACCGCCAGCACGCCCAGCGTGCCCGTGGCGGCCATGGAGGACGCCGCCCGGCGGATCTACGGCATCCAGTTCCATCCGGAGGTCACCCACAGCGCCCAGGGCACGCCCCTGCTGCTGAACTTCCTCAAGTCCTGCGGCATGAGCCTCGACTGGAACGCGGGCAACTTCATCGAGGAGAAGGTGAAGGTCATCCGCCAGCAGGTGGGCACGGGCACCGTGGTGCTGGGCCTCAGCGGCGGCGTGGACTCCAGCGTGGCGGCCCTGCTGCTGCACAAGGCCATCGGCAAGCAGCTCACCTGCGTGTTCGTGGACCACGGCCTCATGCGCAAGGACGAGATGCTGCAGGTGCAGGCCTACTTCGCCCCCTTCGAGCTGAAGGTGATCTGGGTGGATGCCGCCGACGAGTTCCTGGGCGCCCTGGAGGGCATCACGGACCCCGAGCAGAAGCGGAAGCTCATCGGGGGGAAGTTCATCGAGGTCTTCGAGCGGGAGGCCGGCAAGGTCAAGGCGGACTTCCTGGGCCAGGGCACCACCTATCCGGATGTCATCGAGAGCAGCGGCATCGGCGGCGCCATCCTGGTGAAGTCCCACCACAACGTCGGCGGCCTCCCCGAGCGCATGCGCATGCAGCTGGTGGAGCCCCTTCGCGAGCTCTTCAAGGACGAGGTCCGCGCCACGGGTCTGGCCCTGGGCCTGCCCCAGGAGATGAACCAGCGGCATCCCTTCCCGGGCCCCGGCCTCGCCGTGCGCCTGCCCGGTCCCATCACCCGGGAGCGGGTGGCCATCCTCCAGAACGCGGATGCCATCTTCCTCCAGGAGCTGCGCGAGAGCGGCTGGTACGCCCGCACCAGCCAGGCCTTCGCGGTGCTGCTGCCGGTGCAGACCGTGGGCATCATGGGCGACGAGCGCACCTACGAGGCCATCTGCGCCCTGCGGGCCGTGACCAGCGAGGACTTCATGACCGCTGACTGGGCCCGGCTGCCCCACGAGCTGCTGGAGAAGATCGCCCAGCGCATCGTCAACGAGGTGAAGGGCATCAACCGGGTGCTCTTCGACATCACCTCCAAGCCCCCCGCGACCATCGAGTACGAGTGATGGCCCGGCGCATCGAGCCCACCCGCAAGTCCGTGAAGGATGTCCTGGAGGACCTGCTGGCGGGGCACCGCGAGGCGGCCTTCAGCGGTCCCGAGTCCGCCCTGAAGTACCTCCGCCGCACCCTGGAGGGCCAGGGCAGCCTGCCCAACGCCGTGAAGGCCGTGGCCCAGGACCTCTCGGCCGACGCCCTGGGCCAGATGGGTCGCTGGGAGGAGGCCGCCGAGGCCTGCGACCTGGCCCTGGAGCGCCTGCCAGAGCTGGAAGCGGCCTTCCCCCACGAGTATCGGCGCCTGCTGGAGGGCCTCACCTGCTTCGAGCGGGGCATCCAGGCCCACAGCGAGCTGGGCGACTTCCACGGGGCCCTGGAGCTCTGCGAGCGGGCCATCGCCCTGGACCTGGGGGCGCACTACTTGGCCAAGCGCGACTCCCTGGAGTGGGCCCGCTAGAGCCCAGGGCGGAGCGGCCTCCGGATTGATGAACGATGATGAGTCTTTGTAGGTTATTTCTGCATCCCGACTCAATCGGGATTACAGTTTCCCTGATCGGAAGCCGTTGAGTCACGGAGACGGGGAGGCCATGGCGGACCAAGCCTGGGTGGGGCCGAGACAGACCAGCGTGCTCATCGTCGATGACCTGCCCATCGTCCGCCTGGCCCTCCAGCGCATCCTCACCAAGGCGGGCTACCACTGCCGGGAGGCGGAGGATGTCGCCGGGGCGCTGGCCGTGCTGGCCCGGGACGGCATCGACCTGATCCTCTGCGACATCCAGATGCCCGGCGCCTCGGGGCTGGACCTCGTCCGGGCCATCCAGGACCGGATCCCGGACATCTCCGTGGTGATGGTCAGCTCCCTGGAGGACACCGAGACCGCCATCGAGTGTCTCCAGCAGGGCGCCTTCGGCTACGTGCTGAAGCCCTTCCAGCCCCGCGAGATCCTGGTCCAGGTGGACAGCGCCCTGCGGCGGCGGATGCTGGAGATCTCCTTCCGTGACCGCGAGGCCCAGCTGGCCCAGAAGGTGCGGGAGCAGACCCTGGAGATCCGGCAGTCCCGGGAGGAGATCGCCCTGCGGCTGATCTCCGCGAGCGAGCACCGCGACAACGAGACAGGCATGCACGTGCGGCGCCTGGGTCTCTACGCGGCGGAGATGGCCCGCCTGCTGGGTTGGAGCGAGCTGGCAGTGGAGACCATCGAGTCGGCGGCCCCCATGCACGACATCGGCAAGATCGGCGTGCCCGACGCCATCCTCCAGAAGCCCGCGGCTCTCACGGAGGAGGAGTGGGTGACCATGAAGATGCACACCACCATGGGCGCGACCATACTCAAGGACTCCACGGTCCCGTTCATCCAGATGGGCGCGCGCATCGCCCTGGGGCACCACGAGAAGTGGGACGGCAGCGGCTACCCCTTCGCCCTCCGCGGGGAGGAGATCCCCATGGAGGCCCGGATCACCTCGCTGCTGGACGTCTACGACGCCGTGAGCAACCGGCGCCACTACAAGGAGCCCTGGCCCGAGCACCAGGTGATCCAGGTGATCCGGGAGGGGGCTGGCGCCCACTTCGATCCCGACCTGGTGGAGGTCTTCCTGGGCAACCTGGACCGGTTCCGGGAGATCCTCACGACCCACCCCAACGAGCCCCTGCCGGGGTTCACGGGGCTGTAGGCAGGCATTGGGATCTTCCATTGATCCCGAAAAAGAGAAAACCACCAGGATTTCCTGGTGGTTTTCTCATGGGTGAAAAGCTGGTTTAGGCGTGCCCTTCGGACTTGGCGGGCTGGGCGCCCTTCTTGCCGCGGCTGATGGTGAACTCGCCGAGCATCATGGGCACGGCGGCCTTCAGCATGATCGTGAACACCAGGAAGCCCAGGGCGAAGATGCCCATGGCCACGGAGACCTCGGTGACAGAAGGCTTGTAGACGTAGATCTCGCCCAGGGCGTCCGGGGTCAGGCCGGGGATGATGAGGCCCATGCCCTTCTCGATGTAGACGCTGGCATAGATCAGGACACAGCCGATGTTGAGGGTCACCCAGTTGGTGCGGGTCTTGGGCACCAGGAAGAGCAGGAAGGCGATCAGGCCGCAGATAATGGAGGCCCAGGCGAAGGGCACCAGGGTGGTGTGGCCCTTGAGACCGAACAGCAGGTACTGGAAATAGACCATGTGCTCGGTGCCGGAGTAGAGCTCCTTGAAGGACTCGGCGGCGGTGAGGAAGAGGTTGAAGCCCATGGTGTAGGCCATGAGCTCGGCGATCTTGAAGATGGCCTCGTCCTTGATGGAGAGCTTCGTGGTCTTCCGCAGGATCTGGAGCAGGATGAGCAGGATGGCCGGGCCCGAGCAGAAGGCCGAGGCCAGGAAGCGCGGGGCCAGGATGGCCGAGTTCCAGAAGGGGCGGGAGGCCAGGCCGTTGTAGAGGTAGGCGGTGCAGGTGTGGATGCTCACAGCCATGGGGATGGACAGCAGCACCAGGGGCGTCACCAGCTTCTTGACGTAGTGGCGCTCGGTGTAGGCGCAGTAGAGCAGGTAGGTGACGACGAAGTAGTTCAGCACCAGGTAGGCGTTCAGCACCAGCACGTCCCAGGCCAGCATGGACTGGGGCCAGTTGAGGCGGCCCACCAGGGGCATGATGTGCCAGAACCGGTCGGGCCGGCCGATGTCCACCATGACGAAGCCCAGGCACATGACCAGGGCGCTGATGGCCAGCATCTCGCCCAGGATGGTGATCTCCTTGATGGGCTCCCAGTCATAGATGTAGGCGGGGATCACCAGCATGATGGCGGCTGCGGCGACGCCCACCAGGAAGGTGAAGTTGCCGATGTAGAAGCCCCACGAGACCTGGTCCCGCATGTTCGTGACGAGGAGCCCGGTATGCAGCTGGCCGATGTAGGCATTGGCGCCGAAGGCGATCAGCAGCAACAGGAGGGCGATCCAGGCGTAGTAGACGGGGCCGCCGGTGGTGATCATCCGGAGGGTGTCGGTGATGAACCGTGAGAAATTCCTCAGCGTGGTCATGGGCTCACACCCCGTAGAAGTAGAAGAAGTTGGGTTGAGTGTTCAGGTCTTCCTTGAACTTGAAGACCCGCTTGTTCTCGAGGACGTAGCGGATCTCGCTCTCCTTGTCGAGCAGGTTGCCGAACTTCCGGGAGCCGGTGGGGCAGACCTCCACGCAGGCGGTGTAGCGGCCCTTGCGGGTGCGCTGGACGCAGAAGGTGCACTTCTCGACCACCCCCTTGGGCCGGGGGCGGTTGCCCAGGTAGTGCGTATCGGGGTTCACGTCCTTGCTGGGCAGGTGCGGGTCGCCCCAGTTGAAGTGGCGCGCGCCGTAGGGGCAGGCGGCCATGCAGTAGCGGCAGCCGATGCACCAGTTGTAGTCCACCACCACGATGCCGTCCTTCTCGCGCCAGGTGGCGCCCACGGGGCAGACCTTGACGCAGGGCGGCTTCTTGCACTGCTGGCACTGGACCGGCATGTAGAAGTGGCCCTCGCGGGGGACTTCGGCGGGGTTGTAGTACTGCTCGGCATGCTGGAGGTCGACGCCCTCCTCCTTGTCCATCTCGAGCACCCGGATCCACTGGATCTCGGGATCGCGGGACTGGTTGTTCTCCTTGACGCAGGCATGGACGCAGCGGCGGCAGCCGATGCACCGGCTGAGGTCAAGCGCGTAGCCGAACATCACGCCGGGCATGGGGGGGGTGTTCGCGACCTTCACCTCCCTGCCGAACTTCTCCTTGTATTCCTTCTCGAGGCGCTCGATGACCGTGAGGACTTCCTCCTTCGAGAGCTCCCGGAAGTTGTGCTGGAGGAACTCCTCCTTGCTGAGCGTCCCGCAGCCGGTCAGGGCCGTGGCCACGGCGGCAACGGCGGCGCCGAGAAACTCGCGGCGGCCATTGTTCTCACCGGAGGGGCAAGGAGCGCCAGGGGTGGGCTGGCAAGCGTCCTGGTCCATCATTTGGCACCTCCGTTCTTGATCTGGATCGCCTCGGGCCGGGTCGGCGGGGGCATGGGTTTCAGCGGCTTGAAGTGGGGGGAGTGCGGGTTGTGGCAGTGCACGCAGAGCAGGTACTGCTTCTCGCCGTTCCAGCTGCCCGTGCGCTTGCCGTGGACGCCCACCCGCCAGTCGCGCAGCTTGTCGCCGTGGCACTGGCCGCAGAGCTGGTAGGAGGTGTTGAAGGACACCAGCTTGCCATTGGCCAGGTGGAGGTTGTCCCGGTTGTAGGCATCGTGGCAGTCCAGGCACCAGCGGCTGTCCGGCCCGTGGTGCAGCGAGATCTCCGTGTGCATGTCCTTCAGCACGCGCCGCTTCGTGTTGGGTGGCATGGCCTTGGGGTCGTGGCACATGCTGCAGGGGAAGATGCCCTCGGTGAAGGGCGGCTTGGGCACCTGCACCATGTCCTTGGAGATCTCCGTCACGGCGGCGGGTTTCTTGTGCTCCTCGGCGGAGACCGCGGTGCCCGCCAGGGCCAGGAGACAGGCGGCCAGGCCGGGGAGGACGCTCAGGCGCAGGAGTCTTGTCATGGATTCACCTTCAGCAGACGGGGGGCAAGGATGAACGTGGTGCCCAGGAACATGAACGCCAGGAAGAGGGTGAGCGGCTGACCCACTCCCATGTCCTCGAAAAGGAACTTAATGGTAGCCAATGCGAGGAACGGATACACCAGCCAGCGCAGATCGAGGGCGGGAATCCGCCGCGCCGACCAGGCCAGGCCGACGGTCAGGGTGGTGAGCACCCCGGTGCGGACCACGGCCAGGCGGGCCAGTTCCCCAGGACTGGAGGCCTTCAGGGGGGCCACTGCCCAGACCACCACCGCCCCCAGGCCCAGGACGGTGAGTCCGCCCAGGAGCAGGGCCAGGGGCCGGACCCGGAGGCTGAAGGCCGGGTCCGGGGACCGGGCCAGGAAGGCACCCACGGCGCCGGCCAGCAGGGCCAGGACGAGGACCGCCGCCAGCACGGGCGCGGCACCGGGGCCCGAGGGGTCCAGGAAGACCCGGAAGGTCCACGGGAACAGGCCCGAGCCGCCGCCGGCCACCGCCAGGTAGACCGCACTCTGGAAGAGCAGGACCAGGCGCTGGAGCCGCAGGGTGGCGGCCATGGCGGCGAGACCCGCGAGGCCCGCCAGCACCGCGAACACGGGCAGGGGCACCACCATGCCGCCGCCCAGGAGCAGGAGGAGCATGGCCAGGAGGGTGAAGTAGGCGAAGTTCCGGCCGGTCTCGGCCTCGTCCCGGGCGAAGGGGCTGGCGGCGGCGTAGCAGCCCGCTCCCGCCAGAGCGGCGCCGATGCCCAGCAGGCCAGCGCCCGAGCCCGCGGCAGCCGCGAGGCGGAGCGCCCCGCCGAAGCCCACGAGGAGGACGAGGATGGTCTGGGCCCGCTCGAAGGCACCGGCGGTCCGGCGCTGGGCCAGCAGGCGCCAGGCGAAGCTGCCGAGATAGCCCGCGGCCAGGGCCAGCGCGAAGCCGATGCCGCGGGCGGCGCTCAGGTGCTGGTAGCCCTCCGGGGGACCGCCCGTCCAGCCCGCCAGATAGGCGAGCACCACCATGCCAAGGTTGGCGGACAGGGCCGTGGGCCAGCGGAGGCCCTGCCAGCGGCGGTCGTAGGTGAGCCAGAGGGCGGCGAGCCCGAGGACCAGCAACACGGCGAGGAAGGGCTCGAGGGCGTGAGTGGCGGCCATCATGACCAGGGCCGAGCCCAGGGCGCCCAGGGTGGCCATCCAGACCATGGGCTGGAGGTCCCGGCGCCAGGCCACGACGGTGTGCAGGACTGTGACGGCCAGCAGCAGCGGGGCGGTGGTCTCCGGGGCCAGCCACTTGAAGCGCACCGTGGATTCCACCAGCAGCGGGTAGGCGATGAGGATGGAGGCCAGGGCATCGAAGGTGGCCACCAGGCTCTGCTTGTCCCGCAGGGCGATCAGGGCCCAGGTCACGGCGTAGGCCAGGCCCAGGGCCACGCTGAGGGCGTTGGGCAGGCGGCCCGCCTCCGCCAGCATCCGGATGAAGTAGCCGCCCCCCAGGATCAGACAGACCTTGCCGACGAGGCCCATGATGTGGACCCCGCTGGGCAGGGCCGGGGGCGGTTCCACCAGCACTGCGGGGACCTCCGGGGAGGCTGCGGCGGGCAGGGCCAGGGGGGCGCCGGCCTCCAGCACCGCGACCCGCTCGAGCACCGCGGCGAGGGCCGTCTCCAGGGTGGCCACCCGCTCCTCCAGGCCTGCGCCGGGGGGGGGGCCGCCAGATTGGCTCGAGGGGGTGAACACGAGGCACTGCTCCGAGAGGGGGCAATCGAGACTGGGAGGTGAGTTGATGAGTTCCATGCCACGACAGCGGCCCCGATTGGTCAAGATAAAATCATTTATTCCAATGAATTCATAAATGATTCAATGATCGCCATGATCGTCATGAGGGTGTTCAAGGCATTTGATTTACAAGGCATTTGTATGAAAAAACAGATGTCTACATTTGTAGCTATCGAACCCCCACTGGACAAGCATGTGCTGGACATCACAACAGGCATCTGCGTCGTCTTCGGTGCCACTTTTTTTCTTGAAGAAGCCTGACTCAGCGCCAGCTGGTCCCGCGCTTACCCAGGGCCGTCAGGACTTCCTCCGCGGCCCGGACACCGTGGTCCTGGGCCTCCTCGAAGAGGGCGAGGCCGCTCAGCTCCGTGTGGGCGAAGTGGACGGCGCCGCAGGGCCGGGACAGAGCGAGGAACTCGGGATCCCAGAGCAGGCCCGGGGTGGGGCGGACCATGGCGTGGCCCCAGCGCATGACATCCAGGCGCGTGACCAGGCCCTCGAGGTCCGGGTGGGCGGGCCGCAGGTCGTCCAGGACCATCCGGGCGCAGGTGGGCCAGTCCAGGGCCTTCAGCCGAGTGCGCTCCGCATCGCAGTCGGCGCCCGCGAAGGGCCGGTACCAGGTGAGCACCGTGGGGCCGTGGTCCCGCAGGCTCTGGTGGGTGGCGGCCACGTAGCCCAGGGCCTCGCTGTCGCGCAGCACGTTGTCCCAGGCCAGGGGGAAGGTGGGCTCCCTGGGGCGGCCCCGGAGCGTGAGGTTGGCCACGAGCCAGGGGGCGTTGCGGAGGCGGGCCGCGGCCGGGCGGTCCAGGCCCTCCACCACGTGCTTCGCCACGTGCTGCGGTCCCGCGAAGATCACCCGGCGCGCCCGCCAGCCCAGGCGGCGCTGGCTCACGGCATCCCAGGCGCTGACCAGGAGGCCGTCCCGGTCGGGCCGGATCGCCGTGGCGGCCACGCCGCAGCGCAGGCGGTCGCCGCTGGCCCGGCGCAGGTGGTCCACCAGGAAGCCGTTGCCCTGGGGCCAGGTGAGCAGGGGCCGGGAGTCCTCGCCGTTGCCCTGCTTGCGGGCGGCGAAGTAGAAGAGGCCCGCCCAGGCGCTGGTGGTCTCCAGGCGGGAGCCGTAGTCGTCGCGGCAGGCGTAGTCCAGCAGCCAGCGCAGGCGCGGCGACTGGAGTCCGCGCTGGTCCAGCCAGGCAGCGAAGGTGAGCTGGTCCAGGGCCCGGGCCTCCGGGGCGGCCGAGCAGCGGGAGCGCGGGATGCTGAAGGCCGGCCGGCCCCGGCCGTCCCGGAAGGCCGCCCAGCGGTCCACCTCGGCGAAGAAGGCGTGGTACTGCCGCTCGTCCTCGGGACTGGCCCCGGCCCGCAGGTAGAGGCCCTCCCACCACTGGCCGTGGGCGAAGAGGCGCTCCTCCGGCGTGCGCACCGTGGCCTCCTCCGCGAAGAGCGGGTCGCCCTTGGCGTCGAAGCCCTCCAGCACGCCGCACTCCTGCAGCAGCCGCAGCACCGCGTGGTTGCCCCGGTCCGGCACCGGCAGGTAGTGGGCCGCCCAGGGGAAGGCGCTGACCTGGTTCCGGCCGGAGCGCGAGGTGCCCCCGGGCTCCGTCTCCAGTTCCAGCACCGCGAAGTCGTCCAGGCCCCCGCCCGCCAGGCGCCAGGCGGCGCTGAGGCCCGCCACGCCGCCGCCCACGATGAGCGTCGAGATGGGCTGGAAGCGCTCGGGCTCGGGAAAGGCCCCGCCCTTCAGCCAGTGGCCCAGGGCCAGGTTGGGGCCCACCAGCTCGCCGGGAAAGGGGAAGGTGGGCCTGGGGCGGCAGGCCAGGGGCAGGGCCGCGGCCGCCGACGCCGCCAGGAAGTCCCGGCGCTTCACGACCAGCGTCTCCACTCCCGGGCGTAGAGGTGCACCAGCACCTGGTTGTCCAGGCGGTTCACCTCCACGGGCACCCGGTCCATGTCCCTGGGGAAGGCGAACATGGCGGCGGTGGCTTCGTCGGACAGGTGGCGCAGGCCCGGCAGCACCCTCGTGGGCACCGAGAAGTCCCGCTTCGAGGCCAGCGCGAAGCCCCACACGCCGAAGGAGGGCACGGCCAGGTGGTAGGGCCGCACTTTGAGACCCGCGGCCTCCATGGTGGCGGCGATGCACCAGAAGGACTCCCGGGCCATGAGGGGCGAAGTGCTCTGCACCGAGATCACCGCGTCCGCCGTCAGGCGGCGCTGCAGCAGACGGTAGAACCGGGCGGTGTAGAGCTTGCCGAGGGCGTAGGTGTTGGGGTCCGGGAAGTCCACCAGGGCCAGGTCGAAGGGGGCCACGGCTGTCTCCTGGAGCCAGACCATGGCGTCCGCGTTCACCACCCGCACCCGGGGGTCCTCGAGGGAGGCGCCGTTGAGTGCGCGCACCATGGGCTGGCGCCGCGCCATGTCGGTCATGGCCGGATCCAGGTCCACCAGTACGACCTCCCGCACCGAGGGGTGCTTCAGCACCTCGCGCACGGCGAGGCCGTCACCACCGCCGCAGATCAGCACCCGCTGCGCGTCGGGCTTCACGCCGAAGGCCGGGTGCACCAGGGCCTCGTGGTAGCGGTACTCGTCCGCGGAGGAGAACTGCAGGTTGCCGTTGAGGAAGAGCTGGAAGCTGCCCCGCCCCCGGGTGAGCACGATGCGCTGGTACTCGCTGTCCCTGGCCCAGACGATCTCGTCCGCGAAGATCTCCTCCTCCACGGCCAGGGTGAACTTCCCGGCGAAGGCCAGGCCCACGGCGAGGATGGCCAGCACCGCCAGGCAGCGCAGGCGGATCAGCCGCGTGGGTCCGAGCTGGCTCACCAGGAGGTGCGTGGACCACAGCCCCACAGCGGCGTTCAGGAGGCCGAAGAGCAGGCTGGTCCTCACCAGGCCCAGCTTGGGCATGAACAGCAGGGGGAAGAGCAGCGACGCGAACAGCGCGCCCACATAGTCCAGGGTGAGGACGCCCGCGATGAGGTCCTTGAAGCGGATCTGGTCCTTGAGGATCCGCATGAGGATGGGGATCTCCAGGCCCACCAGGGTGCCCACCGCGGCCACCACGCCGTAGAGCACCACCCGGAAGGCGTGGGTGTGGGCGAAGGCCTGGAACAGGATCGGCGCCGAGAAGCCGCCCACCAGGGCCACCGCCAGCTCCAGGTCCACGAAGCGCCGGGCCAGCCCCCGCTGCAGGAACTTCGAAAGATACGAGCCCAGCCCCATGGCGCTGAGGTAGACCCCGATCACCGTGGAGAACTGCGTCACCGAGTCCCCCAGCAGGTAGCTCGAGAGCGTCCCCGCCACCAGCTCGTAGATCAGCCCGCAGCTCGAGATGAGCAGCACGCTTAAAAACAGCAGCGGGGCTCTCAGCGTGGGCTGGGCTACTTCACCCATGGATCGCTGCGGCGATGATGATGGAGATGCCCAGGACGATGCTGCCGAGGACGATGCCCAGGGCGGTGTTCTGGTCGTCCTCCATCTCCTTGCGCAGGGAGAAGGGCAGGACCTTGATGAGGACCAGCCAGACCGCGCCGAGGATCACGAGGCCCAGCACGGAGAAGACGGCGGCGACGACGAGCTGGTGCAGCAGTTGGTCCGTGAACATCACTTACCTCCGTGGAAGCCGTTGTTGTGCAGGAAGGTGCGGTAGGCGCCGGGGGTCTGGCGCACGCTGGGCGGCAGGTCCGCGCGGCGGCGGTTGCCGAAGAACTCCCGGCCGAGGAACCCGTTGGCCACCAGCAGGCTGAAGCCGGCGCCCAGGCAGAGCAGGTAGAGGATCCGCATCAGCCGCCTCCGGTCTTGGTGGTGTACATGCTCTCCTGCCAGCGCCGGCTCTCGAAGGCCGCCAGGCGGAACACCATGAGCAGGGGCACGATGAGGATGGCCAGCAGGGCGAGGCCCGGGTAGAGCCAGCGCAGCACGCCCTGGTGCAGGCGCACGTCGATGTTGCGCACGGGCGGCACCCGCCCCTCCCACTCGGGGGCCAGGCGCAGCACGTAGGTGCCCGCAGGGACCGCGCTGAGGAAGACGGTGTCGGCCTGGGCGCCCTCGGCCCAGGACTCGCCGCCGTCCACGCCGTGGTAGAAGCTCGACTCCACCAGGAAGAGCTCGGCCACGCCCGTGGTCTCGCTCACCAGGGCCCCCTCCAGGGCGAGCCAGGCGTTGTTCACCGGGGCTTCCAGGGTGAGGGCCAGGTTCTGATGGCCGTCCTTGATCTCGATGGGCCCCGAGAAGTAGACAGGTTCCTGGGGCTCGGCGGCGGGCTTGACTCCGGGCGTCGGCGTGGGCCGCTTGGCGGGGATGCGCCGGACCTGCGCCTCGGCGGAGGCCGGGTCGAGCCGCGCCAGCTCGAAGAGGTCGAGCCGCTGGTGGAACAGCTCCGTGTTGCGGTGGGTCATGGATTCGGCGATCACCAGCGCCAGCAGCAGGCCCAGGGCGCCCACCAGCCAGAGGGCCGACTTCGCCAGGGTGGCCTGGTGGGGATTGGGCTGGAAGGCGGCGATGCCCTGGGGCGCGGCGGGGGCGCCCGGGAGCTTGAAGGCCGCCCAGACCACCTCGGGCTCCAGGTAGGTGGACAGGCTCCAGTTCACCTCGCCGCCGCCGCCCTTGTGGGCCTGCCGTTCGCAGGCGAGGCTGCGGGGCGGGGCCACGAACTCCGTTACCGCCACCCGCTCGCCCTGCTCCACGGCCCAGTAGAACTCGCCCCAGACGCCCTCGACCACGGCCTCCACATCCTGGAAGCGCCGCCAGTTCCGGCCGAGGGCGCTGAGGTTCTTCTGGCCGTCCCGCACCGCGGGCACCTCGCCCGGGGCCACGGCCGTGGCCAGGCTCCAGTGGCCCTCGCTCTGCACCAGCCAGCGGAAGCCGTGCTGGCTGTCCAGCAGCAGGTACTCGTTCCAGGGGTAGGCGATGCCGTCCAGGGTGCAGCTGCGGCCGAGCTGGCCGATGCAGGTGACGCGCTCGCCGCCGAGGGTGCCCTCGGCGCCCAGGGGGATCACTACCTCCGGCTGGGGCTGCTTGAGGCTCTTCAGGAAGGCCAGCTTGCCGCCCGCGGCGGAGAGCAGGCTGCCGCAGCTGGGGCAGCCCACCCGCTGGGTCTGGTCCGGGGCGCGGAGGCTCAGGGTCCCGCCGCAGTGGGGGCAGCCGAGGCTCTGGACGCCCACCTTCGCGGGCTTGCGGCTGCCGCCCTGGATGCCCAGCTCCGCCAGGGGCGTCTCCCGGCCCAGGAAGAACAGGGGCGGCTCCTCGCTGTAGTCCAGGGTGGCGAAGGCGCCGCTGCGGCCGGAGAGGTCCGCGTAGCGGTAGCTGGCGCCCGGGTCCACGGCCCAGGGGATCTCGCCCTCGGCGCTGTGGAAGGTGGCCTGGCTCACCTCGCCCACGGTCCAGAGGCCGTCGGGTCCCAGGTCCGCCTGGCCCCCCGGCTGCAAGGCCTCCGCGGGGGGCAGGGTGCCGTGGGGCGCCTGGGTGAAGGTCAGGTAGAAGCGGCCCTGGGCCTCCGCCAGCCAGCCCCAGCGGCCGTCCTCCAGCGCCAGATACCACTCGTCCCAGACGCCGCCCAGGGGATGCCGCAGCTGCACCCGGCCCGCCAGTGTGAAGGCGCGGCCCGCGTGGGTGCCCGTGGCGCCGAGGCCCAGGGGTGAGCCCGTGTCCACCAGGTCCGCGACCTTGCCCAGCAGCTCGGGGTCGCGGTCCCGCCGCGCCGCCAGGGCCTTGCAGTAGGGGCAGACCGTGACCATGGTCCCCGGCCGGAAGTTGAGGGCGGCACCACAGCTGGGACAGGAGGCGAGGGTGGTCATGGGATGCCGTGATTATGCAGGCAGGTCAAAGCTGGGGAAAGATCCGGCGTAGGCCCTCCTGGAAATCAGCCTCCGCCGGCAGCAGGCTGAGCACCAGGTGGCCGTCGCCGGGCAGGTCGAAGAAGGAGCCGGGATGCACCAGGGTGCCCGTCGCCTCCAGCAGCCGCAGGGCGCAGACCTCGTCCGAGTCCACCGCGGGGCGGCGCAGCAGCACGGACCAGCCCCCCTCCACGGGCCGGCGGCCCAAGTGGGGATGCTCCGCCAGGGCCGCATCCAGGCTGGCGAGGTTGGCCTGGACCCGGGCCAGCACCTGCGCCCGCAGCGCCGGCGCCAGGGCCAGCAGGGTGGCGGCGGCGGCCTGCACCGGCGCCGACACGGAGAGATACTGATCCGCCAGGAAGGCCAGGGCCTCCAGGTGCTCGGCGGCGCCGGGACCCCGCACGGCGATCCAGCCCAGCTTCAGCTGGGGCAGGGCGGCCACCTTGCTGAGGCCCGACAGCAGGAAGACCGGGCAGGGGGGCGCAGGGTCTTCCAGGGCGGTGGCCAGGCGGTCCTCGGGGGGCTCCAGGGCATAGTCCGCGAAGACCTCGTCCACCAGCAGGGCCAGGCCCCGGCGGGCGCAGAGGGCCGTGAGGCCGTCCCACTCGGCCCGGGACAGGAAGTGCCCCGTGGGGTTGTTGGGGTTCACCACCACCACGGCCCGGGTGCGGGGTGTGGCCGCCGCCTCCAGCGCCCCGAGGTCCAGGTGCCAGCGCTCGTGGAAGTAGGACTGCACCGGTCGGGCCACCAGGCCCTCCAGCCGGGCCAGCCAGTGGAAGAGCGGGTAGGCGGGGCTGGGCACCAGCACCTCGTCTCCGGGGTCGCCCAGCAGCTTGAAGAGCAGGCCGTAGCCCTCGCTGGTGGAGGCCGTGAGCAGCAGGTCCTCGGCCCGCAGCCCCTGGCCGTGGTGCGCCGCGACGGCCTCCCGGGCGGAGCGGGTGCCGCAGGGATCGGGATCGTAGGCCAGCACCGCCGGCTGGGCCAGGGCCGCGCGGAGGGCCGCCTCGGGATAGGTGAAGCTGCAGCGTGTGGGGTTCGAGACCGTCAGGTCCAGCACCGCCTGTTCCGCCGCGCGCCGTCGGGTCAGGGCGGCGGACAGGGCGTTGGGCTCGAGGCCCCGCGGCAGGCGGGAGGAGAGGCGCATGGGACCAGGGTAGACGAGATCCGGCGCGAGCTTCCCGGCGGAGCCATAATGGGGCGACATCCCAAGGAGGCTCCCATGGCGAAGACGCTCAAGGTTGCGGTGCTGCTGGCCGGCTGCGGCCACCTGGACGGCGCGGAAGTGCGGGAGGCGGTGCTCACCCTGCTGGCCCTGGACCAGCACGGCGCGGCCTTCCAGTGCCTCGCGCCCGACGCGGACCAGTTCCATGTCGTCAGCCACGTCACGGGCCAGCCCGTGCCCGGCGCGGTCCGCAACATTCTGGAGGAGTCCAGCCGCATCGCCCGGGTGGGCCAGTGCCTGGACCTGGCCCAGGCCAGCGTGGCGGACTACGACGCCCTGGTCATGCCCGGCGGCTTCGGCGTGGCCAAGAACCACTGCAGCTTCGCCTTCAAGGGCGCCGAGGGCGACGTGCGGCCCGACGTGGCCGCCTTCGTGCGCGGCTTCTTCGACGCCAAGAAACCCGTGGGCGCCATCTGCATCGCCCCGGCCCTGGTGGCCCTGACCCTCGCGGGCCGGACCTCCACGGAGCTGACCCTGGGCAACGATGTGGGCTGCGCCGCCGCCGTGACCACGCTGGGTCAGCACCACCGCGACACCCCCAGCGCCCGCGAGGTCGTCGTGGACGAGGCGAACAAGCTGGTCACCACCGCCGCCTACATGTTCAACGACGCCCGCCTCAGCGACGTCTGGACCGGCATCGAGCGCTGCGTCGCCGAGGTGCTCAAGCGGGCGTAGGGGCTGTCAGCGGAAGAGCTTAAAGACCCAACGCGAAGACGCAAAGGCGCGAAGGAAAGCAAGCTACTGAGGTTGCTTTCCTTTGTGCCCCTTTGTGAAAATCTCAGGCCTCAGAGACCGGAGCCAGCCCAGTGCGTGAGTGGTTCGAAAGCCTGCGGGAACGGTTCGAGGCACCCTGGGAGCCCGTGGGTTGGCCTGCGGTATCCGCCTCGGCGGGATTCTTCCTCTTCGTGCTACTGGCCAGGAATTCCGCCGGCTGGACGCCCTTTGTCGACGGGATCAACCTCCTCTTTCACGAAGCGGGTCACCCGCTCTTTTCGGTCTTCGGCTGGGAGACCCTCACCATCCTCGGCGGGACCCTGCTGCAGCTGCTGGTGCCGCTGGGCCTCTGCCTGGGCTTCGCCGGCAAGCGCCAGCCGCTCGGCACGGCCCTCTGCGGGCAGTGGACGGGCCAGAACCTGCTCAACATCGCGCCCTACCTGGCCGATGCCCGGGCCCAGGAGCTGCCCCTGGTCGGCGGCGGGGAGCACGACTGGACGGCCCTCCTCGGCCACTGGGGCCTGCTTGCGAGGGATACGGTCCTCGCCACCCGGGTCGCCTTCCTCGGCTGGGTGGTGATGCTCGCGTGGCTCGGCTGGCTGGGGTGGCGGCTCTACCGGGAGCGCTTCGCTCCGGCCTGACCGCCCGCGGCCAAGGCCACGCCTTCCCCGGAAGCCACGCTGGCATACTCGAGTCCATCCAATCCTCATGGAGGACGGCACTCCAACCCAGAAAAAGCAGCTAGACACGCTAGGAGGTTGGTTCATGACGCTGGCCCACGGACGAACCCTGGCCTGCTGGTTGAGCATGGGTCTGGCTGGCCTGCTCCTCTCGGCCTGCCGGAAACCAGAGACCGTCCTGCGGGAGCGTCCCGTCCAGCGGGTCGAGCTGGTGCAGACCGTCCGGGGGATGACGCCCCAGGAAGATCAGGACTTCGTGGCCGAGGTCGCGGCAGGGCTGGGGCTCGCGGAAACTTTCCAGCCCCTGCCTGGGGGGCCCACCCGCGTCCTGCGGATCGAGCTGACCGGAGGTCCCAGCTCGCAGGTGGGGAGGGGTTTCGGTATGACGCTGCTGATCTCGACGGGCACCGGGGCCCTGGTGGGAGCCCTGCTCCCCTGCTTCGCCTGGACCTACTGGCAGACCCTGAGATCCGCGGCCATAGCCACCGCCGCAGGGGGCCTGCTGGGACTCGCCTATGCCCCCACCTGGTACCAGGACCACCAGCGTCAGCTCCGCGAGCTGGGCTACCTGCCCTGGGGCTTCAGGGCGACCTGGACCGTGCTCGAGCGGCAGCCGGACAGGACTGAAAACATCCTCGCCAGGAGCGAGTCGTATTACTGGAACAGCGGCACGCCCTCGCCCAGCCTCCGGTCCCACCTGCGGCCCCTGCCGGCGGAGACCCGCACCCCGGCCGACATCCGGCAGGCCAGCCTGTCCGCCTATGCCAAGGCCCTGGTCCAGCACTTCCGGGAGAAGTGAGGCCCCATTGCCCGTGGGCCCTTCGGTCAATCGCCCTCGCCGCGCCGGGGATGCACCATGCGCCGCAGGGCGGGGGTGAGGGTTCGGCTGGCGGCGAGAAGGCGGGCCTCGTCGTCCAGGGCGCGGATCCAGGGGGCGGCGTGGCCCAGGACCAGGCCTGAGTCGGGCAGGGGGAGGCTGTGGTCCAGGGCCTGGAGCACCTGCTCGGCCACGGGTCCGCTGTCCCGCCACCGGGACTCTGCCAGGGCCTCGGCCTGGGCGGGCCGCAGGGGCGGCTGGACGAGGGCCGTGAGGGCCTCCAGGCTGAGCTTGGGGTGCTGGAGGAAGGCGGCCAGCACCTCGGCGCTGGGGCAGCGCCAGATCAGGCTCCAAAGGGCCCTGGGGGCGTGCAGGGCCAGGCTGCGCCGCTCGCCGGTGGTGAGGGTGGTCCAGAGCTGCTGCAGGCGCTCCGTGGCCTGCTGGCGCGCCTGGGGGTGGGCCCCGGCGTCCGCCGCCACCGCCGCCAGGGCGCGCCAGGGCAGCCGGCCCAGGAGGCGGGCCCGCAGGTGGGCCGGGGCCTTGGGGTGCTGGGCGATCCAGCGCAGCAGCAGGGGCCGCTTGCGCAGCTCCGGCAGCTCCGCGGCGGCCTCCAGCCAGCCCCTGGGCGGATCGGGACGCCGCAGCTGCCGCAGGAAGCGCGGCCAAGGCGCCGCGGGCGGCAGGGCCCAGGGATCAGGGGGCGGGTGGGGCATGGGGAAGTGTATTGGCTATCGGCTGTTCAGTGCACCGCGGACGTCCACGGCAGGGCCGAGATCACTTCCGCCTCCCGGTCCAGCCACCAGTCGAGGCGGGCCTCGGCCTCGGGCCCGAAGCGCTCCAGGGCCAGGCTACGGTAGCCCACGGCGTGGCCCGCCTCGCAGCGCTCCAGCTCCAGGAGGAAGGCCAGCCAGGGGGCGGTGCCCAGCTCGGCGGGACCGGTCCCGGCCTGCTCCAGCAGCCAGAGCCGCTCGCAGCTGCGGGCCTCGATGAGCGCCCCCATGAGCAGCCGGTCCAGCAGGCCCTTGGAAGCCAGCTTGTGGAGCCCCTGGGCGTAGGCGTTGCCGCCGTCCGGCCGCAGGGGCCAGCCGAAGCCCTGGAGGGCCTCCAGCACCCGCCGGAAGTGGTTCATTTCGTCCTCGGCCAGCCGGGCCAGCAGCACCGAGGCCCGGGGCGAGTCCGTGAGGGCGAGGCTCAGGTTCAGGGCGTTGAGGGCGGCCTTCTTCTCGCAGTGGGCGTGGTCGGACAGCAGGGCGGCGGGATCCGCCAGGGCCACGGTCGCCCAGCCAGGCGGGGTCGTGTAGCGCAGGGGGAGCGGCGGCACGAACGCACTGGGCTCAGTCAAGGGCGCCCCCCAGCTTGAGGAAGAGCTCCCGCCAGGGCTCCGGCAGGGCCGCCGCGTCCCGGGCGATGGTGGCCGCGTCCCCCCGGACGAAGGGGCCCGTGCGGCCCCCGGCGCCACGCTCGGTGATGTTGCGCAGGGTGGCCTCGGCCAGGGGCAGCAGGCCCCGACCCGGCAGGGCCACGCCCTGGGCGCGGAGGAGGGCCTCCGCCCCCAGCCAGAGGGTGGCCGCGTGGCCCGAGGTGAGCACCGCCGCCGCATGATAGAGGGGCTTCAGCTCCCCCGGCAGGTCGAAGGCCGCGAAGCCCAGGTCCCCGAAGGCGCGGCGCAGCGCGTCCGGCACGGCCCCGGTGATCGCCAGGGGCGTCCCCGCCCAGTCCCGGGCGCGGCCGTCGAAGCTGGTCAGCGGGTGGGCGCAGGGCACCCCGGGCAGGTGCAGGCTGCCCGCCAGGTGCACGCAGCGGCTCGGAAACCGCGCCGCGCACTCGGCCACCGCGTGGTCCGGCACCGCCAGCAGCACCAGGCCTCCGGGCTCGGCGGTGTGGTCCAGCAGGGCGGCCCGCCCGCCCCAGGCTTCCGCCAGCGCGCGCCCCGCGCGGCCCCGGCCGAGGATGGAGATGGTTGCGGTCATGGGGAGAGGCTAGCAGGTAGCTCTTGGCTCTTGGCTCTCGGCTGTCAGCTGTCGGCTGTCGGCCAAAAAGGGCTGGGTGGATCGGGGCGGCCGCGCCGGGGTGGGTCGGCGCCAGCCAATAGCTGATACCTGACAGCCAGCACCACCTCCTGAATCCCGGCCCAGGGCAGTTCATGGCATCCTGTTGGCACATCCGAGGCAACCCATGTCCACCGTTCCAGACCATGGTCTCAAAGAGCTGGTGCCGGTCTTTGGTCCCGAAGCCCTGGGCATCGGCGCGCAGGGCAGCTTCTACGCAGCCCTGGAGCGGCTCGGCGGCCAGGGGGACCTCAAGGCCCGCCTGCTGCTGTCGGCGCTGTCCCACTTCGCCGCCAAGGGCTACGACGGCGTTCAGGTGAAGGAGGTCGCCGAGGAAGCCGGGGTCTCCAAGCCGACCCTCTACTATCACTTCGGCAGCAAGGAAGGCCTCTTCCGGCAGCTCTGCCTGGTGGCCCTGGCCAGCATGGCGGTGAGGATCCAGGCCATGGTGGACCCCTTCCTCGCGGCGCCCATCGCGACCCCCGAGGCCCGCGAGGCCGCCTGCCTGCAGCTCTCCCGGGCCTACCTGGAGATGCTGCTCGAGAGCCAGGAGTTCACGGGCTTCATCCTGCGCTCCATCGCGGTGCCCTCCCCGGACTCCAGCTTCCGGGACCTGATGCCCCTGGTGGAGCGGGGGCTGAGTCCCCTGGGCCTCTTCATGGACCACGTCTTCCACACCGGGCTCGAGCAGGCCCGCAAGGAGGTGGTGCTGTTCACCTCGCTGGTGGGCTCTCTGGTGGAGGAGAAGCTGCGCGATCCGCAGTACCAGATCACCGATGAGGAGGTCCAGTGGGTGACCCGGCGCTGGCTGCGCGGCGTGCAGGGCTGAGTTGCCGGACGCACCTGCCATGACGAAGCCCGCCCCGATTCGGGCCACGGTCCGGCCCCTGGATCTGGCCCAGCATCTCTTCGAAGTGGAGCTGGCGCTCCCCGCCGAGGCGGTGCGGGAGGGGGCCGTGGCGGCCCTGCCGGCCTGGACGCCCGGCTCCTACCTGGTGCGGGACTATGCCCGCTTCGTGGACCGGGTCCGGCTGGTGACCGGCCCCCGCGAGACGCGCCTCGAGAAGGTCGGCAAGCAGACCTGGCGGCTGCCGCCCGCCCCGCACGGGCTGGTCCTCCGCTACCGGGTCTACGGCAACGAACTCACCGTGCGCACCAACCACGTGGACGCCAGCCACGCCCAGCTCATTCCCGCGGCGACCTTCTTCTACCTGGAGGGCCAGCTGCAGCGGCCGGTGGAGGTGCGCTTCGAGGACTTCCCGGCGGCCTGGAAGGTGGCCTCGGCGCTGCCCCGGAAGCAGGGCGCCTACCGCGCCGCGGACTATGACACCCTGGTGGACTCCCCCTTCGAGCTGGGCGCCTTCCGCTCCCGCAGCTTCCGGACCGGCGGCACCACCTTCCAGCTGGCCTTCACCGGGCCGCACAACGGCGACGAGGGCCGCATCGTCGAGGCCACCCGCAAGATCGTGGAGGCCGAGGGCGCCCTCTTCGGGGGCTTCCCCTTCCGCCGCTACCTGTTCCTGTTCACCTTCGCGCCGCGGGTGCGGGGCGGTCTGGAGCACCGGGACTGCACCAGCCTCATCGCGGACAGCGGGGCCTTCGACAAGCCCGAGGGCTACTACGCGCTCTACCAGCTGGTGGCCCACGAGTTCTTCCACGCCTGGAACGTCAAGCGGCTCCGCGACCCGGTCCTCGGGCCCTTCGACTACAGCCGCGAGAACCCCACGAAGCTGCTCTGGTTCCACGAAGGGCTCACCTCCTACATGGAGCACGTCCTCGTCCTGCGGGCGGGGGTGGTGCCCTGGAGCCACACGGCCCGGGAGCTGGCCCGCGGCTGGAGCGAGCAGACCCAGCGCCCCGGCCGCCTGGAGCAGAGCCTCGAGGAGTCCAGCTTCGATGCCTGGATCCGCCTCTACAAGCCCCACGAGTTCAGTCCGAACAGCTCGGTCAGCTACTACGAGAAGGGCGAGCTGGTGGGCTGGCTCATGGATGCCTCACTCCGCGCGGGCAGCCGCGGGAAGGCCGGGCTGCCGGACCTCTTCGCGCTGCTCTGGACCCGCCACGGCGAGGGCGGCGTCACGGACGCGGCGATCCGACAGGCCTACGCGGAGCTGTCCGGCAAGGCTCCGGAGGCCTTCTGGGATGCCTGGATCTCGGGGCGGGCGGAGCTGGATGCCACGGTCCTGCACCAGGCCTTCGGCTTGACGCTGGAGGCCCGCGCCCCCTGGGAGAACCTGACGCCCCAGGAGCAGCATGACCCCGCCGCCCTGCGCCGTGCCCAGGCCTGGACCGGGCTGGTCCTGGCCTCGAACGGGCCCACGGTGCAGAACGTGCTCCCGGGGAGCCCCGCGGCCGAGGCGGGCCTCAGCTTCGGCATGGAACTGCTCGCGGTGAACGGCTGGCGCACCGCCACCGCCGCCGAGGCCCTGCGCTGGCTGGCCCAGCCCGGTCCCGGCGGCCTGGTCACGGTGCTGGTCTCGGAGCGGGGCCGCGTGTCCGAGGTGACCTTCCCGGTGGGGCTCAGCCCCGAGCGGGTCCACCGGCTCGTGGGGGAGCCCCGGGCCGGGCTCGCCCAGCGGGCCGCCTTCCAGGCCACCTACGGCCAGCCCCATCCGGCCCCCGCCGCCAAGCGCGGCCGTCGCCCGTGAGGATCGCCGCGATTCTGGCCGCCCACGACGAGGCCGAGGCCATTCCCGCGGTCCTGGCGGGCCTCGTACCCTACGGCCTGCACCGGATCCTGGTGGTGGATGACGGCTCCACGGACGGCACCGGGGACCGCGCCCGGGAGGCCGGCGCTGAGGTGCTGCGCCTGGAGCCGGGGCAGGGCGGTGGCAAGGGCCAGGCCCTGCGCGCCGCCATCGAGTGCCTCCGCGGCGACCGCTTCGACTTCTACCTCTTCCTGGACGCGGACGGCCAGCACGATCCCGCGGACCTGCAGGGCTTCCTCGACCACCTGGCCGCCCACCCCGACACGGACTTCCTCATCGGCTCGCGCCTCCTGGACCGCGCCCGGATCCCCGCCAAGCGCTGGCGCACCAATGCCCTCGGCACCTGGACCCTGGGCCGCATCGCCGGAGTGACCTGGGAGGACAGCCAGAGCGGCTTCCGCATGGTCCGGAAGAAGGTCCTCGACCGCCTGCAGCTGCGCTCCCGCGGCTTCGCCATCGAGATGGAGATCGCCATGAAGGCCGCGGACTGGAAGCTGCGCTGGGCCCACATCCCCATCCGCGCCATCTACCAGCCGGGGCCGGTGCGGAGCCACTTCAGAGGGGTTCTAGATACCTGGCTCATCGCATGGGAATCTCTGAAGTGCTGAGCTGGCTTCAACCCGGTCAGGCCGGGTCACTTGGCGCTGCCTCGCAGCGCCAAGCTTGGGCCTGATCCGGGTTGACCTGGCTCATCGCATGGGAATCTCTGAAGTGCTGAGCTGGCTTCAACCCGGTCAGGCCGAGTCACTTGGCGCTGCCCCGCAGCGCCAAGCTCGGGCCTGATCCGGGTTGACCTGGCTCATCGCGTGGGAATCTCTGAAGTGCTGAGCTGGCTTCAACCCTGCTCCGCAAGGCCCAGGAACACGTCGAGGCGCTGGACTTCGCCGGTGCGGCCAAAGACGAGGCGGCTGGTGGGGAGGTCCAGGGCGAGCTCCGGGAGGGTGGTGGTGGCGCCTCCCTGGCGGGTGACCCGGAGGCCCACCGGGCCCGCCCGGTGCACCACCACGGGGACCTGGCAGAACGTGAAGGCGAAGGTGCCCGCCGCGAGGTCGAGAACGCGGGGCTGACCGGTCAGGTCCACGTACCGGAAAGGGGCCGGCTCGCGCAGGAATTCCGCCGCCGCGACGGCCCTCGCCTGGAAGATGATGCGGCCTTGCGCCACGCGCAGACCCAGCTCGCTCATGCGCGTGAGGAGGTCCTCCTTCACCTGGCCGGTCATGCCCGGCTGCTGGGCACCGGCGAAACCCGTGGTGTGGGAGTAGGGGTCCGTGGGGATGGCACCGTGCACCACCGGGGACTTGTGGACACCCAGGCCGTCGCGGATGGCCTGGTAGTGGTGCTGCAGGCGGTCGCTGGTGGCGGCGGCCCCCCCGGCGGCTCTCCGCTTCACCTCGTCCACGGCCAGGAGCAGCTTGGAGACCATGTGCCAGTAGATGCAGCCCAGCCCCTCGTACTTGTAGAAGGTCCCGGAGCGGCCGGTGAAGGACCGGTGATCGAAGACCCGCTCATAGAGGTCGAGCAGGCTTGTCCCTTCGGCCTGGGCCAGACCGCCGTATTCACCGCCCTTCAGGTTCTCCAGCGCCTCTCGCAGGGCCCCGGCGTTCCTGAAGGCCGCGTTGAAGTGGACCTGGCCTTCCGCGTCGCGGGCCACGAGAGTGCCATCGCCCGCGGCCAGCATGGCGCGCAGCAGGGCCGAGGCCTGGACGGCCTCTTCCGGGAGGCGGTTCTTCTCGAGGAAGTGGGGGAGCGGGTGGTCGGGATAGAGCAGGTAGCTGGCCTGGTCGGGCCGGTAGAGGCTGCTGGCCCGGAGGGCGTCCAGCACGGAGACCGCCTCCTCGGCCGACAGGGCCCCGGAGCTGAGCACGGCCACCTGGCCCTCCAGCATCTCCTGCAGGCGGCCGATCTCGATGCCGTCGCCGGAGAGCTTCATGACATTGTAGGCGTGGTAGAGGCCGTCGCTCCGGCGGTTGGCACGGATGGCGTGGTCGATGTGTGCCAGGGCGGTGGCGCAGCAGGCCTGGAGCCGCTCCCGCGACAGCGTGGCCCGCCGTCCGGAGAAGCCCCGGTAGACCTGCTTGCGGTATTCCGTCCCGGCCCGGCCCAGGAGGTCCAGGACGAGTCTGCGCTCCCGGTCCGAGGCACCCCGGCCCGCGGGTAGATGGGCGCTGAGGGCCTGGTCCACGGCCTCCAGGAGGTCCGCGAGCTCGGTGGCCACCTCGAGCTCCGCGACGGGTGCCTCGCCGAAGAGCTCGCGGCAGAAGGCCAGGTAGCGGCGCAGGTAGCAGAGCGTGACCATGGAGACGCCGTAACCCACCAGGGCGTTGTTGGCGTCGTTCCACTCGGGGCGCTGGGTGTTCATCCAGATGCCGGCCTCGGGCACATAGCTCGACAGCTTGGAGAGGGCCACCACCAGGAGCTTCTCCGTGAGGTTCGCCCGCACCGGACCGTCGGGTCCCTGGACGGCCAGGCCGTCGGCTCCCAGCACCGCGGCCAGACCCAGGGCCTGCCGGTGGAGCTCCTCATCGAAGTCGATGGTGCTGTGGGGGTCCGTCAGCATGTCCTCGTAGGGCTTGATGCGGTAGGGGACATTGGCGTAGGTGAACACCCTGCGACCCAGCAGCTCCGCGAGCCGACCGGGGTGGAAGCGGCGGGAGGCCTCCAGCAGCTTCAGGAGGTAGATCACCTGGTGGTCCCCCCAGTAGCCGATGAAAGACCAGGGATCGTGGGGATCACTGACCTCCCAGTCGAAGCCTGCCCGCAGTAGCCGATAGGGGTTGTGGCCGTCCACGGTGGAGCAGTCGGCGAACTTGAAGACCATGCCCTCCAGGAACTCGGGATAGGTGTAGGCGAGGGCCTCCCAGTTCTGGAAGATGTCCCGCCAGTTGCCTTCGTAGTTGAGGATCTTATGGCCCCGGGCGTCCTTGACCTGGATGGCGAAGGCGTTCCAGGGGCGGCTGGGATCGCCATGGCGGCGGCTGAAGGTGAGGGGCAGATACTCCCGGGCCAGACGCTCCAGATCCGGATCGCCCTGCTGGGTCACGCGCTCCATGAGGTCGGCGTGGGCCAGGGTCTCAGGCAGGGCAGCCAGGAAGCCGGCCTGACGCTGGGTGAGGTTCCGGTTGGACTGCTCAAGGAAGAGCTTCAGATCCCCGCTGGCGATGCGGTAGCCGTCATCGGGGAGGCCGCCGCGGAGGATGTTGAACAGCGTGTTCGAGAAGTGCCGCCAGTGGTTCAGGGGGTCGCCCGTGACCTGCAGGCCATCGGCGCTGGCCACGAGCCGCACCAGGTTCCGCGTGCCCCGCGCCACGTCCTCCAGGACCTCGGCCTCCAGGTCGGCACCGGATTCGAGCTGCCGCTTGAGGGCCACCACGCCGGCGGCGTCCTGCTCCAGCTCCGCCACGACCAGCCAATCCTTCGAAGCACCGGGGGCCAGGTCAAGGCAGGCGTTCAGCAGGTAGGCGCCCCGCCGGCCGCGCACGTCCGTCTCTTCCCGGAGCGGCTCACCGTGCCGGAAAGCCCGCAGCTGGGCGGTGGACAGCAGGTGTTTCGCGGTCGCCAGACCCGTGGACCAGGCCAGGTTCACCCGCAGGGCCTCGCTGGGTTCCGGCTTGTCCACGGGCACCGAGCTCAGGCGGTAGAGGGCGAGACCGGTCCCGCCCACCAGCTCGGTGCGCTTGTAGCCGTCCACGAGAGTGCTGTACTCCACTTGGAAGCGGCGCTCCACGCCACAGGGCAGCAGGTTTTCGATGCCGTCGACCAGCTCCACCGAGACGGCTTCCGGACCCTGGTTGGAGAGGGTGGCCCGGCGGACGAACCCGAAGCGCTCGCTGTTCATCCACTCGTAGCGGAAGGTCAGGCCGAGGTCGTGGTTGATCTCCTCGAAGAGGATCTTGTTGCCGTAGACACTCTTGTACAGGCTGCGCGTGACCAGGTAGAGCCCCTCGAGGTGCTGGGAGAAGGGCTCCCACAGCCAGGTCCGGCCCTGCCGGGAGATCCGCAGGAGAGTCTTGCTGCCGGTCTGATCCTGGCTGTCGTGGATCCGGTCATCGGTGTAGTAGGGGAAGAGGGCGTTGTCGGGGTCCCGGCGGCCGGCGGTGAGCGCGCCATTGCTGGAGATGAACAGCCAGTGGTCCGAGTCGCTCACGAGGCTCATGAAGAAGGGCGCCATGGCGTCGTGATTGACGATGCGGTAGTAGGTTTCCCCCGCGACCTCCGCAAAGGAGCCCTTCACATCGGAGGCCTGGTTCTGCAGTGCCGCCTCAGGGAAGGTGGTACTGCTAGCGTGCAGGGTGTTCAGGGCTTCCATCAGGCTTCACCTTCCGTGGTCTTCTTGCGGGCGGCCAGATCCTTCTCGATCTGGATCATCATCTTGTCGTCGAGGGGGTAGGCCTTCATCAGGACCGCCGCGATCACCAGCATCACCGCGGGGAAAAGACTCATTGAGAGGCGGATGCCCAGGAGGGAGCTGGCGGACTGGTCGAGGTTCGGGACGTAGCCGAAGAGGGTCAGCACGAGGCCCGTCACCCAGGCGCCGATGGCCAGGCCGATCTTCATGCCGAAGACCGCCGAAGCGAAGACCAGGCCGGTGTTGCGGCGGCCCAGGCGCCACTCCGCGTCATCGGCGGTATCGGCGAACATGGCCCACACCAGCGGGGAGTTGAACCCGATGATGAAGCTGGCGAAGATCTGGAGCGCGAACATCAGGCCGATGTCCGCGGGTTTGGCCAGCCAGAAGCCGCCCACGATGAGACCGCCGAAGCCGATGGCCGCGATGAAGAGGTTCTTCTTGTCGAAGTATTTCGCGATGGTGGGCGTGATGATCACCGCCGCCAGGAAGGCCAGGGCGTTGGCCACGAGGAAAGGTCCCAGCAGGTCGTTGCGGTGCACGTAGTACTTGAAGTAGTAGGCCGAGACGGAGCCCCGGAGCACGAAGGACATGATCATGATGATCAGGACGCTGAGCATCACCAGGAAGGAGCGGCTGGTGGCCATGCTCTTCAGGTCGCCCTTCAGGTCGTGGCTCTGGTCCTTGGGGGGGGTGACCCGCTCCCGGGTGATGGAGAAGCAGAGCAGGAGGAGCACCACGGCGCAGGCGCCGTAGAGGGCCATGGTCAGCTGCCAGCCCCGGATGGGATCCGAGGGCAGAGTCAGGAAGTCCCGGGACAGAAACCAGCGCACCCACTCGACCGGGTGGGCCAGGAAGGCGTGCTGGCTGCGCAGGGCGGAGCTCATGCCGAACCACTGGGCCAGGCTCGGCGTGCAGTACTGCACCAGCACCGCGACGGAGAAGGCCCCGACGAAGCGGAAGGAGGCGAGCGAGGTGCGCTCGATGGAGTTGGGCGTCATGACCCCCAGCAGGGCGCTGTAGGGGATGTTCACGGCCGTGTACAGGAGCATCAGGAGGCAGTAGGTCACGTAGGCGTAGACCAGCTTGCCAGAGGGGCCGAAGCTCGGGGTGGTGAAGGTGATGACGCCCGCCGCAGCCAGGGGCAGGGCGAACCACAGGAGGTAGGGCCGGAAGTGCCCCCAGCGGGTCTCGGTCCGGTCGGCGATGGTGCCCATGACCGGGTCGGCCACGGCGTCGAGCACCCGGGTGACCAGCATCATGGTACCCACAGCGGCCGCGGAGATGCCGAAGACGTCCGTGTAGAAGAAGATGATGAAGAACTCGAAGGTCTTCCAGTAGAAGTTGGAGGCGGCATCCCCCAGGGAATAGCCGGCCTTCTCCAGGAACGAGAGGCGCCCCTCGGCAGCTTCAGGTGCCGCGCTGCCCACCACGTCCAGCGACTCGCTCATGGGGACCTCCACAGCTCAGGAAAGGACGAGTTTCAGGGACCAGTGCGCGGAGCCATGGGGCGGCAGCACGCCGTGCTGACCCCAGCCTTCCACAGCGTCCGCCAGGGAGTCCGGGGCGCCGGAGCATGGCTCCAGGGCCACATGGTGGAACCCGCCGTGCCCGCGGTTGATCCAGACGCCCAGGTAGGGGATCACAGCGGTGTCCCAGCTGAGCTCAAGGCGGTCGCCCATGCGGTCGTTCACCACTGCGGCAGACCCCTGGTCCAGGGGCCCCGCGAAGCCCTTGAGGCAGGCCCCGGGCATGCCCGGCAGCTCGCAGCGGTCCAGGCGTACGCCGGGAAGGGGCTCCGGGTAGTTCCAGCAGTCCCCGAGGGCCATGGGCGCGCCCAGGCCTCCGTTGAGGCGCAGGCTGCGGATCTCGGCGGGCAGCTCCAGGCGATCGCCGGGCTCCAGGTTCAGCAGCGGGTGGAAGCTCCAGAGGTAGGGTTCCGAGAGGGAGCCGGTGTTGCGCAGGCTGTAGTCCAGAAGAAAGGCGCCTGCCTCGTCCACCCGGATGCCCCGGCTGAAGACCAGGGGTGAGACTGTGAGCGGCAGCACGGCCCGCAGCTCCCGGGCCGCGAGTGCCTCGGGGTCCAGCTGCCAGTCCTGATACCAGACTTCGCCGTGATCGGGTATTCGCCTCCCGCGCACCTGACACGCGGCCACGGTGGGCACGCACTCGTCGATGCCGGCCTGGGTGCTGGTTCCGAAGTCATCGCCGGCATCGTTGGGCCAGAGCCAGTCCGGGCGGGGCTGGTGCCAGCACCACTCCCGCCCGGACTTGAGGCTGCGCAGGCTGATGATCCGGCCGCCGAGCTCTGGGACCATACGGAGCTCCGCGCTGGTGCTGCGGAGCCCCTTCAGAACGTACCCCTGCTCGGAGGAGGTGAACATCTCCACGCCACTCATGCCTGCGGCGCGCCGATCACTTCGACCAGTAGATGTTGTCCACCTGGATGGCGGTCGTGATGTTGCTGTTGGTCGCCTTGCCGGTGACGGCATAGCGGTCGGCGATCACGAAGGGATTGGTGAGGGTGGCCAGGTCCAGCTTGGACTTGGTCGGATCCGTCATGCCGTAGGCCATGGCGCCGTGGGGCGTGATGGCGCTGATGGGAATCTTGACGTTGTGCCAGGCTCCGTCGTTCACATAGCCGTAGTCTCCGGACTGGATGGGGATGTAGACGTCGTAGAGGCTGGTGTTGGCGGCGGTGCCGGTCAGGAAGCCCACCTCGATCTTGCCGGGGTAGGTCGTCTTGACGCTGAAGTTCAGGTAGCCCGTCGTCGCGAAGGCCGTGAGGTCATCCGAGCTGTAGGTGAAGGCCATGGTCATGCCCCAGCCCCAGTCGAGGGGTGTGGGTGTGATCACCATGCTCTTGGTGCCTTCGGCGGCGCTGGTCGAGGTCTCGGACGCCACTGAAGTGGTGCCGTTCTGCCAGGCGTTCCAGATGGGAGTCTCGGCGGGGCGGACCTCGCCGGCGGTGGCGGTCTCCGCGTAGAGGGTGTACCGGCTGGCGGTGACGGGGCCGTGGTTGACGGGCGGGATGTAGTAGAGGGCATCGGCGAGGGTGTAGGTGCCGGCCTCCCACTGGGAAGCGGGATAGAGGCTCTGGATCGAGTAGCGGGCCTGGCGGGATACGTTGAAGAGGCCCCAGCCGTCATCACCGCCCTTCCAGGGCTCGTCGAAGGCTTCGAAGTAGACGATGGTCTTGGGTCCGCTGCCGCCCGCGATGGCCGCGGCCTGCCAGGCCTTGAGGCGGTCATAGTACATCTTCTGGTTGACCGGGTGCGCGCGGTAGACCTCGCCGCCCGTGGCCACGGACTTCCAGCCCGTCTCGCCGATCACGATGGGCAGGAAGGTGTAGCCGAGCTTGTCGAGGTTGGTCCGGGCCGCGTTGTAGTCCTGCTTGGCCTTGGCGAGGGAGGCGTCCATCATTGCCGCGGCGCGGAGGTTAGCGGCCACGGCCTCCTGCTGCCAGTCCCAGGAACCGGCGTTCGAGACAGTGTCGATCAGCGAGTAGGTGTGCAGGCTGACGAAGTCGATGGTGCGGAGGACCTCCGAAGTGGCCCCGGCGAAGAAGGCGAAGTTGTCGTCGGTCGTCACGGGCTGGGAGACGCCATTCCGGACCTGGGTGATGTAGGCGGCCATCTTGGTGGTGCTCACCGGGTTGAAGGACCAGCTCACCATGGTCTCGTTGCCCACGCTGACCGCCAGCACTGTGTCGCGGTAGGCGTTGGCCAGGGCGATGCCCCGGGCGATCTCCGCCTGGTTGAAGGTCTCGTTGCCACTCAGGATGTAGACCCCGAGCTGCACTTTGATATCCATCGCGTTGTCCTTGATCACCTGCAGGGTCTGCTTGGCGACGCTGTCGGAGCTGTCGAACAGCCGGATGAGCTTGAGGTTGCCGGCCACAAGCAGGTCGAGATCCTGCTTGATGTGGGCGACCGTGACAGTCTCGGTATCTCGGTTCCCGGTCCGGAAGGGCGAGTAGGCCACCGCCTGGCGGGAGCTGAACTCCCCGGAGAGCGTGCGGACGGCGACTCCGTCGGAGGTGACGACGCCCCCACCGCCGCAGGCGGTCAGCAGGAGGAGGACCAGGACGGTGGAAGCTCGGCGGACCAGGGAGGGCAGCTGAATCGACATGGCAATGGTTCCTTAGGGATCAGAGGACGTAGACGGCACCCAGGATGAACCAGTTGCCGTTGCGCGTGACGCGCGAGTCGACACCGGTGAACGCGGAGTTCGTGGGCATGGACATCGGGGACAGGCCGAGGCGGCCGTAGTGGACCAGGCCCACTGAGCCGTAGAAGGCCAGGCCATGCCCGAAGTCGTACTGCAGGCCCCCTGTGTTGTAGCTGACCCAGTTGCTCTGGCCCCGCTCCATCGGATTGTCCGTGGCGGCCTTGCCCAGGTATTCCATGGCCACCCAGGTGGACCACTTGCTCCAGCGGTAGCGCAGGCCCGCGAAGCCGTCGTTGGAGGTGGCCCCGTAGCCCGGCTTCCACTGGGGGTTGGCGGTGCTGTTCCAGTCGACATTGAACATGTTGTTCCAGAGATCCGGGGGGCCGACCTTGGTGAGCACGGCGTAGGCTCCGCTCCACTGGTTGCGGCGGAGGCCGCCGGACAGCTGCCAGCGCGCGTTCAGCTCGTAGCGGGCCATCACCATCGCGATGCCCTGGCCCGAGCCGCCCAGCTTGCTGTCGTCCTGGGGGAAGGGCGTGAGGCCCGTGAAGGGTCCGTGGCCCCAGGCCATGGGATTGCCGTTGCGGGTGTCCTGGAAGATCGCGTCCACCACGAGGTCCCCGCTGTGGTACTGGGCGTAGAGCTCATAGAAGCGGGGCTTGTGGATCTTGAAGGCCGAGGTGCCGCGGTCGTAGGTGCCCTCGAGGACCAGGTCGCCCTGCAGCACATCGAAGATGCGGGAGGTGTACCGGATGGCGGAGGTGTTCATGCCGTAGCCCGCGCCGCTGGCTCCCCACTCGTCCGCCAGGCCCACGTTCGTGCCGTAGGGGTAGTCGGCGACGGCCCAGGCCCGCGCGGTCATCTTGCCCACCCGCAGGGTGCCGTATTCCTCGTGGCTGATCGCCACGTTCTCCTCGTAGACGAAGCCGGGGACATCAGCCGTGGTCGGCAGGCCGCGGCCACCGCGCCACCGCTGGCTGGCCAGGGCCGACAGCTTGAAGCCACCGCCGATGTCGAACTTGACGCCGAGCCAGGGCTGCATGAGCAGGGTCCCGGTGCTCTCGGTGCCGTAGGGGCGGCCGATGACGAGCTGATCGGCCCACACGCGCTGCTTGTCCTCGCCGGGGTAGAGCTGGACGTCCTTGGCCTGGTTGTTCGCCCGGCCCCCCTCGTATTTCGCGAAGGCGTTCAGGGTGAAGGGGCCGTAGCTGAGGCCCTGGGCAGGCGCGGGGGCGCAGAAGGCCAGGCTCGCCAGGAGCGGCAGCCCCCTCCGGAGAACGCGGTCGGCCTTCTGCCAAGCAGGCCGACGATCGGTGGCGGAACCCTGGATTTCGGTGTGCATGCTGCACCTTTTGGCTGGAGATCGAAGCACGAGGGAAAGCAACAACTGCTAGGGTTTCCTGACCTGTTTCCTATGCAATCCGCTGGTTCCGGCCCCTTTTTCTTGACAGATCTTCAGGTTAAAACCGGGCCGAGAGAATGCTGATCAAAGGTGAAACTAAAAATAGAGGTTGTATATGGTCCTTTTTCGTAATTCTTGAAAAAGTTTCCGAGGGCCCCGTTTTCGGGGTGCCGATCGTCTACATTCCGGTTGTCCATTCCGGAGGGCAACCATGAAATCCATCCCACGCCTGCTGCTGGTGGCCCTGATGGGCGTGATTCAGTCGGTCCCCGCTGCCGGGCAGACCGTCAAGGCGGGCGCCGGCGCCTACTGGCTCAGTGGCCAGGGCGGTGACCGGGACGTGCCATCCGCGCCGCTGCGCACCGAGGCCCTCCTCAAGACCGCTGCCCAAACCAACCAGTGGTATTCGGCGCTCCTCTTCAACCCGCAGCCTGAGGTGATCTACGCCCAGCCGCTCACCTTCCGGTTCAGCCCCGCGGGGCTGGAGCTGGCGCTGCCGGGCCGGGAGGTGGTTCCCACCAAGCGGAAGGACACCGAGATCCACTTCCCGCACAAGGACCCGATCCTCCTCACGCCCACAGCCTTCGAGCCCGGTCCCCCCCGCCTGGCCAAGGCCGGAGACTGGTCCATCGAGGTGGACCTGTCCCGGGGGGCCGACAGCTTCCGGGCGACCATCGCCCACGGCTCCCCCTTCGCCTACCTGCGCGTGTCCCGGGGCGATGTGCGGCTGACTCTGCCCGCCGTGGGCAGGCGGGTCGACGATGGCGCGGACCCCAGGACCCTCGCGCTGAAGGTGAAGACCCGGAACTATGCATTCTTCGGCCCGGCGGGTGTCCGCTGGGAGCAGGTCGCCGACCAGCAGTGGGTCGCCCGGATGCCTGCAGGGCGCGACTACCTCTCAGCCGCGGCCCTGCCGGATGACCAGCCCGCCACCCTGCAGCTCTTTGCGAAGCACGCCTACACCTTCCTGCAAGACACTCGCGTCGCCTGGGCCGTCAACTCCGCCAATGGCCAGGTGGAGACCCGCTTCGAGGCGGAGGCCCGCACCCTGGAAGGTCCCGAGGCACCGCCTCTGCTCGGGCTGTATCCCCACCAGTGGTTCGGCAACGCCTCCGTCCAGGGCCGCCTGGGCCCGGCCTACGAGACGCTCCGGGGCCCCATCCGCCTGCTGGCGGCACCCGGCTTCAAGACCACCTCCACCTACACGGGCTTCGTGCCCTGGTGGCCGGGCATCAAGAGCGGCGAGCGCCTGCCGGAGCTGCGGGACCTGCTCAAGACCGATCTCCGGAACTCCCGCCGGATGCTCCTGGAGATCGGGAACGGAGCTTACTGGCAGGGCAAGGGCCTGCAGCGCATCACCCACCTGATGAACGTGGCGGAGCAGCAGGGCGAGCTCGAGATGCGCGACCAGCTGCTGAAGCTGCTCAAGGGACGCGTCGAGGCCTGGTTCTCCGGCGAGAGCCGCAAGACCTACTTCCGCTACACCAAGACGCTGGGGACTGTGGTCGCCTACCCCGAGGAGTACTTCGGCGTGGAGCAGGTCAACGACCACCACTTCCACTACGGCTATTGGATCCGGGCCATGGCCGAGATCGCCCTGCGGGATCCCGCCTGGGCCGCGAAGGACCGCTGGGGCGCCATGGTCGACCTGCTGGTGGCCGACATCGCCACCACCCGGCGCGGCGGCAGCGACTTCCCCTTCCTCCGCAACTTCGACGCCTACGAGGGCCACTCCTGGGCCTCGGGCATCGGCCTCGGGCCCTTCGGGAACAACCAGGAGTCCTCCTCCGAGGCCGTGAACGCCTGGGCGGGGCTGGTGCTCTGGGGCGAGGTCACCGGCGACCAGGCCCTGCGGGACCTGGGCATCTGGCTCTACACCACCGAGATCGCGAGCATCCAGCACTACTGGTTCGACCTGGACCACCTCGTCCTGCCGCCGGAGTACCTCAACACCGAAGTCAGCATGCTGTTCGGGGGCAAATACGCGCACAACACCTGGTGGATTGACGAGCCCCGCCAGATCAAGGGCATCAACCTGCTGCCGATCAACACGGCCTCCCTCTACCTCGGGCGGGATCCGAAGTTCGTCCGGCAGAGCCTCGCGGAGCTGCCAGCTCAGAGCGCGCTCTTCGCCAAGACCGGCCGGCAACCGGATCCGCCGGACATCTGGCAGGACGTCTTCGCCAAGTACCTGGCGCTGGCCGATCCGGCCGCCGCCCTCGCCTCGTGGAACCGCTGGGGGGCCGTGGAGTTCGGCGACACCCGCTCCCACACCCTGCACTGGCTGCTGAGCCTCCAGCGGATGGGCGTGCCTGACCTTGCGATCACCGCGGACACGGCCCTGTTCTCGGTCTTCCGCAAGCCGGACGGCACCCGGACGCACCTGGCCTACAACGCAGGTGCAGCCACGCTCAACGTCCGCTTCAGCGACGGGGTCCAGCTGACCGTTCCGCCGCACTCGCTGGCAGAGAAGTAGGCGGCATCCCGCCTGCTGGGCCACACGGCGAGGGCCCGCCGCGCAAGGACAGTTACCATCCGCTGGGAACCGGGCAAATTTCGCTTTACCTGATTTAAATAGAGTATGATCCTTTTTCATGCCAGGCATCCGCCACATCGCCCTGCTCGTACCGGCCTCCGGAGGCTACAGCCGGGGCATCTGCCGGGGCGTCGCCAGCTATGCCCTGGAGCACGAGGAGTGGCTGATCTTCCCCTATGAGCGGGCCGAGTTCATGAAGCTGCCCGGCTGGCTGAAGAAGGGGCACATCGACGGGATCATCGGCTTCATCTCCACGCCGGATCTGGGGCGGCAGATCAAGTCCCTGGGCGTGCCAGTCGTGGACTGCCAGGGCGAGGGCAACTGCCCGGACTCGCCCTGCCTCGACACGGATCCCGGGATCGTGGCCCAGCTGGCTGCGGACTTCTTCGTCCAGGCCGGGTTCGTCCACTTCGCCTTCGGGGGCTATCCGGGGATCTTCTTCTCGGACCGGCGCTCGGAGGCCTTCTGCCGCATCCTCCAGGCCCAGGGCAGGGCTGTCGATGTCTACGCGCCGCCTCCCAAAGTCTCCGCGAACATCAGCCTCCAGTTCCGCGAGATGCGTGGGCTCGAGTACGAACCGGCCCTGGCCGCGTGGCTGACGAAACTGCCCAAGCCCTGCGCGGTCCTGGCCTGCAACGACATCCGCGGGCAGCAGATCATCAACGCCTGCCGGGACCTGGGCATCGCCATGCCCTCGGATGTCTCCGTGATCGGGGTGGACAACGACGAGATCCTCTGCCGCCTCTGCCGACCCACCCTGACCAGCGTCGCCCCCGACGGTGAGGGCATCGGCCAGGCCGCAGCGGAGATGCTGACCCGGATGCTTGATGGCGAGAAGCTCGAGGCCGGGCTCTACAACCATGCCCCCCTGCGGGTCGTGGAGCGCCAGTCCACGGATATCACCACGGCCCACAATCCCATCGTCCTGGCCGCCTCCCGCATCATCCGGGACCGCGCCTGCCGCGGGATCTCCGTGGAACAGGTCTGTGAGCTCGCCAACTGCTCCCGGTCCACCCTGGACAACCTGTTCAAGAAGCACCTGGGTCGGCCGGTCGCCCGGGAGATGACCCGGGTCCGTCTCAACCGTGGCATGCGGCTCCTCGAGAACTCGAACCTGGGACTGGAGGAGATCGCCCGGGAGTGCGGCTTCCAGTCGGCCACCTACTTCTGCCGGTTCTTCAAGCGGGAGGCCGGGACCACCCCGGCGCTCTACCGGTCGGGGCTGTTGAGGCGCTGAAGTCCAGAGGGCGGAAGCGCTGGTCCCAGGGCCGAGAGGAGTCTTCGGTGCAGCTGCCAGAGGGGAGGCGGCGCGCCATGAAAATTCATTTTGAAAAACGAATAAAGACCATATACTGATCCATTTTAAAAATGCATTCTTGATTCGATTTCCGCATGTCCCTTCTCCCTCGAGCGGTCCATCAGGTCTGAACTCCTCTGGTCCGTTGCCTCTCACCCCCCTCCCAGCGGCGACTCTGCCGCGCCCATCCATGGAGAGCACGATGCTGACCGATCGTTTCCGAAGGATGTTCCTGACGCTGGCCCTCCTCGCAGTGTCCCTGCTGGTGGGTTGCAGCGGGAAATCCTCGCCGCCCGCGGCACCAGCTGATACCACGCCACCCACCGTCGCCATCACTGGCACGACCGCCACTCCGACCAGCGCACCGGTGACTCTGACCTTCACCTTCAGCGAGGATGTCGGCACGAGCTTCACCGCCAGCGATGTCACCGTCACGAACGGCACGGCCGCCGCCACGGTGACCAAGGTGGACACCACGAACTACACCCTGGTGGTCACCCCGGCCGTGAACTCCTCGGGCACCATGGCGATCAGCGTGCCCGTCGGGGCCTTCAGCGACCTGGCCGGCAATGCGAATACCGTTGCTGCCAGCGCCTCCCAGCCCTTCAACACCGTGGTGAGCTACACGGTGCTGGACTTCAACACTACGGGCCTGACCTACAAGACCACGGACTTCGGCGGCACCAGCTCGGCGATCACCAGCACGGGCGTGCCCACCGGCGGTCCCGCCAACAAGGTTGTGCAGGTCACCAAGACCAGCGGCGCCGAGATCTGGGCTGGCACCACGCTCTCCGTGGGCTATCTCGACTCCATCCCGAAGCTGCCCTTCTCCGCCACTGCCCACAAGATGACCGCGGTCGTCTACAGCGCGACGGGGACCTCCTTCAAGCTGAAGGTCGAGGACGCCAATGACAGCACCCACTCGGTCGAGACCGATGCCGTGACCGCAGCGGCTGGCTGGCAGACCCTCACCTTCGACTTTGCCACCCAGTCTTCAGGCACCGCCGCCATCAATCTGGCCTACACCTACAACAAGGTCTCCATCTTCCCGGCCTTCGGGGCCGCTGGAACAGGCCTGGTCTACTACGTCGGCCCTCTCACCTTCGTTGGAGCCTCCGCTGCCGCGGGCCCCGCCCTGACGGACACCGTGGCGCCCACCGTCGCGATCAGCGGCACCAGCGGCACCGCCATTACCGGACCCGTGACTCTGACCTTCACCTTCAGTGAGGATGTGGGCACCAGCTTCACCGCCAGCGACGTGACGGTCACCGGGGCCACCGCGGCTTCCAGCGTCACCAAGGTGGATGCCACCCACTACACCCTGCTGGTCACACCGCCCACCAACGCCACGGGCACCATCACCATCGGCATCGCCGCCGGAGCCTTCAGCGACCTGGCCGGCAACCTGAACACGGCCGCCGCCTCCGCCACCCAGACCTACAACACGGTGGTCGCGGTCCCGTCCTATGCGGTCGTCGACTTCAACACCAGCGGCGTCACCTACAAGGCCACCGATTTCGGCGGCACCGCCACCACCCTCAGCGCTTCCGGCGCTCCCGCCGGCGGCCCCAGCACCCCCGTGGCCAAGGTGATCAAGACCGCCGGTTCGCAGTCCTGGGCTGGCACCACCTTCTCGGTGGGCTACCTGGACTCCGTTGGGAAGCTGCCCTTCTCGGCTTCGAACACCACTCTGAAGGCGGTCATCTACTGCCCGACGGCCGGCGTTGACATCAAGCTCAAGGTCGAGGATGCCCAGGACGCCACCCACACGCTGGAGACTGACGTGACCGCGGTCGCCGGCTGGCAGACCCTCACCTTCAACATGGCCACTCCGGCGACCGGCACCGCTGCCATCAACCTGGCCTACACCTACAACAAGGTCTCGATCTTCCCTGAGTTCGGCACCACGCCGGCTGCGGACAAGACCTACTACGTTGGCCCCATCACGTTCATCGGCGCCACCGGGCCCTCCGCCCCTCCCCTCAGCGCGCCCAGCGGGGCCACCGCCCCCACCGCCGTCCCGGCCACGCCTAGTGTTGCCGCGGCCAACGTGATCTCCCTCTACACCAGCAGCGGTACCTATACCAACGTTCCCGTGGACACCTGGGGCACGAGCTGGAGCGTCGGGACCGCGAGCGACTACACGATCGCGGGCACCAGCAAGGTGGTCAAGAAATACGCCGCGCTGCAGTATGCCGGCATGGAGTTCCTGAATCCCGGACCCCACCTGAACCTCAGCACCATGACCTATATGCACGTGGATGTCTGGACTCCTGATGCGACCCAGTTCTCGGTCAAGCTGGTCGGGTTCAGTGGCAGCACCGCCGGGGCCGAATTCCAGGTCAACTACACCAGCTCCACCATCACGAAGGGGGCCTGGGTTTCCCTGGAGATCCCCCTGTCGAGCTTCACCGGTGTGACTCTGTCCAGCATCGGCCAGCTGCTCTGGGTGGATAACACCCCGGCTATCGAGAACGGCACCTTCTTCCTCGATAACATCTACTTCCACAAGTAGCAGGCAAGCCCAGAGCGCCCGGAACGATTCCCATCGTGCCGGGCGCTCTTTTTGTTTGATTCAAGGCCGGGCAGGGCCCCCACGCCGCTCTGCCATTCCTTCTCTGGGGTATCCCCGAATGCCGAAAAAACTCAGCACCGTCCGGCAAGCCATGGAACTCACCATCCAGCACTACCTCCCGGCGGATGTGGACCAGGGCCAGGCCGGTGTGGTCTGGACTCTCGAGTCCTACCTGGACTCGCTGCCCGCCGAGTTCGCCGCCGCGCTGCGGGCCGAGATCGCCAAGGGGACCCTGCTCGTCTCGCTGGTGCCCGAGGGCAGCAGGGTGGGCAAGCCCAGGGCCCGGCGCCCCAAGACGCCCGCCGTTTCCTGACGCTTCCCGGGAGTCCCCATGAGCAGACCAAGGACTGACGCTGCCGCGCCTGACCTTCGCGCGGTCCCTCCGGCGCCACCCGGGTCCGCCGTGCCGACCTGGGTGCCCGGCCCGGGCGCGTCCCTGGCTGCTGCCAGCCTGCCGGAGGCCGGGCGCCCCCTGGCCGAGGTCTTCCGCCAGACCCTCCACGCGGGGGTCCACGGCCTCTGCTTCAGCCCCTACCTGGAAGGGCAGGCGCCGGGCTCCATCGTGACCGAGGCGCAGATCCGCGTCCGGCTCGAGATCATCCGTCCCCACACCGCCTGGATCCGCACCTTCTCCTGCACCGAAGGCCACCAGCACACGCCGCGAATCGCCCATGAGCTTGGGCTCAAGACGCTGGTGGGGGCCTGGCTCGGCACCGACCTCGAGGACAACGAGCGCGAGCTCGCCGGAGCCATCGCCGTGGCCCAGGCCGGACACGCGGACCTCCTGGCCATCGGCAACGAGGTGCTGCTGCGCGAGGACCTCTCCGAGGAAGACCTCCTGGCCTACCTCGACCGCGCGAAGGCGGCGGTGCCCGGCGTGCCCGTGGGCTACGTGGACGCCTACTATCTCTTCGAGAAGCACCCGCGCATCGCCGCGGCCTGCGATGTGCTGCTGATCAACTGCTACCCCTTCTGGGAGGGCTGTCCCCGCGAGCAGGCCATCGCCTACATGCAGAGCATGCACCGGCGGGCCGTGGCCGTGGCCGGCGGGAAGCCCGTGCTCGTCACCGAGACCGGCTGGCCGGATCGGGGTCAGGCCTTCCATGGCGCCATCCCCTCCGAGGAAGGGGCCATGCGGTATTTCGTCGACACCTGCCGCTGGGGTCGCGAGGAGCAGGTGCCCATCTTCTACTTCGCGGCTTTCGACGAGGCCTGGAAGGTGGGTGACGAAGGCGACGTCGGTGCCTACTGGGGCCTCTGGGACAAGGACGGCGTGGAGAAGTTCGGTTGAGCGAGAGGCTCCGGCACCCGCTCCAGCTCCCCGTCGGGAACGCGATCTGCTACTCGGGCTACCGCCGCGGGCAGAGCCCCGAGACCCGGGTCTATCCCTCACCGGCGGAGATCCGGGACGATCTGGCGCTCCTGGCCCGGCACTGGCGCGTGCTGCGCCTCTACGACTCCGGGGTGCACGCCGAGCGGGTGCTGGAGGCCATCCGCGCCGGGGACCTGGACCTGAAGGTGCTGCTGGGCGCGCACCTGGGTGCCGAGCTGAACAACTTCGGCTGCCCCTGGGGCGGCACCTACGCCCCCGAGGTGCTGGAAGGCAACCGTCGGGCGAACGACGCCGAGCTGGAGCGCCTGGTGACCCTGGCCCGGCGCTACGAGGACCTCGTCTTTGCGGTGGCTGTGGGCAACGAGGCCACCGTGGACTGGACGGACCACTACGTGCCGGTGCCGCGCATGCTGGAGCTGGTGCGCCGGGCCAAGGCGGGCGTGACCCAGCCCGTGACGGTCTGCGACAACCACGTCCCCTGGCTGCACCACCTCCGGGAGCTGGCCGAGGAGCTGGACTTCATCTCGCTGCACACGTACCCGGTCTGGGAGTACAAGCACGTCCACGAGGCCATCCACTGCACCATGGACAACTACGAGGGTGTGGCCCGGCTCTATCCGGGCAAGCCGGTGGTGATCACCGAGGCCGGCTGGGCCACGAGCTCGAACGGGCGAGGCATCGACCCGGCAAACTCCTCCGAAGAGTGGCAGGCCATCTACTACCAGGACCTCATGGACTGGACGGGAGCCCAGGGCATCCTGACCTTCGTCTTCGAGGCCTTCGATGAGCCGTGGAAGGGGTCCTCAGATCCCCTGGAGCCCGAGAAGCACTGGGGCCTCTTCACCGTGGACCGCCGACCCAAGCTGGCCATGCGGGCCCTGTATCCGGACCTTCAGAGCAGGTAGGTGGTGATGGCCCGGGGCGGCAGTGCGGCGGTCGCGATGTCGGCGCCGTCCACGACCAGGCGGAAGTCCCTGGCCGCCGCGGTGCGGTTCAGCAGGACCACGGCCAGGGTGCCGTCAGGGTTGCGGAAGGCCGTGGCCTCGAGGCTGGCGTCCCCGGTGTCGCAGGCCACGCGTCGGGCGCCAGGCCGCAGGAAGCGGGCGAAGTGCCCGAGGTAGTAGTAGGAGCTCTGGCGGTGGAAGGTGTCCCGCGCCGGGTCGATGAGGAGCGGCGCGCTGCACAGGTTGCCCGTGTGGTTCGGCCCCCCCTCGGTGTCCAGGGCCAGGTTCCAGTCGATCCAGCCCTCGGTCCACCGGTTCAGGTCGTTGATGAGTGAGCGGGCATAGCGCTCGCCTAGGTCCCAGGAGCCGCCATGGGGGCCCCCCTCCTGGCAGCCCTCGGTGAAGACCAGGTGCTTGTCCGGCCAGGCCGCGTGCACCTCCGCCACGTGGTCGAAGTGGTCCTCGCCATACCAGTGGAAGCCCATGCCCCAGACGAACCGCGCCGCCGCAGGGTCCCCGTACACGGTCCTGGCCCGCGCCACCATGAGGTCCCGGTTGTGGTCCCAGATGAGCAGCTTCACGTCCCCAAGGCCCGCGGACTCCAGGGCCGGGCCCAGATGGTCCCGCACGAAGTCGCGCTCCTCCTCGGCCGTGTAGAGGCAGGAGTCCCAGGGCTGGGCCGCCAGAGGCTCGTTCTGCACGGACACACCCCAGATGGGGACGCCCTCGGCGGCATAGGCCTGAATGAAGCGCACATAGCAGCTCGCCCAGGCGGCGCGGCACTCGGGCCTCAGGCCACCGCCCCGGTTCATCTGCCCGCTGGTCTTCATCCAGGCCGGCGGACTCCAGGGGGAGGCCAGCAGCTGCAGCGGCTGGCCCGCCACCCGCTGGGCCGCCCGGATGAAGGGGAGGATGGCCTGCCGGTCCCGGGCGATGGTGAAGGAGGCCAGCTCGTAGTCGTCCGGCGTCTCGACATGGGCGTAGTTGCCGAGGGCGAAGTCGCAGCTGCCCATGGGTACGCGGCAGAGAGTGTAGCCGTGGCCCTCCCTGCGGTCGAAGCAGGCCCGCAGCAGCTCCTCCTGGCGGTTGGCGCTCAGCTGCAGCCAGGTGACCGCGGCGGCCTCGGTGAAGGCGCCCCCGAAGCCCAGCAGCGTCTGGTAGGACCTCCCCGTATCCACCGCGACCAGGGCCGGCGGAGGCGCGCCGGCGGCAGGCAGGGCCGCCAGCTCGGTCAGCCGGAAGTCCCCGTCCCGCGCGGTGAGGAAGACACGGCAGGGGTGCCTCGGGGTCATGGGCAGCGTCTCCTGGGGGCTGGATGCGGCGGCTTCGTTACCACACCAAGCTTGCCCGAACCGCGCGGCCTCGGGAGCGCCTTCATTGGAGAACCCGACCAGAACTGGTAGCTTCGTTCCATGATCAACCCCCTGGACTGGGACCTTGGCAATGTGCCGCCGGGCGTGGCCTGGGGCGGCGTGGACGAGGCGGGGCGGGGGGCCTGGGCCGGTCCCGTGGTGGCCGCCTGCGCGGTGCTGGATGGGGCGACCGTGCAGAAGTGGGGCCACGTGCTCCGCGGCGTGCGGGACAGCAAGGAGCTGAAGCCCGAGCGGCGCGAGGCCCTGGCCGCGGAGCTGAAGGCGCTCCTGCCCGCCTACGGCATCGCGGAGCTGGACGCCCTGGCCATCGACCGGGAGAACATCCTGGAGGCCACCATGATGGCCATGCGCCAGTCCGTGGCGGAGCTGGCCCTGCGCCCCCGCCTCCTCTTCATCGACGGCAACCGCGGGCCCCGCACGGGCCTGCCCGAGCGCCTGGTGGTGGACGGCGACGCCCTCAGCTGCGCCATCGGCGCGGCCAGCATTCTGGCCAAGGCCCACCGGGACGCCATCATGATCGGCCTGGAGGAGCAGTATCCGGGCTATGGCTTCGGGCAGCACAAGGGCTACGGCACGGCGCTGCACCGGGCCCAGATCCGGGCCCTGGGCGTGAGTCCCGTACACCGCATCAGCTACGCGCCGGTGGCCGCGCTGCAGCGGGTGGACGAAGCGCTCCGCGACGACCTGCGCCGGAGCCTCGATCACTGCGCCTCCGTGGCGGAGCTACAGACCTGGGTGGCCACGGACCTCCGGCCTGCCTACGGCCGGCTCAAGCTGGTCTGGGTGGAGACCCTGCGCCGGAACTATGCGGACCGGCTGGCCCAGCTGGCGGCTGCCGAGGGCCTGGTCCAGTGACCGACGTGGCCCTGGCGCTGCTGCGGCGCGGGGACCGGTGGTTCGTCCAGCGCCGTGCCCTCGACAACCCGGTCCTGCCCGGGCTCTGGGAGTTTCCCGGCGGCAAGTGCGAGGCCGGTGAGGCAGTGGAAGGGGCGCTGGCGAGGGAGCTGCGCGAGGAGATCAACCTGCTGCCGCGGGCGCTGCGGGCCTGGCCGGTCCTCGAAGGCGAGGTCCGGCTCCACCCCTTCCTCGTCGAGGCGGACGGCGACCCCCGCACGGAGCTGGCCTGGGGCTGGTTCACCGCGGCGGAGCTGCGGCGGCTGCCCGTCCCGCCCCGGAACCACGCGCTCATCGACCGTCTGGCGCAGCCGCGGGAGAGCCCGGAACTTCGGGCCCGCGGACCTCATCTGATAGGCTAAGGCCAGACAGGCCCGGAGTTTTCATGCCGCGATTCCTCATACGGACCCTCCTCGGGGCTCTCGTCGCCTCCGGGCTCTGGGCCCAGCAGGCACCCCCGACCGAGGTGGTGCTCACCGCCACCAGCAGCGCGAAGCTGGTGCTGGGGATGACGGCCCCCAAGATCGCCGGCCTGAGCGAGGCCACCGTGGCTTCGGAGTTCACGGCGGTCCTGAAGCGGGACCTCGACGAGTCCGGCGCCATCGCCGTGCTCCAGGAGGGCCTGCCCGCCGAGAGCGCCCCGGTGAAGGCCTGGAAGGAGGCCGGCGCCCAGTGGCTGCTGACCACGAAGCTGACCCGGACGGCCAATGGCATGCTCCAGGTGGAGGCCTCAGGCCTGGACACCGCCGCGGAGAAGGGCGTGTTCACCCGCACCTACAAGGACAGTGAGATCGTTCCCGTCCGGACCTTCGCCCATGCCCTGGCCGACGATCTGGTGGAGCGTCTGACCGGCGTGAAGGGCGTGGCCTCCAGCCGCGTCGTCTTCGTGCGCGGCGTCGGTCCGGGCGTGAAGGAGCTCTTCCAGGTGGACCGGGACGGCGCGGGCCTCAAGCAGCTCACCCGGCACGGGGCGCTGACCCTGGCCCCCACGGTGGCTGCCGACGGCCGCCTGGCCTATGTCACCTACAAGGGCGGCGCGCCCGAGGTCTGGGGCCAGCGCCGCAAGGACGGCCCCCACGAGAAGCTCTACCCCACCACCGCCACCGGCGGCATGATCTCCATGCTCTCATCCCCCTCCTGGTCCCCTGATGGCAAGCGTCTGGCCTTCGTGCAAGGCGACCGCCGGGGCAACGCCGACATCATGGTCATGGACCTGGCCGCCGGCCGGGTCCGGCGCCTCACGGACAGCGCGGGCATCAACACCGAGCCGAGCTGGAATCCCAACGGCACCCAGCTGGCCTTCACCTCGGACCGCGAGGGCGGACCCCAGGTCTTCCTCATGCAGGATGACGGCTCCAACCTCCGCAAGCTGACCGGGGAGGGGCTCTACAACGCCAGCCCGGCCTGGAGTCCCAACGGCGCCATGGTGGCCTACGTGTCGCGGTTTGAGGGGAAGTTCGACCTGTTCATCTACAAGCTGGGCGAGGGGAAGGCCTACCAGATCACCACTGGCGTGAGCACCTCCGAGTCGCCAGCCTGGTCTCCGGACGAGCGACGCTTGATTTTTACAAGTAACCGCTTCGGAAGTTCCCAGCTCTTCACCACGGATCTGTCGGGTCGCCAGATCCTGCGCCTGTCCGAGCTGAGCGACTGCCAGAGCCCCCGGTGGATCCGCGGGCGCTGAAAAAATAATGACAATTCCCTGAGCATGCACCATCTATACTCAGGCTTATCAAGGAGGGACAACCCCATGCGATACGGCATCTACATCGTTCCCGCAGCCATCGTGCTCACCCTGGGCAGCCTGGCCTGCAAGCCGCCCAAGACCGCTGAACAGATCAAGCAGGAAACGGCCGCGGCGTTCGCCGAAGGCTACCAGGCCTTCAAGGACGGCAAGGCGCGCTCGACCAACCCGTACGTGAGCGACACGGAAAACCCCCACAAGGCGCAGGCCTGGAACGATGGCTGGGACAAGGCCGCCGCTGAGAAGACCGCTGCCGACAAGGCCGCCGCCGACGCGAAGGCCGCTGCGGACGCCAAGGCCGCCGCCGACCGCGCCGCTGCCGAGAAGGCCGCCGCCGAGGAAGCCGCCCGCAAGGCCGCCGAGGCCGAGAAGGCCGCCGCCTTCAAGCGTGCCGCCGAAGCCGCCCTCAAGACCATCCACTTCGACTACGACAAGGCCGACATCAAGGCCAACGACCGCGCGCTGCTGCAGGGCATCGCCGACTTCATGAAGGCCTATCCCACGGCCAAGGTCGAGATCGAGGGCCACTGCGACGAGCGCGGCACCAACGAGTACAACCTCGCCCTGGGCAACAAGCGCGCCGCTGGCGCCCTGGCCTACCTGAAGACCCTCGGCGTCGACGAGGCCCGCTTCACCACCATCAGCTACGGCAAAGAGAAGCCTCTCTGCACGGAAGCCAAGGAGTCCTGCTGGAGCCTGAACCGCCGCGGCGAATTCAAGCTCAAGTAGCCCGTTCAGATCAGCAACGTATCGCGTGAAGCGGGGGCGACTGCCCCCGCTTTTCGTTTAGAATGAACCAACCCCGGAGTTCCCATGCGCGTCCGTCCGCTGCTGCTTCCCGTCCTCGCCGCGCTGCTCACCATCGGCTGCGGCTCCGAGGACCAGCTCCGCCGGGTGGAGCAGGAGGTGGGTGACCTGAAGCTCGAGGTCTTCAAGCTGCGCCAGGCCGTGGAGGACGGCAACAGGAAGTCCCAGGCCGACCAGCAGGCGGCCACCGAGGCCCGCACCCAGGACCGGCGCTTCCAGGCGGATCTCCAGGAGAGCCTGCGCCAGGTGCAGGACACCACCCGGGCCCTCAACAACCGCCTCGGCAACCTGCCCAGGACGACCTCGAAGAACGCTCCCGCCGAGCCGGTCGCCCCGGCGGCCACCCCCGAGGACGAGCGCGTGCTGAACGCCGCCGTGGTGGACTACAACCGCGGCAGCTACCCCCTGGCCGCGGACGGCCTCGAGCTCTGGCTGAAGACCTACCCCCAGAGCGCCAAGCGCCCCGAGGCCCTGTTCTTCCTGGGCCTCTGCCACTACAACCAGCAGGCCTTCGACAAGGCCCAGCCGGTCTTCGAGCGCATCATCAAGGAGCACGCGGCCTCGTCGCAGTTCCTGCCCGCCAAGCTCAAGCGCGCCCAGTGCCTGCTCAAGCAGGGCCTGAAGCCCGCCGCCGCGAAGGCCTTCCAGGAGCTGGTGGCCGGCTTCGCCGGCAGCGCCGAAGCCCGCACCGCCCAGCAGGAGCTCAGCGACCTGGGGCTGTGAACCCCAAAGCCTGAAGAACCGCGGCGGGGTCGGGGGCGTCGAGGGGGTGCTCGCCGGGGGTCGCCAGGAGGTCCCGGAGGCGCTGATCGCGCTTACCGAGGGGTAGTGCAGCCAGCTCCTCCCGGAGGACCCACAGCAGGCCTTCCGGGGCCGGGAAGGGGCGGTCCAGGTGGAGGTGCAGGGGGCTGACGGCCTCGCGGCGGTGGGTGTAGACCTGGGTCCAGCCCGGCCAGGCCCGCAGCCGTCCCGAGGGTGGCCCGGGCTCGGCGGGCAGCGCCTCGGCGGCCAGGGTCGGCCAGCGCCACAGGCCCGCCAGGAGGCCCTTGGCGGCGGGGGGGTGGAGCAGCAGGCTGCCCTCGGCCTCCAGGGCCAGGAGCCACAGGTCCGCGGTGTGCTGGCGGGCCCGCTTCGCCACGGGCGGGAACTCGGTCTCCCGGCGCTCCCGGTGGGCCCCGCAGCGGTCGGCCAGGGGGCAGCGGCCGCAGTCGGGCCCGGACTGGCAGGCGGTGGCGCCCAGCTCCATGAGGGCCTGGGTCAGCCGCGAGGGTCCATGGCTGCACAGAGCGGGCACCAGCCACTCCCGCAGCTCCGCGGCCCGCGCGCGGGGCTCGCCCTCGATCAGCAGCAGCCGGGCCAGGACGCGGAAGGCGTTGCCGTCCAGGGCCGGCGTGGGCCACTGGAAGGCCTGGGCCCCCACGGCGGCGGCAGAGTAGGGGCCCAGGCCCGGCAGGCCCGCCAGGCCCGCCAGGTCGCCGGGCCAGCCCTCGGCGGCCACGGAACCGGCGGCGGCCTGCAGAAACCGCGCGCGGCGGTAGTAGCCCAGGCCCTCCCAGGCCTTGTGGACCGTGTCCTCGTCGGCTGAGGCCAGCGCCGCGGGCGTCGGGAAGCGCGCCAGCCACCGGTCGAAGTAGGGCACCACCGTGGCCACCTGCGTCTGCTGCAGCATCAGCTCCGAGACCAGCACCGCGTAGGGGTCCGGGTGCGGCGCGTCCAGGTCCTGCGCCCGCCAGGGCAGGTCCCGCTTCACCCGGTCGAACCAGGGCGCCAGGGGTGCGAGGAAGTCCACCGCGGAGGGCCAGGGCATGGGGTAGAAGCTATCAGCTATCAGCTGTCAGCTATCAGTCAAAGCAGGTCCCGGCCCGCCTCAGCGCCCGAAGTAGTTCCTTCGCTGTTTGCCAACCGCCAGTCCAGGCGCGCCCCGGATGACCTCGGCGCTCGAGGTGGATCTTTCACCGACAGCTGAGAGCTGATAGCCGACAGCCAAGAAAAAGAGCGCCCGAAGGCGCTCTTTTTCTTTGGTGCCCGCGAGCAGACTCGAACTGCTACGGCTTGTGGCCACCACCCCCTCAAGATGGCGTGTCTACCAATTTCACCACGCGGGCAACGTGGAACGTCAAGTGTCTCGCAAAGCCGGGACGCGGTCAATGACCGGTCTCGCGGCAGCTACTTCTTCGAGGGCGCGTGGGTGGGCGCAGGGGCCGGAATCTGGATCGGCGCGGGGGCCGCCGGGGCGGGCGCGGTGACCGGGGCCTTGTCGGTGGTCTTCTCGAGGACCGAGCGGCTCTGGCGGATGATCAGGACTTCGATGAACAGCGTGGTGCCCAGGAAGCCCGCGGCCAGCCAGTAGGTGGCCTTGGACAGGAAGGGCGTGGCGCCCTGGGCGCCGAAGGCGGAGTTGGCACCGCCGCCGCCGAAGGAGGCGCCGAGGCCGCCCTTGGTGCCGGGCTGCAGCAGGATGCCCCCGATCAGGAGGACACCAAACAGGATGAGCAGGGCTAGGGCGAGGCCGTTCATGGAAACTCCGAACCATCTAGTCTGCCATGAAACGGCCCCTTCCGGGCACTGGAGAATCGCCTACACCCGCAGCCCCGCCGTGGTGGGAGCCTGGATCACGCGGTGCACGGCCCGGGACTGTTCCACCAGCTGGAGGAAGTCCGAGGGCAGCAGGGCCTGGGGGCCGTCGCTGAGGGCCTTCTCCGGGTGCCGGTGGGTCTCCACCAGCAGGCCGTCGGCACCCGCGGCGACGCCCGCGAGGCCGCAGGGGATGACCAGGTCCCGGCGGCCCGTGGCATGGCTGGGGTCCACCATGACAGGCAGGTGGGTGAGGGCCTTCGCGGCGGGCACCACGCTGACATCCAGGGTGTTGCGGGCATGGTCCGACCAGGTGCGGATCCCGCGCTCGCAGAGCACCACGTTGCGGTTGCCCTCGCCCAGCACGTATTCCGCGGCATAGAGCCACTCCTCCAGGGTGGCGGAGGGCCCGCGCTTCAGCAGGATGGGCTTGCCGCAGCGGCCCGCGCGGCGGAGCAGGGCGAAGTTCTGCATGTTGCGGGCGCCGATCTGCACCATGTCGGCGCAGCGCTCCACGGCGTCGAAGGTCTCCACCTCCGTGGCCTCGGTCACGATGCCCAGGTCGAATTCCGCCCGGGCCTCCTCCAGCAGGCGCAGGCCCTCCAGGCCCAGGCCCTGGAAGGCATAGGGGCTGGTGCGCGGCTTGTAGGCGCCCGCCCGGAGCAGCCGCACGCCGGTCTCGGCGATGTAGCGCGCCGCCGCGAAGAGCTGCTCGCGGCTCTCGACGCCGCAGGGGCCGCCCACCAGGGCCAGCTCCGGCCCGCCGATGCCGACGCCGCGCACCTCCACTACCGTGCGTCCGGCCACGGCGTCCGCGCTGGCCAGCTTGTAGGGACTGGTGATGGGCACCACCCGGCGGACCCCGGCCATGGGCTCGATGCGGTCGGGCTTGAGGGCCTTGGAGGCGTTGGGCGCGACGATGCTGAGGGACTCCGGCGCCCGGTTCACCTGGCAGCGGATTCCGACCGTCTCCAGGAGGGCCAGGACTTCCCCCACCTGGTCCTGGCTGGCGTTGTATTCCATGAGGATGAGCATGCGGACCCCGAGTGAGGGCCCATTCTACCGGGAGCCTGGACAGGGCCCGGGTCCGGGCACCACACTGGGCCCGGAAGCACTCATGCTCCTGGAGGTTTCCCATGCGCCGCGCACTGTTGTTCTTCGCCGCTCCCGTCCTGCTGGTCCTGGGCTGCACCCGGCCCGAGGTGGATGCCTTCCGGCAGCGGCCCACGCCGGTCAGCGTGAGCGTGGTCCTGCCGGCCCAGGTCCCGGACCGGGAAGGCTTCCAGAAGGAATATGCCTCGGCCCTGCGCGCTCGGCTGGCCACCCGGCTGGTGGTGGTGCCCGAGGGCGTGAAGCCCCCTCCCGGCGCCGCGCAGCTCGAGGTGGATGTGCGCGTCTCTCCGGCTCCCGGGCAGCCCAGCCCCGCCGCCATCGGCGTGGCCACGGGCGTCACCATCGGGGCCCTCAGCGCCGCCTCGGGCAACCGGGGCTGGGGCGTGATGGACGGCCTGTTCTGGGGCCTTTTCGCCGGCACCCACGCGGCGGCCCACCAGGAGCGCACCCAATACCGGCTCGGCTACCGGCCCCAGGCCGTGAGCGCCCAGGTGCGGCTCGTGCAGCCCGGGAACCCCGAGCCCCTCTGGACGGCTGACGTGGATCCCTCCGAAGTGATCGAGGCCATGGATCCCCTGCCGCGGGGCTACCGGGATGACGACGGCCGCATCCGCGAGGAGGAGGCCAAGGGGCTGGCCCGGGTGGTGGTGCAGAAGCTGTCCGCCTACTTCCACCTGCTCCGGGGCACCGACCAGCGCTTCTACGGCGATGCCGCCCCCCCGGCCACGCCCCCGTCCCGGCCCGCCGAACCTCCCACTCCGGCCCCCACGGCCCCGCCGCCCCCGCCGCCCGCGGTGATCCCGCCGCCGCCCGCCCCGGGCTCCCTGCCTGACCCGAAATCGAACTGATGGAAGCCCGGGTCATCCGCTGTGCGGGGTGCGGTGCTTCGGTGCCTGCCGACGCGCCGCAGTGTCCCTACTGCCGGGCCCAGCTGGCCACGGTGGCCTGCCCGGCCTGCTTCGCCCTGGCGCCCCTCTCCGCCAGCCACTGCCCCGCCTGCGGGGCGAGTCTGGCCCCCCGGGCGGCCGCCACGCCGGACGGTGCCCCCTGTCCCGCCTGCGCTACGGCCCTGGCGGCCACCCGCATCGGCGAGCTGGAGGCCCAGGCCTGCGGGGCCTGTGGCGGGCTCTGGCTGGACCGGGCCATGTTCGAGCAGCTGGGCGCCAGCCGCGAGCGCCAGGGGGCCGTGCTGGGCATGCTGCCCGCCCCGGCGGCGCCACCCGTGGCGGCCCTGGAGCCCGTGAAGTACCGCCCCTGTCCGGTCTGCCGCCAGTTCATGAACCGGATCAACTACGCCAAGCGCTCCGGCGTGGTGCTCGACGTCTGCAAGGGCCACGGCCTCTGGTTCGACCAGGACGAGCTGCGCCGGGTGCTGGCCTTCATCGCCGGCGGCGGCCTGGACCGCGCCCGGGAGCGGGAGCTCGAGGACCTGAAGGAAGCCCAGCGGGCCACCGTGGCGCCGCCCGAGCACCCCGCCTCCTTCGGCGAGTTCAGCCAGCAGCCGCACCTCACCGGCCACTGGCTCACCGCCGCCGGCCTCGTGGGCCTCGTCGCCGAAGTCGCCGGTGCCTTCCTGGACCGGGACTAGCGAGCGCACGGGCGGGAAAGAAAAACTCACCACGAAGACAGGAAGACCACGAAGAAAGAATGGTTTTTCTTCGTGGTCTTCCTGTCTTCGTGGTTAAGTCCTTTTTTTGTCTTTCCCGACAACAGCCTTAGCCGGCCTGCTTGGCGAGGGCGGCGAACTTGTGGGGATCGAGGCTGGCGCCGCCGACGAGGCCGCCGGCCACTTCGGGGATGTTCAGCAGCTCGGGGAAGCTCTCGGGGGTGACGCTGCCGCCGTAGAGGATGGGCACCTCGTAGTCGGCGCAGGCCCCGTGCCGGATGAGCTCGCCGCGGATGAAGGCGTGGGCCTCGAGGACCTGCGGCGCTTCGGCCCGGCGGCCGGTGCCGATGGCCCAGACGGGCTCGTAGGCCACCCAGAGGGGGCCGGGCCCGGTCTGGCTGAGGATGGACAGCTGCTGGCCAAGCACGGCCAGGGTCTCCCCGGCGTCGCGCTGGGCCAGGGTCTCGCCGATGCAGAGCAGGGGCAGCAGGTCCCACTGCCAGGCGGCCTTGATCTTCCTGGCCAGGGCCGCGTCGGTCTCGCCGAAGTACTGGCGCCGCTCGCTGTGGCCCAGCAGCACGCCCGAGCAGCCCACGTCCCGCAGCTGGGGCATGGAGATCTCGCCGGTGAAGGCGCCCTTGTCCTCGGCGTGGCCGTTCTGTCCGAACACGTGCAGCCCCTTGGGGCGCACTAGGTGGCTGACCAGCGAGAGCAGGGTGAAGGGAGGCGCGATGCCCAGCTCCGCCTGGGGTTCCGGCGCCAGGTGCAGCAGCAGGTCCTCGCAGAAGGCCCGGGCCTCCTCGGTCTGCAGGTTCATCTTCCAGTTGGCGACGACGCAGCGCATGGGGGACCTCACTTGGAAAGGGCGGCGACGCCCGGAAGCTCGAGACCGCTCAGGAACTCCAGGCTGGCGCCACCGCCAGTGGAGACGTGGGACATCCGGGCCGCGACCCCGGCCTTGTTCACGGCGGCCACGCTGTCGCCGCCGCCCACGAGGACGAAGGCGCCCTTGTCGGCGGCCTCGGCCAGCTCCTCGGCCATGGTCAGAGTGCCACTGGCGAAGGGCGCCATCTCGAAGACGCCCATGGGGCCGTTCCACAGCAGGGTGCGGGCCGCGCGGATCTCCGCCGCGTAGGCCGCCACGGTCTCGGGGCCGATGTCCAGGGCCAGCCGCTCCGCCGGGATGTTCTGGTCCAGGGTGATGGCGCAGTCCGCGTCCTCCTTGAAGGCGTCCGCGGCCACGTGGTCAAGGGGCAGCAGCAGGCGCGTGCCCTTGGCCTCGGCCTGCTTGAGCAGCTCCAGCGACATCTCCAGCTTGTCCTCCTCGCAGAGGCTCTTGCCGATCTCGTAGCCCTGGGCCTTGAGGAAGGTGTAGCTCATGGCGCCGCCGATGAGGATGGCGTCGGCCTTGCCGAGGAAGTTCTGGATGAGCTCGATCTTGTCGCTCACCTTGGCGCCGCCGAAGATCACCACCAGGGGCTTGTCGGGGCTCTCGGTGACCTTGGTGAGGGCCTTGAGCTCCTTCTCCATGAGGAAGCCCGCGGCGACGCGGTCCTTGGGGAAGCGCGCCACCATGCCGCTCACGGAGGCGTGGGCGCGGTGGGCGGAGCCGAAGGCGTCGTTCACGTAGGTGTCCGCCAGGCGGGCCAGGCTGTCGGCGAACTCCTCCTTGTTCTTGGTCTCACCCTTCTCGAAGCGGAGGTTCTCCAGCAGGAGGACCTGGCCGGGCTGCAGTGCGGCGGCCTCGGCCTCCACGGCGGCGCCGTTCACGTAGCTGGCCAGGCGGCAGTCGAAGCCCTGCTCGCGGAGCCAGGCGGCCACGGGGGCTGCGCTGTAGGCGGCCTCGAAGCCCTTGCCCTCGGGCCGGCCCAGGTGCGAGGCCAGCACCACGGAGGCGCCGCCGTCCAGCAGGCACTTCAGTGTGGGCAGCGTCTCCTTCACGCGGGTGGCGTCCGTGATCTTCCCCTCCTTCAGCGGCACGTTCAGGTCCGCCCGCAGGAAGACCCGGCTGCCCTTGACGTTGAGATCGCGCACCGACTGGAAGGCCATGGCTGCTCCTTGTGCTTGCAACGTTTCATTTTGACTGAAGCGGGCGGCCAGTGCCATGCCGCTCGAAGACGCCGATCCAGCGGGGGCTGTCGGGGCCGAAGGGGCTGCCACCGTAGTCGCCCAGGGCGGTCCGGGGGCTCAGGTCGGCGGTCTGGGCCAGGTCCAGCAGCTCCCCGGGCTGGTAGAGGCGCACGTCCTCCAGGGCCTCCCGGACCTCGCCCGTGGCCAGGCGCGTGAGGGTCATGCGCTTCAGGAGGCGGTCACCCTCGATGGTCCGGCGGCTCCGGATGCGCGTGCCATGGCGCTCGGCGGTGTCCTCGGGGACCAGGGTCCGCGCCACCAGGCCCGCGTTCAGGTAGTCCAGCAGGAGGATGCCACCGGGGCGCAGCAGGCCCGCGAGGCGCTGCAGCAGGGCGCGGTTCTCCTCATCGGCGAAGTAGCCGAAGGGGGTGAACCAGAGGCAGACGCCACTCAGCGCGCCGCGCCGGAGGGGCAGGGCCCGCATGTCGCCGCGCAGCAGCCAGGGGCGCAGCTCGGCGGGGGCCCGACCCAGCAGGGCCCGGGAGAGGTCGATGCCGAAGGCCTGGTCGTTCACCTGGCGCAGCACCTCCAGGTGCCGGCCCGAGCCGCAGCCCAGGTCCAGGACGGGTCCCGTGGCCAGCTCCGGCGCGACCCGCAGGGCCTGCTGCACCGCCCGGCGGGCTTCCGTGGTGTCCCGGTGGGCGTACAGCTCGGCATAGTCCTCGTCGAACCAATCCTCGAACCAGTCGGCCAATGGGACGCCCCTGAAAGCTCCAGAGTAGCCAGGGGCGGGCCGCACCGCCGCATCCGAAAGCGCGGCGGGCGGCTCGGCTACAATGAAAGCTGCAAAGGAACCTCATGCTGCGCCCCGAACACCTTGAAGACCAAGTCCACTTCCTGCTGTCGAACCTGATCCAGCGCGACCTCCGCGATCCGGAGCTCGGCTTCCTCACCGTCACGGCCGTGCGGCTGACGGCAGACCGCAGCCTGGCCCGGGTCTACTTCACGGTGCTGCCCCCCAACGGCGGGGACCAGGAGGCCCAGAACGCCATGACCCGCAAGGCCCTGGGCCGGGCCGCGGGGTTCCTGCGCACCCAGCTGGCCGCGCGCCTGAAGATGAAGCGGGTGCCGGAGCTGCGGTTCTTCGCGGACGGCACCCTCGATGAGGGCAACCACCTGGAGTCCATCCTGGCGGAGTTGGAGAAGGAGCGCGCGGCGCGGCCTCCAGAGCCCGAGGTGCCCGAGGATCCCGAGGCTGCCGGAAAGCCGGACGCCTGAATGGTCGAGTCAGGCATCTACCTCGTCCACAAGGCCGTGGGCCGCAGCAGCTTTGACGCGGTGCGTGACTTCAAGCGCCGGGCCTTCGAGGCCGGCCAGAAGAAGCTGGCCCTGGGCCACGGCGGCACCCTGGACCCCTTCGCCGAGGGCCTCCTGCTGGTGCTGGCGGGCCAGGCCACGCGCCTGATGGACCTCATGCACCCCCTGCCCAAGACCTACGTGGCCGAGGTCCGCTGGGGCCTGGAGACGGACACCTGCGACCTGCAGGGCCTGCCGGTGCTGTCCGGCGATCCCGGCCACCTCACGCCGGAGGCCCTGGACGCGGCCCTGGCGCCGCTCCTGGGTTGGACCGAGCAGGTGCCGCCCGCCACCAGCGCCAAGAAGATCGACGGCGAGGCGGCCTACAAGAAGGCCCACCGCGGTGAGGAAGTGATCATGAAGCCCTGCCGGGTCTTCCTGCTCTCGGCCCGCTGGCTGGCCCATGAGCTGCCCGGGTCCAGCACCCTGGAGCTCACGTGCCGGGGCGGCTACTACGTCCGCAGCCTGGCCCGGGACCTGGGCCGGACCCTGGGCTGCGGCGCCCATCTGGCGGCCCTCCGGCGGACCGCCATCGGCCCCTGGGGTGATCCCGGCGCGGGCCAGGAGCGCCTCCTCACGGGCGCGGAGCTGGTGCCCTGGTGCCCCACGCGGGAGCTCAGCGACGCCGAGGCCGAGCACTTGGCCCACGGCCGCGCCATCCCCCCGGGCGAGACCCTGCCTGCGACCTGGGCCCTGCCCGAAGGCTTCCCCGACCCCGGCGCCCCCCTCCGCGCCCTCCACCAGGGCCGCCTCGTGGCCCTCCTCCGGACCACCGAGGAAGGGCTCCGCACCTTCGCCAACCTGCGCGGCGGGCTGTAGGGTCGGGCTTGAAGAGTCAGGCAAAAAATAGATAACGCCGAGGAAGGCCCGATCCTGCAGTCCTCTGTGTTCACCTCTTCATTTTGGTGCCTCGATGCTGGCCGCCTGTGGCGGGGGTTGCTACCATCAGCGGCGTGCCGGTGGGGGCATCCCCCCGGCGCCGAGGGAGTGCCCATGCTGAAGGCCCTACGATTCCTTCCCCTGGCCGCGTGCCTGGTGGCCCTGGCGCCCGTGGCCAGGGCCGATGACGCTGCCACCGCAGCGAAGATCGTGGGCACCTGGGAGGGCAAGTGGCTCTTCGGCGACACGGGCGGCAAGCTGGTGGTGAAGGTCGAGGCCGCCAGCGGCAACGTCCTCAAGGGCAGCTCCGTCTGGTTCGGGACCGCCGTGGGGGACTTCAAGGACACCTTCACCAAGGCCAAGGTGAAGGGGCAGAAGATCGAGTTTCCCGAGCCCACCATGGACTTCGAGGCAACCCTCTCCGAGGACTGTCAGGCCCTGGAAGGCACCTGGACCTCTCCCATTGCCAGCGGCGGCCTGAAGCTCACTCGCAAGCCAGACTGATCAGTGCCGCAGTGCCTCCACGGACTTGATGCCCCAGGCGAAGGCCTCTTCGTTCAGGGGGATCAGGGCGCACTTGTCCTTGAGGGCCACGCGGATGGCGTCCAGGAAGGTCTCCTTCGGGAAGATGCTCGTGGCTGCCTGGAGGGCGCCCAGGGCCACGATGTTCTTCACGACGGCCTTGCCCAGGTCTGTGGCGATGCCGGTGAAGGGCACGGGGAAGACCTTGATGCTCGGATCGAGCAGCGGGGCGTCGGACACCACGGAGCTGTCGTAGATGATGACGCCGCCCTTGCGGACCGAGGGGCCGAACTTGGCCAGGCTCGGGGCGTTGAAGGCGATGAGGACCTGCGGATCCGGGGAACCGGGGTTCAGCACCTCCTCCTCGGCCACGTGGACATCAGCGTAGGACGTGCCGCCGCGGCTCTCAGGGCCGTAGCTGGGGATGTGGGTGGCGTCGAAGCCCTCGTTGATGCCCGAGCGGGCGATGAGCATGGCCGCAGTCTGGGCGCCGTCGCCGCCGGAGCCCGCCAGCTTCAGCGAGATGTCGCTGGGCGCCAGGTGCGTGGGGAAGCCGTCGCAGTGCCGGACCGGATGCTCATAGGAGGCGCCGGCGAGCTGGAGGATCTTCTCGCCGTCGAAGCTGGGCGGGTTCCGGTGGAACCAGGGCTCCAGGGTGACGTCCTTCTTCACGCCGAGCGGATAGACCGGCTCCATGAAGTCCTTGACCCAGCTCTCGGTCTCCTCGGGGCTCATCTTCAGGTGGGTGGGGCACTCGGCCAGCACCTCGATGAAGGAGTAGCCGCGGCCTTCCACCTGGTTGCGGAGGGCCTTGCGGATGGCCTTCTTGGCCTTGATCCGCTGCTTGGCGTCGAAGAGGGCCACGCGCTCGACGTAGATGGGGCCGTCGAGGCCCGCGATGATCTCGGCCATCTTCATGGGCTGGCCGTTGTACTGGTTCCGGCCCGAGGGGCAGGTGGTGGCGGTCTGGCCCATGAGGGTGGTCGGCGCCATCTGGCCGCCGGTCATGCCGTAGATGGCGTTGTTGATGAAGATGACGGTGATGGGGGCACCCAGCTGGGCCGTGGCGATGGTCTCGGCCAGGCCGATGGAGGCCAGGTCACCGTCCCCCTGGTAGCTGACGACCACGCTATCGGGGTTGGCGAACTTGTGCCCCAGGGCCACCACCGAGGCGCGCCCGTGGGCGGCCTGGCTGTTGCCCACATCGAAGTAGTAGTAGAGGAACACCGAGCAGCCCACGGGGCTGATGGCCACGGTGCGGTCCTGCACGCCCAGCTCGTCGATGGCCTCGGCCAGGAACTTGTGGGCCAGCCCATGGCCGCAGCCGGGGCAATAGTGGGTGGCGTGGCCCTTGAGGCCCTGGGCGTGGGAGTGCCGGTCGAACTTGTCGTAGATGACGCTGGCCTTGCTCATGCGAGCACCTCTTTCCTTCCCAGCACCTGGGCCAGGATCTCGTCCTGCTGGGGCAGGATGCCGCCCATGCGGCGCACGGACTCGATCTCGGGGTAGTCGCGGACTCCGGCCTTGCTGAGCGCGAGGCGGACCTCGTTCTCCAGCTGGCCCGGGCTGGCCTCCACGACCACCAGGCGCTCGGCGCCGCGCAGGGCCGCCTTCAGACCCTCGATGGGGAAGGGCCAGAGGGTGATGGGCCGGAACAGGCCCGCCTTGATGCCCTGGTGGCGCAGCTCCTGCACGGCCCCCTTGGCGGTGCGGGCCGGCGTGTTGCAGGCGACCAGGACCACGTCCGCGTCCTCGCAGCGGAAGGACTCGGAGCGGACCTCCACCTTCATGGCCTCGTACTTGGCGTTGAGGTGGACGTTGTGGTCCTCGAGGTCGGTCTCCGTGAGGAAGATCGAGGAGATGAGGTTCTTGCGGTGGAGGGCATCCCCGTAGACCGCCCACTTGGGGACGCCGGGCTTCTTCAGGGTCTCCGGCAGCTGCACCTTGCCGGTCATCTGACCCAGGTAGCCATCGCTCAGGATGATGACGGGGTTGCGGTACTTGAAGCTCAGCTCGAAGGCCAGGATGGTGAGGTCCAGCATCTCCTGGGGGGTGGAAGGCGCCAGCACCAGGGCCTGGGTGTTGCCGTGGCCCAGGCCGTGGCAGGCCAGCTTGATGTCCGACTGCTCGGGGGCGATGTTGCCCAGGCCCGGCCCGCCGCGCATGACGTCCACGAAAACGCCCGGCAGCTCCGAGCCGATCATGTAGGAGACGCCCTCCAGCATCAGGCTGAAGCCCGGCGAGGAGGTGAAGGTCATGGTGGGCAGGCCCGCGCCGGCGGTGCCGTACATCATGTTCACGGCGGCGACCTCACTGACCGCCTGGAGGAAGGTGCCGTCCAGCTTGGGCAGGAACTTCGCCATCAGCTCGGCGCCCTCGGTGGACGGGGTGATGGGGTAGCCGTAGACGTGGCGGCAGCCGGCGAGGATGGCGCCGATGGCCGAGGCGTAGGTGCCCTTGATGACCAGGGGCTCGGTGCGGGGCAGGGGCAGGATCACCGCGGGCACATCCTGGGGTTCCGGGGCGTCGCTGGGCTTGATGCCGTAGAGCTTGGCCGGATCCTCCAGCTCGAACTTCTGGATGGGGCCCTCGTGGGCGGGGCGCAGGCCGTAGGGCTCGGGGCAGGCGTCCATGCATAGACCGCAGGCGTTGCAGTTGGTCAGGTCAAGCTCGACGGGAACAAGACCCGTGAGGGGGTTGATCTGGTGACCGGCGGTGATGCAGCCCTTGGCGCAGGCGTCGATGCAGCGGCCGCAGCCCTTGCAATACTCCGGCAGCAGGAAGGGTTTGGGTCGTTCTTTGAGGGCCATGGGGCCTCCGCGGCGGGACTTTGGTCCCTCTTGCGGTGAAGTGTCGAGCCCATTCCTTGTGCCTGGGATCACAAGCGGCCATCGACGCAGACCACCGCCGACCGATGGGCATAGAAGTCACCCCTGGCTGGGCAGTCTGTGGCTACCGGTCGCCCCAGTGGAGCTTCTGCTGGAGGAGGGCGAAGAAGTCCAGGCCGGGCTGCTGGAGGAGGGTGATCCGGTTCTCGGCCTGGTAGAGGCGCACCTCGTCGCCGGGCAGCACCCGGTGGCCCACCTGACCATCCAGGGTGAGGTGCGCGTCCTCGGCGTCCACCAGGGTGATGCTGATGGGCCACCGGGCCGGCACCACCGAGGGGCGGAGCGTCAGGGTGTGCGGGCAGATGGGGGCGATGACGAAGGCCTCCAGGCTGGGGTGCATGATGGGCCCGCCCGCGGACAGCGCGTAGGCCGTGGAGCCCGTGGGCGTGGCCACGATGAGGCCGTCCGCCTTCATGGGGCCGGCGTCCTGGTCCCCCACCCGCAGCCGCATGTCCATGATCCGGGCCAGGGCGCCCTTGGCGAGCACGGCGTCGTTGAGCACGGGCTGCCGGGCCAGGCGGGAGCCGTTGCGCCAGAGCTCGGCCTCCAGCATGGGCCGCACATCCGGCACCAGCCGCCCGGCCAGGAAGTCCTCCACGGCCTCCACGGCCCCGGAGACCGGGTGGGCCGTGAGGAAGCCCAGGGAGCCCAGGTTGATGCCCAGGATCGGCGTCCCGCGCAGGCCCACGCGGCGCGCGGCGTAGAGCAGGGTGCCGTCCCCGCCGAGGACCAGGCAGAGGTCCGCCGGGGGCTCGCCGGAGCCCAGGTCCGGATCCACCCGGAGCCGCCCGTGGTCCAGGCCCGCCGCGGCCCAGGCCTCCTCGATGCCGGGCTCGCCGATGACGACCCAGCCGCGCTCCAGGAACTTGGGCAGGGCCTGCTGGAGGGTGGAGGCCAGGTGCGGGGATTTGACCTTGGCCACGAGGATCAGTCGCTGGAGCATGCCCACACTCTAGCCGCATCCACCGCTATCCTTGATCACATGGTTTCCAAACTGGCCCCCCTCTCCCAGCCGGCCCGACGGTGGCTCCGTCGCGGGCTCTTGATCCTGCTCGCCGTCTCGGGTCTGAGCGCCCTCAGCCTCGCGGTGTCCTGGTCCGTGCTCTCCCGGGACGCCGACAGCTTCCTGACACTCTTCGCCCTGCGGGTGCCCAAGACCATCACCAAGGTCCTCGACCAGAGCGGCAACGTCATCGGCATCTTCGCCGAGGAGCACCGCGTGGTGATCCCCTACGGCGACATCCCCAAGGCCTTCGTCAATGCGCTGGTGGCCACGGAGGACACCGATTTCTGGGACCACAGTGGCATCTCGCCCCGGGGCTTCCTCCGCTCCGGCGTGAACTTCATCACCAGCTTCGGCCGGCGCCGGGAGGGGGCGTCCACGCTGACCATGCAGCTCATCCGCACCGTGACCGCCAAGCGGCAGAAGCGCCTGGACCGCAAGCTCAAGGAGATCATCCTGGCCCGCAAGCTGGAGAAGGCCTACTCCAAGAAGCAGATCATGGAGATGTACGCCAACGAGGTCTACTTCGGCGGCGGCCGTTACGGCATCGAGGCCGCGGCGGAGTTCTACTTCGGCAAGAGCGCCCCACAGCTCAACGTGGAGGAGTGCGCCCTGCTGGCGGGCCTGGTCCAGAACCCGAACTGGTACAATCCCTACAATCCGGATCCCAAGGCCCGGGCCGCGGCCAAGTCCCGCCGCAACCACGTGCTGATCCGCATGGTGAAGGAGGACTACCTCAAGGCCAGCGAGGCCGGACCGCTCATCGAGAAGCCCATCCGCCTCGCCCGGGAGAACGCCCACGAGGAGGCCATCGCCCCCTACGTGGTGGAAGAGGTCCGCAAGTACCTCTACGAGAAGTACGGCCGGGAGCAGGCGCTCAACGGCGGCCTGGAGGTCACCACCACCGTGAACAGCCTCTGGCAGGAGACCGCCAACGAGGCGGTGCGGGTGGGGCTCAAGGCCGTGGACCGCCGGCGGGGCTTCCGCAAGGAGGCCGTGCAGTTCGTGGGCGACCCCGAGACCACGCAGCTCAACGGCTGGAAGCGCTACTTCGAGAACGGCGACAGCGTGCGCGGCGTCATCCTCGCCTGGAAGGGCGGCAAGGCCCTGGTGCGCATCGGCAAGACCGAGCTGGAGGTGCCCGAGGCCGCCTTCGCCTGGGCCGGCAAGGACATCCAGAAGCTGCTGC
>Ga0208507_1000105_pt1 | contig 66877 bp, 70 predicted proteins | sample CryBogCBH12Aug01_FD_184626 | JGI IMG/M metagenome (GOLD analysis project Ga0208507, IMG submission 184626) | Freshwater microbial communities from Crystal Bog, Wisconsin, USA - CBH12Aug09.1 (SPAdes) (version 2) | ecosystem: Environmental > Aquatic > Freshwater > Lake | place: Crystal Bog...
AGGGCGCCCTGCTGGCCGAGGCCCGGGCGGACCGTCCCGACCTCATCGAGGCCCTGTCCGAGCTGCACGACGCCCTGACCGCCCGCTGCGTGACGCTGGAGCGCCAGGTGCTCGCGGGCATCGGCGGCGGCTGCCAGCAGCCCCTGGGCGCCCTGGCCACGCCCCAGGCGGACGGCAGCCTGGTCCTACAGGTGGCCTACGCACCCGAGGGTGAGCTGCGCCGCGCCGAGGTGCGGGGCACCGACGACCGGGACCTCCTGGCCCGGGCCCTCCAGGGCATCGGCCTCGCATGACCCTGTCCACCGGCCTTCCCCGCCTGGCGCTGGCCCGGCCCGCGCGGCATCCCCTGGTGGACGCGGTGCGCCGGGCGGGCTGGGAGCCGGTTTCCTGCCTCTTCACCCAGGCAGAGCCCACGGGCTTCCCTGCGCCCCGACCCTGGTCCGAGGTGGCGGCCGTGCTGATGCTGAGCCCGACCGGCGCCCGGGTGGTGGCACCGGCCCTTCCGCCCGGGACGCGCTGCCTGGTGCAGGGACCCGGCACCGCCGAGGCCCTGGGGCACCGTGACCTGGCGGTCCTGCTGCCCGCCGAGGCCCGCGCCGAGGCGCTCTGGGCCCTGCTGCAGGCCACCTTCCCGGAGGGCGGCGACTTTCTGCTGGTGCGAGGCGAGCGCAGCCGCGGCTTCCTCGAGGCCGCGGCCCAGGGCACCGCCTGGCGCCTGCATCCCTGGACCACCCACCGCGAAGCCGCGGCCGCGCCCCTGCCGGTCCTGCCGGCGGTGGAGGCCGTGCTGGCGCTGAGTCCCCTGCAGGCGGAGCTGCTCGCGCCCGTGGCGGGCGCCACCCTGCGCTTCGCCTGGGGCCGGGGCACGGCCGAGGCCTTTGCCCGCGCCGGTGCCCCGGCCCACGCCACCTGTGATCCGAACCCCGGCCTGCTCGAAGCCATGCTCACGTCCCACCTGCCCAAGAAGGAGGAGTCCCCATGCTGAACCGCTCCCGCCGTCTCCGCACCAGCGCCGCCCTGCGCAACCTCGTGGCCGAGACTGACCTCCGCCCGCGCCACCTGATCCAGGGCCACTTCGTGGTGCCCCAGGCGGGCAGCACTGAGATCTCCAGCATGCCGGGCATCTGTAACGCCGGCGTGGAGGACACCGTGCGCCAGGTCGAGAAGGACCTGAAGCGCGGCCTCGCCAGCGTGCTGCTCTTCGGAGTTCCGGATACGGAGGCCAAGACTGCCGACGCCGCCTACGTGAAGGACCGCGAGGGCGTGGTGCCCCAGGCCGTGCGGGCCCTCAAGAGAGCCTTCGGGTCGGACCTGGTCGTCCTGACGGACGTCTGCCTCTGCGGCGCCACCAGCCACGGCCACTGCGGCCTGGTGGACGAGGAGGGCGTGGTGGTCAACGACCCGTCCCTGCCCATCCTGGCGGAGATGGCCCTGCGCCACGCCGAGGCCGGGGCCGACATCGTCGCGCCCAGCGACATGATGGACGGCCGCGTGGCCGCCATCCGCGCCCTGCTGGACCAGAACGGCTTCACCGCCACCGGCGTCCTCAGCTACGCCATCAAGCACGCCGGCGCCTACTATGGGCCCTTCCGCGAGGCCGCCCACAGCAGCCCCAAGTTCGGGGACCGGAAGACCTACCAGATGGATCCCCGCAACGTCCGGGAGGGCCTGCGGGACGCGCTGCTCGACGTCGAGGAGGGCGCGGACATGCTCATGGTCAAGCCGGCCCTGGCGAACCTGGACCTCATCTGGCGCCTGCGGCAGGCCACCCTGGCGCCCCTCTGCGCCTACCACGTCTCCAGCGAGTTCAGCAGCGTGAAGGCCGCGGACCGCCTGGGCTGGGTCAGTGGCGACCAGCTCATGTACGAGCACCTCCTGGCCATCCGCCGCGCCGGCGCCGACATGATCGTCACCTACGCGGGCCGCGAGGCCGTGGAGAAGGGGTGGATCAGCTAGGTCCGGAAGACCCTGAAACAAACAGGAAGAGATTCACCACGAAGACACGAAGAAGGTGGGATGACGATGAGCAACGAGACTCTGTTTGCTGAGGCGCTGACGCACTTCCCGGGGGGGGTGTCGAGTCCGGTGCGGGCCTTCCGGGCGGTGGGGGGCACGCCGAAGTTCTTCCGCAAGGCTCAGGGTGCCTGGTTCGAGGACGAGGACGGCCAGCGGTTCCTGGACCTCTGCATGTCCTGGGGGCCGCTGATCCTGGGGCACGCCCACCCGGACATCCTGGCCGCCGTCACCGAGGCCATGCAGGAGGGCCTCACCTTCGGCGCCCCCAGCCGCCGGGAGCTGGCCCTGGCCCGCCGCATCAAGGAGATGGTGCCCTTCGTGGAGAAGATGCGCTTCGTGTCCTCGGGCACCGAGGCCGTCATGAGCGCCCTGCGCGCGGCCCGGGGCTTCACGGGCCGGGAGCGCATCCTCAAGTTCGAGGGCTGCTACCACGGCCACAGCGACGGCCTGCTGGTGAAGGCCGGCTCGGGCCTGGTCACCTTCGGCGCCCCCACCAGCGCCGGGGTGCCGAGGGCCATCGCGGAGCTGACCTCCGTGGTCTCCCTGGATGACCTGGAGACCCTGGAGCGCACCTTTGCCGAGATCGGTTCCGAGCTGGCCGCGGCCATCATCGAGCCCATCCCCGCCAACAACGGCCTGCTGCTCCAGCGGCCCGAGTTCCTCGCGCGGCTGCGCGAGCTCTGCACCAGGCACGGCGTGGTGCTCATCTTCGACGAGGTCATCAGCGGCTTCCGCGTGGCCCCGGGCGGCGCGGCGGAGCGCCTGGGCATCACGCCGGACCTGGCCACCTACGGCAAGATCATCGGCGGCGGCATGCCCGTGGGGCTCTACGGCGGCCGCAAGGACATCATGGGCGTCGTCGCCCCGGACGGGCCGGTCTACCAGGCGGGCACGCTGTCTGGCAACCCCGTGGCCATGGCTGCGGGTCTGGCCACCATGGCCCACCTGACGCCGGCCTTCTACGCGGCCCTGGAGACCACGGCCGCGGCCTGGGCCAAGGCCTTCGAGACCATCCCCGGCCTGCGCTGCCCCCGCTATGGCAGCCTGCTGTGGCCGCTCTTCCAGGACGGCGTCCGCCGCAGCGACGCGGTGCAGGGCGGGGCCATCAGCAGCTTCAACCGCCTCCACAAGGCCCTCCTGGGCCAGGGCGTCTACCTGCCCCCCAGCGGCTACGAGGTGGCCTTCCTGGGCGGCGCCCACGGCGCCCCCGAGCTCGCCCACTTCCAGCAGGCCGTCGCGGCGGTGGCTGGCGAATTCAAATGAACAAAGATCAAAAACTCTCGCGGAGGGTCGCAGAGTAGGCGGAGGTCGCTGGGGGATGACTCCTCTGCTTTTCTCTGCGCTCTGCCATCTCCGCGCCCCTCCGCGAGAGTGGTTTTCTTGACCTGACGTGAATGATTGGAGTACCCATGCAGCCCCTGCTTCGTGTTTTGAACGGCGAGACCCTCGACAAGCCCCCGGTGTGGTTCATGCGCCAGGCGGGGCGCTTCCTGCCGGAGTACCGCGCCATCCGGGCGAAGGCCACCTTCGAGCAGCTGCTCAGCGACTCGGACCTGGCGGCGGAGGTCACGCTCCAGCCCATCCGCCGCTTCCCCCAGATCGACGGCGCCATCATCTTCAGCGACATCCTGGTGATCCTCGATGCCCTGGGCTGCGAGGTGACCATCCCCGAGGGCGGTCCGCGCATCGGGAAGACTCTCGACCAGATCGACATCAACCGGCCCCTGGACGAGTCCATCTTCGACCCGGTGCAGGCCGCCATCCGCAAGGTGAAGGCGGAGCTACCCGCGAAGGTCACCATGCTGGGCTTCGCGGGTGCCCCCTGGACCCTGCTGGCCTACGGCATCGAAGGGAAGGGCAGCAAGAGCTGGTCGAAGGCCAAGGCCTTCCTGCACCACGACCCGGTCCTGGCGCGCAAGTGGCTGGACAAGCTGGCGGACGCCGCCGCGCGGCTGCTGAACCTCCACATCGGCGCCGGCGCCCAGGGCGTGCAGCTCTTCGACACCTGGGCCGGGGAGCTCGATGCCGACGACTACGCCGAGTTCGCGCTGCCCGCGGTGAAGCGCACGCTCGCCCAGGTGACCGCGGCGCCCACCCTGTTCTTCGCCCGCACGGGCTACCTGCCGGACAGCCTGAACGAGCTGCCCTGCCAGGGGCTGGCGGTGCCCTGGCAGGTGCCCATGGCCGAGGCCCGGCGCCGGTTCCCGAAGATGGTCCTCCAGGGCAACCTGGACCCCATCGCGCTGCTGGCGGGCCCCGAGACCGCCTGCCGCAAGGCCCGGGCCATCGTGGACGCCATGAAGGGGCACCCCCACATCTTCAACCTCGGCCACGGGCTCACTCCCGAGACCGATCCCGCCGTGCTGCAGGCGGTCCTGGACGAGGTCAAGGCATGAGCCAGCTCGCCGACCTGATCCGCCGCTACGACCGTCCCGGCCCGCGCTACACGGGCTACCCCATGCCCCCGGTCTGGTCCGAGGAGTTCGCGGAGGGGGAGGTCCTGGCCGCCCTGGACCGCGCCGACGCCCGCCCGGACGAGGCGCTGTCCCTCTACCTGCACATCCCCTTCTGCCCCCGGCGCTGCGCCTACTGCGGCTGCAACGTGGTGGTGAGCCCCCAGTACGATCCTGTGGAGAGCTACCTGGCGGCGGTGACCCGGGAGCTCGATCTGGTCTGCGCCCACCTCAAGGACCGCCGGAAGGCCCTGCAGCTGCACTGGGGCGGCGGCACGCCGACCTACCTGAAGGCCGCGGACCTGCGGCGGACCTTCAACCTGTTCAACGAGCGCTTCGAGTTCCTGCCCGGGGCCGAGATCGCCATCGAGGTGGACCCCACCTTCCTGGAGCCCGACCAGCTGCCGACTCTTCGGGAGCTGGGCTTCAACCGCGTCTCCTTCGGCGTGCAGGACCTCGACGAAGGCGTCCAGGCCCTGATCACCCGCGGCCAGACCTGGCAGCACACCCTGGACGCCATGCGCCAGTGCCGGGAGCTGGGCTTCGAGGGCGTGAACCTGGACCTGGTCTACGGCCTGCCGGGCCAGACCCTGGACACCTTCCGCCGCACCCTGGAGTCCACGCTGGAGCTGTCGCCCTCCCGCATGGCCATCTACGGCTTCGCCTACCTGCCCAGCATCATGCCCTTCCAGCGCAGCATCCCCGCCGAGACCCTGCCCACGCCGGAGACCCGCCTGGACCTGCTGCTGCTGGCCTCGGAGATCCTGGAGAAGGCCGGCTACGTGGCCATCGGCATGGACCACTTCGCCCACCCCAGTGATCCCATGGCCAAGGCCGTGCTGGAGGGCCGCCTCATCCGGAACTTCATGGGCTACGCCGTCTCCGCGGGCACGGACCTGCTGGGCTTCGGCCCCAGCGCCATCTCCAATGTGGCCGGGGTCTATGCCCAGAACGAGAAGATCCTCAGCAAGTGGGAGCGCAGCATCACCGACGGGCGGCTGGCCATCCACAAGGGGCACCGCCTCTCCGAGGATGACGAGCTGCGGCGCTGGGTGATCCACCACCTCATGGGCCACTTCGAGCTGCGCTGGGATGAGCTGCAGCAGCGCTTCGGCCTGGACGGTCCCGCCTTCTTCGCCGATGCCGTGGCGCAGCTGCGGGAGGAGATCCCCCAGGGCACCGTGGAGCTGCGCCCCGAGGGCATCTTCATCACCCAGCTGGGGCGGCGCTTCGTGCGCAACCTGGTCCAGCCCTTCGACGCCTACCTGGCCGGGCTCAGCGCCAAGACGGCCTTCTCCCGCACGGTCTGAACCTGCCGGGGTCGGCATTGTCCAAGTCGGCCTTAGGCCTATCCTGGGGGTGTGGAGGCCCGCCCAGCCGGGTTCTGGTTCAGCCCCCGAGCTGGGGGGCCCGGCCGGTGGTCTTCGCGAATCCGCCTGGTGCGCCAGGCCACGTCGCGGAGGGTCCCATGTCCCGTGCCCTGTTGCTCCTGCTCCCGGCCCTGGTGCTCCAGGCCCAGGATTCGGTCATCCCCGGCGCCCTGGAAGTGCGCCCGGGCATTTTTGTGCTGAAGGGACTGCCCACCGAGGAGACCTGCGCCGCCCTCAAGAAGCGGAAGTTCACCCATGTGGTGGACCTGCGGCGGGATGGTGAGCCCAGCCTCAACTGCGAGTCGGAGGCCTCCCGCATGACGGAGCTGGACATCCAGTATCTCCGCTACGCTATCAAGGCGGCCCCGGCGGCCGACGACTTCGACTTCCTGCGCAAGTTCCTGAATGACCTGCCCCGCGGCTCCCGGGTGCTGTTCCACTGCAGCGATGGCAACCGCGCCGCGGCGGCGGTCTGTCCCTGGCTGGTCCTCGACCGGGGTGTGCCCCTGGAGGAGGCCATCCGCTTGGCCAAGCGTGCCGGGCTCCAGCGCGCCGACACCGAGGAGGCCGTGCGGCGCTACCTGACCAGCCGCGCCTAGAGCCGTAGCGGCGACAGGGCCATCCACACGCCCACGATGAGGGTGAAGAGGGCGGCCAGGACCAGGGTGGTCCAGGCCAGACGGGCCTGCATGGCGGGGACCACCCCGGCCAGGCTCTCCTGGCGGCGGAAGGGCGCCAGGACGCCCACCCCGAGACCGGCGATGGCGCCGCCCAGCAGGGTCGCGTAGAGGGGATAGCCCACCCAGCCGTACTCCCGCTGCAGCAGGCAGAAGGGGCAGTGGTGCGTGGGCAGCTCGTAGATGTAGAGGCAGAAGAAGGAGATCAGCGCGGCCACCGCCACCAGCAGGAAGGCCAGGCTGAGGGCCGAGAACAGCCCGGCGCCCCGGCGGAAGCGCAGCAGCGCGAAACCCGCCAGCAGCAGGGCGCCGAAGGTGCCCCCGAAGACCGGCTGCATGATCCGGGGCGGCAGCCCCGCCAGCTCGGCGGCGAAGCCCTGGCGGCCCTGGCCGAAGAGGCTGCCGCAGCAGGAGGTCATGACATCCGCCTTCAGGCCCGTCAGGTAGCTCAGCTGCAGCCAGGTCTCCGTCAGCACCAGGGGCACCAGGACCAGCAGCAGGAGATACTTCGGTCGGATCAGCGGGTAGTCGTAGCCCTGGGTGTCCGCGCGGTGGAGCACGAGCCAGACGCCCGCCAGCAGGCAGGTGGCGACCTTCACCAGCAGGGTGGGGTAGCCGTAGCCGTTCACGGCCAGGGACCCGGCGGCGCACATGGCGCCCACGAACTGGGTGTGCAGGCCGTCCGCGGTGAAGATGAACAGGAACAGCGACAGAATCTGGATGAGCAGGGCGTTGGCCACCAGGGTGGACACCAGGTAGGTGCGCCGCTCCAGGTCCAGCTGCACCTCGCTGCCGCTGCGCAGGTCCCAGCCCCGGAGGATCCGGAAGCCCTGCCAGCCTGCGGCGGCCAGCAGCAGGCTGACGATGCCCGAGGCGACGAGCAGGGCGAGGATGCCCGGGTGCTGGATCATGCTTCCGACACCACGCGGCCATCCCGCATCTCGACCACACGGTCCGCCAGCTCGGAGTCGTAGACGATGGGGTCGTGGCTGGTGATGAGCAGGGTCTTGCCGGCCTCCTTGAACTGGCTCATGAGGCCCATGAAGTCTTCCGAGAGCCGGGAGTCCAGGTGGGCCGTGGGCTCATCGGCGATGATCACCGCGGGATCGTTGATGAGGGCCCGGGCGATGGCCACGCGCTGGGCCTCGCCGCCGGAGAGCCGGTCCACGGAGGCGCGGAGGTGCCGCGCCAGCCCCAGGCTCTCGAGCCGCGCCACGGCCCGGGCCTCCACGGCACGGGGGTCTTCGCCAGTGGGGTAGGTGGGCAGCAGGACGTTCTCCAGGACCGAGATGCCCCGCACCAGGTTGAACTGCTGGAAGATGAACCCGAAGGTGCGGCGGCGGATGGCGGTGAGGAAGCGCTCGGGGAGGCTGGTGATCTCCAGGGCCTCGGTGGCGTCCAGGTGGGGCAGGGCGTCGGCGGCCAGCCCGTGGAGGTGGATCCGGCCCGAGGTGGGTCGGGCCATGCAGCCGATGAGGGTCAGCAGGGTGGTCTTGCCGGAGCCGCTCGGCCCCTTGAACACCGTGAGCCGGGCCGCCGGGATGCTGAGCGTGACCCCGTCCACGGCGGTGAAGGGGGTGGCCAGACCGGCCTCGTAGGTTTTGACGACCTGGGCGAGCTCGATCATGGTCAGGACCTCATGGCCGCGTCGGGATCCACCGTGGCGGCGCGCCAGGAGGGCACCAGGGTGGCGGCGGTGTAGGGCAGCACCGTGAGGAAGAACAGGACCGTGAGCTGGTAGCCGTCCAGGGCGGGCACCAGGCGGTAGCGCGGGAAGAGCACCGACCAGCCCTTGAGGGCATGCTCGAAGAGCGAGGCCGAGAAGAAGAACACGTGGGCATAGGCCAGCAGGACGCCGCTGAGGTAGGCCGTCACGGAGATCACCGTCCCCTCCCAGAACTTCAGCAGGAGCACATCGGCGCTCTCCCAGCCCAGGGACTTGAGGACGCCGATCTCCTTGCGCTCCTCGGCGGACAGTCCCGTCGCCTTGTCCCAGGCGAAGATGATGAAGGACAGCACAGCGGAGGCCAGCACCACGACCATGAGGCCGCCCCGCCAGTCGAAGACCGCCTCGTAGGTGCGGAGGAGCTCGGCCTTCAGGATGGGCCGGGAATCGGGGTACAGCTCGACGATCTTGGCCGCAATGGTGGGCAGCTCGCGGGGGTTGCCGGCCTGCACGGCCAGGTCCGTGGCGAGGTTCTCGGGGAAGTGGAACAGGGCCCGGACGTCTTTCGGGGCCATGAGGACGAGGTCCGCGGAGACCAGCTCGGAAGACTCGGCCAGGACCTTCTGGATGCTGAAGAGCGTGGACTGGCCGTCGTAGCCGCGGAGGGGGACCATGTCGCTCTCCTTCACCCGCATGGTGCGGGCCACGCCGGCGCCGATCCAGATGGCGTCGGGCGCCAGGTCGGCATCCTCGGTGGCCATGACCGTGAGGTTGCCGCCGTAGACCGGGTCGTAGTAGTAGCCCCAGAGGCGCGGCTGGACCTCCGCCACGCCGCGGATGGCACGGATGGCTTCCGCCTGGGCCAGGGGCATGGGGTCGTGCCGGCCCGCCACCAGGCGCTGCACGACCATGTCCGGCGCCTGGACCAGCAGCTCGCGGGCCTCGTGCTTGAGGGCCTGGACGAAGAAGACCAGGGACGCGATCACGAACACCACCAGCGCGTAGACGCTGAGCAGGGCCAGGTTCCGTCCCTTCCGCCGCAGCAGCGACGAGAGGGCGAAGTCAAGGATGTTTCGGTATCGCTGGAGGGGGGGGCGCATGGGGACTCGGGAAGGCGGGCGGGGCGAGGAGGGAGCCGGAGGGGAAGTGGTCCAGGGCCATGGGGTGGTCCTGGAAGGCCGCGTGGCGGTCGGCCATGGCCGGGTGCCGGGTGTAGCGCGCCTCGGTGAAGAGGCAGAGGTCCGTGAGACCCAGGCGGCGCACCAGCTCCAGGCTGGGCTGGCGGCGGGCGGTCCCCGCGCGGGCCTCGGCGCGGGCGTGGGCGAGCATGGCCAGGAACAGTGCCGCGAGGGCACCGGTCACCGCCAGGCAGAGGGTGGACTTGCGCATCAGGTTATCCCGGGGCGGGGGCCCCCTCCCAGGATAGCCGTCACTCCAGGCTCTTCAGGGTGCCGGCGCTGATTTCCCCGAAAGCCAGGACCTTCTGGCCCCGGTGGTCCTTGAGGAAGTCCCGCGCGGCGGCCTCGGTGCCGAAGGGCACCAGCTCCTTGCCCATGGGCCCCATCACATCGCTGCCCAGCACGAAGAACGCCTTGCGGCCGTCGGTGGCCTTCAGGGCGTAGTAGTCCTTCACCTGGATGGCGGTGATGTCGGCGGCGGCCCGCCTGGGGGCGTAGCGCCTCAGGTCCAGCAGGTAGGTGAAGAGGTCCTTGGGCCCGTCGAACCAGGCCTGGGTCCCGTCCTTGTAGATCACCACCGAGGCCCACTCCGGAAAGTTCGCCACCAGCATGCCGCAGACGGCGCAGGGGCCCTTGGGGGTCGGGGCCTTGGCCGCCGGGTCGGGTCGGGCCTCCGCGGCGGCCAGACCTGTGGCCAGGGCGAGCGCGAGCAGCAGATGGGGCTGGGTCATGGCATCTCCTCCAGGCAGGCACTCTGAGTCTACAGGGGGGCGAGTCCTGAGCGGCCCCCGGTGCCAGGGGTCGTGAGTGTAATGTGTGTACTGACAATGATTTTATCCTAATCACAACAGGTGTACACTCGGTTTCCATGGCAGGATCTCTCTGCTGGTCGCCGGTTGGAAAGCCACCTGTGGTCAGCAGGTCCGGGCGGGTCGAGGAAGCCAATGACCTCTGAACAGAAACACAGGCTGGTGATCGCGGAGGACCACACCATCCTCCGGGAGGGGCTCAAGGCCCTGCTCGGCGCCCGTCCTGACCTCGAGGTTGTGGGCGAGGCGACGGATGGCCGGGAGGCCGTGCGGGCCGTGGTGGAGCTGAATCCCGACCTGATCCTCCTGGACCTCTCCATGCCGCGCTCCAACGGGCTGGAGGCCCTCAAGGAGATCAAGCGCATCAGCCCCCAGACCAAGGTCCTGGTGCTCACGGTCCACAAGACCGAGGACTACGTGTTCACAGCCCTGCAGGCCGGGGCCGACGGCTATGTGCTGAAGGATTCCTCCTCGGCAGAGTTGACCCTGGCGGTGCGGAGTGTGCTGAATGGCGAGCGCTACCTGGGGCCGGCCATCGCCAGCACCGTGGTCTCGGGCTTCCTCGGCGCCAAGGACGGCAAGCCGCTTCGGGCCAGCTTCGATGACCTGTCCCCGCGGGAGCGGGAGGTCCTGAAGCTCATCGCCGAGGGCTACCGCACCAAAGACATCGCCCAGTACCTCTGCATCAGCCCCAAGACGGTGGAGAAGCACCGGGCGAACCTCATGGAGCGCCTGAACCTCCACACGGTCTCCGCGCTGACCACCTATGCGCTGGAGAAGGGCCTGGTCACGAACTAGGGTCTTCGGCCAGGGGCCAGCGGGCCAGCACCGTGGTGCCCTCGCCCGGTTCCGAGGTGATGATCAGGGTGCCGCCGAACAGCTCCGCGCGCTCGCGCATGGAGACCAGGCCAAAGCCGCCCGCCGAGGTCTGCACCCGGGGCTCGTCCGGATGGAAGCCGACGCCATCGTCCCGGACCAGGAGGTGGAGGTCGCCCAGGACCTGGCGCAGCGCCACGCTGACCGTGCTCCCCTGGCTGTATTTGGCCGCGTTGTTCATGGCTTCCTGGAGGATGCGGAAGATGTTCGTCTTGAGCGGGTCGGGCACCTCGAACTCCTCCACCTCGATGCTGCGCGAGACGGCCAGGTGGGGGTAGGCCGCCTCGAATTCCCGGGTGAACCACGCGATGGTCGCCAGCAGCCCCAGGTCGTCCAGGGTGGTGGGGCGCAGGGCCATGGAGATGCGCCGGACCTCCTCCACCGCGGACTGGATCACCGGCACGACCGCCCGGAGCGTCCTGCCCTGCTCGGCGACCAGGCCCGGGTCGGACTGCTCGTCCAGGGCCCGCTCCACCATGAACTTCACGGCACTGAGGGACTGCCCGATGCTGTCGTGCAGCTCCTGGGCCACCCTCCGGCGCTCACTCTCCTGGGCGGACATCAGGCGGGCGGACAGGCGGTGCAGGGCCTCCTGGGAGTCCCGCAGGGCCTGCTCGGCCTTGTGGCGCTCCGTGACGTCCTGGATGTTGCCGAGCAGGGCCGGCTCTCCGCCATAGCGGATAAGGGCGGTCCGACCAGCGATCCAGCGCACCTCGCCGGTCGCGTGGAGGATCCGGCACTCGTAGTCCTGGGTGGCTCCGTGGCCCGAGAGCCGCAGCCGCCACAGCTCCCGCACCCAGGACCAGTCCTCCTGGTGGATGATGTCGGCCACATCCATGCCATCAAGCTCGGTCTGCGAATGCCCGACCATCTGGAAGAACCGCTGGTTGCCGAAGATGACCCGGCCATTCCGGTAGATGAACACGCCGGTGGGGGAGTTCTCGACCACCGTGCTGTACTTCTCCTCGGACTCGCGGATGGTCAGCTCGGCGGCCTTGCGCTCGGAGATGTCGAGGAAGGTGTAGACGAAGCCGGCCACGGAGCCGTCCTCGCGCCAGATGGGCGAACAGGTGAGGTAGGCCGGGAAGACGGAGCCGTTCCGGCGGCGGGCCTGGACCTCTCCTGCCCAGCCCTTGACGGCGCCGAAGCCGGAGAGCCCCGCCTTGGCGGCCTCGGAGGTGAAGTTCGTGACCTTGGCCAGGGTCTGGTTCTTGATCTCCTCTTCGGTCCAACCGAACATCCACTCGGCGAAGTGGTTCCAGTAGAGGATCACCCCCCCCTTGCCCGTGGCCACCACCGCCTGCTGCACCACGGCGAGGATCCGGGCCTGGAACTGGATGCGGGCATCGGCCTTGGACCGCGCCTGGGTCTCGGTCTGGACTCGCCGCTCGGCCTCATGGAGGAGGAACGCGTTGGTGGCCTCGAGCTCCTCCAGGGCCCGCTCGGCCTCGGCTTGCGCATAGAGTCCCCGGGCCATGGGCTTCGCCAGCAGGAAGTAGATGGCCGGACCCGCCACCAGGATCAGGGTGCCCGAGTCCACGAAGGCCATGGTCAGGTGGTCGGCCCCGAAGAGGGGCTCGAGCAGCACCATGATGGTGAACTCGATGATGACGATGATCCCTGCCACCGCCAGGTAGGGCCGGAGCATGGAGCGGTTCAGCCCCAGCCAACCCGGCTCCGAGGGACGGGGCCGACGGTTCGCGGGGGGGGCTGGAGGCGCGGAGTTGACCAAGGGCACCTGGAGGACGGGGTTCAGGAGGGCTGGCTAGCGGACCGCGATCAGCTCGATCTCGAAGAGCAGGGTGGCATCGGCGGGAATCTCGCCCTTGGCCTCCCGGGGGGTATAGCCCAGGGCCGGCGGGACGCGGAGCAGGCGCCGGCCACCCTGTTTCATGGTTGCCACCCCCTCGTCCCAGCCCTTTATGACCCGGCCCACGCCCAGGGGGAACCTGGCGGGGAAGCCGCGCTTGCGGGTGTCCAGGAAGAGGGTGCCCTTCTGCCCCTTCTCCTCGATCCAGCCCAGCACCTCCACCGTGCAGCTCTGGCCAAGCACCGGCGACGGCCCCGTACCGGGGGCCAGGTCCAGGATGCCCAGGCCGCTGGCCGTGGGTGTCCAGGTGGGCCCCTGGGCTTGGGGGCCCCGGCAGCCGAACATGGCCCAGGTCAGCATGAGGCAGGACAGGACAGGACGGATGCGCACGACGGTCCTCCAGGAGGGGGTCGGAGCGTCAAGGCTACCAGAAGGCCTGTTTGGACAGGCAGCCGATCAGGGCTTCGCGTCGCGGTACATCGCCTCGATCTGGCCGGCGTACAGCTGGTTGACGACCCTGCGCTTAACCTTGAGGGAAGGCGTCAGCTGGCCGCCCTCGAGGGTCATCTCCTGGTCCAGGAGCGAGAACTTCTTGATGCGCTCGAAGTTCGACAGGTGCGCGTTGATCCGCTCCAGCCGGCTGGCCATCTTCGCGAGCACCAGCGGGTTCTCAATGAGCTCGCTGTGGGTGGTGAAGAGGATCTTCTTGTAGCCGGCCCAGCGGGCGAGGCCGTCGAAGTTGGGCACGAGCAGGGCGCTGATGAAGTTCCGCTGGTCCCCGATCAGCACCGCCTGCGAGATGTACTTATCCTCTTTCAGCATGTTCTCGATGGGCTGGGGCGCCACCTTCTTGCCGGCGCTGGTGATGATGAGTTCCTTCTTGCGGTCCGTGATGTAGAGGCGGCCCTGGGCATCCAGGTGGCCGATGTCGCCGGTGTGGAAGTAGCCGTCGGCGTCGATGGCCTCCTGGGTGGCCTTCTCATTGTTCCAGTAGCCCAGCATGATGTTGGGTCCCTGGCAGAGGATCTCGCCGTCCTCGGCGATCTTCACGAAGGGCCGGCCATTCCAGTCCTTGTGGAGGGGCCGGCCCACGCAGCCGGGCAGCACCTCGCCAAAGCGGTTGATGGTGATGACTGGGCTGGTCTCGGTGAGGCCGTAGCCCTCGAGGATGGGCAGGCCCACGATCCAGAAGAACTCCATGATCCTGGGACCCAGGGGGGCTCCGCCGCTCACTGCCAGTTCGAACCGGCCGCCGAGGCGGGCCGCGATCTTGTCGAAGACCAGCTTGCGTGCGAGGCGGTAGCGGAAGCCGTTCCAGCCGCCGGGCGTCTTGCCCTGGTAGAGGTCCGTCACGACGCTTCGGCCCGCCTCCATGGACCAGTGGAAGATCATGCGCTTCACGACCCCTGCGGCCGACACGCCGTCGTAGATGCGGCCGAAGATCTTCTCGTAGATGCGCGGCACCGAGGCGATGACCGTGGGCTTCACCTCCATGAGATCCGCGGCGACGGTGTTCACGCTCTCGGCGTAGTAGATCGAGGCGCCGATCTGGAACATGAGGAACTGGCCCGCCATGCGCTCGAAGATGTGGGTGAGGGGCAGGAAGCTGAGACAGCGGTGCCCCTCGCCCATCTGGACCGCCTCCAAGGAGGTGAGGACATTGCTGACCAGGTTGCCGTGGGTGAGCATGGCGCCCTTGGGGTCCCCGGTGGTGCCTGAGGTGTAGATGAGGGTCAGGAGGTCCGAGGCCTTGCGCTGCTCGCCCCAGGCGCGCACCTCGGGCCGCCGTGCCTCCATGGCCTGGCCTTCCGCCAGGAGCGTGGCCCAGGACACGAGGTTGCGGCCGCTGGCCTCGGGCAGGTCGCCGTCGAAGAGCACGGCCGTCTCCAGGCCCGGGAGGGTGTCCCAGTGGGCCAGCACCTTGTCCAGCTGGTCCCGGGTGGAACAGATGACCCAGCGGGACTGGCTGTCCCGCAGGATGAAGGCCGCCTGGGCCGCGTTGAGCGTCGCGTAGATGGTGACGTCGGGCAGTCCCAGGATCGCGCAGGTGAAGTCGGCGATGGCCCACTCGGGGCGGTTCTCGGCCAGGATGGCCACCCGGTCGCCGGCGGAGAGACCCCGGGCGGCCAGGGCCAGGGCCAGGCGCTCGACTTTCGCGGTGAACTCCGCGTGGGAGATGGGCACGTAGACCCCATCCTGCTTGTAGGCCAAGGCATCGGGGAGGTTGCGCTGGACGGCCTGATAGAAAAGTTGGGCAATCGTTTCGATTGGCTGCGCCACAATGACTCCAGACACATGGGGATTTGACGGCATGGTAACAGGGAAGGAAACGCCCATGCTGGACGAAGGCATCCAGGCCTTCCACCTGGAGCAGCGGGCCCGCGGCGTCTCACCCCACACGGCCCGCGCCCAGAAGGGAGATCTGGACAAGCTTCGGGAGCATGCCCGGCTGGCCCACTGGGAGTCCTGGGCGGTAAGCCCGCGGACGCTCCGCGGCTTCGCCCTGGAGCTGGGGGACCGGGGCCTCGATCCGGCCAGCCAGGCGCGCATCCTATCCTCGGTCCGGGGGTTCTACACCTGGCTCTGGGAGACCGGCCGCATTCCGAAAAACCCCGCCTCCGGCCTGCGCAATCCCCGCCTGCCCAAGCGGCTGCCGGCCTTCCTCACCGAGGGCGAGAGCCGGGCCCTGCTGGACCTGCCGCCGAGCACGGACTTTCCCTCCGCGCGGCTGGCCTGTCTGCTGGAGCTGCTCTACGCCTCGGGCCTGCGCGTCTCGGAGCTGGTGGGGCTGGACCTCCAGGACCTGCTCGCCGGTGAGCGGACCCTGCGGGTGCTGGGCAAGGGCCGGAAGGAGCGTCTGGTGCCCTACCACCTCCAGGCGGCGGAGGTCCTCGGGACCTACCTCAGCCACCGTGCCGCCTTCCTGGCGGCCAAGGTCCTTCCGCCCAGCCCTGCGCTCTTCCTCAACCAGCGCGGGGGGCGGCTCACGCCCACCAGCGTGCGGTCCCTGCTGCGCACGGCGCTGGAGGCCGCCGCGGTCCGCGCCCGGATCAGCCCCCACGCCCTGCGGCACAGCTTCGCGACCCACCTGCTCAACCGGGGCATGGACCTCCGCGCGATCCAGGAGCTGCTGGGCCACGCCAGCCTCAGCACCACCCAGCGCTACACTCATCTGGGGCTGGAAGAGCTGGCCCGATCCTATGAGAAGGCCCACCCCCGGGCCCGAACCCCCAAGAGCTGATCCCAGCCTTCCTGGAGCACTCCCATGGAAACGGTCATTCCCGTCCCCGTCTCCCCCACTATTCCGGTCCACGGGACCTCCGCCCTCTTCCCGGTGCGCCGCATCTACTGCATCGGAAGGAACTACGCTGACCACGCCCGCGAGATGGGCAGTGACCCCACCCGGGAGACGCCCTTCTTTTTCGGCAAGCCCCAGGACGCGGTGGTGCCCGGCGGCGGCGCGGTCGCCTACCCGCCCGCCACAGCGAACCTCCATCACGAGGTGGAGCTGGTGGTGGCTCTGGCCCAGGGCGGTCGCGACATCCCGGTGGCCGAGGCCCAGCGCTGCATCTACGGCTATGCGGTGGGCATCGACCTGACCCGCCGGGACCTGCAGGCTCAGGCCAAGGACAAGGGCCAGCCCTGGGACACGGCCAAGGGCTTCGACCAGTCCGCCCCCATCTCGCCGATCACTCCCGCGGCGGCCTCCGGGCACCCCACGGCGGGGCCCATCTGGCTGTCCGTGAACGGCACCGAGCGGCAGCGGGGCAACCTGGACCAGCTCATCTGGACCGTGCCCGAGGTCATCGCCCACATCTCGCGCTTTGTGGCCCTGGCCCCCGGCGATCTCATCTACACCGGCACCCCCGCCGGCGTGGGCCCCCTCGTCAGAGGCGACCGCGTCCGCTGCGGCATCGATGGCCTCGGCGAGCTCGAGGTCGTCATCGTCTGACGGCCTAGTTCCCGCCGGCGCGCTTGAACTGGGCGATGATGTCGTCGACGCTGTCTTTGCGGCTGTCGGCCTCTAGGCTGGTGTCGAAGATGCGGTCCTGGGTGGCGACCTTGCGGTCCGCGAAGACCCCTTCACCTGTTTCGCCGGCGTTGATGTTGAAGATGACCAGCAGGCGGTTGAGACCGCTCTGGAACTGCTTGAGCAGGGTCACAACCTTCTCGATCTTCTGCCGCGTGATGTCCTGGAACTGGAGGATGTTGAGGATCTCGAAGGCCTCGTCGCTGACGGTCTGCAGGAGGACCTTCGCGGGGGCCAGGTCCTGCTCGGCGCTGGGCGTGGCCAGCTGGTGGGCGAAGAGATACTCCAGGATCTCCTGGGCCAGGGCGTTGCTGTCCTCGCCGGCGGCGGCGCGTTCCAGGAAGGCTGACACCGAGGCGTGCAGGTTGGCCTGGTGCTCCTCCCGCTGCCGACCCGCCTCCTGGCAGGCCTGCAGGGCCCGGGTGGCATCATCCGACGCGGCCATGAGGGCGTCCAGGCGGTTCATCACGCTCTGGGTCGCTTCCTCGGTGTCCGTGGTGATGGAGTCCAGCTGGGAGGCGAGCTCAGGCACCTGGGTGCTCTGGTGCTTCACTGAGGCGTCCAGCTGCTGGAGGTTCAGCAGGGTCTGGTTGATGCTGGTGACCAGCGCGCCCAGCTCCCCCTTGGCCTCGATGTCGATCTTCTGGTAGACGCGGCCGTTGGCCATGTCCTGGGCGGCCTCGGCCAGGCGGTGCAGGCTGGCCTGGGAGTCTCCCTGCAGCTCGCTGCGCAGGTCCCCGATCAGCTGCTCAAGGCTGAGCAGCCGCTGATCGAGGCGCTCCCGGCGGGCCTGGAAGTCAGCCACCAGGTTGTCGGGGTTGTGCGGCTGGGGCTGGTCTTCATGGGCATCGGTCATGGCGACTCCGGGTTGTCCTCAGGGTGCGGGCCTCACATTAACAAGAGACCCTTCGGTAAGTCCCCAGGCCTGCATGAGTTCTCGTGGAACCGCCAGCTCAAGATCCGCGAGCCCCACCTGGAACTCCACCCGCTCCACCGCCGGTCCATTGGGCCAGAGCACGCGCAGGTGCTTGATCCCCCGGTGATAGGGCCCCATAGCGGTCCAGAACGTCTCCAGGGTTCGCGGCAGCTCCAGGTGCCGGGCCTTCCAGAAGAGACCGGCCTTCATGGGGACCACCCGGACGCTGACACTCGGATCGAGCACTTCGAGCCTCCCCGCGTCCCGGAGGATCGAGGCCGCCTGCCGGACCGCCACGTCGTGGTGACCCGAGGCGCTCATGACTTCCTGGAAGTCGCGGTAGCCGTCGAAGAGGGGCATGATCTTCCGATCCTCGGCGAACAGCTTCAGCCCTTCGAAGAGTTGCGGGGCCGGCAGGGTGGGCCAGGGCACCCCCTGCAGGTCGGGGAAGATGCTGTTCAGGCGCCGTCGGCTGTCCTGCAGCCGGACCGAGTCCATGAGCAAGTCGGGGACCGTGCGGCGGATGGAGACCTGGGTCTGCACCTGGGTGGACAGGAACTCGAACTGTCCCGAGGCCCACTCCAGGATCTCGAAGGCCGCCCCTTCACCCTGGGCCGTGAGGGTCTCGGCATGGATGACCTCCCCGGCCTTGAAATAGAGCACGCCGCTGGTGCGGCCTGAGCTCACCTGGAGCATGCCGGTCTTGCGGTTGGCGCTGAGCAGCTGGGCCACGTCCAAGAGGGAGATGCTGTCCAGAGTGCCGCGGAGGTTGCTCATGCGAGCCCTCCGGCGCCTGGTCGCAGCCCTGTGCTCATGCCCGGGACTCTCCCATGGCCTGGAGCATCTCGCCGACGGCCCGCTCGAGGCCCACCAGCACGGCCCGGCCGATGAGGCTGTGGCCGATGTTGAGTTCCTCCATCTCGGGGATGGCGCCCACCGGCCCCACGTTCTGCAGGGTCAACCCATGTCCCGCGAGGACCCGGAGCCCCAGGCGGTTCGCCAGGCGGGCCGCGTCCCGGATGCGGCCCAGCTCCTGGGAGGCGTCAGCGTCCATGGGCAGCTCGGCATAGGTGCCGGTGTTCAGCTCCACGGCATCCGCCTCGAGCTTGGCGGCCATCTTGACCTGGTCCAGGACCGGATCCACGAAGAGGCTGACCTGGATGCCCGCGCCGCGGAGCTCCCGGACCACGGGCTTCAGCAGGCCCTGGAGGAAGATGGCGTCCAGGCCGCCCTGGGTGGTGAGCTCCTCGCGGCTCTCGGGGACCAGGGTCACCCAGGCGGGCTTGGTGGGCACCACGGCCTCCAGCGCCTCGGGCGTCGCCGCGCACTCGACGTTGAGGGGCACTGCCAGGACCTCCTTGAGCACCCGGAGATCGCGCTCCTGGATGTGTCGCCGGTCGGCGCGCAGGTGCACGGTGATGCCATGGGCCCCGGCGCTCTGGGCCAGCAGGGCCGCGGCCACGGGTTCGGGCTCATGCCCTCCCCGGGCCTGCCGGAGGGTTGCCACGTGGTCGACGTTGACGCCAAGCCTGAGGTTCAATGCGGGCTCCCTGGGTGGTTCAACCCTAGCTTAACCCTTGGCGTCGGCCGGTGCAGGGCGAAGGACCAAAAAAAGAGTTGCAACATGTAATAATTTGCCGGATCATGGCTCATGCGCGAATCGACCCCGCTTCCCTCCCTCTTCCTAGCCCACGGCTCACCCATGCTCGCCCTGGAGGGCGGCGCCTGGGCTGAGGCACTGGCGGCCGAGGCCCGACGTCTGCCCGAGGTCCGGGCCATCCTGGTCTGCTCGGCCCACTGGGAGGCGGCGGGGCCCTTCCGCCTGTCCTCGGCGGAGCAGCCGGGGGTCATGCACGACTTCGGCGGCTTCCCCGAGGAGCTGTACACGCTGGACTATCCTGCGCCGGGCTCGCCCTCGCTGGCCGCGGAGGCCGCGGAGCTGCTGAACGCGGCGGGCCTCGAGGCAGTGCTGGATCCGCAGCGGCCCCTGGACCACGGCACCTGGGTGCCCCTCCGCGCCCTGTATCCCGCCGCCAGGGTGCCGGTGGTGCAGCTCTCGCTGCCCCGGCCCAGGACTCCGGAGCAGCTGCTGGCCGCGGGCCGGGCGCTGGCGCCCCTGCGGGAGCGTGGCGTGCTGATCCTGGGCAGCGGTGGCGTGGTGCACAACCTCCGCCTGCTCGACTGGGCGGGCGCCTCGGGTCCCCGCCCCTGGGCCAGGGCCTTCGAGGGCTGGCTGCGGGAGCGGCTGGCGGCGGGCGAGTCCATCGCGGACTGGCAGCAGGCCCCCGGCGCCGCCGAGTCCGTGCCCACCTCCGAGCACCTGGATCCCCTCTTCGTGGCCCTGGGCGCGGCGGGCGGGCCGCCGGAAGTCATCTTCGATGAGTGGCAGCTGGGGAGCCTCAGCCTGGCGAGCTTCCGGTTCGCCTGAGCCGTCCGTGGCTCAGGCCATGGTCTTCCGGAAGCGGCCCGCGGCGAGGACCAGCATGGTGCCGCCCAGGACGGCCAGGGCCAGCAGGTGGGGCCAGAGCGTCTGGGGCCCAAGGCCCTTGAGGAACACGCCCCGGATGATCACCAGGTAGTAGCGCAGGGGGTTCAGGTAGGTGAGCCACTGCACGCCCACGGGCATGTTGGCGATGGGATACACGAAGCCCGAGAGCATGAAGGCCGGCAGCATGAAGAAGAAGGCCGTCATCATGGCCTGCTGCTGGGTGGCGCTCACGGTGGAGATGAACAGGCCCACGCCCAGGGTGCTGAGCAGGTAGAGGCCCGTGCCCAGGAACAGCATCAGGGGATTGCCGAGCAGGGGCACCCGGAACCAGAAGACCGCGACGAGGGTGATGAGGGCGACGTCCACGAAGCCGATGAGGGCGAAGGGGATGGTCTTGCCGAGGATGAACTCCAGCCGCCCGATGGGCGTCACCATGATCTGTTCCATGGTGCCAATCTCCCGCTCGCGGACGATGGCCATGCTGGAGAGGATGATGGAGACCACCGCCACGAGCATGGCCAGCACGCCCGGCACGAAGAAGTTGCGGCTGTCGAGGTTGGGGTTGAACCAGGCCCGGGTGACCAGGGTGACGGGCTGGGCCTCCAGGCGCAGGCCCGCGCTCCGGGTGAAGCGCTGCTCCATGCGGGCCAGGTTGAAGTCGGCGGCGATGCGGGAGGCATAGCTGAGGATGACGCTGGCCGTGTTGGAGTCCGAGCCGTCCAGCAGCAGCTGCGCCTGGGCCGTGCGGTTGCCGTCGAGGTCCTCCGCGAAGCCCCGATTGAAGCGGAGCACGGCCTTCGCCTCCCCCGCGTCCAGCACCGCCTGGATCTCCTGTTCCGAGCTGATCCGGCGCACCACGTCGAAGCAGCCGGAGCCCTCGAAGCGGGCCAGCAGGTCGCGGCTGGCGGGGGTCCGGTCCAGGTCGTAGACCGCCAGGGCCACGTGGCGCACGTCGGTGCTGACGGCGTAGCCGATGATGAGTACCTGGACCACTGGCACGATGAAGATGACGGCCCGCATCCGGGGGTTCCGGAGGACCTGGATGAACTCCTTGATGAGCATGCGGAGGAGGCGTTCGAGCATGGGCGGTCCCTCCTCAGTCCAGGCGCTTCTTGAAGCTGCGGAAGGCGAGCATCAGCATGAGGGCCGCGAAGGCCACCATGAGCAGGCACTCGGGCCAGAGCTCCGGGAGGCCCGTGCCCTTGAGGTAGAGGCCCCGGAGGATGGTCACGAAGTAACGGGCGGGGATGAGGTAGGTCACCAGCTGCAGGACCCGGGGCATGTTCCCGATGTCGAACATGAAGCCCGACAGGAGGAAGGCCGGCAGGAACGTGGCCACGAAGGCCGCCTGGCTGGCCAGGAGCTGGCTCCGGGCCAGGGTGCTGATGAAGATCCCCAGCGACAGCGCGCCCACCAGGAACACGGCCGACACCCCGAAGAGCAGCACCAGGCTGCCCCGGATCGGCACGTCGAAGAGGAACCGGCCCGCAAGCACCGACAGCAGCATGTCGATCATGCCGATCACGAAGTAGGGCGCGAGCTTGCCGAGGATCAGCTCGGGGCCGCGCACGGGCGTGGAGACGAGCTGCTCCATGGTGCCAGTCTCCCACTCGCGGGCGATGGTGAGGGAGGTGAGCAGGGCCGTGATGAGCATCATGATCACGGCGATGAGGCCGGGCACGATGAAGACCCGCGACTCCATGTCGGTGTTGAACCACACCCGGGGGCGGAGCTCCAGGGGCAGGGCGGGGCGGCTTCCGGTGAGACGCCGGACCCGCTCCACCAGGATCACCTGGGAGAAGCCCTGGACGATGGTCTCCGCGTAGGCCAGGGCCAGGGTGGTGGTGTTGGCGTCGCTGCCGTCCGCCAGGACCTGCACCTGGGTGGTCCGCTCGGCGGCCACGCGCCGGCCGAAGTCCACGGGCACCACCAGGCCCAGCAGGGCCCGGCCCCGGCTGATGTCCTCCTCCACCTCGCGGTAGTTCCCGGCCCGCGCCACGACGGTGAAGTAGCGCGATCCCTCGAAGCGGGCCACCAGCTCCCGGCTCTGGGGCGTGCGGCTCTGGTCCAGCACCGCCAGGGGCACGCGGTCCAGGTCCAGCGTGAGGGCGTAGCCGAAGATCATGAGCATGATCATGGGCAGCACGATGGCGATGCCCAGGGCCCGCCGGTCCCGCAGGACGTGGAGGAACTCCTTCCGGGCCACGGCCGCGAGGCGGCGGAAGGACAGGGCCCGTCTGGCGCTCATGCGGTGAACTCCTGCTGGGCGCCGTCGGCCCGGTCCCGGGCCTCGATGAGGGACACGAAGACGTCCTCCAGGGAGGGCTCGATCCGCTCCACAGCGTCCACGCGGAAGCCCGACAGCTCCAGCGTCCGGCGGAGCACGGGTGCCAGGGCCTCGGCATCCTCGGTCATGAGGTGGAGGTCCCGGCCGAAGAGGGCCGCGTCCCGGACCCCGGGCACCGTCGCGGCCAGTCCCAGCGCCTCGTGGGAGCGGTCGCAGGTGACGGAGAGCACCTGGTCCGCCATGAGGCGCCCCTTCATCTCCGCGGGCGTCCCCAGGGCCGCCAGCTCCCCGCGGTAGATGAGGGCCAGGCGGTCGCAGTACTCGGCCTCCTCCATGTAGTGGGTGGTCACGAAGACGGTCACGCCCTGGTGCGCCAGCTGGTGGATGAGGTCCCAGAAGCTGCGCCGGCTGAGGGGATCGACGCCGGAGGTGGGCTCGTCCAGGAAGAGCACCCCGGGCTCGTGGAGCAGGGCGCAGCCCAGGGAGAGGCGCTGCTTCCAGCCGCCCGGCAGCTGGCCGGTGCGCTGGCCGCGGTGCTCCTGCAGGCCCGCCATCGCCAGCACCCAGTCCTTCCGCCCGGCCTTCTTCGCCCGGGGGATCCCGTAGATGCCGCTGTAGAAGTCGATGTTCTCCTCCACGGTGAGGTCGTCGTAGAGGCTGAACTTCTGGCTCATGTAGCCGATGCTCCGCTTGATCTGCTCCCGCTCGGTGCGGATGTCGAAGCCGGCCACGGTGCCGCTGCCGCCCGAGGGCTCCAGCAGCCCACAGAGCATCCGGATGGTGGTGGACTTCCCGGCGCCATTGGGACCGAGGAAGCCGAAGATCTCGCCCCGGCTGACGTCGAGGCTGATGCGGTTCACGGCCACGAAGTCCCCGAAGCGCCGCTCCAGGTTCCGCAGGGTGACGGCGAAGCCGCTCATGCGCCACCGCCCGGAATCGCGGAGGTGAACACGTCCTCCAGGGTGGGCTCGATCACCCGCAGCTCCTGGGCGGCAAGGCCCGCGGCCCGGAGCACGGCCTCGATCCGCGGCTGCGCCTCTTCCGCCGAGTCGACCAGGATGTGGAGGCGGTCCCCGAAGAGAGCCACGGTGCCCAGGGCCGCGGCGCGGAGGTGGGTGGCGGCCTGCCAGGGGGTGGCGCAGCGCAGCTCCAGGAGGGTCCCCTTCAGCAGCCGCTTCACGCCGTCCACGGTGTCGCAGGCCAGGAGCCGGCCCTGGTGCAGGAGGCCCACTCGGTTGCAGCGCTCGGCCTCGTCCAGGTAGGCCGTGGAGACGAAGATGGTCACCCGCTCCTGCTGGAGCTGGTAGAGGATGCGCCAGAAGTCTCGGCGGGACACGGGGTCCACGCCGTTGGTGGGCTCGTCCAGGAAGAGCACCCGGGGCGTGTGGATCAGGGCGCAGGCCAGGCCCAGCTTCTGCTTCATGCCGCCCGAGAGGTTGCCCGCCTGGCGTCGCTTGAAGGGTGTGAGGTTGCTGAAGGCCAGCAGCCGCTCCACCCGCTCGCCGCGGCCCGCCCGCGGCACCTCGTAGAGGTCCGCGTAGAAGTCGAGGTTCTCCAGCACGGTCAGGTCGGGGTAGAGCCCGAAGCGCTGGGCCATGTAGCCGATGCGCTCCTTGATGGCCTCGGCCTGGCCCTGGACCGGGAGGCCATCCACCCAGGCCTCGCCGGAGCTGGGCTCCAGGATGCCTGTGAGCAGGCGCATGCTGGTGGTCTTGCCGGCGCCGTCGGGGCCCACGAGGCCGAAGATCTCACCCTCCTCCACGGCCAAGGTGAGGGCGTCCAGGGCCACGAGGTCCCCGAAGCGGCGCGTGAGCGCCTGGGCCCGGACGGTCTCCATCAGTGGGCGGCCAGGACGATCTCGGCGTCCACGGGCATGCCCGGCTTCAGCTCCAGGCCCGGGTTGGGAACGTCGATCTTGATCCGGTAGACGAGCTTCGCCCGCTCCTTGCGGGTCTGGACGCTCTTGGGGGTGAACTCCGCCTCGGAGGAGATGAAGGCGACGCGGCCTTCGTAGCGCTTGCCGGGATAGGTGTCCGAGGTGACGAAGGCCTGCTGGCCCACCTTCACCCGGCCCAGGTCGGCCTCCTCCACGTAGGCGCGCAGCCAGACCTGGCCCAGGTTCGCCAGGGTCACCACGGCGGTGCCCGGGGCGACGTATTCCATGGGCTCCACGTTCTTGGAGAGGATGACGCCGGCGGTCGGGGCCACCAGGACCGCGTAGCCCAGCTGGGTCTGGGCCAGGGCCAGGGCCTGGCCGGCCGACTCGAAGCGGGCCCGGGCCTGGTCGATGTCCTCCTTGCGGGGCCCCTTCTTCACGAGGACGTACTGCTGCTCGGCCTGGCGGACCTTGCCGCGGGCGGCCTCGAAGGCGGCCCGGGCGGCCTCGAAGTCCCGCACCGAGAGGATGCCCTTCTGGTAGAGGTCGCGGACGCGGGCCTCGTCGGGCTCCAGGCGGCGGAGGTCGGCGGTGGCCTGGTCCAGGGCGGCCCGGGAGGCCTCAATCTCCTCGGGGCGCGAGCCCGCCACCAGGGCGTCCAGGGCGGCCTTGGCCGTGGCCACGTCCGCGAGGCGGCCGGCCACCTGCTGCTCCAGGTCCCGGGCGTCCAGGCGGGCCAGCAGCTGGCCGGCCTGGACCACCTGGCCTTCGTCCACGGGGCGCTCCAGGACCTTGCCGGCCACCCGGAAGCTGGCGCCCACCTGGATCACTTCGATGTTGCCCGAGAGCTGGAGCCGGGCTTCCGGGTGGCTGCGGCAGGCCGTCGCCAGCAGCACCGTGCCAGCGAGGAGGGTCATCCGGGCGAGGGCGGGGTAGCGCATGGGAGTCCTTTCAGAGCACAGGGGAAGGCAGCGCGGGCAGGGGGGCCGTGGCATCCAGGGCGACCCCCCGCCAGAGGATGTCCAGCCAGGCCCGCATGCCCGTGAGGACGGCACCCTCCGGCGGCAGGTCCATGAGCAGGGGCAGCACCGCCGGCAGCACATCCAGGATCTCGAGCTGCATCTTGGCCAGGAAGAAGGTGGCCAGCAGGGGCGGGATCCCGGGGCGGACCTCGCCCCGGGTGATGCCCTGCTCGAAGATCCGCTGGATGGAGCCGATCATGGGCCGGATCTGGTCCTCGATGAGGTGGCCCAGCCCCTCGGCGCCCCGGACGATCTCGCCGCGGATGAGGGCGCGGATGCCCGGGTCGTCCCGGAGGTGCCGGTGGTAGATCAGCAGCACCTCCCAGAGGCGCAGCGGGGTGGGCCGGAGGTCGGCGGGGTCCGCCAGGACCTCCATCTCCCGCAGGATCGCCGGGAAGCGCCGCTGCAGCAGGGCCAGGAAGAGTGCCTCCTTGCTGGCGAAGTGGTAGTAGATCAGGGCCGGGTCGCAGCCCGCCCGGCGGGCGATGGCGCGGAGGCTGGCCGAGCGCAGGCCCTCCTCGGCGAAGACCGCCTGGGCCGCATCCAGCAGGTGGTCCGGGTCCACCTTCGTGGGCTTGGGACCGCGGGTTCGCGAGGGCGGGGGGTTGGGCATGGAGGTCCAATTCAACAGGTGTTGAATATTGCTGTCTCCAGACCTGAAGCGCAAGGGGTATTTCATTGTCTGTGGAAATCTATCTGCAAAACCAGAAGGCCCCCGGCGAAGGGGGCCTTCTGGTTTTGCAGGGCGGGTCTACTCGCTGGAGATAGGCACGACCACGGTGTCGTCGAGGGGGATGACCTCGGCTTCCTCGAAGGCGATGCGGTTCTCTTCGACCTCGGCGACGGCCACCTGGCCCCAGAAGGAGGCGAGCTTGGGTGCGTCCTGGGCCTGGCCGTGCTTGTTCACGGGGACCACCACCTCGACCTTGGGGAAGGCGCCGCGCTGCAGCTGCTCGCAGCGCTTGCCCGCCACGACGACGAAGCGGTACTTGTTGGCGATCTCATCGGGGACACGAACAATGGTGCGCTGGGTCATGGGCTCTCCGAACCAGGAAGCATAACACCGGATCGCGGTTCAATCAATGCGTCTGGAGTAGGATGGAGGGTCCCGGGAGCCCGAACCATGCAGATCATCCTCGGCATCACCGGCGGCGTGGCCGCGTACAAGTCCGCTGAGCTGGCCCGCTTGCTGGTCAACCAGGGGCACCGCGTCCGCTGCATCCTCACTGAGGCCGGGGCGCGGTTCATCACCCCGCTGACCCTCACCAGCCTGACCGGCGAGCCCTGCTACGGGGCCAACCCCGACCAGGGGGAGTGGCGCGCGAAGCCGAGCATCGAGCACATCGAGCTGGCCCGCTGGGCGGAGCTGGTGGCCGTGGTGCCGGCCACCGCCAACATCCTTGGCCAGGCCGCCAACGGCCTCGCCTCGGACCTGCTGAGCACCGTCCTGCTGGCCACCCGGGCCCCGGTGCTCTGGGCCCCGGCCATGAACACCGGCATGTGGGAGCACCCTGCGGTCCAGGCCAACCTGGCCCGCCTGCGGTCCTTCGGGCACGCGGTGGTCGAGCCGGGCTCGGGCCTCCTGGCCTGCGGCGAGGAAGGGGCGGGCAAGCTGGCGGAGGTGGCCGTCATCGCCGAGGCCATCCAGCTCCACGGCGCGCCGAAGCTGCGCAGCCTCGCCGGTCGGCGGGTGCTCATCACCTCCGGCCCCACCCGGGAGGACCTGGACCCGGTGCGGGTGCTCACCAACCGCAGCACCGGCGCCATGGGCATCGAGCTGGCCCGGGCCTTCCGGGATGCGGGCGCCAGCGTCCAGCTGGTGCTGGGCGGCGACCTGCCCGCCCCCTGGGGCATCGAGACCGTCCGGGTCCGCAGCGCCGAGCAGATGCTGGCCGCCTGCCAGGCCCGCTGGGCGGATGCCGATGGCCTCGTGGCCGCCGCCGCCGTGGCCGACCAGCGCCCCGAGCACGTGGCCGCCGAGAAGGCCAAGAAGGGGGAAGCCCCCGAGCACCTGACCCTGGTGCGGACGCCGGACATCCTGGCGACCCTCGCCGCCGGTCGCCGTCCGGACCAGTGGGTCATTGGCTTCGCCGCCGAGAGCGAGCACCACCTGGACCACGCTGCCGCCAAGCTCCAGAAGAAGGGCCTGGATGCCGTGCTCGTGAACGATGTGCAGGCGGGCCGGGCCTTCGGCGCCCAGGCCAACACCCTCACCCCCATCACCGTCCAGGGCGCGCACCACCCCCTCGGGCCGCTGCCGAAGGATCAGCTGGCGCGGGCCATCGTGCACTGGTGGGACCAGCGCCTGCAGGCCATGGACAGCGGCCGCTAGGACTCAGAGCCCCGGATCGAGCCAGGGCAGGACCTCGCTGGGGCGGCCGGGGACGTTGCCCAGGCGCACGGCGATGAGGACGATCCAGCCCTGGGGGCGCTGCAGGGAGCTCAGGTCCAGCACGAAGGCCTCGCCCGGTCCCGGCAGGTCCGGCCGACGCCGCTCCAGCACCACCTCGCCCCGGCTGAAGACTTCCTCGGGCGTGGGCCTGGTCAGTCCGAGCGGCAGGTAGAGCACGCGCACCAGCTCGACGCCCACGAGCGGGTTGCCGGAAACATCCCTGGCAGGCACCACCACCCGGGCTTTCCGCAGGCCCTCCAGCCGCGCCTCCACAGGCAGGGCCGCCGCCCGGGGCCGCGGCAACGGGTCGCCCCGCCGGCCGCAGGCCAGGCCGAGAAGGCAGATGGTGAAGATGACGAGGGGGTTTGCTAGGCTGGAGGGACGCATTGCCATCCATCATGCCTGAATCCGAGGTCCACCTATGCCTGTGACCAAGATCCTGATTGCCAACCGGGGTGAGATCGCCTGCCGCGTCATCCGCACCTGCCGGGAGATGGGCATCCCCACGGTGGCGGTGTTCTCGGAGGTCGATCGCGGCGCGCTCCACGTGCGCATGGCGGACGAGGCCTACTGCATCGGCCCGGCGCCGGCCCGGGAGAGCTACCTGGTGCTGGAGAAGATCATTGACGTCTGCCGCCGCAGCGGCGCGGACGCGGTGCACCCCGGCTACGGCTTCCTGTCCGAGAACGCCCAGGCGGCGCGGGCCTTCGCGGCGGCGGGAATCACCTTCATCGGCCCCCGGCCCGAGTCCATCGAGAGCATGGGCTCCAAGACGGCGGCCCGGGTCGTGGCCATCGAGGCGGGTTGTCCCGTGGTGCCGGGCATCCAGGAGACCATGGAGGAGCAGGAGCTGCTGGTCGCGGCCAAGCAGATCGGCTTCCCCGTGATGCTCAAGGCCGCCATGGGCGGCGGCGGCAAGGGCATGCGCCTGGTGCACAACCCCGAGGAGTTCACCTCGGCCCTGGCCCGGGCCCGGGGCGAGGCCCTGTCCTCCTTCGGCGATGACAGCGTCTACGTGGAGAAGGCCATCGTCCAGCCCCGGCACATCGAGATCCAGATCTTCGGGGACAACCACGGCAACCACGTCTACCTCAACGAGCGCGAGTGCTCCGTGCAGCGGCGGCACCAGAAGGTGATCGAGGAGGCCCCCAGTCCCCACGTGACCCCCGAGATGCGCAAGGCCATGGGCGAGGCGGCCCTCAAGGTCGCCAAGGCCGTGAACTACGTCGGCGCTGGGACCGTGGAGTTCCTGGCGGACATCCACCGCAACTTCTACTTCCTGGAGCTGAACACCCGCCTCCAGGTGGAGCATCCCGTCACCGAGTGGATCACGGGCCTGGACCTGGTGAAGTGGCAGATCCTGGTGGCCCGCGGCGAGAAGCTGCCCATGACCCAGGAGGAGATCCCCCTCAACGGCTGGTCCATCGAGTGCCGGGTCTACGCCGAGGACCCCGACAAGAACTTCATGCCCAGCCCGGGCCGGATCACCTTCCTGCGCACCCCCAGCGGGCGCAACGTGCGCGATGACGGCGGCGTCTACGAGGGCGCGGAAGTGCCCATGTTCTACGACCCCATGATCAGCAAGCTCAGCACCTGGGGCCCCACCCGCATCGAGGCCATCGAGCGTATGCGCGCCGCCCTCGGCGAGTACCGCATCGGCGGGATCCGGCACAACATCGCCTTCCATGAGGCCCTCATGGAGCACCCCCCCTTCCGCGAAGGCGCCCTGCACACCGGGATGCTGGACCAGCCCTTCTGGAAGAAGACCGGTCACGGCCCGGACCTGAAGTTCGCCGTGGCTGCGGCGCTGCTGCATGAGCTTGAGACCGAGCAGCGCCGGGCCGCCCAGCCCGTCGTGAACGGCGATGGCAAGCCTGACGCCTGGAAGCAGTGGGGCCGGTTCAACCGGCTGTAGGAGACTCCACATGAAACGCACCCTGACGCTCGGCAAGGAATCCAAGGACGTGGAGCTCATCCACCAGGACGGTGTAACGACACTGATCTGGGAGGGCGAGAGTCACCCCGTGGACATCCGGGAAATGGAACCCGGCTGCTACTCGATCATCATGGAATCGCGGTCCGTGGAGGTGCGCCTGGACCAGGCCAAGTCCCTGGACCCGGAGAGCCATGCCTACCGCGCCATGCTCTATGACGGCGCCTACGAGTTCGCCCTCACGGATCCCCGCCGCGCCCTCCTGGGCGCCTCCGGAGGCGCTGGCGGCAGTGGCGGCATCCTCACTGCGCCCATGCCCGGCAAGGTGGTGAAGCTCCTCGTGGCCAAGGGCGACACCGTCCAGGAAGGCCAGACCCTCGTCGTCATGGAAGCCATGAAGATGCAGAACGAGCTGAAGACCATGACCGCCGGAACCGTGGCGACCGTGCACGTCCAGGAGGGCGCCACCGTGGAGACGGGGGCCGCGCTGATCACCGTCCTGGCGCCCGAGGCCTGAGCGAGGGGTCTCGCGTATTGCCGCAGGCGATACCGAGAAGATGCAGAACGAGCTGAAGACCATGACCGCCGGAACCGTGGCGACCGTGCACGTCCAGGGGGGCGCCACCGTGGAGACGGGGGCCGCGCTGATCACCGTCCTGGCGCCCGAGGCCTGAACACAGCTGAAACCACCAGGACACCAAGGTGGTGAGGTAAATGGTTAGAAATTGGTTAAATATGATTTTTACTTGTCGAAAAAAAACAAATCACTGATTACTCAACAGTCGGTATTAAAAAGAGTTGGGTTCATAGAATAAATTATTTCAACTTGCACGAACGTACCCTCCGGGCTTACCCTGTGACAGAAGTCACACTACCTGTCTCTGGAGGACACCCATGAAAAAAACGCTCCTTTTCCTGCTCGCCGGCAGCGCGCTGAGCCTCTCCGCCCAGGAGGGCACCGCCTGGGTCGCCGGCTACATCGGCCAGACCACCTTCGACTCCGATGCCAAGATCGGCGGCTTCAAGATGAAGGACCAGGTCCACCTCGGTGTGGGCGTCGGCCACTGGTACACGGACAGCTGGGGCATCGACCTGCGCGCCATCCGCAACGACCTTAAGCTGGACGCCCCCGGTGCGGCCACCGCCACCCAGACCCACGCGCTGCTGTCGGGGCTCTACAACTTCCGGCCCGGCGCGGACAACTGGTATCCCTACCTGGCCGCTGGTGTGGGCGGCACCAACATCGGCTCGCCCTATTCCACCAAGAGCGAGAGCACCACCCGCTTCAACTACCACGCTGGCCTGGGCCTCATGGGCAAGCCCGCGGACAACTTCCTGCTGGATCTGGGCGCCAAGGCGGTCCGGGTGGAGCTGCCCAAGTCCCGGACTGAATACCTGGTCTCCCTGGGCCTCGGCTACACCTGGGGCGGTGGCCGGAAGGCCGCACCGGCACCGGTTGCGGCTCCAGCTCCCGCTCCCGCGCCGGCCCCGACCCCCTTCGAGCCCAAGCCTCAGCCGAAGCCGGAGCCGCCGGCTCCGCCGCCCGCGCCTGCTCCGGAGCCGGTGAAGGCCGTGGCTGCGCCAGTGCCGCCGCCACCCCCCCCGCCGCCCGCCCGCATCGTGCTGGATGAGGCCGTCCTCCACTTCGCCAACAACAAGGCGGAGCTGGGGCCCGACGCCGTCGCGGCCATCCAGAAGGTGGCCAGCGGGCTCAAGGCCTACCCCGGGGACTACACCCTCACCGTGAGTGGTCACACCTCCTCGCTGGGCGGGAAGGCCCTCAACAAGGCCCTGGCCAAGAAGCGGGCCGACGCGGTGGCCAAGATCCTCGTGGACGCGGGCATTCCCGCCGCGCGGGTGAGCACCGTGGGGGTGGGCCCCGATCAGCCCATCGCCGACAACTCCACCAAGGAAGGCCAGGCCAAGAACCGCCGCGTCGAGATCGACGTGAAGGTCAGCGACGGCAAGGTCGAGGTCCGCAAGACCGTCACCGGCGTCGTCGAAGCCCCCGCGCCCAAGTAGCCTCGCAGCAGCGGCACCAACCGGCGGGGGCCACGGCTCCCGCCGGATTTCTGGAGAGGAGCGCTTCATGTCACTCAAGGACGAGTTCAAGGCCTTCATCATGAAGGGCAACGTCATCGACCTGGCGGTGGCCGTGGTGGTGGGCGGCGCCTTCGGCAAGATCGTCACGGCCTTTGTGGACGGCATCGTGATGCCCCTGGTCAGCTACGTGCTGCCCGCGAACATCAAGTGGGAGGAGTGGGTCCTGGGCAAGTTCCGCATCGGCGCCGTCCTCGGGGCCGCCGTGAACTTCCTGATCATCGCCCTGGTCATCTTCCTGGTGCTCGTCAAGCTCCTGGAAAAGGTCACCAAGAAGAAGGAAGAGGCCCCGGCGGCACCCACCACGAAGGAGTGCCCCGCCTGTCTGGAGCAGGTGCCTCTGATGGCCACCCGCTGCAAGCACTGCACCAGCCAGCTCTGAGCCGCGTCGCGCCTGTCTGAGAGGGCCCGGACTCCGGGCCCTTTCCCTTGTGAGGGCAGGGGTTCCGTGGTGAACTGGAAGATCAACCCCGGGGCGCTTGGGTGCGCCCCCCGACGCACGAGGGCGCCGATGAGCGAGCAAGCTCCGGTAAAAAAGTACTCTGTTTTCCTGCCGAAGACAGATTTCCCCATGAAGGCGGACCTTCCCCAGCGCGAGCCGAAGCGGCTGGAGCGGTGGAAGGCCGAGGGCCTCTATGCCCGCATCGAGGCCAGGCGCAAGGCCGACAACCTGGCCGGCAAGGGCAAGGGCCGCGAGGTGCTGCATGACGGCCCGCCCTACGCCAACGGCGCCATCCACATGGGCCACGCGCTCAACAAGATCCTCAAGGACCTGGTGGTGAAGTCCCGCTGGATGGAGGGCTACGAGTCGCCCTACGTGCCGGGCTGGGACTGCCACGGCCTGCCCATCGAGCACGCGGTGGAGAAGGACCTCGGCCCCAAGCGCCGGGAGCTGACCCGCGCCGAGTTTCTGCAGCGCTGCCGCGCCTACGCCCAGAAGTGGATCGATACCCAGCGCACGGCCTTCCAGCGCCTGGGCGTGCTGGGCGCCTGGGAGCATCCCTACGTGACCATGGATCCCCTCTACGAGGCGGAGACCGTGCGCCACCTGGCCAAGCTCTTCGAGAGCGGCTCCGTGACCCGCAAGCTGAAGGTCGTGCACTGGAGCTACGGCGCCCGCACAGCCCTGGCCGAGGCCGAGGTGGAATACGCCGACAAGACCAGCCCCGCCATCACCGTGGCCTTCCCGGTGGCCGACGCGGAGGCCCGGCGCATGGAGCTGCCGACGCCCCTGCTGCTGCCCATCTGGACCACCACGCCCTGGACCCTGCCCAGCAACCTCGCCATCGCCATGCACCCGGACCTGGAGTACGCCGTGGTACGGGCCGGGGATCGGCACTTCGTGGTGGCGGTGACGCTGCTGGAGGACTTCTCGAAGAAGCTCGGCGAGCCCCTGCACACGGTGGAGATCCGGCGGGGCAAGGAGTTCCAGACCCTGGTGGCCCGGCACCCCTGGCTCGACCGCGACAGCCTGGTGCTGCTGGCCGACTACGTCACTGCGGACACCGGCACGGGCCTGGTGCACACGGCCCCGGACCACGGCGTGGACGACTTCAACCTCGCCCACCACCTGGGCCTGCTCCAGCTCGTGGGACCCGACGGCAAGTTCGTGGCGGCGGTGGCTGATCCCGAGCTCGTCGGGAAGAACATCTTCGACTGCAACCCCCTGGTGGTGGAGCGTCTCCGGCAGGTGGGGAAGCTGCTCCACGTCGAGACCCTCACCCACAGCTATCCCCACTGCTGGCGCACCCGGACCCCCATCCTGTTCCGCGCCACGGAGCAGTGGTTCATCACCATGGACTCGGAGCTGGCCGGGAAGGGCCGCACCCTGCGCGAGCTGGGCATCGAGGGCGTGGAGCAGACCCAGTGGGTGCCCGCCCAGGGCCAGAACCGCATCCAGGCCATGATCGCGGGCCGGCCGGACTGGTGCATCAGCCGCCAGCGGGCCTGGGGCTCGCCCATCACCGTGCTGCGCTGCGAGGCCTGCGGTGAGCCGCTGGTACACGCGGACATCTTCGAGAAGGCCGCCACGGCCATCGCGCAGGGCGGCATCGAGGCCTGGCCGGAGCTGCCCGTGGAGGACCTGCTGCCCAATGGGGCCCAGTGTGCCTGCGGCTCCAAGGTCTTCCTGAAGGAGACGGACATCCTCGATGTGTGGATCGACTCCGGCGTGAGCGCCTCGGTGGTCTGCGCCTCGCATCCGGAGCTGAACCGCGCCGACTACGGGAACTTCATCTACCTGGAGGGCTCGGACCAGCACCGGGGCTGGTTCCACAGCTCCCTGCTGTTCAACCTGGCCGCCACGGGCACCAAGCCCTACAAGCAGGTGCTCACCCACGGCTTCGTGCTCGACGGCAAGGGCCAGAAGATGTCCAAGAGTCTGGGCAACGTCATCACGCCCGAGGACATCCTCAAGACCCTGGGCGCCGACATCCTGCGCTGGTGGGCCGCCAGCTGCGACTACAGCGAGGACATCCGCATCTCCAAGGAGATCCTCGACCGCAGCGCCGACGCCTATCGCAAGATCCGCAACACCCTGCGCTTCCTGCTGGGGGCCCTGGCGGACTTCGATCCCGTCCGGGACGCGGTGGCGCCCGAGGCCCTGGCGCCCCTGGACCGCTGGGTGCTCGACGCCTTCGCCCGGGCCACCCAGGAGGCGCGGGACGCCTACACCCGCTTCGAGTTCCACCGCGCCACCCAGGCCGTCCACGGGTTCTGCCAGCTGGAGCTCTCCGGCCGCTACTTCGAGATCATCAAGGACCGTCTCTACTGCGACGCGCTCGACTCCGCGCGCCGCCGCAGCTGCCGAGCCACCTGCTGGGAGCTGGCCAAGGGCCTCTGCGCCCTGCTGGCCCCGGTCATGAGCTTCACTGCGGACGAGGCCTGGGAGCACCTCCCGGGCTGCGAGGGCAGCGTCCACGAGCAGCGCTTTCCGGAGCTCACCGCCCCGGCGCCGGACCCCTGCTGGGAGAAGCTGTGGGAGGTCCGCGGGGCCGTCCAGGCGGCCATGGAGCCCCTGCGCGCCGCCAAGGTCATCGGCACCAGCCTCGATGCCGCCGTGGCGATCAGCCTGGGCGACCCGACCGACTGGGACCTGCTGGACAGCCTCGCCGAGTCCCTGGAGGACCTGCTGGTCGTTTCTTCCATCACCCGCATCGAAGGCTCGGGTGCCAGCCTCGCGCCCACGGTGACCGTGACCCCCCACGACGGCACCAAGTGCCCCCGCTGCTGGAACCACAAAGGCGGCCAGGGCCAGGGTGAGGACCAGGCCCTCTGCGCCCGGTGTGCCGAGGTGGTGTCCGAGTGAGACGGCTCCTCTGGCTGCTCCTTCCGGCTACCGTGCTGGCGGCGGATCTCGGCTCCAAGGCCTGGATCCTCCGGCTGCTCGGCGAAGGCGAGTCCCTGCCGGTCATCAAGGGGTTCTTCTACCTGACCCTGGGCTTCAACCGGGGGGCCATCTTCGGCAGCCTCACCTGGCTGCCTGGGCCGGCCCGCGCCATCCTCTTCGCGGTGGCGAGCACGCTGGCGGTGCTCTACTTCGGTCGGCTCTTCCTGGCCCGGGACACGCCACCCTGGGACCGCGTGGCCCTGGGCCTCATCCTGGGCGGCGCCGTGGGCAACGGCATCGACCGCTTCACCCGCGGCTCCGTGGTCGACTTCCTCGACTTCGTCTTCGGCACCTGGCACTACTGGACCTTCAACGTCGCCGACAGCTGCATCCTCATCGGCGCAGTCCTCTTCGGCATCCGCGCCCTCATGGCGGCAAAGACCGAGACGCCTGGAAAAGAGAACTGATCCAACGCGAAGACGCGAAGACGCGAAGAAAAGCGAAGGAAAGAAAGAGGAAAGACAAATGGGTAGAGCCTAGGTGCCCTCGGTCCTTGGCGAAAAACCTGGACCACGAAGACAGAAAGACCTCGAAGCAAATTACTGATTGCTCTCCCACACTCCGTGGTTAATCAATTGCCCTTTGCTTTTCTTCGCGTCTTCGCGCCTTTGCGTTGGATCCTTTTCTCTTTTCCCGCTTCACTGCGCCTGGATGGCCTTGAGCAGGGCGGGATCCTTGGGGAGCTGGTCGACGTCGGCGAGTCTCGGGACGAGGCGCTTCCAGAAGGGCTCGGCGGCGAAGACCTTCTTGAAGATCGGCAGGGCCTCGTCGAGGTGGCCGCTGGAGGCCAGGGCCACGGCCTGCCAGAAGGGCATCTCCCAGATGCCCGGTGCCAGGCTGGCCGCGGCCTCGTAGGCGGCCTTGGCCTCGTTCCATTTGGCCGCGGTGACGAAGCCGTCGCCCTGGTCCATGAGGATGTAGGCGCGCCGCAGCTGGACGAGGCGGGCCAGCTCCTTCAGGGGCTCGGGGCTGTCCTCCACCCGCAGGTCGAAGAGGCGGTCGTTCCAGGGCTGGCCCGAGGCCTTGCCTTTGACGATGAGGATGGCGGCGCTCTGCTGGCCCCGGATGTCGCCGCCCTCGGCCTGGGCCGCGCGCAGGGCCGCCAGCAGCCGGTCCGCGAGGTCTCCCTTGGCCGCGCGGAAGCCCTTGGCCATGGCCGGCCAGACCGTGGGCTGGTCCATGAGGTTGGCCTCCACCGTGAAGCCCTCGCCCACCTCGTGGCCCGCGGCCTGGATGCACTTGGCGCCCGTGTGGGCGGCCGACCGGCCCTGGGCATCCACCATGGCCACCTGGCGGACCTCCCGGTCAGGATCCGCCGCCAGCAGGGCCTTCAGGGCTTCGGGCGCGGACTTGCCGGCCTTCATCAGCGCTAGGCCCAGGGCGCCGTAGCTGGGCTCCACGAAGCTCTGGGTGGCCACGGCGCCCACGCCGGCCTCGGCCCAGGGCACCGAGGAGCCCACGGAATACCAGTGGCTCTGCACCGCCACGCCCAGGTCCCCGGTGACCGCGTCCCGGGCCACGATGGAGTAGGTGTGGACCGGGCGGCGGGACGGCTCGGCGGCGGTACCGGGCAGGGCCAGGGCTGTCAGAAGAAGGGCGAGGGTGAGGCGCATGGGAGTCCTTCGGCAAGGGTCTATCCCATGCTACGGCGGTAGAATCGTGGCCATGCGAAAACTCCTCATCGCCCCCTTGCTGCTGCTCGCCGCCCTGGCCGCCCCCGCCCAGGACGCCTACCGGACCTCGGTGGACGCCTGGCACGCGGAGCGGGAGGCGAGGCTGATGGCGGAAGACGGCTGGCTCACCCTCATCGGGCGGGACTGGCTCAAGCCCGGGGTGAACACGCTGGGGTCGGCGCCGGAGTCCACAGTGCTGCTGCCGGCCTGGGCGCTGGCGGCGAAGGCGGGTGAGTTCCTCCTAGAGAAGGGCACCGTGCGCTTCCGGCCCGTGCCCGGCAGCGGCCTGCTGCTGAACGGCAAGCCCGCGACCGAAGCCCTGCTGAAGTCCGATGCGGAGGGCAGGCCGGACACCTTCCAGGCGGGCCGGGTGCGCTTCTACCTCATCCGCCGCGGGGAGCGCTTCGCCGTGCGCATCAAGGACCCCGAAAACCCCGCCCGCAAGGCCTTCCATGGTGTGCCGCGCTTTCCGGTGGACCCGGCTCTCCGCGTGGTGGCGGACTTCGAGCCCTACGCCACGCCCCAGGTGCGGGCCATCCCCACGGTGCTGGGCACCACGGAGGCCATGACCGCGCCGGGCCTCCTGCGCTTCAAGGTGGGCGGCCAGGAACGCACCCTCGAGCCGCTGCTGGAGGATCCGGACCACCCGGAGCTGTTCCTCATCTTCCGGGACACCACCAGCACCCAGGACACCTACCCCGCCGGGCGCTTCCTCTACGCCGAGATGCCCAAGGACGGCAAGGTGGTGCTCGACTTCAACAAGGCCGAGAACCCGCCCTGCGCCTTCACCCTCTTCGCGACCTGCCCCCTGCCGCCCAAGCAGAACCAACTCGACATCCCCATCCGCGCCGGCGAGAAGGACCCTGGGCTGCACTGACTCCGACGGGGTGCCTAGCGCACGGTCTCGATGGGGACGTCGTGCTCCTGGCCCCAGGCCTGCCAGAAGGTCGTGCTGGCGCCGCCAAAGGCCCGGCGGTAGTCCTCCGGGGTGGTGACCTTCAGCAGGGACTCCAGCCGCTGCTTGAAGTGGGGCTCCAGGGCCGCCACCGCCACCCACCCGTCCGTGGCGCGGTAGATGTGGTACTCGGGAAGCTCGCCGCCCAGCAGGGCCCCGGGCAGGGTGAGGCCGTGTCGGGCCGAGCCCGCGAAGAATTCGGCGCCCTCCGCCAGCGAGATGGTCTCGCAGCCGCCCTCCCCGGTGCGCTCGCGGTGGTAGAGCAGCACCAGCGCCGCCTGCACGGCCCGCTCGGCGCCGGCCATGTCCGAGACCAGGGCCCGGGGCAGGTGGGGCGGATCGACGAGGCCCATGGAGGCCTGGTAGGTGAGGTCGTGGCCCGGCTCGTCCTCGCGGGGCGCCAGGTAGCCGGTGATCACCACCTGGCAGAGCCGGGGGAAGGCCTGCTGCAGCGTCCCGGGATCGAGGCCCAGGCGGCGCATGGCCGAGGGGCGCGTCGCGGAGAGCAGGACGTCCGCCGCCTGGAGCAGGGCGAACAACTCCGCCCGGCCTTCCGGCGCCTTGAGGTCGATGCGCCGGACCACATGGCCCGCGGCCATCTCGCGGTACCAGCTCCCGGAGTAGCTGGCCATGGGATCACCCGAAGGCGGTTCCACCTTGATCACCTCGGCGCCCATGGCGCTCAGGCGCTGGGCCGCGGCGGGGCCGGGCAGGTTCACCGCCAGGTTGATGACCTTGATGCCTTCCAGTCTTTGCATGGCTTAGCCTCGGCCGATGATAACCCGGCCCGGTGATCTGTCACCGCGGCAAGCCCCTCGTCAGGGCCCAGTGCGGTTGAGGAATGATAGAAATTAATTGTAAAAATATATTTGTAAAATAAGCTGCTATTCAAGAAAAAACATTCATAAAAATTAATTTAGATCGTCAATATCTGATAGTGTGGCCTCTCCACCCCATGGAGTTGCTGCCAGGTCTCCCCTTCGTCATCCCCGCGCCCGGGGATCGGGCGCTACCGCTTTCAGCCCCCTCTGTGGAGGATCCATGACCACCAGACTTCTTCCGCTCTTCTGCCTCGGCACCGCGCTGGTCGCCGCCGAGCCCGCCACCTGGTCCTGGCCCAAGGTGCTCCGGATCATCATCGAGGACGTCAAGCCCGGCAAGGAGTTGGCCCACCAGGCCAATGAGTACGCCTGGGCCAGGGCCTACGCCGAGGCCAAGAGCCCCTACCACTTCCTGGGCATGACGCCCGTCTTCGGCGGCAGCCAGGCCTGGTGGGTAACCACCTTCAGCTCTTTCGCGGATATCGAGAAGGCCAACGCCTTCTCCGAAGGCAAGCCGGCCCTGAAGGCCAAGCTGGACGGCTTCCTGGCCAAGGATGGCGAGTACATCACCAACTTCAGCCAGACCGCCTACGTGCTCCGCTCCGACCTGAGCCGGGGCCCCGGCGCCATCGCTCCGCGCTATTACTGGACCTACACCATCCGCGTGCGACCCGGCCACGAGGCGGACTTCGACGCCATGGCCAAGAGCCTCAACACCATCTACGACAAGGCCGGGCTCACCGCCCGCTGGGGCATCTACCAGGCCCTGGCCGGGGCCACGAATCCCACCTACATGGTCGTGGTGCCGCTGCGGAGCCTGGCCGAGGTGGACACCATGCTGGCGGATGACAAGAAGTTCAGCGACGCGGCAGGGACCGAGGGCCTGAAGGCGCTCAGCAAGCAGACCGCCGACAGCACCGGGCGGGAGGAGGCGGTGATCCTGGCCGTGGATCCGAAGCTCAGCTATCCCGATGCGGAAGACCTGGCCATGGATCCCGAATTCTGGAAGGACTGGACCGCCAAGCCGACACCCAAGGCCAAGGCCGAGAAGCCCAAGTAGCCTCTTGCACTGACCTCCCGGGGGGGAGGAAGGGGCGGACGGTGGAGGGGAGCGGAACCGCTCCTTTCCACTGTCCGTTTTTTTGCGCGGTCCCTACTCCTTGACCACCCCGTCGACATAGACCCACTTCCCCTGTTCCCGGGCGAAGGTGCTGGTCTCGATGTGGAGGCTGCGGCGGCCATTGGCCTGGATGCTGGCGTGGAAGGTCACGACGCCGGCGTCATCGCCCTTGCCGCCCTGCTCCCGGGCCACGATCTTGAGGCCCACGAAGCTGACGGACCGGCAGTATTCCAGCAGCTCCTCGCGGTTCTCGGCGGCGCGCTTGGTCTCGGGCAGGGTGCCGATGAGGTAGTCCACCTTGCCCAGGGCATAGGCGGCGTAGCGGGAGCGCATGAGCAGCTCCGCGGTCTCGGGCAAGACCGTCCCCGCGTGATAGGGGCCGCAGCAGCGGTCATAGGGCTTCTTGGAAGCGCACGGGCAGGGTCGGGACATTTAGACTCCTCAGGACTGGCTGTTCATGGGGATGTGGAGGCCAATCACTCCAGCGTGCTCGCGGGCGGTCTCGTAGCCGGCGTCGGCGTGGCGGAAGACGCCCAGGGCCGGATCGTTCCAGAGCACCCGGGCGATGCAGCGGTCGGCGCGCTCGCTGCCGTCGGCCACGATGACCACGCCGCTGTGCTGGCTGTAGCCCATGCCGACGCCGCCGCCATGGTGGAAGCTCACCCAGGAGGCGCCGCCGCTGGCCGCGGTGAGGGCGTTGAGCAGGGGCCAGTCGGAGACGGCGTCGCTGCCGTCCTTCATGGCCTCGGTCTCGCGGTTGGGGCTGGCCACGCTGCCGCTGTCCAGGTGGTCGCGGCCGATGACGATGGGCGCCTTCACCTGGCCGGTGCGCACCAGCTCGTTGAACTTGAGGCCCGCCAGGTGGCGCTCGCCCGCGCCGATCCAGCAGATGCGCGCCGGCAGGCCCTGGAAGGCGATCTTCTCCTGGGCGGCCTTCAGCCAGCGGTGCAGGCCCTGGTTGTCCGGGAAGAGCTCCATCATGGCCGCGTCCGTGACGGCGATGTCGGCGGGGTCCCCGGACAGGGCCACCCAGCGGAAGGGGCCGATGCCCTTGCAGAAGAGGGGCCGGATGAAGGCCGGCACGAAGCCCGGGAAGGCGAAGGCATTCTCGCAGCCGGCCCGCTGGGCCTGGGCGCGGAGGTTGTTGCCGTAGTCGAAGGTCACCGAGCCCCGGGCCTGGAACCCGAGCATGGCCTCGACGTGGGTGCGCATGGAGGCCAGGGCCCGCTGGACGTAGGCCTCGGGCTGCTCCCGGCGCAGCACTGCGGCCTGCTCCAGGGAGAGCCCCGCGGGGATGTAGCCGTTGTATTCGTCGTGGGCCGAGGTCTGGTCCGTGACCAGGTGGGGCTTCAGGCCCCGCTTCAGGAGCTCGGGCAGGACCTCCGCGGCGTTGCCCAGCAGCCCGATGCTGCGGGCCTCCCGGCGGGCCACATGGCGCTCGACCAGGGCCACGGCCTGCTCCAGGTCGTCGGTCCACTCGTCCAGGTAGCGGGTGTCCAGGCGCTTCTGGATGCGGGTCCGGTCCACCTCGACGGCCAGGCAGACGCCCCGGTTCATGGTCACCGCCAGGGGCTGTGCGCCGCCCATGCCGCCCAGCCCCGCGGTGAGGGTCCAGGTGCCGGCGAGGGTGCCGTCGAAGTGCTGGCGGGCGGCCTCGGCGAAGGTCTCGTAGGTGCCCTGCACGATGCCCTGGCTGCCGATGTAGATCCAGCTGCCGGCGGTCATCTGGCCGTACATCATCAGGCCCTTCTGGTCCAGCTCGCGGAAGTGCTCCCAGGTGGCCCACTTCGGCACCAGGTTTGAGTTGGCGATGAGCACCCGGGGCGCGTCCGCGTGGGTCTTCACCACCCCCACGGGCTTGCCGCTCTGCACCAGCAGGGTCTCGTCGTCATGGAGGTGCTTCAGCTCTTTCACGATGGCGTGGAAGCAGTCCCAGTTCCGCGCGGCCTTGCCCAGGCCGCCGTAGACCACCAGGTCCTCGGGGCGCTCGGCCACCTCGGGATCCAGGTTGTTCATGAGCATGCGCAGGGCGGCCTCCTGGACCCAGCCTTTGCAGTGCAGGTGGGTACCCCGGGGGGCGGTGACGACGGGGACGGGTGAGCTGCTGGACATGGGGTGCTCCGGAGGAACCCTCCCAGTTTCCCACGGCCGGCGGGCGCCGGCGCGCAGTGGTTGGTCCTAGCGGTTCACCATGTGCATCATGGCCTCGGGATAGCGGTTTCCAGCCGCCGCGCCGGGGGGGAACAGACCACTCAGCTCCTGCAGTTCGCCGGGACAGAGGACTTGGTCCAGGGCGCCGAGGTTCTCATCCAGCCGGTCCCGCCGCTTGGTGCCGGGGATGGGCACGAGGTCGCTCCCCTGGCCCAGGACCCAGGCCAGGGCCAGCTGGGAGGCGGTGCAGCCGTGGGCGGCGGCCATGTCCTCCAGGCGCGCCACGAGGTCGAGGTTCTTCTGGAAGTTCTCGCCCTGGAACCGGGGGTTCAGCCGCCGGGAGTCGTCGGGCTCGAAGTCCTCGAAGCGGCGCAGCTGACCCGTGAGGAAGCCGCGGCCCAGGGGACTGAAGGGCACGAACCCCACGCCCAGCTCCCGGCAGGCCGCCAGGATGCCGTCCTCGGGATCCCGGGTCCAGAGGCTGTACTCGGACTGCACGGCGGTGATGGGGTGCACCTGGCAGGCGCGGTGCAGGGTGGCCGGGCTGACCTCCGAGAGTCCCAGGAAGCGGACCTTGCCCGCCGCCACCAGGCCCGCCATGGCCCCGACGGAGTCCTCGATGGGTACCTCCGGATCCACCCGGTGCAGGTAGTAGAGGTCGATGGTGTCCGTGCCCAGCCGCTGCAGGCTGGCCTCGCAGGCGGCGCGGATGTGGTCGGGCCGGCCGCAGACCCCGCGGACGCTGGGGTCCGCCGGATCCCGCAGGATGCCGCACTTGGTGGCGATCGCCACCCGGCTCCGGACCGCGGCCAGGGCCCGGCCCACCAGCACTTCGTTGGTGTGGGGCCCGTAGACGTTCGCGGTGTCGAATAGGGTGACGCCACGGTCCACCGCGTGTTGGAGGGTGGCCGTGGACTCGGCGTCATCCCGGTGCCCGTACATCTCGGACATCCCCATGCAGCCCAGGCCGAGGGCCGATACGGTGAGGCCCTGGGTGCCGAGCGGACGGAGCAGCATGGCGGCCTCAGCGGTGGTCGATGATGTCCCTGGCCTCGAAGCGGACCTTGGGGGTGGCCGCGTACTTGTCGTCCGAGGCCCGGTAGCCCATGGGGCAGGCGCACACGGTGTGGAAACCCGTCTCGGCCAGGCCCAGGATCTCATCGTACTTGGCGGGCTCGAGGCCCTCAAAGGGGCAGGCGTCGATGCCCAGCACGGCGGCGCTGGTCATGAGGTTGCCCAGGGCGATGTAGGCCTGGCGGGCCGCCCACTCGGCGATGGTGGCGTGGCGGGGGCCGTTGACGAGGTCGCCCACCATGTAGCCCTTGTAGGCCGCCAGGCTCTCGACGCTGACGCCGCGGACCCGGGCGATGCGGGCCACGAAGGCATCCACGTCCGCCTCGGTGATGTCCCGCCGCGCGGTGAGCACTACGTAGTGGCTGCAGTCCTCGACCTGGGCCTGGTTCCAGGTGGCGGGCCGGAGCTTCGCCTTCAGGGCGGGGTCCGTGACCACGATGAACTTCCAGGGCTGCAGGCCGTAGCTGGAGGGCGTGAGGATCAGCGCCTGCTCGACGATGGCCCAGTCCGCGTCCGAGATCTTCCGGGCGGGATCGAACTTCTTGGTGGCGTAGCGCCAGGTCAGCTGCTGGAGAAGGCTTTCGCCCGAGAGAGTGGACATGGCTGCCTCAGTGGGAAGGGGGAATAGTCACATGGACTGCTGGAGGCGGGTCCGGAGCTGCTCGATGGGCAGCATCCCCACGATCCGGTCCAGGGGCTCGCCGTCCTTGAAGACGACCAGGGTCGGCATGCTCAGCACATCGTACTGCTCGGAGAGGGGGGTGTAGTCATCGACATTCAGCTTGGCGAAGACCACCTTGCCCTTGAGCTCCCCGGCCAGGGCCTCGGTGATGGGGGCGAGCTCGCGGCAGGGAGCGCACCAGGGCGCCCAGAAGTCCACCACGGTGATGCCGCTGGAGACGGCCTGCGCGAAAGTCTTGTCGGTGAGGTCATGGATGAGTTCGGACATGCCGGAGCTCCTGTGGAGGCTCCCCAGGGTAGCGGATCAGGGGCCGGATCTACGTCACGACAACCACACGGGCCGGAGAGGGGGCCAGGGGGCCCGTGCGGGGTCGCGGCGTCGGGTGGCGGAGCTCAGGCACCCCGCTGCCAGCGGACGGTGGTCTGGGCCACCCGGCGTCCGAAGACCTGGCCGGTCTTCCGGTCGGCCTCGTTGGGCTCGACCTCGGGAGGGACCTGGCCGGCCTGGGCCATGACGCCGCTCATGCTGCCGAGCCGGTTGAGGCCGCCCTCGCCGCCCGGCAGCTCCGCCGTGCCGACCCAGATCATGCCGTGCTGCATGCCGAAGATCATCAGGGTCTGGAGGGTGTTCAGCTTGTCGCCGCTGGGGCTGCCGCTGATGGTGAAGCCGGCGGCCACCTTGTCCTTCCACTTCTGCTCGAACCAGGGTTTGGAGCTGGCGTCCATGAAGGTCTTGAACGGTCCACTGACGCTGCCCATGTAGGTGGGACTGCCGAAGATGATGGCGTCCGAGGCCTCCAGGTCCGCCCAGTGGGCGTCCACCTCCTCGACCGGGATGAGGCGGGTCTCGGTGCCGGGGACCTGGTCGGCGCCGGCCTTCACCTGCTCGGCGAGGACCTTGGTGTGGCCGTAGCCACTGTGGAACACGATGCTGATCTTGGTCATGGCTGCTCCTTGCGGGCTTGCAATCATCGGGCCCGTATTCCAGACTCTAGATGGTTACGATCAAATGGAAAGTAGGCACCTTTTTGGAAGGTAGGCACCCAATGGTTCGCAAAGCCTGTTCACTGGCCCCCAACGTCTTCAGCGCCCAGTGCCCGACCCGCCAGGCCCTGGACCTCATCGCCGATAAGTGGACGACACTGCTCATCTACCTGCTGTCGCGCGGGCGGCAGCGCTACGGCGAGCTGCACCGCCAGGTGGGCGGCATCAGCCAGAAGATGCTCACCCAGACCCTGCGGAAGCTGGAGCGGGACGGCCTGGTGACCCGCCACGTCTATCCGGAAGTCCCGCCGCGCACGGAGTACGAGCTGACTCCGCTGGGGCATACCCTCATCGAGCCCATGCGCGCCCTGTGCGACTGGGCCGGGGCGCACCTCGGGGAGCTCGAGCAGGCCCGCAAGCGCTATGACCACGCCCAGAAGAAGCCGGCCCTCAGCGCCTGAGGCGCGCCAGGTCCGTCGGGGTGTCGAGGTCGGCGATCCCTTCCGGGAAGGGCAGGACCAACGCCTGCTCCCGCAGGAGGACGGCCTTGGCGCCGCGATCGCCCCGCAGGGTCAGCAGCTCCGCGAACAGCCGCCGGGGCACCACGGCGGGGATGCCCAGGGTCTCGCCGTAGCCGCAGGCAGCGGGCCGGCCCGGCTCGGCCGCGGCCAGGGCCAGCAGGCGCTGGAGCAGGGCCGCGTCCACCGCGGGCTGGTCCACGGCGACGAAGAGGGCGGCGGGGGCCGTTTTCGGCAGGGCGCGGACCCCGGCCCGGATCGAGCTGGCCATGCCTTCGGCCGCCTGGGAATTGGGCACCAGGAAGGCCTCCACCTCACCCGGGTCCCAGTCCCCGATCACCGCGAAGACTGGCCTGCATCCGGCCTCGTCCAGGAGGCGCACGGCCCGCTGGAGCAGGGTCTCGCCGTCGAGTCGCAGCAGGGCCTTGGGTCCCCCCATGCGCCGGCCGGAACCCGCCGCCAGGACGACTCCCGGGATCATGCGAAGCTCTCGGGGGCAGACGGGCACGGCAACTCCCTCGCGTGACGAGGCTTTCACCCTACGCCGAGGGCGGTCCTGCTGCAATGGTGGCAGGCTGGCCGATTCCCGGAGGGCGGCGCTCCGGGTCCTGGCATCCCTCTCGCCCTACTCCCTGCCTGTGTCGGGAGTTTGTCGTGCTGCGACGGATGGTGTTGGTGGTCGGATTGCTCACGGGCCTGGGTCTTGGGGCCCAGAGCGCCAGCCGCCCGCCGCTCCCGCCCACCGCCTCCGAGAAGGAACTGCAGGCTCCCTTGACGCTGGACGACGGAAAACCGACGCAGGCCCAGGCCCCGGAGGCCCCCGCCTCGGGCTGGCGGGCCTTCGGCTCCTTGGTGCTGGTGCTGGGCCTGGCGGGGCTCAGCTTCTGGGGCCTGAAGAAATACGGCCGGGGCCGGCTCCCCGGGAGTGGCGGCGGGCGCCTGCGGGTGGAGGAGACCCTGGCCCTGGGCGACCGCCGCTACGTGTCCATCCTCGAGGTGGAGGGCGAGCGGTTCCTCCTGGCCCTGACCCCCCAGGGCATCAGCCTCCTGTCGCGCCTGGATCCCGGGGACCGGGGTGAGCCCGATGCCTTCGACGCGGCCCTCTCGCGGCAGGTGGACCTTGGCCGGCCGGTGCCGGTCAAGGAGATGGAGGCGCTCCTGAAGCAGGGCGGGGGTGGCCTGTGAGGCGCCTGCTGCGCTGGCTTCCCGCGGTCCTCCTGCTCCTCGCGGCGGCCTCCCTCTGCGCCCAGCCCGCGCCCCTGCCTTCGGTGACCGTGGACTTCAGCAAGACGCCCTCGGGCCCGGCCCTCAGCTCCAGCCTCCAGGCCGTGCTGCTCCTGAGCATCCTCACCCTGGCGCCGACCATCCTCATGACCGCCACCTGCTTCACCCGCATCGTGGTGGTGATGCACTTCCTCCGCCAGGGGCTGGGCACCCAGCAGACGCCCTCGAACCAGGTGCTGATCAGCCTCTCGCTGGTGCTCACCTTCTTCATCATGTCGCCCACCGCCCGGGAGATCAACACCACGGTCATCCAGCCGCTGCAGCGCAATGAGCTGACCACGGAGCAGGCCCTGGACCGCACCGGGGCGCCGCTGAAGGTGTTCATGCTGCGCCACACGCGGAAGAAGGACCTGGCCCTCTTCCTGCGCATCGCCAAGGCCCCGGCGCCCCAGACCAAGGCCGACGTGCCCATGGAGTGCCTGCTGCCGGCCTTCCTCATCAGCGAGCTGAAGACCGCCTTCGAGATCGGCTTCATGATCTTCCTGCCCTTCCTGGTGGTGGACATGGTGGTGGCCAGCATCCTGCTCAGCATGGGCATGATGATGCTGCCGCCGGTGGTGATCTCGCTGCCCTTCAAGGTGCTGCTGTTCGTGCTGGTGGACGGCTGGTACCTGATCGTGGGCTCGCTGGTGCGGGGGTACACGGGATGAGCGCGGGGGCTGTCAGCACTCAGCTATCAGCTGTCGGCTATTGGTGGGGAGGTGGGCTGTGAATGAGCTCGTGATCGCCCAGATCGGCAAGGAGGCGCTGCGCACTGCGCTGATGGTGGCGGGCCCCGCGCTGCTGGTGTCCCTGGTGGTGGGCCTCATGATCTCGGTGTTCCAGGTGGTGACCAGCCTCCAGGACCAGACCATCGCCTTCGTGCCCAAGGTCATCGCCGTGATGCTGGTGGTGGCCTTCAGCTTCCCCTGGATGATGCAGACCATGGTCCACTTCACGACCCGGATGTTCACGGAGTTCAACACCATCGTGCGACAGCTGTCCTGAGGCGCTCCATGACGCCGACTTTTATGAATGCCGGACTCTGGGCCCTCACGGGCGCCAAGGCCGCCATGTGGGTGCTGGTGCTCACCCGGATCACGGGGCTGCTGGCCACGTTCCCGATCCTGGGCTCGGAGCAGATGCCCATGCAGCTGCGGGCGGCCCTGGGGGCGATGCTGGCCACGGTGATGCTGCCGGTGCTGCCGGTCCCCGCCGCCCTGCCCACGGGGTTGCCGCAGCTGGTGGCGCTCATGGCAGGTGAGCTGGCCATCGGGATGCTGCTGGGCACGGTGGTTGCCTGGATCCTGGAGGCAGTGGCCTTCGCGGGAACGCTGATGGACACGCAGATGGGCTTCTCCTTCGTGCAGTTCCTGGATCCCGCCACCGGCCAGAGCGTGTCGGTGTCCGGCTCCCTGATGATGCAGATGGCGACGCTGATGGTCTTCATCACCGGGCTGCACCACCAGCTGATCCTGGCCCTGGTGGACAGCTACCGCGTGGCGCCCATGGGGCAGGGCGTCCCGTTCCAGGTCCTGGGGCTCGTCACCCTGATCGGCGGGCTGCTGGCCAAGGGCTTCCAGCTCGCCTTCCCGGTGCTGGCGGTGCTCTTCCTATTGGACCTGGTCCTCGGGATCTCCGGCAAGTTCATGCCCCAGTTGCAGCTGCTGCAGCTGAGCTTCCCCCTGAAGATCTCGTTCGGCATGGTGATCCTGGGGCTGGTCCTGCGGGAGCTGGGACCCTGGCTGCGTCCCCTGCTGGAGTCGGGCCCGCGGCTCGCCCTGAAGCTGCTGGGAGGCTGAGGTGGCCCAGGACCCAGCCCGCACCGAGACCGCGACTCCCCGCCGCCGCCAGAAGGCCAGGGACGAGGGCTCGGTCCCCCGCAGCACGGACTTCGATGGCGCCATCATGCTCTGGGGGAATCTCTTCCTCTTCATGAGCCTGGGCAGCGCCACCGTGGCCCTGCTCGCCAAGCAGCTGGCGCACTTCCTCCAGCTCGCCCGGCCCGGGGCCCTGGCCGAGGCGGGCCGCATGACCCTCGTCGGCGACGTGCTCATGATCCTGGGGCGCCTGCTCCTGCCCTTCCTCCTCATGAACCTGGCGCTCGCCCTGGCCCTGGGCTTCGCCCAGCGGGGGTTCAGCTTCAACACCAAGCCCCTGAAGCTCAAGTTCGACCGGCTGAATCCCGCCCAGGGCTTCAAGCGGCTCTTCGCCGTCCGGTCGCTGGTGGAGCTGCTGAAGAGCCTGGCCAAGTTCGCCATCCTGGCCTGGGTGGCCTACCGGGTCCTGGAGCCCCGGATCCCGGTGCTGCTCTCCACCCTGAAGCTGCCCCTGGGGCAGTCCCTGGACCTCTTCCAGAGCGCGGTGTTCGCCCTCTACCGGAACGTGATGCTGGCCATGCTGGTGCTCGCCCTGGCCGACTTCGCCTGGCAGCGCAGCTCCTTCGAGAAGAACATCCGCATGACCAAGCAGGAGGTGAAGGACGAGGCCAAGGATGCGGACGGCAGTCCGGAGGTCAAGCAGCGGCAGAAGGGCATCATGCTGGCCTCGGCGCGCCGCCGCATGCTGGCCGCGGTTCCCAAGGCCACGGTGGTGGTGACGAACCCCACGCATGTCGCCATCGCCCTCCGCTACGACGAGAAGACCGCCGCCCCGGTGTGTGTGGCCAAGGGGCTGGATCACCTGGCGCTGAAGATCCGGGAGCGGGCCCGCGAGACTGGCGTTCCCATCCTGGAGCGGCCCGAGCTGGCGCGGGCCCTCTACCGCAGCGTGGAGCTGGACCAGCCCATCCCGAACGACCTCTACCAGGCCGTGGCGCAGGTGCTCGCCTTCGTCTACCGGCTGAGGGGTGCCGCATGAGGCAAAAGGAACGGTTACAAGGCTTGAGTTCCCAGCCCTTCGCTCCGAAGAGAGTATTGTTAGGCCATTCCGAGGAAGCCCCTTGACCCGTCCCATCGTGCCGCCCCAGTTGCCGACCCCCAGCCTGCTGCTGGTGGACGACGACCCCATGCCCCGGGAGACCCTCTCGACCCTGCTGACCCAGGAGGGCTTCCACGTGGTCGCGGCCGCCACCGGGGAGGAGGCGGAGCAGAAGCTGAAGGACCAGCGGCCCCCCTTCGACCTGGTGATAACGGACCTGGTGATGCCCGGCAAGTCGGGCATGGATGTCCTGAAGTGCGCGCTGAAGCTGAACCCGAGCTGCACGGTGCTGGTGCTCACCGGGTTCGGCAGCGTCCGCGAGGCCACCGAGGCCATGGAGCTCGGCGCCTTCGATTTCGTCACCAAGCCGATGCAGATCGATCAGTTCCGGAACACCCTGCGGCGGCTCATGGAGCGCCGGGATCTGGCGCACGAGCGGGACGAGCTGCGCGCCAAGGTCAAGGTCCTGACGGAGCGGGCCGAGCGCCTGGAGACCACCCTCGGCCGCATGGAGATCCTGGCCAACCAGATCGCCCCCAGTACCACCACGGCCCGACCGGACGCCCTGGCCGACCTGGAGCGCCTGGCGGTCCTCCGGGCCAAGGGGCTGCTCTCCGAGGAGGAGTTCGACCAGGGCAAGAAGAACCTCCTGGCCCGGTGGCTCACGTGAGGGCCCTGCGGCGCTGGGCGGCGACGCTCCTGCTGGCCGCGCCGCTGCTGGCCGCGGGCCATGAACCGCCCCACGCTGAACCCCCTGCGGGCAAGCAGGCCAAGGCCAACGGCCCCATGACCGACGCCCAGGCGGCGGAGCTGGCCAAGGAGGCGCTCGGGGCCGAGAACGCGGCCTCCATCAAGGCCGCGCTGGCCCGGCTCAAGAGCCACTCCTTCAAGTCCAGCAAGGTCCCCGAGCGGGAGCTGGTGCTCTACGCCCAGGGGCTCCTCGAGGCCCGGGTGGGCAACCTGCCCGCCGCGGCGGTGGCCCTCAAGAAGCTGGAGCGCCAGTGGCCGAAGTCCCCCTTCATGGGCGAGGCCCACAGCATCCTGGCGGAGGAGGCGCTGGTCCAGAAGCGCTACAAGGAGGCCGAGGGACGCCTGCACCAGGCGCTGGCCTCGGACATGCCCTCCGAGCGGAAGCGCGGCCCCCAGGAGCTGCTGATCTGGCTCCTGGCCGAGCAGGGCCGGACCCAGGAGGCCCTGCCCATCGTGCAGTCCCTGAAGCCCCTCACCGGCAGCCAGAAGCCCAGCGAGAAGGGGCTGGCCGCCATCGCCGAGGTGCTCTGCGCCGCAGGTGGGCGGGAGCAGGCCGAGGCCGCCCGCAAGGACTTCGCCCGGCTCTACCCGTCCAGTGACCAGGCGCCCCGGCTGGACCTCGCCTGGGGCCGGATGCTGGGCCGCACCGGCGACGCCAAGGGCGCTGCCCAGGTGCTGCGCAAGCTGGTGAAGGACTATCCGAAGGCCGCCCAGGCCGACGACGCGCGGCTGGCCCTGGCCAGCCTGCTCTCGGATGGGAGCCTGCCCGAGGGCAAGGACCTCCCCAATGCCGAGACGCTACTGGCCGAGGTCCGCAAGGGCGGCAAGAGCCTGCCCAAGGGCGCGGCCCAGGTGGTCGAACTGCGCCTGCTCGCCAGCAAGTCCCAGTGGGAAGAGTCGCTGAACCTGGTCGACCGCATGGAGCCCACCCTGCGCGAAGGCCAGGAGGTGCGCAAGCTCTGGTCCGATGCCTGGAACGCGTGGGTGGGCCAGCGCCTGGACAAGGGCACCGCGGGTGAGCTGCTCCCGCGCATGAAGTCCGGTGCCTTCGGTGCCCTGGAGCCCAGGCTGCGCCTGGGCATCGCGGAGCTCTTCGCCGTGCAGGGCCTGCTGGAGGTGCTGCCCGCGCTGTTCGCCGAGGCACCGGCCACCCAGCGGCCGGCGCTGCGCGCAGCCGCCCTGGCCAAGGTCCAGCCCGAGGCCCAGCCCCGGCAGCTGCTCCGGCTCCTGCCGCCGAAGGGGGACACCCCTGAAGAAGCCCTCCTCCGCGCACGGGCCGAGGCGGCCCTGGAGAACTGGCCCGGAGTCCGCGCGGCCCTGCCGCGGGCCCTGCCGGGCCCGGAGCGCGTCAAGGTGGTCCTGCGGCTGCTGCAGCGGCCCCTGGCCGCCAGGGAGACAGCGGCGCAGCGGCGCGCCGAGGCGGAGGGCTGGCTGTCCCGTCTGAGCGAGAAGCCGGAAGCCCGGGAGTCCGTGGCCATCCTGGTGGGGGACCTGCGGCTCCAGGCCGGGGACGCCCGCGGTGCGCTGGCGGCCTATCCCGGAAAGCCCGCCGCGGCCGAGCAGCGGGGCTGGGTGGCGCTTATGCGGGCCCAGGCCATGCTGAAGCTGGGCCAGCGGGAAGCGGCCCGGACCCTGATTAAGGAGACCCGGGAGGAGCAGGGCTTCAAGGGCCAGCGCGACGCCGTCGCCCGGAGCCTGGGCGCCTACTGAACGAGGGCTGATCCGGCTACCATGGGGCCATCCCCCGGAGTTCCCGATGCGCCCCCTGATCGCCGTCCTCCTGTCCCTCGCGTCGCTGGGCCTAGGGGCCGCCCCCAAGCCCCGGGTGAAGCTCACGACCAGCCTGGGCCCCATCCTGCTCGAGCTGGAGCCCGAGGCGGCTCCCCGGACCGTGGAGAACTTCCTCAAATACGTCAAGAAGGGCCAGTACAAGGGCACCATCTTCCATCGCGTCATTCCCGGCTTCATGATCCAGGGCGGCGGCTACGTCGACTACCTGGGGAAGAAGCGCACGGACCCGGCCATCCCGAACGAGGCGGACCGGGCGGCGGCGGCGGGGCTGAAGAACAAGCGCGGCACGCTGGCCATGGCGCGGACGCCGGATCCCCACAGCGCCGCCGCGGAGTTCTTCATCAACGTGGTCGACAATCCGGCCCTGGACTTCAAGAGCAAGGCCAGTGACCAGACCTGGGGCTACTGCGTGTTCGGCAAGGTGGTGCAGGGGATGGACGTGGTCGACCGCATCAAGGCGGTGAAGACCAGCAACAAGCGGAGCGACTTCCTGAACCTGCCGGTGAAGCCGGTGGTGATCACCGAGGCTACGCAGGTGCAATGACGGCGAAGGCCTCCGGGGGGGCGCCGAGCTTCCTGAGGCTCCGCTCGAGGCGGGCGTGATAGCGGGCCGCCAGGTCCGTGCCGGCGGCGGCGAAGCCCGCCCGGTCCCAGTCCAGGAACAGCGCGCCGCCATCGGGGGGCAGCAGGATGTTCGTGGCGTTCAGGTCCGGCGACCAGAGGCCCCACTCGCAGAGGCAGGCGAGCGCCCGCCGGATGTCCGCGGCGCGCTCGGCGCTCAGGTCCCAGCGGCTCGGCCAGGGCTCGCCCGGCGCCAGTCGCGTGATCAGCACGCCCTCCACGCCGAAGGTCACGGGACGCCAGGCGTAGCCCATGGGCTCCACGGTGGGGAAGCCCGCCTCCCAGAGGCCGCGGTGCACGGCGTACTCAGCGGCGAAGCGCAGGTTCGAGCGGTAGGTGCGCTCGTTGACGTGGCGCAGCAGGCCTCCGCGGCGGTAGGGCCGGAGGACCTGGTCCCCGACGCGCAGCACGCCGCCGCGGCCGAAGGCGCCCTGGACGGGTACTGCTTCGCCCGAGGGTTCGACGGCGCCGGGCGTGCAGACGCGCCAGCCGCCGCCGAGGCCCGGCAGCTCCCGGTTCACCCGGCAGCCCAGGGGCAGGCGGGGGACGCCGGGCGGGTACGGCCAGTCGGCGGGAAGCGGAGGAATGAGGTAGGGGTGATGGACCATGGCAGGACCTCCAGCTTGCCGCGACTGGGCAAAGATGGCAAAGGCTGGTCCGCAGAACGAACCCCCTGTCGGATGTCAACAGGGAGAATCGTGGGCCTCCCTGCCACCAAAAGCGGGCATTCCAGCAAGTGGCTTTTGCTGAAAGGAAATCCGGGAATCCGGCCGTCGGGTTCCCACAGTGGATGTGGAAATCGCTCCCCGGAAATGCCGCCGGTGGATCCTGTCATCCTGGAAAACAAGGACCGAATAATGACTCCTGCATCCTCCATACCGTCGTCGGAGCCCCCCAACGGATACGCTGACGTACGTATCTCGGCGGACCGCGTTCCCGCCGAGACCCAGGCGCGACAGCGGCTCCTGCAGGCGGCGCTCAGCGCGATGGAGATCCTGGCCCCGAGCCTGGAAGCCGCGCCACTGCTGGCTCTCAGGGCCCTCATCGAGAAGCCCGCACCGCTCGATCCCGCTGCGTGGACGGAAGCGCTCAGGGCTGCGGAGCTCGTGGAAGATGCCGGAGAGCTGCTCCGCTCGGCGCGGCACACTCTGGCCGAGCGGAGCGATCTTCGCGCCCTCGCGTCGAGCCTGCTGCCGCTCATCGAGAAGAGCCGGAACCGTCGCGCCGCGCTCTCGCATCTCGATACGAGGCGGCAGCTAGTGCGGTTCTCCTACTCGAAGCAGGACGGCGCGCTCCCCTTCGACGATGGCGATCTCCACGTGATCTTCCTGCACATGTTCCGCCTTGAGGGCATCGCTCTGGCCTTGGACCTGGGCAAGCGTCCGCGCCCCCTGCTCAGCGTCGGGCTGCCCCTGCCGGCCCAGGTCGGTGGCGTGGCGGAGTGCATGGACGCGGTGCTCAAGCGGGAGCCCGGGGAGACAGTCGCCCTCCTGCTGGCGCGCCTGAACCGGCGCCTGCCGCCGGGGCTCCACGTGCACACCTGGACTGCGCTGCCCACCTATGCGACGCCCTTGGGGGACCTGGCCCTCCGCGCGCACTGGCGCTGGGAGCTGCCTGCGGGTCTCGAGGATCGGGTGGCGGCGGCACTCACCCGCTTCCTCGCGGCGGACACCTGGCTGTGGGAGCGTGGGCGGGCGAAGGCGGAGGCCGCGCTGGATCTGCGCGGGATCGTCCTCGAGCCGCGCCTCGAGGGGGCCGTCCTCACCTTCGCCACGCGTCTGGGGGCCACCCAGGCGCTGAATCCGCTCAAGGTCCTCGGCGCCCTGTTCGGTCTCGAGGCAGCGGCGCTCCAGGGGGTCGTCCGCACCGGCGTGGACCTGAGGCCCGACCCGCGCCTGGCCCAGGCGGAGCGCTTCGAGCCGAAGCTGAAGAACATGTTCGAGGACGCGGTCCTGCTGGGCGGCGGCTCGAACATCACCCTCGTGGACGAGGACGACGACGAGCCCCTGCGACTGGGTTGAGCCGCCTGCGCCTCAGGCGGCTTCCTTGCTGATGGCGAGCAGGAAGCCGAGACAGATGAGGCTGGTGATGAGGCTGTTGGGACCGAAGGAGATGAAGGGCAGGGGAATGCCCTTGTTCGGCGCCAGGGACAGCACGACGCTCATGTTCATCAGGGCCTGCACCACCAGCAGCAATACGAAGCCCATGGCGCAGAGCTTCAGGTAGCTGTCGCCCACTCGGCTGGCGATGCGGTAGCCGCGCCAGAGGATGGCCACGAAGAGCGTGAGCACGGCCACGGTGCCGATGAGGCCCGCCTCCTCGGCGATGACGGCGTAGATGAAGTCGGTGTGGGCTTCCGGCAGGTAGAAGAGCTTCTGCCGCCCCTCGCCGATGCCCACGCCGAGGAGGCCGCCGTTGCCCACGGCCACGAGGCTCTGGAGGGCCTGGTGCCCCTTGCCCAGCGGGTCGGCCTCGGGGTTCAGGAAGCTGGTCACGCGGGCCAGGCGGTAGGGCGAGAGCACCACGAAGGCCGCGCCCAGGGCGCCCAGGACAGGGATGGCCACGGCGAAGATCCACTTGGGCGCGCCGCCCAGGAAGACCACCATCAGCGCGACGAAGACGATGAGGAAGGTGGTGCCGAAGTCCGGCTCCCGGAGGATCAGCGCCAGGGGCACCACCAGGATGCCGGCCAGGCCGAGCAGCTTCGGCAGGGCGTCCCGCCGGTTGCCCCAGGCTTCCCGGTGCCGCACCATCCAGGCGGCCGCGATGAGCACCGAGACCGGCTTGAAGAGTTCCGAGGGCTGGATGCTCATGGGACCGAAGCGGAGCCAGCGGTGGGCGCCGTTGATCTTGGGGCCGATCACCAGCACCGCCGCCAGCAGGACGAGCATCACCCCGTAGGCGGCCATGAGGGGGCGGGCCTGGTCCTGCAGGCTGGCCAGATCCACCTGGGACAGGGCCAGCATGATGGCGATGCCGATGCAGCCGCCCACGAGCTGGCGCGTCAGGAAGGCCGTGGCGGCCGCGTGGTTCTGGGAGGCCTTGATGGCCGAGGCGCTGTAGATCCAGACCATCCCGATGGCGACCAGGGCCAGGGCGAAGAACACCAGCCAGCGGTCCACGGGACGGCGGACAGCGGTGGCCATGTCAGCTCAGGACCAGATCGCGGCGGGCCGCGGCCTCGAGCTCGTCGAGGGCCTGGTCCACCCAACCGGCTTCCCGGGCCTCCACCATGAGGCGGAGCTTGGGTTCGGTGCCGGACCAGCGCACCACCTGGCGCACGCCCTCGCCCCAGCGCTGGTCGATGGTGGCCATGGCGGCGACGAGGCTGCCACAGTCCTCCACCGCCTTGCGCTCCCGGGCCTTGAGGTTCACGAGCCGCTGGGGCCAGGACTGGAAGGTCCAGGCCCAGCGCTCCGCCGGGCGCCGGTGGAGCAGCGCCCGCAGCACGGCCAGCGCCGCGGCGAGGCCGTCGCCGCTGGGGCCCACCCGCTTCTGGATGAGGTGGCCGGAGGCCTCGGCGGCCAGATCCCAGCCCAGCTTGGCCATCTCGCGCAGCAGGAACTTGTCGCCCACCGCCGTGCGCACGAAGGGCACGCCCAGCCCGGCCAGGGACTGGGGCAGGCCGCCGTTGGTCATGAGGGTGCCCACCACGCCCGGCGGCGCGTCCCCGCAGGCCACGCGGTCCTGGGTCAGCAGCCAGACCATCTGGTCGCCATCGACCGTCTGGCCCGCGCCGTCCACCAGGAGGCAGCGGTCGCCGTCGCCGTCGAAGGCGATGCCCAGCTGGGCGCCCCGCTCTAGCACCATGGCGGCCAGGGACTCGAGGTGCGTGGAGCCCACGCCCACGTTGATGGCGGGACCATCGGCCGGCACGCCGATCCAGTGGATGTCCCCGCCGCGGTAGAGGCTGCGGGCCGCTTCCGCCGTGGCCCCGTGGGCGCAGTCGATCACGATGTGGAAGTCCTCGGGCAGGTCCAGGCCCCCCAGGTGCGCCAGGTAGGGCTCCAGGTCCAGCCGGGCCGAGGGCACCGCGGAGGGACGGGGTTCAGGCTGCGCCTCGAAGGCGGTCTCGATGGCCAGCTCCTGGTCCGCCTCCAGCTTCTCACCGGCCTCGTTGAAGCCCTTCAGGCCGTTGTCCTTCGGTGGGTTGTGGCTGGCGGAGATCATCAGGCCCCAGGTCTTCGCGCCCTCGGCACTCAGCCGCGCGACGTTCCAGGCGACGGCAGGCGTGGGCGCCATGCCCAGCACCAGGACCTCCAGGTCCCGACCGACGCCGAGGATGAAGGCCTCGGCCATGGGCTCGGAGCTGGACCTTGGATCCCAGCCCACCACCAGGCGCCTCACCCCCGCGTCACCCGCCACCTGGGCCCAGGCGGCCCCCCAGCGGGCGACCTCCGCCAGGGTGAGGGGAGACTGCAGGGCAATCCCGCGGATGCCATCGGTGCCAAAGTAGCGAAGACTCATACCGCCAGCTTAGAGCGGCTGCCCGGGGGCGACAATGGCATGGGTCCGGAACACCCGGAAGCCCCAGCCGAGGGCCTCCGCATGGGCCGCCGCCGTCAGTGGATCCCGGAGGGCCGGCGCCAGACCCGGCGTGCCCGCCCGGGCCACCAGGAACCGCTTGCGGGAGATGCCGATGCAGAAGCGGTCCCCAGGCCAGCCCAGGGCCCCTGGCAGCTCCGGCAGGGCCTGCCAGAGGGCCAGGTCCTCCAGGAACGTGGTGCCGAAGCCGAAGCCGGGATCGAGCAGGGTCCGCGCGTCCGGGATGCCCGCCAGGCAGAGGCGGTCGCGCACCACCCGCAGCTCCGCGAAGGCAAGGTCCGCACGGCGGGGCGCGGGGTCGTCGTAGGGGGGCATCTGGAGGTGCCCGTCGGCCACCCGGCTGCGCATGGCGATGAGCCCGCAGGACGTGCTCCGGGCGAGGTCCAGCATGGCCGGATCCGCAAACCCGGTGACGTCGTTGAGCACCGCCACGCCCGCCTCGAGGCCGCGGGCGGCCACCGTCGCGTGGCGGGTGTCCAGGCTGAGCGGCGTGTCCGGCAGCTCCGCCCGCAGCCGCGCCAGCACCGGGGCCAGCCGCTGCCACTCGGTGTCCTCGCTGACGGGTGCGGCGCCGGGCCGGGTGCTCTCCGCGCCCAGATCCAGCATCCGGGCCCCGGCAGCCACCAGACTCCGGGCCTGGGCCAGGGCGGCCTCCAGGTCCAGGTAGTGGCCGCCATCGCTGAAGGAGTCCGGCGTGAGGTTCAGGATGCCCAGGAAAAGGGGACCACCCGCGAGGCGTGGTCCCCAGTCAAACGTTGCCGAGCTCACGCGGGCTTGAGGGCGGGGTTGAACCCGGGTTCCGTGGAGGGACCTTCCACCGTGGCCGGGGCCGAAGGCGTGGCCGAGTTCTTCGACGGGGGCAGGGTGCCGCCCTTCATCAGGATGTCGATGTCATTGCCGTCGAGGGTCTCGCGCACCAGCAGGGCTTCCGCGATGGTCACCAGCTGCTCGCGGTGGGTCTCGATGGCGGCTTTGGCCCGGCGGTAGTTGCGCAGGACGAACTCCTGGACCTCCACGTCGATGAGCCGCGCCGTGTCCTCGGAGATCTCCCGGTGCTGGGCGAAGTCGCGGCCCAGGAAGACCTCGTGCTGGCCGCCCCCGAAGTTCAGGGGGCCGAGCTTGTCGCTCATGCCGTATTCCGTGACCATGCTGCGGGCCATGTCGGTGGCCTGCTGGATGTCATTGGCGGCGCCGGTGCTGAGCTGGTTGAAGAAGATCTCCTCGGCGATGCGGCCGCCCATGGAGATGGCGATGCGGCTCTCCATGTAGTCCCGCGTCGTGTTGTAGCGGTCCTTCACCGGCAGCTGCCAGGTGACGCCCAGGGCGCGGCCCCGGGGGATGATGGTGACCTTGTGCAGGGGATCGCTGTCCGGCACCACGGCGGCGACCACGGTATGGCCGGCCTCGTGGTAGGCGGTGATGCGCTTGTCCTCTTCGGTCATCACCAGGCTGCGGCGCTCGCTGCCCATGTAGACCTTGTCCTTGGCGTTCTCGAAGTCGACCATCTCGACCCACTTCTTGTTGTTGCGGGCGGCGGTGAGGGCGGCCTCGTTGCAGAGGTTGGCCAGGTCCGCGCCGGCGAAGCCGGGAGTGCCGCGGGCGATGACCTCCAGCTCGACGTCAGGGCTGAGGGGGATCTTGTCGGCGGTATGCACCTTCAGGATCTCGTGGCGGCCCTTCACGTCGGGCCGGTCCACCACCACGCGGCGGTCGAAGCGGCCGGGGCGGAGCAGGGCGGGATCGAGCACGTCGGGGCGGTTGGTGGCGGCGATGAGGATGACGCCCTCGTTGCCCTCGAAGCCGTCCATCTCCACCAGCAGCTGGTTGAGGGTCTGCTCGCGCTCGTCGTGGCCGCCGCCCAGGCCGGCGCCGCGGTGGCGGCCGACGGCGTCGATCTCGTCGATGAAGACGATGCAGGGGGCGCTCTTCTTGGCCTGCTCGAAGAGGTCGCGCACGCGGCTGGCGCCGACGCCCACGAACATCTCCACGAAGTCGGAGCCGGAGATGGAGAAGAACTGGACCTTGGCCTCACCGGCGATGGCGCGGGCCAGGAGGGTCTTGCCGGTGCCCGGAGGCCCCATGAGCAGCAGGCCCTTGGGGATCTTGCCGCCCAGCTTCACGAACTTGGCGGGATCCTTCAGGAAGTCCACGACCTCCTTCAGCTCATCCTTGGCCTCGTCGCAGCCGGCCACATCCGCGAAGGTGACGCGCTTGGTGCTGGCGGACAGGCCCTTGGCCCGAGCCTTGCCGAAGCTGAGGGCCTTGTTGCCCCCCATCTGGGCCTGGCGCATGAACACGAACCAGAGCACCACAAAGACCAGCAGCGGCGCCCAGAACATCAGCACGTAGGCGAAGTTGTTCTCGCTGGGCTTGGAGGCCTTGAATTCGTCCAGCTGGCCCTCGGTCTTCCAGCTGAGGATGACCTTGCCCAGGTCCTGCATGGGGGGGGCCACGGTGCGGAACTTCTCGATGACTTCGCCGGTCTTGCTGTTCTTGTCGGGCTGCTTGTAGGTGCCTTCGACATCGAAGCCGGACAGCGTGACGGACTTGTATTTCCCAGCCACGCCCTCGGTGTAGAAGGTGGAGAAGGGAATCTCGATCTGGCGGCTGTTCTGGGGGATCTGGCGGAAGGCCAGCACCAGGAGGGCGACGATGCCCAGCCAGACCAGAACGCTTTTCATCATGGAATTCAAAGGGTGACTCCTTGGGGCCCCTGGCCCGGGTGGCCTTCCAGTCTACTAGGCCCGGGAAGGTGGCGGCACTGTTGTTAGATGCAGATACCCGTCCGCAGGTTCGCGGTTTAGACAGAAATGTCCCCAGGAGGCCGGTTTGCGTCCCCGGGTGAGGCGGGAGAGCAGCCAGGGCGTCAGGTCCCGGAGCAGGGCGGCCTCCCGGGGCCAGCCCAGGCGGCGGAAGGCGGCCTCCAGGGTCCAGCGCAGCTCCGGCTCGGTCCAGGGCGACCTGCTCAGGACGATGCCGGCATCCCGGAGCCACCAGCGCGACCCCTCCCAGGAGGCCACCAGGGCCTGGGCGAGTTCCTCGGCCTCCGCTGCCTGCAGGTGCGTCTCGAACAGGTGCCGGTCCAGGTCCGGGGCTTCCCGCCGCAGGGCCTCCAGCAGCGGCCGCCAGCGGTTCCGGGCCGTGAAGGGCTCCTGGTTGGTGGCATCCTCCCGCCAGGGGACTCCCTTGGCCGCCAGGTAGGCCCGCAGCTCCGCGCGGCGGACCTCGGCGAGGGGGGACCAGCGCAGGCCTTGGCGGGGAGCCAGGGGGCGCAGGCAGCCCAGCCCGCCGCCCCGGGCCAGCCGCAGGAAGACGGTCTCGGTGTGGTCATCCAGGGTGTGGCCCGTGGCGACGGCTCCGGCCCCGGCCTGCTCGGCCTCCTGGCGGAACCAGTCCCAGCGCAGCTCCCGGGCGGCCATCTCCAGCCCGATCCGCTGGGCCTCCTGGTGGGCCCGCACGCCGAGCGAGGCCTCCACCAGGTCCAGGTCCAGGTTCCGGCAGAGGGTGCGCACCAGCTCCGCGTCCTCTGCGGACTCAGCCCGCAGGCCGTGGTCCGCGTGGAGGACCTCGAGCTCCAGGTCCAGGCTCCTCCGCAGGGTCCAGAGCAGCACCAGCAGCGCCACCGAGTCGCCGCCCCCGGAGCAGGCCACCAGCACGCGGCCGCTCACCGCGTCCCCCCGCGCCTGGATCTGGGCCAGCACCTCCGCTTCGAACCGGTTCATGCGGGGGCTTCCAGCCTCGCCAGCAGCTCCACCAGGGCCCTGGGCACGGGCCTCTCGCACCAGAGGGCCTCGGCCCAGGCGCACAGGCGGAGGGAGCCCCAGTGCATGGCGCGGCCCTCAACGCCGCGGCGGAAAGCGGGGTGGGCGATGCGGGTGACGGGCTGGGCCGCGTCCAGGGCGAACTGGCTGCCGAAGGCGTCGAAGGCGGCCATGCGGCGCTCCCACACGGTGCTCACGTCCACCAGCAGGTCCGGCTGGCCCGGGTTCTCGCCGCCTACCCAGGCGATGGCCTCGGGCCGCCAGGGTGCGCCGGGGCAGGGGTGGTTCTTCAGGCCCGTGTAGTAGGCGGCCTCCCGGGCCAGCCGGAAGGCACGGCGGTGATCGGGGTGCCGGTCGTCGGGCGCGGGGAGGATCAGCACCCTCGGGCGCAGGCGCCGCAGCTCGGCCATGAGGCGCTCCAGGTAGTTCGGGTCCTCCGTGAAGCGCCCGTCCGGAAAGTCCAGGATGACGCGCTCGACGCCGAGGATGCGGGCCGCCTCCAGGGCCTCGGTCCGGCGGGCCTCGGCGGTGCCCCGGGTGCCCAGGTCCCCGGCGGTGAGATCCAGGATGGCGCCCCGCAGGCCCCGGTCCGCGGCCAGGGCCAGCAGGCCGCCGACGTGGACCTCCACATCGTCCGGATGGGCGCCCAGGGCGAGGATCTCCAGGGGGGCTTCGTCGCGCTCGGGGCTCATGCTCGCTCCACCACAATCACCGGCGCCGCGCCGTCCATGCGCGCCAGGATGGCATCCAGCAGGGCGCCGTCACGCAGCCAGGGCGCCCCCGGCAGCACCCGCTCCTGGGTCCGGCTGAAGGGGAAGAGGGCCTGGCGCAGGCGCTCGGGGTCCCCGCCCAGGGCCTCGGCGGCGGCCTCCCGGTGCAGGCGGCGGTCCAGCTTGCCCAGGCGCTCCCGGTCCCGGGCCAGCTCGCTCCGGAAGCGGTTCCGCACGGTCTCGGGCCAGGCCGGGTCGGGCTCCACCGGGGGGAAGCGGGCCGAGGGCAGCACCCCGGGCCAGGCCGCGAGCCGGTCCCAGGCGCCGAGGCGCAGGGCGTCGAGCTGACCCGGGGCCACCCGGAAGCCCGGTGGCACCACGTAGACGCTGGGCCGGGGGAGGATCCGGGGCGCGGCGAGGCCGACCCGCTCCCAGAGGGGCTCGCAGAGGCGCCAGTAGGCCCGCTCCGAGGGGCCCAGCACCACGCCGCTGACCGGCAGGAGCAGGGACTGCATGAGGGGTCGGACCGCGGCGCCGGGACTGAGCCAGTGGCCCGCGGGCAGGGACGCGCCGGCCTCGAGGCGCTGGCGCCGGCCACTGCGGGGGTCCAGGGAGAACCAGGCGGACTGCACGCGGGGATCCAGGGGCAGGGGCGCCCCCTCGGCCCGGAGCCGCTCCGCCTGGACCACCATGAGGGCCTCCAGGCCCAGGCCACGCCAGCGCTCCAGCTCAGCCTGGATGGGCTCGCGGACCGCGGGAGCCGTCGGCGAGAAGGGGCGCAGGCCGCGCTCCCAGAGGGGGCTGCCCAGGGCCAGGGCGTGGCCCCGCAGGGTCGGCTCGGTGGGTTCCGGGAGGGCCCCCCAGAGTGCGGTCGCCTCGGCCTGGTGGGCCGCGGTCCAGGGCAGCCAGCCGGTGGCGGTGCCGGCCCGGGCCTCGAAGCGGAAGCGGTGGCGCTCCAGCCGGCCGCGCTGTCCGCCCACCACGGTCGCCACCTCGGCCCGGTCATGGTCCTCGTCCGCCAGCCAGTAGATGGCCTGGGCTCCGGTCCGCCGGGCCTCGGCCAGGGCCGCCAGGGCCTTGGCCACGGAGAGGGCGGGACTCCAGCCCGCCCCGATCTGCTGGCCGGTGGCGATGACGGGCGGGCCGCTCGGGGGCGTCATACACATGGGCCCCAGCCTACCCGATATGCGATGCTCGACGGCATGTGGAGCGTCGAGCCCTGGCTTCCCCCGGTGCAGCCGGACCTGTCCGTCCTGGCCATGGCGGCCGCCGACGAGGCTGGCCTGGAGCAGCTGCGGGCCTGGCCGGAGCGCCGCAAGGGCGGGGTCGGCTTCGGCACCCTGCCGCCCTTCCTCTGCTGGCGCGGGCACCGGGATGGAGCCTGGCACCTCGTCCTGCTGCAGGCCAGGGAGCTGGGCGCCCTGGTGCCCGGGGCGCGCCTGGAGCCGCTGCCACCGGGGTGGCTGGCGGACCTGGAGCTGGAGGCCCTGGCCCGGCCCCTGGCCCGCCACCCGGACTTCCCGGGTGGGGCCTCGGTCCATGTGGTGCACCTGCCGGGCGGGCCCAGCTACCGGGTCCGCACCTGCGGCCAGCCTGCCCCGGACTTCATCGCCGAGGTGCTGGCGCGCACCAGCGTCCTCCCAGCCTGGGCCCCGGAGGCCTAGGCTCGGCGGAACTACTTGCCGCGGTTGCTCATGCGGGTGTGGGCGACGCCGCTCTTGCCCTGGGGCTTGGTGGAGGCTTTCACCACCGGCTTGGGGCCGGGGCCGGCCTTGGGCCTCGCGGTGGAGGGACTGGCGGCGGCCTTGTCCGCGGCCTGGAGGGACTTCAGGAGGTCGGCGGGGACGAGTGGCTTGGTCATAGGTACTCCTGCACTCATGCTATCCGCAGGATAAGGAATACCGGAGACAGTTGCCAGATTCGTTGAAACTCATCGCCGACGCCACGGACTGGATGATCAGCAGGCCCCGGCCGCTGGCCTGGCTGTCGCTGGCGGCATGCCTCTGCTCCCAGGCCCGCCAGTCGAAGCCGGGCCCTGAGTCTTCCACCTCCACGGTGAGGACGCAGTCCCCCGCCTGGGGGTCTCCGTGCAGGCCGAAGCGGATGGTCAGGCTGCCCGAGACGAGGGCCGCCAGGCGTTCCTTCCGGACCGCGTCATAGGCCTCGAAGCCCTCCTGCTTGAGCTTGGAGTCCAGGCGGAGCAGGCCGTGGTCCAGGGCGTTCGTGGTGGCCTCGGTCAGGGTCATGGCGAGCACCTGGGTGGCCGAGGTGGGGACCCCGTGGTTGGCGAACAGCCGGAGGCAGTCGGGCAGCACCTCCCGCAGGGGGTGCTGGCGCGGCTCGAAGCTGAGCTCGAAGGCGAAGGGGGTGGTCCGGGGTGTGGGGACTGGATCAGCGGGCCTGGCGGCCTTCGGCTCGGGCTCGGGTGCCCGAGGGGGGACTTCCCACAGCCCCCAGCTCACATCGTCATGCTGCTCGTTGTTGCGGATGCCAAGGTTCAGGGACTCCTGGATGACGAACCGGTGGACCTCGAAGGGGGTCGCGCCCATGCCCTGGGTGAGCAGCCGGTAGGCGTCCTCCGTGCCGAGGATCTCCTGGATGCCGTCGGTGAAGGTCAGGAGGCGCTCCCCGCCCGAGACGGCAATCTCCTCCACCACCGGCTGCTCGAGGTCGTCGAGCACCCCGGCGGGCAGGTTGCGCGAGGCGAAGCGCCGGACGCGCCCCTGGAGCGTCATCAGGAGGGCCTCGGGCAGACCCGCGTTGAGCAGGGACAGGGTGCCGTTGTGCAGGTCCAGGCGCACCAGCATCAGGCACACGAAGCGCCCGGAGGGCAGCATCTTGCGCAGCTTGCCGTTGATCTCGCGGTAGATGATCTCCAGGGGGATGTCGCGGCTGACCATGCCCATGAAGGCCTGGATGGCCGGGATGGTGGAGATCCCCGCGGCCAGGCCGTGGCCGGTGGCGTCGCAGAGCAGGCCGAAGTGGATGCCTGGCAGCCCCTGCTGGTAGGTGCAGGCGTCGCCATTGATGCGCTGGGTCTGGAGGGTCTCCATGTGGATGTGGGCAGGCAGGGACTGGAGGCCGGGCTGCACCAGGCGGTGGAGGATGTGCTTGGTGATCAGCATCTCCTCGTCACTCGCGGACTTCGCCAGGGCCAGGTTCTGGTGGAGGGCGATGAGGTCCGCCAGGGACCGAACCCGCAGGCGCAGCTCGTCGGGAGTGACGGGCTTGGTGAGGAACTCCACCAGACCGGCGTCCAGGCTCTCCCGGGGGATCCGCGACTTCTCATCCCCCGTCAGCATCACCATGGGCACGAAGCGCTCGGGATCGAGGGCCTTGATGCTGCGGCAGAGCTCGATGCCGTTCATGCCAGGCATCTGGTAGTCCGTCAGGACCAGGTCCGGTCTCTGCCGCTGGTACAGGGCGAAGGCGGCCAGTCCGTCCTTGGCGTGCAAGACCTCATAGCCTTCACCCATGAGGACCGCATCCGCCACGATATGGAACAGGGCGTCGTCGTCGGCCACCAGGATCCGCAAGCTCAGTCCTCCCGGATCTCGAAGAGCTTCCCGAACTGCACGATCTTGAGGATCACGGCGACTGTCGGGGAGGGCTTGATGAGCACCACCGTGATGCCCTTCTCCTCGGTCTTCTCCCGCAGGACCAGGAGCATGCCCAGGGACGACGAGTCCATGTACTGCAGGCCCGAGAGGTCCAGGGTGATCTGCTCGGTACCCGGGGCGTCCAGCAGCTCCTGGGTGGCCGAGCGGAAGGCCTGGTGCGACTCGAAGGTGAAGTTCCCCTCCAGGCGGATCAGCGAGGAAGTTGGATCTCGGTGAAGGGTGAGCATCATCGGGCACCTGACCAGGAAGGTAGGACCATGACATCGGTCCAAGGCCGGGGAAGGATAATAAATGACCTGGAGGCGATGTGATCTGGTTCATGGGAGCGGCGGCCCCGGCGCGGCTAAGCTGATGGGGCCCCGCCGAGACCGGGGCAGAACCCGGGATGGTGGCCCATGGGCGCAGAAGCAGGCGGAGAACTGGCCAGGCTGGCCGAGCGGGCCTTCGGCGAGTGGCGGAGTGCGTCCCGGCTGACCCGGCGGGGCCTGCTGGAGGCCTGGCTCGAGCAGCTCGCTCCGGTCCGGGAGGAGCTGGCCCGGGCCATGGCCGAAGAGACCGGCAAGCCCATCACCATGGCCCGGGGCGAGGTGGGCCGGGCCGAGATGACCCTGCGGGCCACCATCGAGGCCATCGCGAACTTCGGCGAGGAGGCTGTCCCCTACGACCTGATGCCCGGAGCCGACGGCTGCCGGGCCGTGTTCCGCCGCTTCCCGGTGGGCCCCGCCCTGGCCATCACGCCCTTCAACTTCCCGGTGAACCTGGCGGTCCACAAGCTGGCCCCGGCCCTGGGCGCGGGCTGCAGCGTCATCTGGAAGCCCTGTCCTCAGGCACCCCGCACCTCCCGGCTCCTCTGGGAGAGCTTCGAGGCGGCCCGGGTCCAGGTAGGCGCCCCCGCCGCCCTGCTGCAGCTGGCCGGACCGGACCCCGTCCAGGCCGAGGCGCTGGCCAAGGATCCCCGCATCGCCGTGGTGAGCTTCACCGGCTCCGAGCGGGTGGGCAGGCACCTGGAGCAGGCGCTGGCCGGCAAGCGTCTCCTGCTGGAGCTGGGCGGCAACGGCGCCGTGGTGGTGGACGCGGGGGTGGACCCCGTGGCCGTGGCCAAGAGCATCGCCCCGGCGGCGGTGGCCGGCGCGGGCCAGAGCTGCTCCAAGGCCCAGCGCATCTACGTCCACCGCAACCTCTGGGAGGCCTTCGCCCCGGCGTTCGTGGCGGCGGTGCAGGCACTGCCCTGCGGCGACCCCATGGATCCGGCCACCCTCGTCGGTCCCGTCATCGACGAGGCCACGGCCCGGCGCGTGGACGCGGGCCTCGACCGGGCGGCCCAGGCCGGCGCCCGCTTCCTGCTGCGCGGCCAGCGCCAGGGGGCCCTGCTGCCCCCGGCCATCCTCACGGACCTGCCCGAGGAGGATCCGCTCCAGTGCGAGGAGGTCTTCTCGCCCGTTACGGTGCTGACCCCGGTGGGTTCCTTTGAACAGGGCCTGGAGCTCGCCGCGGCCACCCGCTTCGGTCTGCGGGCCAGCGCCTACAGCCGTGACCAGCGCCATCTCCGCCTGGCGGAGGCCACCCTGCGCGCCGGTGGTGTGCTGCTGAACCTGCCCCCCACCTTCCGGCTCGACGCCGCGCCCTTCGGCGG
>Ga0208507_1000110_pt1 | contig 66131 bp, 29 predicted proteins | sample CryBogCBH12Aug01_FD_184626 | JGI IMG/M metagenome (GOLD analysis project Ga0208507, IMG submission 184626) | Freshwater microbial communities from Crystal Bog, Wisconsin, USA - CBH12Aug09.1 (SPAdes) (version 2) | ecosystem: Environmental > Aquatic > Freshwater > Lake | place: Crystal Bog...
ATCACCGCTCCCGCCACCACCCCGCCAGACGATGGGGAGATAAGCGTGTAACTGCCCACCGCCAGTTGACTGCCCGTGTTATTGATCTGGAACACCGTCGAGGAGGAAAGGGTTAGTGTTCCATTAGTAACCACAAGTGCCGGCGTGCCGGAGGCGAAATTCAATGCCAGCGTGCCGGTGCCGGTGCCGGCGTTCCCCTTGATCAACGCCATTGCCGAGCTATTGTTCAAAGTCTGTGTGCTACCCAAAACAAATGGCGAACTCAAGTCAGAGACATCCAGGGTCGCTCCACCGGCGATGGCAATCCTCGGTGAATTGGCAATCGAACCGTTGCCGGCCAACGCCAGTGTGCCGGCGATGATTGTGGTGTTGCCAGTATAAGTGTTCGTGCCGGAGAGTGTCCATTTGCCAATGTTGCTCTTCAGTATCGCTGCCTTATTGAGAGCACTGCCGCTGCCGTTGTCAACAATAGCTCCAGTGATTTGATTCCCCGTCGAGGTGCCATCCAAGTCGAGCGTTGCGACCTGGGTTAACCCGGCTTGACTCACTACCGCTACCGCTGGGCCGGCGATAACGACGTTGGCATTGGTGGGCGCAATGGTTTCCGTTACGCTATACCAATTGCCGAAGTTCAAGCTAGAGAAAGCCAGCGTGTCCACCACGCCGCCCGTCGGGGCGTTCGGCCCGGCCAGAACATTCAAAGCGGTCGGGGTGCCATAATTCAGGCTCAACGTCAAAGCACCAAAATTATGAGTGATGGGCGTGCTGGCTCCGGGCGTGGCGCGATTTAAGATCATCGTTCCGACATACGGTCCAATCTGGCCCAGCGTCACATTATACACCGGATTGCCACCGCCGAAACCCGTGTCCGTCGCCAGCTCGGTGGTCGTCGTGGCGTTGATGTAGAGGCTGCTGCCGCCGGCTCCGAGGGCGCTGACATTCGCGAGCTTCAAGGTGCCGCCGTTCAGGCTGGTGCCACCGCTATAGGTGTTCGCTCCCGAAAGCGTCATCACGCCGTTGCTGGCCTTGGTCAGGCTTTGCGCGCCGCCTTGCCAATTGCCAAGAATTGAAGAAATAGTTAAATCCACTCCTGTCGGAGTGCTGCCCGCCGCCACGGTGAAGGTGGTATTTTGGAGGCTCACCGAATGTGCGTTGATGACCGCCGTGCTCGAACTGGCCAAGGTATTTACCGCGCTCTGAATCAGATAACTGCCGCCGTATTGGTCGCCGAACATGTTGGTGCCCGAACTGAGCGTGCCGCCGGTGAACGTGAGCGCCGGCAGCGTGACGCGGAAACTGGAGCCACTGGCCACGTTGGCGGAGGTGACCAGACCGCCGTTAATGTTCAATTGGGCTGGAGCACCACCGTAATAGCCCAAGACATCTTCCACGTCCAACCGCAATGTGCCACCGCTGTTGACTGTGACCGTGCTGCCGCCCGCGAGCGTTCCGGTCGTTGTATCGCCCACGTTGTAATTCAGCGCCAATGTTCCACCATTGACTGTGGTTCCACCAGAGTAGGTGTTGGCGTCGCTCAATATCAGCAAGCCGGCTCCGGCTTTGGAAAGCGCAAAATTACTGCTGATGACACCCGACATATTGAGGGTTTCACCACCGTTGACATTCCAAGTCTGGTTGGTGCCCAATATCACAGGAACGCTCATAGAAAGATTAACGGGGGAAACCGACATATCCACGCCATTGGTTCCCAGAGTGAGTGGACCGGAACCACTGATTGCAATGTCCGAGGCCGCACCGACCACACGGATGCCGCCCCATGAAATCGCGCTGTTCATGGTCAAACCAGCGCCCAGTGATATATTTGTCCAACAGGCAATGTTCCCTGCAATCGGCGGGATGCCACCCGTCCAACTTACGCCCGCTGTCAATTCTGTGTTCGCGGCCGCCTTATAAACAGGGCCAACGCCGCCGGTGGAAGTAATGGTGCCGGTCACGTTGAAATTCGCCCACTTATAGGTCTGGCCGGAGACAGTGATGTTGCCCGACGTGCCGAGGTTGTAGGCCGACAGATTATTGCCGAGAGTGGCCGGGCTGCCATTGACCAGTTGCAAAACACCCGTAAGTTCAAAATCCAAAACATTGCTGCCGCCTTGGCCATTCATCCACCCAACAATGTTCGGCAGACCGTAAAGATGCACCATGTCATTGCCAGGGCCGAGATCCATGGCGTAATTGTTTTGGCTGCCGCCCATCACGCTGCCGTAGTTGTAAATCGTGACGTCGCCGGTGAAGTTCTCCGTCGCTATGCCTTCGTTGCCGCCGTAGATGCTGCCGGTGACCGTATTGGTGATGAAGGCCTTCCCACCCGGCTGACCATAGACGAATACACCAAGTCCGGTGTTGTGCGAGATCGTGCCGCTGTTAAAGATGTAAATATTTTCGGCGCGGTCGTTCTCGGTGCCCCAACCCCAACCACCACCTGTGGTGTTCCCAATAACCGTGCCAGTATTGATCAGGTTCACGATACCGCCGTCACAGCCTCCATAAAGGGCTGAACATCCGGCATTGGGACTGTTCGTGGATATGGCGATGATCATGCCGGTATTCACGAAGGTGAACCCACCGGTCACGTTGGTATCAGCATTTTCCGCCCAGGCAAACACAGCGTTGGCGTTTGCGGTATTCGTGGCACGAGCGATGGCCGTAATGATTCCAGAATTAGTCAAATCGATTTGTCCGTTGTAGCTATAAAGGTCCACGCCCACGGCGGTGGCCAAACCCGCCGTGTTACCCGCCAGCCCGCCGGTCGAAATGGCGGTCGCCGTCCCAGCCTGAGTCATGTTAACGTCCCCGTAATACGTGAAAGAATATAATGCAGTGGTGTCGTAAGGAGCCAGCGCCGTGGCCGTGGCAAAGGGGCCATTATAGACAGTTTGCCCGCCATAAAGGGTATAGCCATTGTAGCCTGAAGCCGAGCCGTTGATGCAGTTTGAGGAGCAGCCCAAAACGGAACCGTAATTCAAAAAAGTGATGTCGGGTGTCCGCGCATTGTTGCTGTCACGGGCTTCGGCGTGAACGGCTTCGGCGATTTCCTGGCCGCTGCCCGTGATGACCGAATTGATCGAGGCGTTCGTATTCGACGGCGACCCGTTGACGATGGTAGCCGGGCCGCCGTATTGCACATTGCCAATGTTAAGGAAGACACCTTCACCGTGGTAAACATAACGGTTGGTGTTGGGATTCGGCGCAGATCCAGCCGGAAAAATATCATACACATCCAATGCTGTGGAGGGAGGCAGGGCATTGTTAGTGTCGTTCAAAACCCCATTATTCGTGAAGGATCCGTGAATGAAGGAAATGATGGGTTGATGATACCAGATGTTTGTATAAGTCAGCCCGTTTGATCCGGTGAAGGCGTAAATGTTGTTGGTGATAAATGGCTGGATGTTGGGAGGTGATATATTGGCGCCCGACAAAATGTTGATTGTGTCGGCGCTGTAAATGTTGCCCGGATTTTGAGCGTAAGATCCTGAAAACGTGCCACTTGCCGTCACCGTGTCATTGCCCGAGCCCGAACCCACCACCACGCCGGTCTGTGGCGTGCCATTGTTCACTACAAAGCCTGGAATGAGAGCAACCGTGACTGTGGTGCTTCGGGTAGTGCCATAAGGTGCCGTCGCCATCACATAGTAATTGCCCGCATTCGTATTATTCAAGGCAGAAAAAGTCAGCGTGGAATTGGTCGCATTCAGTAGCGGGTTTCCATTCTGATACCATTGATACAGAATTACCGAGCCGGTGCCGGTGGTGTTGGTGACCGCGCCAATAGCCGCCGCGCTCAACGAAACTGATGATCCGAGATTATTGGTCACCCCAACCGGCTGGCTGGTGAAATACGGCAGAGCTGGGGCGAGTTGAATCCAGTCCATCCACAGCCAGCCTTGCTGGCTGGCCGGATTTTCCACGATGCTACCTTTGACTCCAATCGTGTCACCCCCTTTACCGGCTACCGTGTTGGAGGAAATATACAGGCTGAAGATGCGCCATGTTTGGGTTTGGTCAGGGAAATTGAAACTTTGATTCGTCAAAGTTATCGAACCGGCAGTTACGTCTTGGAGCAACAGTTGCACCCCGGTTATTGGGCTTGACCCCACGTTTGCGCGGATACTCAACACATAATCAAGTCCCGGCATAAAAGTTATTCCGGTGTTTTGCCAAAAACTACTGCCATTCGTCCAGCCGATGGACATAATGCTGTCTGTTTCAGAACCAACTGTTTGATTATAAAAGTAGGTGCCGCCGGCCGAAGTTGACCAACTCGTGCCGCCGCTGTCAAAACCACCGTTCTTAATGAGGTTGTTTTGGGTGATGTTACTTTGGGCGGCAACATTCAAGGCGAAAACCAGCAGATACGCTCCTATCCACGCTTTTAGCGATTGAGTTTGATTCACAGTCAATGTCAATATGTTAGTAATTTTAGAGAATTCCATCACTTCGTTAGATTTAAATCTTGGCAGGCAGGCATCGGATTGACTAATAGCACACCAAACGTTGACCGCTTGCGGTTTTGACTACAACTTAAACTAACTTGCCTTGTCGGCCATATACAATAATCATTGTATACATGGAGGAACTCTCCCAGACTTTAATGTAGGTTTTCGGGTCAAACGAATCGAGTGGTCATGCCACTTCAAAGGCACCACCACCCACCCCAAACCGGAACCCACGATTCGGCCTTCGTGAAAAGAACCCAAACCCGTCGCGAAACTCCTTTTAGCCGCGTCAGGAGACATACTGCACGCAGAGTAGTTTTGGCTACACTGATGGTCAATCGTCGCGAAGGTTGGTCGGCTCACGGATTGTAGCGCAATTGGTAGTAGGCGCTTGGCTGCGGGGCTGAGTTATCAATGTATTGAAACACGCCACTGGCCGGCGCGTTCGTTGTCCAGATTGCCGTCCAACTGGTCAGGTTCGTCGAGCGCAGCACGCTGTAGCTGTAATTCGGGATGCCCGCAAAGTTCAACGTCGCCGTCCCACCGGTGGTGCTTGCCAAGATACTCTGGCCGAACAGTGGCGTGCTGTCCACGTTAATGGTCACCGTCGCACTGTTCGTCCCGCCAAAGCCGTCGGTGACGGTGTAGGTGAACTCGTCGGCCACGGCGTTGGTGTTATAATACATCACCAAGCCGCCGGACACGATCAGGGTCGCTCCATTCGTGGTGGCACTGACGGAAGCCAGCACAAGCGTATCACCATCTACGTCCGTCGCATTGCTCAACAGATTGGTGACGGCCATTTTAATCTGGTTGACGACCGCGCTCCGCGTGTATGCTAGCGGGTTTGCCACCGGCGGATGGTTGGTAACGATTTGGTTCAGCGTGTTCGTGCTGCCGAAATAATTTCCATCGCCCAAGTAGGCCACGGTGATGACGTTCGTCCCACGCGGCAAACTGGTAATACCCGCACTCGTGGCGCTGCCGGAGGCAACGCTGTTCGTGCTGAACGGACCGTTCGACGAAGAGAAAACCACGCTGCCGCTGGCGTCGGCTGGCAACGTGGCGATGTAAGCAATGCTGTCCGTGTAACCGGACGGATTCTTGGTGGAGGACGCCCCGACGAAAATGCTGGCCGGATTTACCGCCAACGTGCCGTTGACGTAGCTGATGTTGTAGTTGCCCAGGCCTGGACCGCTCGCCGCGCTTGCGACAATCGGATAGCTGCCAACAATCGCCGTGTTCGTTGCGCCTGCTGAAGTGAGCGTTGCGCTCGTCACGCTGTCGCTGAACTGTAGGCCGCTTGTGCTGAATTCCGTCCCAGCAAATGTCACCGTCTGGCCGTAAGTCTTGCTTGTAATGTTCGCTGTCACGCTCAATGCCGCCGGGGTGATGACGAGATTCGTGCCGTTGTAAGTCAGCGTGTAGTTCGCGCTCAAGTTCAAGCTGCCTTGCGTGACCGCGTAGCTGCCGACGTTCTGGCCGGGAACGCGCGTCAAACTGCCGCTGAAGCTGTCGCCCATTACCAAAGCCGGAGTGAAACTGTAAGTCAGCGCCGGATCAGCCGCGCCATAGACTTTCGTCTGGCCATTTGCCGTCACTGTCACGCCGCGCGCGTCGATGGTCAGCGTACCGTTTGTGTAAGTGATGTCGTAGTTCGATGACGTAAGGCCGGACGGAATAATCGTGTAACTGCCAGCGTTGGTCGCGTTCTGTGACGTACCGCCATAAGTCAGCGTGCCGCCGAGGACAGCGGAAGTTTCGCCGTTCACGAAGCCGGAGTAAGTCACGCCGTTGCCGCCGGTGTAGCCTGTGCCGTCGTAAGTTTTGCTTGCGTTGTTCGCCGTCACACCCAGCGGTGCTTGGCTGACCACCACGCTGACGGTATTGGTCACGTTGCCGTAGTTAGCCATGTCACTAGGCGTGAAGATGACCGCGACGTTCGTCGTTCCCGCATTCGGCTTGATGCTGTTGTCCACGAAAGCATAACTGCCGGACACATTCGCCGCGTTGTTCGCGTTCGTCGCTGCGCTGCCATTCAAACTGGAACTCGTCAGCGTCTGGCCGAAAGTGATGCTGCTCGCCGTCAAGGTCAGCGTCGGTGTCGCTGGCAGCACGGTCTGCGTCACGCTCACGCTGCTGCCGAGATAATTATTGTCGCCGGCATATTGCGCCGTGAAGTTGGTCACGCCCACTGTCAGGACCGTATTAGTGTAATATGCCACGCCACCGGTCACAGTGTTTGTCCATACCGGCGTGCTGCCGAGCGAGAACACCACGTTGCTGCTGGCGTTGGCCGCCGTCGCGTTGTTGGTCTGCACCACGGCACTGAAGATTAGCGCCTGACCGTATTGATTTGTTGTTCCAATGCTATTGGTCAGCAGCAAGGCCGTCGTTGCCTGCGCGGGATTGATGACGCTGGCGGTGTTGTTGATTGCCGTGATGACGTAGTTGGCCGTCGTCGAGCCGTAGGCGTTCGTAATCGTGGCCGAAGGAATCACCGTCTTGCCCGTGCCGACCGTGGCGGTGACATACGCTTCCGAGAGCGAACTGAAACCTTCGCCGCTCGCCAGTGTGCCGACGGTGAGCGTCGGCACGTTCGTCGCGCTGGTGTTGCCGTCGTAAATTTTCGTGTTCGGCTGCGCGGTGATCGTAATCGGGCGCAGGCTGTTGGTAAAGTTGCCCGCCGACAACCCGGGCAGCGTCGTGTAGTTCGTGTCCGACGGCACATAAGTGACCGTCACGGCATAGACACCCGCGTTGGTCTGCGTCGCTTGCCCGCCTGTCAGAATCACCGTCACTGCACCGGGAGTGTTGCTCGCCGTGACGCTCACGGTCGCCGCGTGGCCGGAACCATCATATGCCGCCGAATTATTGACCGTCACCGTCGCCGTCGAGGTTGCCTGATTCACCACTTGGGACAACACGCCGGACGTGCTCACGTCGTAACTCGCATTGCCGGCATATTGGGCCGTGACGCTATGTGTGCCCACCGTCAGGGAACTGATGGTAAGCGTATATGTTGAAACCGTGCCCGAGCTGCTGACCAAGTTGCCGGTGCCAATCACTGTGACACCATCGTAGAAGGTGACCGTGCCGCTCGGGGCGCTGCCGTCGCCACCGCTGCCGGTCACTGTGTTTGTGAAAGTGACTGAATTGCCATAGCTGAATGGATTCGCGCTCGAGGTCACGACAGACGTGGAAGCACCGCCGGTGCTGGCTGTCAGAATACCCGCGCCAGTCATGGACGCGCTGATGTGGTTGGCACCGCTCCCAGCCGCTCCCCAGGTGCCCTTGGCCTTGGTGACGCCGGCAATCTGAATGCCGCTGACGGTGACGTTTGCCCCCATCCCCAATGTGCCGCCGGCTAGATTCACCGTCGTGCCGCTGGGCAGGGCGTTAGCAACGCTGTTGGAAAGGGTGCCGGTGCTGATGGTCGTGGTGCCGCTGTAGGTGCTATTGCCAGCCAAGATTTGAGTTCCGCCAATGCCATTGATGGTGAGGCTGATGGCATTGGCACTGCCACTGTCCCTGATGCTGCCACTAAAGGTGGTGCTGCCGCTGGCGGGAGTGATGGTCAGAGACGCGGGGCCGGATGCAGAATTAGTCACAATTCCACCACTGCCGCTCACGTTTGACAAAAAAGGTATGGATTGTGTGGATCCATCCAAATCCAATACAGCTCCACTGGCGACAAAAACTGGAGAGGCCGTCGGCAAGGGGCCTGCACCGCTGTTAACGCCATTGTAAAGCTGAGCCACTTCCGTCGCTGAGAGCGCTCGGCCGTAGACGCAGACTTCGTCAATGGCCCCGTTCATTAATTCCGTGCTTTGGTAATAGTCGTTGCCAATATTCAAGTATTGCCCCGTTTGCATGAAAAGTGGTGTGCCGCTGATTGGGATGGTGGTTGCAAGGGTTCCATTAACATAAATGGAGACCAATTGCGCCGTGTTGTCCACCACATAGGTCACAAGATACCAAGTGCTCGCAGCGAAGTTGGCTTGGTAATCGGCGGCGGTTGTCAACCATGCCGAACCGCTGCCTATGTCGGCATGGAGTTTGCAGTTGCCCGACCCGGTGCCGGTGACTTTTATATCAATTGTGTCTCCTGGACTGGATCCACCGCGCGTGCCAAATATTCCGTAGTTCGCGCCGCTGGCTGGAATCGCATTGAGATTGATCCACGCCGACATGGTATAGCTGTTATAAGTGCCAAATGAGGCGGCATAGGGAACGGTTACATAGTTTGCGCCGGTAAAGTTATTTGCCTGACTAAAATAGCCAGTGACGTAAGCTGGTGAACCACTGCTCATGCTACCATTATTGCCGTTGCCGGAGACATCGTTCAATGTGTTGTCAAATGTATAGCGGGCGAGCAACGATCCGCTCGGCGGATTGGGGGTTTTTGACGCAGGTTGAAGTTTCAAAGTGCCAGCGCTAACCGTGGTGTTTCCAGAATAGGTATTCGCACCAGCGAGCGTGAGCGTCTTGCCGGAACCGCTTACCGTGAGGCCACCGTTGGTGATGACGCCGCCAAAGGTGGCGTTGTCAGCCAGGGTGATAGTCTGAGTGCCTCCGTTGAGATTGACCGAGCCGTTGATCGTGGCGGGTTGGCCCTGGCCGCCGAGTTGGAAGCTGTTGGCGATGACTAAATTATTGGCCAGCGTCCGTGATGCGGCTATGGCGGCAAGCGTGCCGCCACTCACCATAACTGTGCCGGTTCCCAGCGCGGAATTGTTGCCGAGATCAAGTTCTCCACCCGACAGAGTGGTGCCGCCGGCGTAAGTGTTCGCACCATCAAGTTCAACCAACCCGCCACCAATTATCAAGCCTCCAACAATCGACTCGCCAGATGTGTCGGCAATAACACCGCCGACAGTGAGGCGGTGACTCACGCTGTCGCTGGACAAAGTGCCGCCAATGGAACCGAGTGTGATACCGCGATTGACACCCAAAGCGAGACTTGCGCTGGCCTGCAATCCACCACCGCGCATGGTGATGTTGTCCGCCACAGTCGAACCGGGATAAGCCCCGAGCGGGTTGCTTGAACCGGTTCCATCTGCGGCAATGCTCAGGGTGCCCGCATTTAGAAAATTCTTGCCGGTGTAAGAGTTGGCCGTGCTGCCAAGCGCCAGTGTTCCGCTGCCGGACACAGTCAACGCGGTAGCACTCGAGTTGTTGGCGATGATAGAACTGATGGTCAAGGTTGATGAAGAGTTGTTAAAAACTACCAAATCCGCGCCGCTTGCCCCCTCCAATGTGCCGCCCGTAATCGTCACGCCACCCGCGCCCGTGCCAGTGATAAGTAAACCGCCTGAACCCAGCACCAGTGCCCCACCGATTGTCACCGGAGTATATGATCCGCTGCCACTGACTATTTTGAGTGAGTTGGCAGTTTGAGTCCCGCTTGAAGTAGTTACAGCAGAATCCGCGCCTGAAGTCATCAAATAGTTAACGCTGCTCGAAGGCGAAGCTGCGATAGGATGCGTGTAGCTGCCGCTGGCAAGAGCGGCGATTGGAGCGACCGCGCCTGCCCAATCTACGCCGGCAACCGTCATCCATCCACCGACAATGGAGTTGGCCATAGAAGTGCTTGTTGCATTTATTGGGGAAGTTGAACTGCTGCCGTTGGCGCTTACATTCAAAGTGCCCCCAACGTTGCGCGTAATCACTTTCATTTCAAAACCTTTGTGGGCAGTGGTTGAGGCAACACCGATGGCTGAAGCGCCCGGCTTAACTGTCGTGCTACCCATCGTCTCAACAATTTGGCCGGAGCCGATAGCATCTTGGTTCGCGTTGTTCAAAGTCCCTCCTCCGAATGTGAGGACATCGTTGCCTGCCGAACTGACTTTTGTGCTGGCACTCGCACTATAGTCAAATACCAGCGTTCCAGCGTTTATAGTTATGCTGGTTCCGATGTCGTTGCCCGCACCGGAATTGATGTTTTTTGCATAATAAGTTACCGTGCCAGCGGTTGACTTTACGAAGTTATTGTTGTTGCCAAACAAGAATGTGTATGTGCTAGAGCCAATTGTTCCGCTCCGGGCGTCACAAAGAGCAGGTATTGAGTTGGCCGTCTTAATCTGCGTGCCATTTCCAGTAATTGCCCCAGAGCAAGTAAATGCACCATTATTGGCTAAAACCAACTTATTGAAATTATTTTCTGTTTTCCCGCCAGCCAAGCTCCACGTGCCACCGTTAAGAAATAGTGTCGCGCTACCGCTGCTGCCGGTAAGCTGTCCGCCGTTGGGATCTGAAACGGTCGCGCCTGAATTAACGGTGACAATTGGCGTGGTGCCGGCAATAGCGCTGGCGGCGTTCAAGGTCAATGTGCCGCTGCCTGACACATTAAAGCTGCCGCTTAACGGAGCGGTAATTGTCGCGCCGCCGCTGTTGTTAATTGTAATCGTTGGCGTTCCAGAAAGTGTGATGGTTCCGCCCGCAGCAATGGTGTAAGGAGATGTGACGGTTGGAAAGGTAATGTTGCCAACTGTGAACGAGGTGTTCGGGGTAATCGTGCCACCGGCGCCGCCCGCGCCTATGATAGCGTCCCAAACAGGGGAATTACCCCAAACCACTGCTGTACCGGTATTGTTTAACCGCCAATTAGCGGCACCGGTGCTCCAAGTGCCCGCACCGTCGGTCGTGGTAGCACCACCCGTGTTGGCGGTGTATTGATAGGATGGATTAGCCGCGCGCGAAATCGCCGGAACAAGAACCAGCAGCATTGTCAAAATCAGCTGTCCGCGCCACTTACAAAACGGAGATTGACTACGACGACCAAAAATTGGGATGGGTTTATTCATGGTAGTTTTTCTTTAATCATCTCCAACAGATAAAGACAAAGCTGCTCACTCGATGTCTTTTCTGTTTGTGAAATGAATGCAACTATAAACAGTGAGGGTTTTTAAACAATATGCCGGAAGTCATAGATTTGTCGCACTGATGGCAATATGACTTCTGAGGTCTTGAATGCTGACACGGGTTCGTAAACGACTTTACTTAAATTCTATAACTTTGGTCATATATTGTTCGGACATGTGTCATGGTAAATTTAGACTGTTCCGACCAGACCATGACCGCATTCAGAAACCGAGTTGAAGATTTTAGCCCATGCAACGGGTGAATAATGGGATTTTAGCTGGTCAGCAACACCTTCCGCTTTCGCTGGTAGGATTGATGGTTTTGGTGGCATCAGCAGCAGCCCAGACGAATTTACCTGCATTTCCAGGTGCTGTTGGATTTGGTGCAACTGCGACTGGTGGACGCGGCGGAGTGGTTTATCACGTCCGTAATCTCAACGATTCCGGTCCAGAGTCCTTTCGCGACGCGGTCAGCCAACCCAATCGCATAGTGGTGTTTGATGTCGGAGGGTATACCGCCCCGACATCCACCAATGCAACGAACAACACCCTAATTCAGGTCACCAACAACATCACGATTGCAGGCCAAACTGCGCCGGGTGAAGGCTTTGGTGTGATGGGCCGGGAAGTTTCGTTCGGAGGTGCGACCAACGTCATCTGCCGATATATGCGTTTTCGTCAGGGATCGCTGGACGCGAACACCGGCCAACCCGGTCTGCAACTCCTCAATGCCGCCACCATAATCTTCGACCATGTTTCCATTGAGTTCGGGCAATGGGACAACATAGACGGGGTCAACAGCACGAATATAACGTTCCAGTTTTGTCTTAACGCCAATCCGATCAACCAACAGTTTGGCGCACATATGGAAATCGGCCCGGTCTGCTGGTATCGCAATCTGTGGGCAAATTGTCATAACCGCTGCCCGCTGGCACGGACCGACACGGTTTACGTAAATAATTACGTTTATAATTACCAGGGCGGATTTACGGCAACCGGGGCCACAGCGACCGGAGGACTTACAAATTTCTATCACGATGTCGTCAACAATTTCTTCACGGCTGGCCCTTCAACCACGGATTATCGCAACTATTTCTTCCAGATTAGCTACCAGTCCATTTACTCCGGCGGGAACATGTATGATTCAAGCGTGAACGGAATATTGAACAGCAGCCCGGCGCTGATTAGCGATGCGACGGTGACTAATCTGTCTTCACCTTGGTCTTCCGTCACCACAAACCTATCCAGCGTCAGCGCGGTGGCAACCATACCTTATGTGCTGTCCACTGCGGGCTGTTCGCTTCAGCGAGACCCGGTGGATTTACAAGTGATTGCCGATGCTTTTTCCCTAGGAACGCAAGGTTCGTTTTGGACAAATCAGGTGCAGACCGGATTGATTAATAGCGGTTACGGCACAATCACCGGCGGCATCGCGCCGGTGGACATTGATCAGGATGGCATGCCCGATTACTGGGAGCTGGCCAACGGACTCAACCCGAATAATTCCAGCGACGCCAACACCACCGGAACTTCTGGCTACACGCACATCGAGGAATACCTCAACTGGCTGGCCGGGCCGCACGCGGTTGTATCCCGTTGGACGACGACAACCAATTTCGTTAGCTTGGATTTGTGGCCATTAACCATCGGATTCACAAACATGAATCCAACCTATATGGTTTCTAATCCCACCAATGGCACGGTGAGTTTGCTGCCAGATGGCCACACGGCAAGCTTTTCGCCAAAATCAAATTATATGGGCATGGCTAGTTTTACTTTCAAGGTCACGTCCGGCAACGGCATCGCCATGACCAACCTTGTGAATGTGCTTGTTCCACCTGCTTTCACCCCAGTCATCACGAATGTTTCAATTTCTGAAGGCGCTTTGTTGATCTCCGGGCGGGGCTGGACGAATGCAAATTATTATCTCTTGACGGCTACCAACCTTAACCTGCCGCTGAGTAACTGGTTGCGGGTGGCAACCAACCAGTTCGACGTGAATGGCAACTTTAGACTTACCAATGCTATGAAAATTAATCTGCTGCAAAGTTTCTATCTACTGCAACTACCGTAATTGAGTGAAAGCCTAAAGTTACACCTTATTTCATCTGTAAAAGTCCCCGCTTGATCGCAGTGGTCACCGCCTGAGTCCGATCCATCACCCCTAGTTTGGCCAGCAGATTAGTGACATGGATTTTCACCGTGCCTTCCACTATTCCCAAGGCAACACCGACCTCCTTGTTGCTCTTGCCCTCGGCAATCAATCCTAGGACCGCTAATTCGCGTTCGGTCAGTTTGGAGTGGGTTGCTTGTTCAGCCAATCGGTTGGTGATTTCAGGGGGAAAATACTTTTTTCCCGCATGGACGGCACGGATGGCTTCGGCCAAACAATCCAGCGACATATCCTTCAACAAGTAGCCAGACGCACCGACTTGCATCGCCCGGTGAATATCCTGTTCCGTCCCGTAGGAGGTCAATACCAGCACGCGCACCGGCCCGAATTCTTGTTGTAGCGTTTGCATGATTTCAATCCCGCTCATGCCGGGTAATCGCAGATCCATGATGACGACATCTGGCTTATGCTTGTGGAATTGCTCGATGGCTTCACGGCCGTCCAAGGCTTCCGCCACGACTGCAATGTCGGATTCTACTTTTGCAGCCGTGACCAGTCCCATCCGAACCAGTATGTGATCCTCTACAATCAAGATTCGGATTTTAGATTTGGTTTTAGGAGTCATTCTTTAAAATATGCAATTCTACGGATTAGTCTGATCCGATGTTGGGTTTTTCCAAAGGCACAATCACCTCTATGGTGGTGCCTTTTTTCGGTTCACTGACGACCGTTAATTGCCCTCCCATCTTTCGGGCGCGATCTCGGAGACTTCGCAATCCAAGATGCTGTCCAACCGTTCCGGTCAACACTACTGACTGTTCAAAACCAGCACCATCATCGCACACGGACAACCGGACGGACTCTTCCGAGTAGCACAAATTGATTTGAATGGTCCTGGCATGCGCATGTTTCAAAGCGTTATTGATCGCCTCCTGGCCAATGCGGAACAAATGATTTTCAACAGATGAAGGCAATGCTCGGATCGTTCCGGCGGTATGTGTAATGATCTCGGTGCGGTTGATGCCGTTCTTCATTTGTCTGGCGATTTCAGCGAGGGCGGTTCCCAAATCCGCATTGGCAAGCAATGGCGACTGTAAATTCAAAAGGCTGTGCCGCAATTCCGCATGGCTGAACCGAACCATGCTCCGGGCCACTTCCAAAAATCCGCGGGCTTCGGCCGGCTTTTCTTCAAACGTGGATGTCACCGCGTTCAATTGCATCATGATGCCGCTCAGGCCCTGCTCCAATCCGTCGTGGATTTCCCCCGCCAGACGTTGCCGTTCCGCCAAGGTTGCGGCAACTTGTGTTTCCTGTTCTAATTTCGCCATCGCAACTTGCAGATCTCGGGTGCGCTCTGCGACCCGGCAGTGCAGCATGTGAACCCAAACCAACGTTCCCACCAACACCATCATAAGACATCCCACCACGCCGGCGGTGTGCTTCCAATTCCACCATGGCGGCCTTTGCAGTAAGACCACGTCACCCGAGTTACGCAGGAGCAGATTGAAGGCGGCAATCATCGGTTCATCTTCCATTGCCAACTCTTGTCCGGGAGATTCTACCCGTTCCGCATAACAAACCCCAGCGACCTGTACCACACTTCCGACGGGAAGGGCGGCTAACTGTCCCCTGTCTTTCGCGAGCGAGGCGCGAAACGCCCGGTTTTCTGCTTCCAAATTCAGGATCGTATCTCCACTCGAAAGGTGTTGTTGCCCCAATACCATTGCTTTCAACTGAACAAAGGTCCCATCGCGTTTGCCCTGCAAAATGTCATTAATAAAACAGGGAATTGGCGCAGGCACTAAAGCGGATTTCTGTTTCCGCAGCAATGCTTCAGTCAAGATTGGGGAATAAGCCCCCCGCTGTGGAAAACCAACCACCTCGACTTGATCACCTTCGTTCATCGCCGACGCTTCGGCCGTTCGCACGGCGACTCCTCCCGAGGCGTCTTGCAAAAAAACCAAACCCGAGCGCCGATAAGTCACGACACCCTCCACCTTCAACCGGTGAACCTCTTGGAAGCTGTTGTTAACCCTGATCAGATTTGCAATCGGGATGGATGGAATGACGAAAGGGTCTTGCGGCGGCTGTTCCCTAACTTCGATAAACCCCTGCGATGGCACGAGTAATTGTAATTCATTTTCTCCAATCCAAGACGCCACGCCATGTAACCGCACGAGGGCGTTCACCAACCCGATTAAAGCACCGTCGGCGGCTTGGCCAACCCGGACGCGAATAGAACCCGCTTTGGTCATTAGCAGCATCGCGCCATCAGCGGCAACCGATTGCACTACCCCATCTAACTGAATCCAGTCGGCATCTCCCCGCTGCATTTTTTCATATTCTTCAGGATGGACTACCGGCTTCGGCATTTGCCCCCATCCCAGAATGGACATGGAAACAGGTTCAAAAGATTTCCCGTTTCGATGGCCTGAAATTTCCACCGCCTGCCCCACGCGCAACGCCGGTAGCATCAAGCTGCCTTTCGGTAATTCGATAAATATCCCCGCCGTTTCATCCTGAATCGCGGTGTAGTCTTTTCCAGAAATCTGGCCGGCGAAGGTCACCACTCCGCGAACCCGCAGAGCGTCACCCTTTTCCCGCCAGCTTCCGATCTGGGAGATAATTTGCTCGATTCTTGTCACGCCCCGTTCGCCGCCGCTCTTGACGGAAACGTCGGGGCCGGCAAATTCCGCGCGAACCTCTGGCTCGACACCCGGCACGCGGCCACGCGCCTCACGAAGCACTGGGCGCCCGCCTTCCCAGGTGAGAAATCCCGCCAATTCCACGGGCTGCCCCGGCTTTACGGCCAACGAGTCCTCCACATGAGCGAGCAGAAAGGAATGACGAAGCGCCAGTTTCAACCAGCAAGGCGATCCATAATCTGGAAGGTTCACCGTAGTGCTGTTCAAATCAATACCCTGGCGAAACTGCAAGAGCGCACCACCCTTCAGATTCATACCGAGGTTCACAAATGCCGCGCGTTGGTCCAATGATCCACGGAACATTATCCCCGCCATGGCCTGCGGATCATCGCCCTCCAGACTTTTCAAGCACACGACCATCTCACCATCGCCCGGAAATGAATCATAAAGATACTCCAGCTGGTCCCATCTTCTCCTAATGCCACGGCCACCGCCAGTGATTGTCGCAGCGGAACCATCGAAAGTGGCGCTGCCGGTAGGAGGGGAATTGTTAATCCGTGCAGCCCGCGCCGCGGTCGGAAGCCCCGCGACATGATCAAATTTGGCAGTGGCCAGCGTGTTGGTGGTAAAAGACGCGACTGACAAACCAGCCAGAACCGAATTGCCCATCGTAATTTCAATCGGCGACGCAGCCTGTATCCAGTCAACGCCATTACTGGAAACGTAGCCGTAGAAACTGGGCGCGCCTTGAATCAACAGGTCGCCCTGCTGTTGTCGCGCAACCGTGCCTCTCACCATGATCCTGCGCCCCCAAGCCAGACTCGGATCAGTTGGCTCAAGGTTGCAAATAGGAGTTGCCGCCATGGAAGACCAAAATTCCGCTCCCGGGCCAACCACAGAAACATTCAGTGGCGACGGACTGTTAATAATCCCAACCGTTAACTCGCTGTTTGCCGAAAAAGTCTCTTCACAAACTCCGCGTACTCTTACTCGCAAGCCTTCCCATTGCGGTATTTTATCCTCAGGCCAATTTTGAACAAACACGGTCATCCGCTGCTGGTTTACGATGACTTCCAGTGTGAGCGAACCGGCAGCCTTCGCCACGAAATCCACGGTGCCTTCCACCTCAACCCAGCGAAAAACATCTTTCCTCGTCAGAGGGTGAGCCGGGTCCATTTGTCGGGTTTCAGGCAACTCACCAAGGCCGAGCTTTGTTATCTGGGGATTTTTGAGAGTCAAAATAGAAGCTGATGTTCTCTGCGCTGTCAGCGGCTGCACCGTGCGCGCCGGATAGTTCGAAAAGAACTCCCAGAGAATGCCGTTGGTGTGACGAGTCATGCCAGTTAACAATCCCCGTGCCGGATTATCCACCCACGGCGAAAGATAACTTCCTTCAATCACCGATTGGCTGATGCCTGGCCCTTCCCAGGCAACGGCAAGACAGTCCGGGCCTGATCCCTGTTCATGCACGGCCTCGATGTAATAAGCTTTTCCGGCCTCAAGGAATATTCGCTTTGAATGCTGTGAAGGCCATCGCGACCACTCTCTGGATCTGGTGGAAAGACCGGCACTGACGTAGGCAATTCGACGTGCCTCGGCTGGGTCGGAACTTGGACTCAACCACAAATCTGACGAATTGTCGCTGGCAATCCAGAAGGTATATTGCCCCGTGACTGGCGGGTGCAGATAGCCTCGCATTCGTGCGGCATAATCAAACCCAAGGCCTGACTTCGCCTCAAACAAGTTTCGCCACTCGATCTTTGAAGGACGATTGGGATAATCCGGGTAGGTAGCCACAAAAGGCGACGCATTTTCGCCTTCGAGCAAAATACGTTGACCAGGCTGGAGCGACAAACTCTGCAAGTCCAGGTTCACGGCCAGCGCCCCGGCGGCATCCTGCAAGACAAAAAGATTTCGAACGTTATCCACAATGGTGACCACCCCTTCTAAACGAAGCGGGTAGCCGCGACGCGTCTCGCCGTTGGAAAGCGAAAGCCACTGGGCTGTGTTCGTGAGTGTGGCCAAAAATTGCACCGGAGATAAAAAAGCCAAATTATCCGCGCCGACCACCGAAACCGCAGACACACAGGCAAACATAATTGCGCAGAAACCCATCAATAAGTTTCTGCTGAATATTGTTCTCGTCATCTGTGCTTTGCCGGTCATTTGCTGCATCGTCTTGAAACGGCTTTAATCAACTGCGGTGAACTCAAGTTATCAGAGTTCCAATAGGTAATCACTGAATTTTAGCTAAATTGCCGAAGGTGGAATCAACTTGAGGGATGGTCTCCAAACCAACACGTGCGCCCAGCAAACCACAACCAGCCGCATTTCTGAGATTTGCCCGCGATATCATCCTCTTTCCACTTAGCATCTTTCTTCTTTCTGATCCAGTTACCACACCGGCCGCCAAAGTCACCGATGGAGGGCGCAAGATGGCGTCCAACCCATTAGGACATTGGCGAGGCTGTAAGTAGATGTCTCTGGAGCCGTCAAGACCTTTGCGTTAATCCAACCCTGGGCCGGCCCGACTCGCGCGGACAAATCTAACGGCAAACCATTCATGTCTATACTCTCATATTCACTGAAACGCGCGTCAGCCCCGGGCGTGGGCGGTTTCCATGGACGCCAGCCACGAGGATTAATGCTATCATCTATCTTGCATTGCAGGAACGTGACCGACGCGAAAGGTCTCCAAGGCCGGCCTAACCAAGAGACGTGATTCTTATTTGCTCCGGTGATGGTGCAGTTCTTAAACACAAACCCGAAGGGTTGAGATGGCTGACAATTATTGGCCGTCAACACACCGCCCCCCTTGTCCGCACGGTCCACGAAAACCAACTCGCAGTTGTCAAACCAGGCCGGACCGTCGCCACAAATGTAATCCACCGTCCCGGCGATGTAGCAATTGGTGAAATAGTGTGGCCCGCCGTGCAAATAAATCGTGTCCTGAGTGGAAAGGATCCACACATTTTTGAATTGATTATAGGCAGCGCCACCGGATGAGGTCATTGCATTGGCCTGCCCTTGATTCACTGGCCAGGTGTTTTGGATGGCGAGATTCTCGAAGGAAAGATTGGTGGCATAGATGCTCAGGGTAGAGTGTTCCATATTTCCACCAACGGATGAGACCGACCAGGTGATGAGGGTGTTTGTGGGCGCGGAACCTTGACCGATGAATGCGATGGATGATTTGCCTGCCGGAATTGATACATGGCCATAATAGTTTCCCGGCTTGATGAGGATTTGAGTGGGCGAAGTGTTTGGCGATGAAAGCGAGTCAATGGCCGATTGCAAATTAAGGTAATTGCCTGAACCATCTGCCGCTACCACGATGGCCCCGTTCACGGAAGTCGTAAGCAGACAAAAACCGCAAACGGTGCCACAAAAAGTACCGGTGATTTTCATTTTCCCGATAAAGTTCATTAAATATATTTTGACCAAGCTAACCCGCTAACGAGTCGGCAACAACCGATACGCCTCGGGTAAAATCTGAAAAAGCGATAGTGCATATTCACGACCCTCTATAAGGCCGTCCTTTAAGCATGCCTTTTACGAGAATCCAGACTAGCAGTCATGGTCAAATTGACTTTCTCCACGGTATAGAGCCGAACCGGTCCAATCAGGCCGGAATCCGGAATGGTCTCGCTTCCATCATAAAACCGCCACGAGGCAAAAGCTATACGCCCGGACGGTCGAGGTTGGTTTTTCACCAGCCACTGCGGCCACTCTTTAAGCCGCCAACCGCGATTTTGAACAGCAATCCACTCGCAGTCATCGGGGAGTTTTTCATCGCCAATCAGCCGGTTGGCCCAGACATTGGTGACCCGGACTTCAATGCGGTTCTTGCCGTGTTGTAAAGCGGACGTTACACATACGCGGAAAGGCGGTTTCCATAGAATTCCAAAATTGGTGCCGTTAATTTGAACTTGGGCGATGTTTTTCACATCCCCAAGGTCGAGATAAACATCTCGGTTGGAGATTAACATCTCTCCAGAGATATTGAAATTCTTGGTGTAAACAGCCGTGCCTGAAAAATAACGAACGCCGGCTTCCTCGTGCTGCGACAAAGTCTTCAACCCAGCAAGTCTGACTGAAGCCGGTGCGCCAAGTTTGGGTGGAAAGCTGACTTCCCAGTCTTCATCCATGTCCAGCGGTGCCGGAAGCGAGGCAACACTGGCCTGAAAACTGCGCCCTTTGTTAGTTTTGATTTCATAATCGCCGGAAGCCCACGCATTGAGAATGAGTGCACCATCCCTGACTCTCAATTGATAGGATGAAATTCCCGCTTGGGAAACAGAATTCAACCTAGGTGCCATTGCATAAATACCATGATCGGCTTCGGCAGATTGACGAAAGACGACAAAAATGGATCCGGAAGGATCCAGTTGCAATGGAACCGTGATGCATCCATCGGCTTCAGTATAAACCGGTGCCAGTTCCATGAGACCGGTTTCCGCGTTCCATAGTTCTGGAATTTTTCCGGTAACGCGGAATTTGCATTTGACCGCGGTGGTCTGCGCGCTTTGATTGGAAATGAAATAAATCTCGGCGGCCTCGGTCACCCGATGTTTATAACAAATTCTTGCTATTGTTTCAGAGTTATATGCAAAGTCGGGCATGATACCGATATCAATTAAGACTTCAGCAAGCGGTTTGCCCCAGAATACTTTTCCCAAACCCGCAGCATTTTCGGTTACTGTCTGGCCGTCACAGGCACCCCACAACTCGGTGGCGATGCCTCGAATGGTTGCGTCGGAGGCAGGAAATCCGCTCAAACTGGGTGAACAAGCCGGTGGAGGGCCCACCAGAATTGCCCCGCCTTTGACAAGCTCCTCAATTTTCTTCGCGACGGCAAGGGTCAGATAACGAGCATCCGGTAACGCGAGAACTCGGAACTTATGTCCTTTTGGTAGCACGATCTGACCGTCCTGAACGGTTGCTCCAAGCAGCTGCGCGGCATTGACGAATTCAAAGTCGTAACCCTCGGGAATGGTTGGCAAGTTACCTGCATTTCCCCAGACGGCTTGTGCCTGGGCACCCTCTCCGGTGAAACAGAGAATATCCGAAACCGGCTGGCCTGACTGAAGAAGATACTGGCAACGGGCAAGGTAACTCATCCAAGGCCCAGCCTGTTCCCACCATGTGACTGTGCGGGCAAAATGAAGACCCCACGGTCCCATTGTCATGCCTGGCATCATCGCTTGATCTACCCAGGGCTGATGTGTAAAATCATGAAAATAAAAACGATTGATGCCATCGCAGAATTGAAAGTCACCAAGAGCTTTCAAAGCATAAGGATGCTGGGTGAAACGGTCGTTTTGCCAGCCACTGGTGAATGCTTCAGCCCCGACGATGGACTTTCCTTCAAGATGGGCCCCTGAAGCGACCAAACGAATCCGAGCAGCGCTGATTCCGAACGTGTTACCGGTCCAGAATTCGCTCATGGGAACATCGACGGCAGCGGCATTGTCCATCGTTGAAAACGGCCCGGTGTAGGGCTCGACAGCCGACTTTAAGCCGCGCTGGTGGCATAACTCTGTAAAATAAGAATAGTAATTATCGTGATATAGGTCAGCGATGGTGCGCCTGAAGTCCCAGAGAAAGCGCTCTGTTATCTCGATAGAGTCAACAATCCTTCCGGTAAGAGCTAAAAGATAGGGAGTAAGGTCATACCCTCGCCGACGCTGAAATTCCTCGCGAAATTGTGGCGTCCAATTTTGCGGGCCAACCTCATAACTATCAATTAGCAGATTAGTAAAGCTCTTCCCAGTCAATGGCCCCATGTCCTTGAGGATGGCCGCGATTAAGTTTTCGAAATGCAAATCCAAAGCCGGCCGGCTCATCTTGTCTACTTCAAGACCAAAACCGGTCGGATTTTCCGGATGTGTATTTGGCCGCCCATTAGGCGCGTGGCCGAAACGGAAGATTGTCCAATCGCCCTCGGGCGCATCCCATGACAGCGTGCCGTCTGCCTTGAGCGATGTGGATATGTCAAAAATCTGACTGCGCTGATAAACTGCGTCTCTGGGAGCCTGATTGCCGGGGTCAAAATGCCAAACCCAGGGATCCTTCGGCACCTCGAATCCAGCTTTCAAGAACCACTCCGGAAGACGATAGGCGGCCTTGGAACTCTCGGCCGCTGGCGTTTTGCACGCCAGAATCGCAATATCGCGGTAATGGTCCGCGTATTTGGAAACACGCGCCTTCGGAATTGTTCCGTTGAATAGTAATGGCCCTTTGACATGCGATTCCGCCCAAAAGACTTTCTGCATGCCATGTTCCGGCGTAATCCACGGCCCCCCACTGGATGACCAACCCGAGCAATTATGCATTCCTAATTCAAGGCCGAGTCGTTCGGCCTCCAGCGCGGCATGACGTATCGCATCAAGCCACTCGTTAGTAAGGTATTGAATGGAACCGGTCGGAATCTGATAATCAATATTGAAGATTTGGGCGCCGCCAATTCCAATCCGGTGTAAAGCTTCAAGGTCCGCAGTTATGCCCTCCTTGGTAACGTTGCGATTAACCCAATGCCACCAGACCTGCGGTTTGGCAACCGCAGGCGGGTTTTGAAAGCCACCAGAGAGAACATCTGCGCCGATTCTAGCTCTTTCATCAGTAACATTTCCGAATGTTGGGGTTACTTTCTTCCCAATATCTATGGCCAATAAAGTTTTTGCACTTATCAATCCCGCTGAGCCGATGACTCCTCTTCGAATAAATTCCCTGCGATCTATTGCGCTTTTTCTCATTGTCGATTAGCGTCAAACTCATTGTTACCTGAATACGGCATTTTGCAAACGAAGCAAATCTGCTTTTGTATTAATAGGAACAACCGTGCTTACCTTTGGTCCCTGTTCTGCAGGAAGTGATATCCATTTCCAATGTTCGACATGCCCATCGGCAAACCCAAACTGGCCGCCGTTATGCCTGCCAGTCGGTGATTCCTGCCACTGATTAATTACAGTTTCCAAAGCAAAGAACCCATCATCTATTGAGGTTATACTCTCATCCACGAAGTTAATCGCTTCCGAAGGGCCAGGATTTTGTATTTGGCTCATCTTCGAGTAATCTGAGTATGGACTCAAAATGCTTGGCCCTCCGTTCAGCCACGGATCTCCGACTGCCCCCATCCGCCCCATTAGTGCGTAATTTCGGACCAATGTGACAGAACTAAGATTTTCCCCCATCGAACTGGGGTTTGGTCCAACATTGGCAGCGGGGCAATGGTAAATACTTACACTGGTATTGTATGAATACAAACAGCCTTGCATGAGCGACTGAAGATTCGTAGCTCCTTTCATCTGGCCTACATTGCCCCCAGCGATACTAATCCATGAATTCGTGCTGCTTACCCAGTTTAATGGCAGCCGGTCGTTATTATCCCCGATATACATGATCCAACAAAGATTGAGCTGCTTAAGGTTATTTAGACATTGGGTGCCATATGCCTTTTTTTTCGCCGCCGACAAGGCTGGCAAGAGCATCGCTGCCAAAATGGCAATAATCGCGATGACAACCAGCAATTCAATCAGAGTGAAGCCAGGCAGTGTCGTCCTGCGAGATATTTTGTTTGGTTTCAAAGTTTTATGCTCCATAAAGTTTCGTGGTGTGCATTCCCGCGCGCCAAGGGGCGCGCGGGAACAGAGTCTGCCGATTATGGATACGTCAAGCGGAAATATACATTTCCGGAGGTTCCAATCGGCACAGTGATGTTTGTTACGGAACTGCTGCCCGGATACGTAAACCAAGCGTAGGTGGCATTCAAACCAACCGAGTTTGTAACGAGTCGCCAGCCAAGGTGGTCACTGGGCCAACTGAAGTTTAGGTTACCGCCGCCGCTGGTCACATTCATCGTAACTGGGGATGTCGAGACCGCCGCCTGAGTCGTCACTGGCGTGGTTAGCGTGACCACTGAGTTGTCGGTTGAATTTGTATAATTGACCGTCAGATTTGCAGCTCCGATGGTCGCTCCCGGTGTGATAACACCTCGGGCATCAACCGTAAAGATGCTCGTGTTGTCTGAAGAAAAGCGAATGCCGGGTAAAGTTGTGACAATGCCGCCCAGAGTGCCGTCGCTAAAATTAGCCAATACTTTGAGACTATAAGGTATGCCATTGATTGTGAGACTCGGCACGCCCTGCGAAAGATAAAGGTTCGTCGCCGTCAATCCATCTAGCTGTTCCACAATTTGGAAACCCACCAAGCGCAGACGTGGGATGGTGTTGGGATATGAAGCACCTGTGACGGTGTTGGTTGCACACGCTGCAAAATTCACCGTCAGGGTCGAATTGGTGATATTTTGGAAATGAATGGTATTGCCTGGATCTATACTGCCGATTGCGATTGGAGAGCTTGGCGTTGGCAAAACGGTGTCAATCGCCTCGTAATACCCAGTGCCATCGTTAGCGGGCACTAATGCCGAGCCATAGTTGGCACGGACAAAACTCTGTCCTTCACAGGTAAACTGACCAGCCCGAGAGGAACCATCATCCTGCACATAAACATAAACGTCATAGTGCGCGTAAGGCACGTTGCTGACGATGATGAATCCTGCATTTGCGGTCGTAGGTTGAGTGCTATCATTAAGTCCATTGTCAAAGTAAGTGTCAAACAGCAGGCTCTCATTTGTTGTTGGCGAGCCTGATTGTGCAATTCCAGCCGCCGTGGGGGCGGCAAATACTGCTACAAGGTTTGATACAATATTACCTCCGGAGTCCAAAACAGCATTGGTAACACCTATGCTGTTGGTCGGGAATGATCTGCCGTTCGGAATGACCAAGTTATTCCAATAGGGAAGGCGCGCGCCAAGGCCAGTAACATTGGGAGCATTCACTTCACCGCCGGGAACGCCAGCAAGTGACCTGAACGTCATTGCGTGACTGGAGGGCGGAAGCGAGTCAGTCAGTTTCATACTAATGCCAGGATTACCAACGGGTATGAAATATTGAGCTGTGCCTGCCGGATTGAAGTTCACACTCATACTGCCGTAGCTGGCATTTATGCCGAAGTTTCCTACATTTATTGCAGTAATTAATCCATTGGCTACCGAGATTATGGACGGTGTAAGACTACTCAAATATGCCCCATGGAATGCTGTTACGTTCACATTTGTATAGAGCGGATCGTTGAAACCAGCAAATAGATGTCCTAGAGTGAAATCAATTACCCCGTTCTTGCCCACAAACAAATTGGTGCGATCAAGGACTATATTCAAACTAGTTGGAGCCAGTACGGTGACGAAATTGGTTGCATAAAGAGTGCCCCACGACCCAGTGAAACTGGCCACCAGATTAGTTACGCCTGCTTGTTGACCCGGCGAGATCAGACCAGAGCCGGAAACGGTAAAAATGTTTGTGTTGCCGGAAATATATCCTATTCCTGTCGCTAACGTGACATCATTGGAAGTCCCATCATTATATTTGGCCATCATCGATAATGGGAATGTGAATGTGCTACCCAGTAACAGGTTTGTGGGAGATCCACCTATAAAAGCGATGTTTGTCGGCGTGGCTGCAATCGGCAGCACCTGCACAATTTGGAAGCCAGCTTGCTTGAATCGCGGATTAGTATCCCCGCCAGTCGCGGGATTCACCCAATTCCCCAAATCATCTTTTTGACTACTTGTGGATAAAGCTCCAAAATAAACCCGGGTGTGTGAATTTGTGAGGCCAGTGAAAACGCCATAGTTACCGCCATTGATGCTGTCCCAAGAAGTGCCCCCCCCCGGAATCGAGGTGGTGGTGGCACGCACATAACCGCCATTTGTGGCGTTCACGATCGTGAGAGCTGGTATCTGAGTATAGGCGACGTCGTTGCTCTGACTGCGGTTATAGATGCGCTGGATGCCGTTGGGCGTATTAGTAATAATCCAGAATCCGCCACGCGTTTTGGTAGCTCCGCTTCCAGCCTCTGTCGTTAGCGTGTAACAGTAAATGTTGTAGTTTGTGTATGGGATGTTTGTAAAATCAATGTATCCTAAATTGTAACCAGCGGAGAAACCGCGGGCGCAATCAATAATGTCGCTCTGCATTTTGGCGTCGCCACCAGATGCCGACGTGTTTCGGTTGGCGTAACCGTCGCCGGCGGTATGAATCGTCACTTGCAAATTGGGAACAATCTGACCGGCTGAGTTGGTGATGCTGACACTCCCGGTGGGGAGCGTGACATCGGCGGTTCCAGTTCCGCCGTTCAAGTAGTTGCCAATCATGTTCCAATAGTTGGTCCACACGCCAGGCGCACCGGCAAAGTCATTTATCGGGTCCATCACATTGTGGTCCGCCAATGTGCCCGCCAAGATGTCAAAACTAATAATTTGCTGAGCTGGAGCATTAATGGTCGCACTACCAAGTAGCAAGAGTGCGATGAGCGTGCTAATGCACCCGAATATCCAGCGATTTGTTTTAGCTTGTATTTGTGTGCTGAGTTTCGTTTTCATATTTGAATATTTTTATGATTGAGAGTTGGTTTATTGATTGCTTGTCTTGTAAAATTAGAGGCTTTGACGTTTCTCACAATATGCCGGAAGTAATAGATATGACGCAACATGATGGCCGATTGTCGGCGACCTCGGATTTTATAAATGTTTTCATCTACAGTTATTTTGTATTTTCACAATGTATTCATCGGTTAATGATTCACATTGGTATTGCTTAAGATGAAGAACCTTTGCGCCTCGCCGGAGAATACCACATTGGTGCCGATAAACGTAAAGCTTCCGTTGGCGAGAAAAACATTAGTTGCGACTGTCTTCCACTGGCTCAAGGGGAGCGACAAATTGGTGCCGGCCAACAAATAATACGCGTCATTTGACTGTCCGTACATCCCGTGAATAACAATGTTGCCACCGTTTATGCTTGAGCTGGTAATGCCCGGAACTTGAGTAAAAATTCCTGGCCCTGAGAAACTGGATGTCACCACCAAGTTCACATTTCCACTACTGACCGAGTTAGATGCCGTGCAGCCAGTGGCCAGACCAGAGCCTGTGATGGTGGGCGTGGTGTTGGGAGTGCCACTGATCGTGCCGCTGCTAACCTGAACCAAACGGTAGGTGCCGGCACCCAGAGGCGTGCCCGAGGCATTGTTGACACTAATAATATTATTATTGAGAGTCAGTGCACCTTGACTAATTAAAAGCGCGGGATGGGTCGAATCTCCGGCAGACCCGCCTGGGGTAAATGTCAGATTGATTGGCTGTGATCCCAGACTGACGGTTGTTCCACCTTTGATGACTGCGGCATTGGTGCCAACAATAGCGCCTGTTCCACTTGCGTTCAAAGTATTGCTACTGGGCCAGGTATACGTTGAACTGGAGGACACGTCGAAAATCGCCCCGCTGCCGATGGAAATTTGTGGTGTGCTGGGCAGGGTCATACCCGACGCAAGCTGAAGCGTGCCTCCGTTAATAATCGTTTTGCCAGTGTAGGTCGGCGCACCGGGACTGCCGCCACTGAAGCTGGTAAAAATCACCGTACCCGCGCCAGCCAAGGTCAGATTGAAAGCGCCGCCAATTTGGCAACCACCGCCGCTGAAAGTAAGCGTTCGGCCCGAAGCCAGGTTCCAAGTTTGATCAGCACCCAACGCCAAAGTGCCTTCGTATGACAAATTCACCGTGGCTCCCGACATGTCAATACCGGAAGAACCAAGGGTCAAAGTGCTGCCGGTGCCGAGATCAACCGCGCCGCCGGGATTAAGAATTGTGATGCCAACCCAACTTAGATTACCTCCCAGTCCATTTGCGTCAGCGGATGTTCTGGTGCTGTCCCATTCCGCGATGACGCTGCTGCCGGGAACCACGCCGCCAACCCAGTCTGAGCCATTGCTCAAGGACTGGTTGGTGTTGTTTCTTTGTATACCAACCGGAGGCGACACTGTCAGCGTTGCTGCCGTGGATGTGGCAGTCGAATTATCACAAGCAACACTCGCCAAGCAACGGTATTTATTGCCACTGTTGCCGACGACTGTGACCGGCGTGATGTAACTGCTGGTGGTGCCACCCGAACCGGTGCTGACATTGTTCCAAGTGGTGCCGCCATCGGTGCTGACCTGCCATTGATAAGTCGGATTCGATCCCATCGCTGCCGCCGTAAATACGGCGGTCGAACCGGCTTGGACTGACTGATTGGCAGGGTTGTTGGAAATCTCCGCCGTGGTGCAAAGAACCGTGAGGATCGCTACTGTGGAAACTGCGGCGGAACTATTGCAGGCGACGCTTGCCACGCAACGGTATTCTTTTCCATTATCACTAGTCGTCGTGGCCGGTGTGGTGTAACTGCCCGTCGTCCCACCCAAACCGGTGCTGACATTGTTCCAAGTGGTGCCGCCATCGGTGCTAACCTGCCATTGATAAGTCGGACTCGATCCTGTGGCTGTCACCCAAAATGTCGCGGCAGCGCCCGCTTGGACTGTCTGATTGGTGGGGTTGGCCCCAATCCCCGCCGGCGTGCAAAGAACCGTCAGTGTCGCCGCCACCGATATGGCCATCGAACCTCCGCCGCAGGCGACATTCAAAATACAGCGGTACTCCTTACCGCTGTCGCTCAATACCGTCGCCGGTGTGGTGTAACTGCCCGTCGTCCCACCCAAACCGGTGCTGACATTGTTCCAAGTGGTGCCGCCGTCATTACTGACCTGCCATTGATAAGTCGGATTCGATCCCGTGGTTGGAATCACGCTAAAGGTGGCTGCCGCCCCGGCTTGGACTGACTGATTGTTGGGACTACTCGCAACGCCGGCCCCCACACAAAGGGCAAAGGACGGATTCCAGCTGTATTCCGCCATGACGTTGGTCAAGGTAAAAGCAGCCGCCTGAACACTCGTCATGGGTTCTTCGGCGAGAGTCCAGCTACCATTTGTCGGACTTGCCCGCAGCGCATATTGAGCTGAAGTATAAGGCGTGCCATTTATATCCATGGTGTTATACTCACCATAGCGGGCTGAGGCGGTGCCATTGCCCATATTGCTGACCCAGCCGATTGAAGCAATACTATTGTCCATTTTACAATTCAGAAAGTAGGTGCTCGCATTCGCATACCAATTACGACCCAGATACCAATGAAGTTGAGAATCCGCCGGACCGGTGATGGTGCAATTATTTAGCACAAAACCATAGGGATCCGTTGGTCGGTTATTTGCCGTGGCAATGTAGCCTCCAGAGTTAGCTCCATGATCCAAGCAGACCAAATTACATCCCTCGAACCAGGCCAAGGCGTCCCCGCAAATGTAATCCACTGTCCCAGCAATGGTGCAATTGATGAAATACCACGGCCCGCAGCCATCGGGACAGGCGCTGTGGCCGGCCAGATACATCGTGTCCTGCGTGGAGAGAATGTAGCAATTCTTGAACTGAATCCACCCGGCACCGCATTGGCCTCCGCCCTGCGGTTCTTGACCATTAACAGCATTTGCCTGACCACTGTTTATGGCCAACGTATTTTGGATGGTAAGGTTCTGGAAAGTAATATTGGTGGTGTAAATGGAGACAGTCGAAGCCTCAGGACTCGCACTGGCTGAACTAATCGAATACCATATTACGGTATTCGTTGGAGTGGCACCCAAGCCGACAAAGTCAACGTTCGCAGCATTAATCGACACATGCTCGTTATAACTGCCTGGCTTAATATCGATCTCCACATGATTGGTATTGGGATGAGGAAGAGAACTGACCGCCGCCTGCACCGTTGTATAATTTCCTGAACCATCTGCCGCAACGGTAATGATAGATCCCCCCGGTGCGTTAATTGCAAAGGCGGTCGGATTGGATACAGCGCTGTTGCAGTTTGCATCGGCGGCAACGGTCGCCGTCGCTGTATAATTCCCCGCCGCCGTGGGCCGGGTCGAACTTGGACCATAAACAGTTACGCCGACCCCCAAGTAGCTGAATGTCACCGCCCCGGTTGAAATCGGAGTGGTTGTGACACTGTTCGGCCCCTGTGGTGAGCCATTGTAGCTGTAGGTTCCCACCGTCACTGACACCGTTGGCGTTGCCTTGCCGACCGTCACATTGACCATCAAGGTGGTGGTATTATAATCGGTCGTGTCCGTCGGGGTGAATGTCACGGATACATTGGTAGTGCCGGCATTGGGGGCAATGCCCGGCGTCGTAAACGCAAAGCTGCCGCTCACCGTCCCACCCACTGCATTGGTCATCGCCCCACCGATCAAACCTGAACTCGCCAGCGTCTGACCGTAGATAATCGCCCCTGCGATTGGCGGTGTCTGAACCGCCGGGGTCTGGGCGTTGATATTAGTATTTGCCGGTAGTGTGTAGGGCGGCACCCAGGAACCCAGCACATTGCTCAGCGTAATCACAGCCGCCTGTGCCGCCATCATGGGATCTCTGGTGTTAGTCCAGCCATTGGACGAGTTGTTACGGTGAGACAAGTCGTAAACTGAACCATCAAGGTTCATGGTTCCATACTCGCTATAACGGGCAAGCGCATCTGGGCTGGTATTCCACGGATACCACCCTGCAGGATTAATGCTGCCATCCATTTTACAATAAAGATAGGTGACGCTCGCGTCTTGATACCATGCCCGGCCCAAATACCAGTTTCCCTGAGAATCCGAGGGACCTGTTATGATGCATTTATTGAAAACGAATCCGTAGGCAGTGGTAGCACGGCAGTTGTTGGCCGTAAGAAAACCACCTTGACCAGCCCCTCGATCCACAAAGTTTAAATTGCACCCATCAAACCACGCGGTGCTATCTCCACATATGTAATCCACTGTCCCGGCAATGGTGCAATTGGTAAAATAGAGGGGTCCGCCGTGACATTGGTCGCCGCACAAAAACAATGTGTCCTGAGTTGATAAAATATACACATTCTTGAATTCCACCCAGCCGGCACCGCCGGATACGGTAAGCGCGTTGGCCTGCCCGGAGTTCACTGGCTCAGTGTTCTGGAGGGTGAGATTCTCGAATGAAATGTTGGTGGAATAAATACTAACGGTGGAATTATCCATATTTCCGCCGACGGATGAGACCAACCAAGTGATCAGGGTGTTTGTTGGCCCAGCCCCCTGACCGACGAACGTGATGTTATTGCGGCCCGCCGCTATTCCCAGATGTCCGTAATACGTCCCGGGCTTGATCAGAATTTGCACCGGTGAATTGTTTGGGTTTGGAATTGAGTTCACCGCTGCCTGCACATTCGTATAGTTACCTGAGCCGTCGGCGGCGACCGTAAGAATTAGCTGCCCGCCTTGGGCAGTAAAGCTCCACAAATCCCCAGCCAAGATACTGCCGCCGGCCCCTAGGCCGTCCACCGCCCAATAATAAGTGACTCCACTGCGAAGCGGGCCGGGGACAGTAAAACTAGGCGTGGCAACATTCACTGCGGCAACCGTGCGGGCGGCAACAGCACTGCTGTTAGTGCTAAAATAAACATTGAACGAAGCTTCTCCGCCATCAGGAGTCCAAGTCAGAGCCGCAATATTCGTGTTAACTACCGACAAACCGTTGGCAGGTATCGGACTGCCGGCCTTGCCGATTCCAGTAGTGAAGTTCCAGACCACCCCGTTCTGCCCGTTGTTCTGCACCGTCCAATAATAAGTTGTAAAAGACTGCAACGGCCCGTTTAAAAGGCTATTGGCCACACTATTGAGCGAGCCATTACCGCTCGCAACGCTGTTCGTTGGTGCGTTGTTTGTGCCAAAATATACGATCTGAGTGATAGCACCGGAACCAGGAATCCATGACAAAGGAGATAAAACCGGAACTGTTGTGGAATTGTTTGCCGGACTGGGAAGCGACGCCACTCCAGGCAGTGACCCTACCTGCTGGTAGAGGATACCAGCAGCGGGTTGCGGTGAATTACTGCAAGGATTACCACTGCCATCCTTGCCGCCCGCCCCTGCGGCCACAGACACAATGCCTGAACCGGAATATGAGCCGCTTGCGGAGTAAATGGCAATTCGTCCGCCGCCGCCGCCAGCACCGGGATTGGACGACTTGTTAACCAAGGTGATGCTTCCGCCCTGGCCACCCGCCGCAGAAAGCGTGCCGTTGATAGTAACAGTTCCGTTGCCGGCAGCGAGCCGGATGGCACCACCGCTGCCGCCCGCACCGGCAAGCTGATAAATCACTCCGTTGGTGGTATTATCATAACCCCCGCCATTGGCAAGAATCTGACCACTGGAGCCGATCGTTATGTTCCCGGTGGTCGCGGTCAAGCCAATCGCACCACCACCCCCGCCACCTGCTCCACCGTTGGAAGCGGACGCGCCACTCGAAGAGGACCAGTCACCGCGTCCGCCGCTCCCGCCAGAACCACCCTGAAGGACCAGAAGCTGCGCAAGACCATTGGTTACTCCATAGTCATTGGGTGTCCCTCGACCACCACCACCACTGCCGCCGTAACCGCCGCCACCGCCCGTGTATTTTCCACTGACATACCTGCCTCCTCCCGGACCACTGCCTGCTGTAATATTCGTTCCACCAGAACCACCGGCATAACCACCAGCCGCACCGCCGCCACCACCAATCTGAGAAATAGCACTGAAGATTGGAGCACTGATATTGAAAACCGTATTAATGTAGATGTTCGTGGTGCTAACAATACTCAACGGAACATTTCCAGAGACGCTGACGGCTGCGCCATTTGAAATACTCAAGCCGCTGAAATTAAAGGTAGCTTCCCCATTAACTATACTGCCAGTGCCGCTGCTACCTCCGGAAATGCTGTAGCTGGGCGGGGTCACGCCAGTGTTAAAGGAAATGGTCTGACCCGAGCTTACGATTGTCTGCGCCTCCGCCGACACGGCGGTGCAAAAAAGACTATAAAGTGTGACAAAAAAGGTCGTTGGAGTTCTTAAGTTCATAACTATCAACTGCTTGTTTTAACCTGCAAAATCACTGACGACTGAGAACAGTTTGGTTGCACAGTCCACGTGGAAATATAATTGAATTGAAGTAAATTTATCATGCTATGAAGGCCCGTCTATATGGCTTTGGTCATAGGCCTCGCTTCACATAGGTGGCCGGTTCTGACAAGTAGGTCTCGTTATTCTTGAAAGCCGGTTTGCACTTCACTCAACTCGTGTTCAAGCAGCACATACGTGATACACTTTACGTTCCCGCATTTGTGAAAGGGTCATGCTATATTCTTTGAATTGCGTTGATAGCCCCCGAACACACCATGCTGCAGTTAACCTGGCTGCATTAAAAAGCACTCTTCAAGGGTCTTTATCAGCGGTAATGGACGAACACGCACAGACGCATGGTCTTGTGGCCACCGGCATCGCCCGCAAACGTCCAGTCGGGTTGTGTCTTGACTGATTGCCGATGCCTATGTCGGCATGCACTGCCTGCGCCAGTTATTAATCGCAAACAAGGTCTGTTTGGCATCGGAATTATGGATTTGCATGGAGCCTTAACCATCAGCGGGATCGGTGGGCTGGTCGCCAAAATCAAAAATATCCTAGGAGGCGTTGGGCACGTTGGCGCTGTTCTGCGGACTATAATTGTTTGCCCAGAACTTGATGTTGCCTCCGTTCAAGTGGGTGCCGGTCACGATCCTCTTCACGTTGGAATAGACATCCAGATTGACGACATTTTGCTGGAAGGTCGACCCGAAACAAACACCGGAAAGCCGATCTTGCAGGTATCGCGTAAACGCGTCCACCGAGACATAGACATCTTTGGTATTTAAGTCCGCATCCTGTAATTTAAAATATAGGCAACGCGATCGTGTGGTTGCAAATTATCTCGTTTGAACAACTTGCGGATCGAAGATGTGGCAATGTGGACTGGCTTCAACACCAGAAGCCATCTTTGCCGCCTATTTCATTGTCATCTCCAAATTACACCTACCGCCTACCGGCTTGGAAAAGGCAGGAGCAATCAGTCGTTGAAGAAAGGGCCCTGATGATAAGACCTTCGAATTTTCCGAAGCCTACTCATTCCTCTACAGGTGCAGCGGGAGCAACTATCTTCTCACCCTTGGGTTTCCCATAATTGGGATTGGGTTTCGGCATGATAGCCCCGACATCCTTGCGCCACTGGATGAGTTTGTCGTGGAGTTCCTTGACTTTTTCGGGATTGGATGCAGCGAGATTTTTGGTTTCGCCAAGGTCGTCGCGCAGGTTGAAAAGTTCGATCCGACCGTCCTCATACCACTCGATGAGTTTCCAATCGCCATCAAGCACTGCGCCACCCGGCGCACCACCCTGATTGCCGTAGTGCGGATAATGCCAATAAAGCAGGTCGTGATACGGCAATGTGTAACCCCGCATCAAAGGCTCCAAACTGACACCATCCACATGTTGTTGCGGCAAGAGCGGAAGTCCGGCGAGCGCAAGCAGTGTCGGGAAAAAATCCGTGGTGACCACTGGCGTGTCATTGACACTTCCGGGCTTCGTGATACCGGGCGCGAGAAAAATCAACGGCTCACGAATGCCACCTTCGTAGAGCCAGCCTTTACCGCCCCGGAGCGGTAGATTACTAGTAGGTTGCCCCTCGGCGGTGCTCAAGCCGCCGTTGTCCGAAGTGAAAACGACAATCGTGTTGGTGGCCAGTCCCAGCCGATCCAATGCCGCCAAAACTTCACCGATGCCTGAATCCATGGCTTCAATCATGCCCGCATAAACGGGATGACTTTGCACCAGCCGCACTTTGCTCTTGCCTTCCAAACCAAATTCCGGCCCGGACGTTTTTAGCGATTTAGCCTTATCCGCGTATTTTTTCACCAAATCATCCCGCGCCTCCAGCGGTGTGTGAACGGAGTAGAAGCTTAAGTATGCCAGAAACGGTTTGTCTCGGTTGGCCTCGATAAATTTGACGGTTTCCGCCGCGAGCCGGTGAGGCAGGTTTTCGCCTATCGGCCCGTCAGATAATTTGGGATTGCCGTAGGGCGAGAAATAAGTTTTGGGATGCCCCCAACCGCAACCGGCGACATTCACATCAAAACCCTGATTCTCTGGCCAGTAACCTTCCGGACCAAGATGCCATTTGCCCGCGAAGAATGTCGTGTAGCCCTGCGCCTTGAACGCCTTGGCCAGCGTGGTTTCGGACAGTGACAAATATTCCTGATATGGTGCAGGCAGCAGTTTGGTGCGATGATTCCATGGTCCGGGCTGTGGTCCGCCAATGTAATCCGTAATGCCCGTGCGCTGCGGATATTTACCGGTCAAAATGCTGGCGCGCGTGGGCGAACATACCGGACACGCCGCATATCCCGAAGTAAACCGCATCCCTTTTTTCGCCAGCGCATCAATATTGGGAGTTTCATAAAACGTGTTCGGGTTGTTCGCGCCAACATCCATGTAGCCCAAATCATCCGCGAGAATAAACAGGACATTGGGGTGGCTGTGCGCGGCCGCATCGGCGGCCGCCGTAATTTCAATACATTCGAGAAGCGCAATGACTGCCACCATCAACTTTTTCGGGGGCAAAGGGACGCTATCCAACATTTGTTTTAATTGCATATTCATTTTTTAAGTGGCCGCGTAGCCTACGTGGCTGGATTATCGGAGGAAAATGACCTAAAGTCGTATGCGTGACCATAGCCAATCCTGATAACTTGATTACCATATTTGACAATTATGGGCCGTCACATTTTCTCATCCATGATGAATTTGCATTGTCTTCTTTCGAAGACTCATTGAGTTGCCCCGCTCATAAAATTCATGCGCCAAATCAGTGCCTGACTGCTGTTGGTTGCAATTTAGGCCATACTAACCTTCAAACTCTTACCAGAGGTAATTTGAATTGGCTCTTGCAGCTTGAGCAAAACCTTTTCTCCTTCGCGGCCTAATTGAGCCGATATCGGTTTGTTATCCAAAAATAGTTGGGCCGAAGTTGTCATTTCGTTTTCCAATGTGACCGTTTTCAAGTCCAGTTTTCCCCAGCACACGGTGATTTTGGCCATGAGTTTTCCGCTTTCAATCCGTTGCGAAAACGTGCCCCATGCTTCCGCCGACGTGAAGGCACACTTGAAGTTTTCCGGCGAAAGTTTCGGCGCAAAACCGATTTGCTGTTTGGGACCGTGGTATTCAAAACCGCACGCCGCAAGATAAACGCCATAGCTGGCCATGCTGCGGGCATAATGATCGCCACACTCGATTTCATTCCACGGGTTGCGCCGCGAGGCGTGGTAGCGGTCATGCACCGCGCGCGTCACCGCCATACCTTCCAGCAACATTCCTTCCCAAATCATGTGCCCGGCGACCTCATACTCGAAACCGTTCATGCACTCGTTGAAATAGCCCGCCGCCCAGTCCGGACCTTTGCCCTTGGCCTGCGCGTAATCCCAATCGGAGCGCGGAAACGTGCACATCAGCAAGCCCGCCTCACCGGGCATTGCATACCATCGTCCGGGTTTATACACCTCGCGATACGGTCCGACATCGGGAGTAAAATTGTAACGCCAGATTGATTTCAGCGCAGACACCGTTTCCTTCTCCGGAAGAACCCGCTGCAGGCCGACTTGAAATGCCCAGCTCTGGCCGAACACCTGGTCAATTTCACAACCGGTGCCGGAGTTGATTGCATCGAGATGCTGCGGGTCAACCCGGTTGACGAAATACTCGCCGTCAAAAAGTTGTGCGACCAGGTTCTTGCGACCAGCCTCGCTGATTTTCCGGCATTGCCGGGCAAAGTCCGCGTTGCCGACCCCATCCGCCATCACCGCCGCGCCGAGCAAAGCAGCGTTATACAACCCGCTCAACCACGCCACCGGACCGAACCAGTCTGTGTCGAGCGTGTTATGCTGGTTGCTCTCAATCAGGCCGTCGTTGTTGGCGTCCTTGGCGATGAGCCATTGCGTGGCTAGTTTGATTTTCGGCCAGTTGCGGTTGAGAAATTCTCCATCAGCCGACATTTGATGTTCACGCAGCGCCCGCAAAATGGTTCCGGCCTGCCCGTCCACGGCGGGAAAGTTATTGAACTCACCACGGAAATAGATCGAACCGTCAGGCTGTTGCGCCAGACCAAAATCCACTTTTTCGCGGGTGATCCTTTCCAATTCGGGAAACAGCCGAGCAATCGCATGGGCATAGCCGTAAACATGGCCACACGTTCCCGGACAATCGCCAACCCCCTCCCAACCGTAGAAACGTCCATCCGCAAAACGGTGACAAGTCGAGGTGGCTAGAATGGATGTGTTGAGAAACGTGCGGTCCAGAAACCAGAACGGCAGCGTGGAGTCATACCAAGTGTCGCGCCACAGACGAGTCTGGCCTGCGAGTCGGTCGAAATTGGCGGCGAGGTATTGCACGACGGCGAGCGCGGAAGAAAACCTAGTGGCATAATAGCGTCCGGCATTTTCCAACGGCCCGCCCAGCGTATCCTTCGCCGGATTCCAGCCGCCCAGCGAAAGATTTGGAAAATGCCACGCAATCAGAAATGTCACCGTCGCTGATTTACCCGGCGCGAGCTTGAGTTTGCGGCCAATTGAGCCGAACAATTTTTCATTGAACGGCGCGGTGGCATCAGGGCTGACCTGAGCTTCAGATTCACCCAGCAAGGCAAGACTCATGGTACCGAAATCCGGCAACTTCTCCAGCGGCCCGGCCTCGGCAAGCTGGTTGGTAAAAGTTATTTTGCCGACGCCGATGTTGCCCCACGAACCGGTGGCATCATCGAGAATTTCCAGATGCGCCGTTTTTCCGAGTAAGGCACGGACATCGAAATGTTCCAGCGACATTTGATTATTCTCCTGTCCCGCGACCGTGTGCATCGGCTGTCCCTCAACGAACAGCGTCAGGCCAAAACGGGAGTGTGCCCGCGCCTTGCCACCGCCGATCCAGAAACTGATAAAGTTGCGTTCAATAGTGAAGTTCCGGCTGACGAGCTTGCCGGTGGCGCTGTCCTTGGCGGCAATCGAATAACCCGGCGCGGTGGCGTGGGAATTGACCACCCGCAGCGTATCGCCGCCGACGTCGCCTTGATAGGAAGGCATTTCAGACTTCTTGATGGGTCCGTTGCCAAATGCCGTGCCTTCCACTTTCCAACCGTCGTAACTTTCCTTGCTCCAATCTTCAAAAACAATGTCTGGGTTCGGATGCGGCTGCGACGCGGCTTGTTCCGCCGAATAGACCAACGCATTCAAACCGTGCTCGCGGACAACGCGATTACGCAATTTTCCATTTTGACTACGATGATGCAAACAGACGGCATTTTCCAATTCACCGGAGAGCGTCGCTTCCAGCGGCGTGGTGGAAGTGTTGTGCAGAGTGAATTGGAGAATCGTCGCGGGCAAACTGGAGTCGTCGGTGTTCAACGGAATGAACGGCGAAAACGCTTCAAGCTTCACCGCCACAGACAGTCCCGCGTCGGCGTATTCCACCATGCCAATCGGATATTCACCGCGAAAGGTGATTTTGGAAAATCCGTCGCGATCCAGCGTGCGCGTCTGACCGCCAACGGTTATGGAAAAATTTTGTGCGAGCGGAGAAGCCGGAACCATTGGCTTGGCATAATGATCCGCGCCCGTGTAAATATATTTATTGAAAATATCCCAATGCCAGAGCCGTCCGTCGCCGCCAAGATAAAGCTGGCCGGCGCAGAGACCGCCCACGGGCATTCCGACATATTTGAGTTCGGAGCCGCGCAAGACCTCGGGCTCGCCACGCGCGAAAAGAGACTTCACCCAGTCAAGGGAAAGTTTTTTGTCGGCTGGAACCAGATGCTCAAAATCCTCGCGCGTGAACGGCCCGGCCACGCTAGGCAGGCTGGTAAATGTTAGACCGAGCGTGGCGGCAGCGGATAATTTTAAAAAATCGCGGCGCGGCAGAACACTGCTTTTCTCGCTCTGGATTGTTTTCATGTTACGGCTTTAGGAAAACGAACGTATTAAATGATTTTGGCGGCAATTGAGCGCCGAGACTGTGGTTGCCAACTTTGATGGCCAGGTTTTTTGGACCCCACTGATTATTCACAGCTATGAGCACCACCCGCCCCGCCGGATCGCGGAAGGCAACCGCGTCGTCGAAGTTGCCGAAACTCCCCAGTTTCACCGAACCTTTGGGTGTGAAATGCGAAAAGTGTTTGAAAAGATAAAACTCAGGCGTATAAGTCACTTTCCCAGAAGTCTGGTTGACGGTGACCAGGGCGTTCTGCTTCCAGCTCCAAGTGCTTTTTCCCGTATGATCCAGAATCATGTTCCAATAAGTGTAAACATTCACGCCGTGGTTGAGGTAAAACTTCATCAGACTGAAAGTGTATTCCGCCGCTGGCCAGTCGAACGAGCCATAGCCGCACTCGCTTTCAGTCTGAATCTTTTCCAGGCGCGGATATTTGGCGCTGATCTCCGGCAGGGCGTCCTTGCCGGCCCATTGCACGCCGACCGCAGAAACAAAGTTACTAGCCCGGGCATCTGACAATATTGTGTCAAAGCTCCGGATATTGTTGTTGTTGAAGGTGGCCAGCCAGATTTCCGCGCCGGTTTTTTCGCGGTAAAAAGTCGGACCGAGAAAATTCTCGATAAAATCCCGAATTTCCGCCGGCGTCCATTGACAACTTGGATAACCGGGCCCGAAAAATGGTTCGTTCTGGACGGCCACGGCAACCACCGGGATGCCTTCCGCGCGAAATGTTTTCACATATTTTGAAAAGTAGCGAGCGTAGGCGGTGACATACTTTTCCTGCTGAATCAACCGGTTCGTGCCACCTGCTCCATAATGGTGGTTCAGCTTCATCCAAGCCGGCGGACTCCAGGGCGAACCCCAGATTTTCAGGTCCGGCTGAAACCGCATCGCCGCCTTGATGTAAGGAATCAGGATTGTTCGGTCGCGATCCAAGCTAAAATTTTCCAACTCAAAGTCACCCGGTGTCTCGTCCAGCGAATACCAATTGGTCGCATAATCACTCGCCCCGATCGGCATCCGGCAGAGGGTGAAATCCAGTCCATTCTGCGAATCAAAAATATTCTTCAGCACCGCGTCACGCTGCTCTGGCGCAAGAATCTGCAACGCCTCCCAGCCCAATTCATTGAAGCAGCCGCCCCAACCGTCAATGGTCTGCTGTGGCTTGTCCGTCTGAATGACCAGATCATACGGCGAGTCGTCCCGGATGGCGGCCAGCGCGGGAGCATTTGTTTCCACCCACGGAGCGGATTCCGTGCTGAATACCCATCGCACCGACTGCGAGAAAGCTTCCGGCAAAACGAACAGGTTCAATCCCAGTATGAGCCACATTCCAGCCCGGCACACATCCTTCGCCGGTGCGGTTCTCGGCCAATCTTTTACAGAATTCATATTAAGTGTTTAGGAGCATCACAAACAAAAGGTCGGAATGAACGAATCAAACGCGCATTGGATTCGCCCCGAACGGTTCCTCCCAACGGTAATCAACTTTCTCTTTGCCAAAGCTCCACTGGCGCGGTGCGGTCGTGTGCAACCAGTCGAGCGGTTCACAACTGCCAGGCGTGCCGCCGGACAGGGCGGTTTGCAGCGCATCGCGAAAAGCTTTTTTCTGTTCCGGTTGAATCGTCCTTGGATCAACGGAAATAAACAGTGCCGTGCCGCTGCGGGCGACGAGGTCGAGATATTGCCGGTCAAGTTCCCACGGCGTCTGCTCCGTGTGGGCGGCACAGTCTGGGTCGCAGGTAAAGAAGGTTCCGTTCTGCGGCAAACGAAAGGCCAGCGTATTGACACCCATGCGCCGCGTCCGTTCCCAAACGTGCCCAGAAGTGTCGTCGCCAATTCGCTGGACTTCAAACAAACCGGCACCGAGATGGCCGATGGTGTTGCAGCCGAGCAGCAAGGCGTCAGCGGCAGCGGCGCGCAGCGTGCGGTAGTGCCGCAAAATGATTTCCGCGTTAGTCAGGGATTGATCATCAAAATGCCAGTTGCCTTCGGTCAACTCGGCCTCCATTTGAAAGCCCCACTTTTCAAAAATGTCAAACGTGGAAAAATCGTGCTTGATAAGGTCATAACCCCAGGAACGCACGCGGGCAACATCGTCGTGGATTAACGCCAGATTTTCCGGCAGCGTGAGGTCGAGCGGTTTTTCCCCGGTTTCGATAGGCCCGGCGCGCAGCCGGTGCGGGTTATCCACTTTCATGAGCGCGGTCGGGCGCATCCAGATACCGGGCCGCACGCCAAGTTTTCTCATGTCGGCGGCGAGGCCGGGCATGTCCGGAAATCGTTTTGGATCGCCCGCTGTCCACGGGCCGCCGGGAACCGTCGAGCCGGGTGACCAGCCGGCGTCAATCACGCAATACGGAAGGTTCTTGTGACCGGCGGCGAGTTCCGCCAGAAATGCGGCATCGCGCCGCATGGCGTCCGCATCGAAATTTTGACCGTAAGCGTAATACCAGTTGTTGTTGCCGCAAACGGGCGCGGGCGCGAGTCGCGGTGCCGGGCAAAGCAAACGACAGAACCGCGTGAGTGCAGCCAATGGAGTTTCCTCTGGAGCATTCGTGAGTGAAATGATGGTGGCGGCGGCAATTTCGCGGTCGCCCGGTCGCGACGGACCGCCGCCATTGCGGAAGTCGAGCCAGAGCGAAATGCCAGCGGCGTCCACGGTCCAAAAACAGAGTGCGGACGGCTGGGTTTTGACGCCCGCCATGAAGGTGCTTCCGGTTGCCTCCTGGTGCGCCGCAAAATACCACGGCATAACTCGTTCCGATTGGAGAAAACGCCATTGCAAATCGCCATAGCTCCGTTCCCAATGATCGCCGAGATACAATGTGTCACCGGGAAAAGTAATTTCCCAGCGCAGGACCACGCGTGACAGCGGTCCGGTCGGGCAAGTGACGCGAACCTCCTGTCCAGCCGTCGTGCTGACGAGGTTCAAAGCGACTTGGCCGGATGTGAAACGCGAACCTTGACGATCTGCCTGCCTGAGTTGATTGCCTACTTTATCAACGAACACCCGCGCCGGCAGTTCCGGCAACCGGGTCAGCGGATCAGCATTACTGGCCGGTTTGGGAGTTTTATCGGCGGCGTGAATTGGCGATGATGCCGCCAGCACCAATGAACCGGCGCCCAGCTTAAGTGCGCTGCTGAGAAAAATGCGGCGGGAACAATTAAATGCTAAGTCGTCCACAGTGTATTTAATAGCTTAAGTTGACTTAGTTTTTGACGTGAGGAATTTTGTTTTAATCGTTCACCACTGGTAAAGCCAGACGTAGGTGGTATAGCGGGCGGGTGGCGGATCGTGAAAGATTTTCACGCCAATTTTCTCGCCGCAACGGCAGGTCAGGCGCAGGCCATTCTGGAAAAACACCGGGTCGTCCTCGTGAAAACGATAGGCGGAAAATCCGTTCTCTTCTTTGTCAAAGTGGGTCAAACCGGCCACCGGCGTCGCGTAACGGCCTTTGTTAAAATAGTAGGTGCCGAGAAAATAATCCTCCAAACCTGACGACAAAAACAGCGGTTCTTTCGCGCCGCCGATGTAGGCTCTCATGCACGCTTCCATGAAACTCAAGTCTTTCCACCGCTGGGCAGGATCGCCCAATTTGCGCAGACCTTTCGCGGCCATCGTGACTTGGTAAAGCGCGCCGTCGCCTTTTACATCGCACAGCGAAAATTCTTCGAGCGGCTGGGCAGTGTAATTTTCTAACTTGTAAAGTTTCAGCCGCGCGTTGTCTGGCAGGCGCACGCCGCCCAGTTCCACCGGCAGATTCTCCGTGCCGCGAATGATCCACCAGAACAGCGGATTGTCCGTCGTATCCGGACTAAGCTGGCCGGTCACGCGAATGCTTTTGCCGAATGGAATCCGGTAGGTGTCATAGACGTTGGCACCACCGCCCGTCCGACCAATGCGGGCAACGCCCCACGGTGCCGATTCGTCGCCAAAACCAATGCCATGGCCGAGAAACAATTCCATGTCAATCGAGGCATTGGTCTCGCCGTCCACATAAATCCGGATGCGCGTTTTGTCGCAGCCTTTCCAACCGCCACCGAACCACATGTGCGTCAGGCACCCTTTGCCTTCATGGTAAAACAGCTCCGCCTCCATATCGCGGCTGAGTGGTCTGACCTCTTTGCCCTTTGTGCCGAAGGTCTTTAAATCGGATAACGATTCAGCGAAAGAATTTGTCGCTGCCGCCAACATAAATACGCCCACCAGTAGCACCGAATATAGATAGTAAGGTAATTTCATAAAAGATGTTTCGGATTGTGCAAATGGTTAGGTTATTATGGATTTTTCAAGTTAATCGTGGGTGCGGTGTTCTTTGTTCCCGACGAGCTTCAATTCGTAATGCGTCGGTAGCGGAATTGCATCTGTATACTGTTGTTCGGCCATGCAATCGCTCTGGTTTCTGAGAGCAAATATCAGATTTTCTGTTGCGCACCGGACGGCGGGATCTTCCTCATCAGAAAGCTTCAACTGGATTTCGCGCCAAGTGAAATACCGCCATTCCAACTGTTGCCATACCCGGTGCAGCACGCGATAACTTTGCTCCAACATGGGTGTGCGATATGCCGCCAGATTAACTCCATCACCCAGTTGGTCCGCCGTAAATTCTCCAACCACCTGATCATTGATCTTAAGCTGATAAATTCCAGCCAACAATCCGCTGATGTGCAATGGCTGATCGTCCATTGTCGGATAAAAGCCCCAATTGCCCAGCACCATTTGCGTTACCATGTTGGTATATTCCCAGTTGGGTTTTGGTTCCGGCCAAACAAATGACATCGCACCCCACTTGGGGTTCTCGTTAGGCGGGAACTGTGGCCAGTCGTCGTGCAACGCCAGAATGGGAAACGGCAGGCAGGCGTCTTTCTGCGTCCACGCTAAGGTTTCGCCAGTCGACTTGAGTCCGCTTAAATCGGTGTTAAGCACGTGCTTAACCTTGCGTGCTTGGGCATCAATGCTCACCGCCGTAACCACGGACGGCGCGTTCCACGCCTGAAGCAGCACTTGAGCCATCACCAATTCGCCCGCCGCCGAGGGATGCACGCGGTCAGGAATCACTTGATGCGCCAACTGGGGATTCTGGGCAAAAGCTTTTTGCATCAGCACCACCAGCGGTTCGTTGAAATCCACGCAGTGCAGATGATGCGCCGCCGCCAACTGGCGCACAAACGCGGCATATTTCAACAAGACCGCATTGTAGCCGCCGGTAAATTTGGGTTGTTCAGTTATATCGTCATACGGCGACGGTTGGATCAACGTGATGCGGACGCCCGGCAGATGCGCCTGTAAAGATACAATCAGGTGTTCGTAACCGTTGGTGTAGATATTAAAAGCGACCTGATCAAAGGGCTGATATTTCGCGTCATTCATGCCCAGCATGATGGTGACAACCGTAGGTTTGAACGGGAAGACGTCCCGCTCCAAGCGCGCGTCAATGCCTCCCGCCCAACCGCCCGTGACCGTGTCGCCGCCGACGCCAGAATTGACAAAGCTCACGCGTAAATGCGGGAAACGCGTGCGCACATATGTCTGCACGTCCACACCATAAAACCGCTGCTCAGTAATGCTGTCCCCATAAAAGCAAACGCGGTCGCCGTCATGGAGGGAAAATGACGCGTCGCCCGCTGCGGCCCGCTGCAAGGCACCGAAAAAAAACATCGGTAAAATTGCAGTCAAAATAAATTGCTTAGTGCCCGCTAACGGGCTCTTTCGAACTGGTTTCATCTGGGCATTCATACCTGGAGAATCATCACTTTGTTTAGAAACCAAATCAGATTTCAAACCAACGCGTTGATCAGCCAAACAGTGTTGCAGCAACGGAAATTCCGAAATCTACACAGTGCAAAATTTGAAACCCCAATGCTTTTCATGCTATACGGTAGCTTTCCAGAGCCGACAGCTTACTGTTTCGTCAGCGCATTCTGGATTTCCACCAGCGGAACTCCCAGCGCGGCACGGGCAACCGCATCAAGATCCTGCGCCGAACCAGTTAAGTGAATTGTGCGACGAGTGTGAGTAATACTCTTACCGGGAGCCAGAGCCGCCGCCGGGGAAGACGATTCCATCTCGTAAAATTGGCCGAGTTGCTTTGTGCCCGGCGCGGGCGCGCCATCATTGTAGCTGTTGATGACGTCGCCGCTGAAGGGCTGTTCCTGCAACTTCCAAAGGGAGTTGACGTAATCCGTTACACCCTTCGGCTGGGAAAATTGAACGATGGTCAGCATCTGGTTGGCCGCGTCGTAGCTGCCAAGCACAGCCTTGCTACGCTTCGGGCTGATGCCGATCTTACTGCGATATTGGCCGTCGCCAGAGAAAAAGATGGCAGCGTCCTTCACGACCAACCGCTCCGCCGGAATGTTGCCAAAATAATCCGAGGTCAGTTTGGTTCCCAGTTCCGATTCTGGTCCGTTCCTAATCGGCACCACAATCGTTGTGGCCGGCGATGAGTTAAACTGTCCGAGAATCCAGATTGAAAGCAGGCCGGTGTCCTTCACCCACGGTTGCGAGCCGACATTACTAATTTGGTTGACCGACTCGTAGCCAACCAATTTTACTCTGGCGAGCGGCTTTAGGAACTGTAAATTATTAACATAGTCAACTAGGATTCCGTGTTGGAGTGATTTTATAATTCCATTCGCCATGGAAAGGATCCCTTTCAATTTGTAATGCCGCCATTTGTTGGTCGCTAATTTTGCGGCCCGGTTGGTAGCTGTTTGGATCTAGTTCGGCTTTGATCTTCAACCCTGTTCGGGTGGTGGTTGATCCGATTAAATTAACCACCACCTCGTGGCTGGTCAGCGGTTTGCCGCGCCAGTTTTGCGTGATATGGCAAAACATCCGGTGTTCAATCTTGTTCCATTTGCTGGTCGCCGGAGGAAAGTGACAGACCGCCATGGTCAATCCTACCTGGCTGGCCAATTGTTGCAGGCAGTATTTCCACAGCCGGGTGCGTGAACTGTTGCTGCCCCCGCCATCCGCCAACACCAACAACTCGGTCGCTTGGGGATAACTGGCCCGGCCCATCATCTGCCACCACCGGCCAATGCTGGCGCAGGCAAATTCCGCCGTGTCATGATCAAGGCCCACGCTCACCCACCCTTGGTTTTCGACCAGATCGTAAATTCCGTAAGGAATTGCCTTGCCCTGACCGTTTGACACGAAGTCATAAACATTGACTTTTTCCGGCTGGCTGTGGGGACGCCATTCACGCCCTCCATTCTTAAATTCCCCCACTAATTCCTTCTTTTTTGTGTCCACCGAAATTACCGGCTGACCGCGCCCCTGAAAGACGGTGATCTGTTGGTTGATGTGCTCGAATTGGGCATTGCGGTCCGGGTTACTCGCGCCCTCGTGCGTCTTGCGGTTGGCTTGCAAACTGTAACCCAGATCTTGCAGTAATTGCGCCACTTTCATGTGACTGATTGGATGACCTTGCCGAGCCAGTTCGCCAGCCAAATTTCGCACACTCTTGCACGTCCAGAGCAGCGGCCGCATGGGATCCCCACGTGTCGAGGGAGCCACCAACCCGGCCAATGTCTGGAGCAGCGTCTTATCGGTTTGGGTAATCGGCGGACGCCCCCCACCGACCGTTCGAATGCGCCGGGACGTCACCCCTTCAACTTGGGGTGCTGGCACCGGCTTAGTCGCCAGTTCTCGGATGCCTGACTGGATCGTGGTGCGGGAAAAACGGGTCGCTTGCGCTACCGCGCTGACCCCTCCATATCCTAAACTTTGCGCTTCTGTCGCAGCCCAAAGGCGGCGGCATTTTTCGTCCATCCATGGGGCCAGATGATCAAACTTCTTCTTGATCTGCGAGGGGCTGATGGCATGCATCAACGACAGGATACACCACCTCGCAAGTTGAACAAGTTATTTATTTACAAGTCCTTAGATGGAGTTCGTGCCAAGCTTGCTTGGCCGGAAGCAGTTTCACCAGCCGATCCACCTTCACATCAAACGTCGTGCCAGAATAATTGGTCAGCGAAAACTGCGAGCGAAAATCAACTTCCGTGTTCGATTGCCGCGCCACGGTGTAAGGCAGGGTGTCAATCGGCGCGGGAGTGAACCAATGCTCCAAATCAAACGGGACACCCTTAGTAAAAAATAGGGAAAATTGCCCGCCTTCCGGGCCGATCCAAAACCTGTCTTCACCACCGAAGACGTTGATGTGCGGTTGAATTTTTCCGGAAGCGATCAAGTCGCGGTTGATCCAGCCGCAACTCGCACCGTCGCCACCCGCCGCCGTGCTCGTCAGCACCCGCCCCTGCCAGATAGGCGACACGACGACTTGAGATTTTTTGGCCGAGTCGCTCAGAACCACAATGTCCGTGTGTTGTTTGAGGAAGGCCACGTCATCGTCAAACGTGGCTGAAAAAGTCCGTAAGCCGACCGCGAGCAGGCTGATAGCAATTATTCCAAAGTGGTGAATTCTCATGTTGATTTTGCAGTAATGGTTGACGGTTGATTTGAACTTTGCTGTGATGCTATTCAGACGTTAGCAGTCAATCCATACCATAAATGTTGTAGAGAAAAATTCTTTTGGCGATTTCTTGACCGAAAACTCAAGGCGCGAGGCGCACGCGGTAGAAGCCTTGGGCACGATTGTTTGATGTTGTGTTAATCCACAGCATTGGCGGCACCACCGAATAATTAGTCGAGACCGGCGTCCAGGCCGCGCGGCTCAGGTTCGTGGCCGCCTCGATGATGTAATCCGGTCCCGCATCACCCGTCACTTGCATCGTAAATGAAATACCAGTCCAACTCGGATTCAGCAATTGCGGTGGTCCCGGCTGCAACACTGTCACTTTCACGCTCTGCGTCGCGCTCAACGGCGGCGTACCGTTGTCTGTCACCACCACGTTGAAGGTATTGGTCGAAGGCGACTGCGCCATCGTCGGCCGCCAGTTTATCACCCCATTCGTCGGATTGATGGCATTGATCGCCACTCCGGATGGCGCGGATGGCATACTCCACGTCAGCGTCTGCGCCGGCAAATCTGGGTCGCTCGCGGTGTTGGTAATCAGCAACGTTCTTCCGGCCAGTATTGTGCGATCGGGAATGGCATTCAGAGTCGGGGTGCGGTTCATGGTGCCGCCCACTTCCGCCGCACTCAAGGTGCGGCCAAACAAGCGCACGTCGTCCAGTGTCCCGGCCAAAAATCCGCCTGCATAACCCGCTTGAATGCTGCCCAGCCGCAGACTGGGCGGGGCCGTCCGCGTGCCGGTCGGACCGATGGTGGTGGCCTGCAACTGACCGTCCACATACAACGTCATCATTCCCGTCAGGTTGTTCCATTCTGCCGCCAGATGATGCCACTGGCCGTCATTGATGGCCGTGGTCGAGGTGATGGTAGTATCCGGATTGCCGACGCCGAAGGCCGCATAGCTGCCCACCAAGGTCAAGCCAAAGTCCGCCACCGATCCCGGAACCTCGCCGTCCACAATCCCCTGACCGTTCCACCATTGGCCGTTGCCCACGTTGCCAGTCGCCGTGGTCTTGACCCAACCGGTGATGGTAAAGCTGTTGCTGACGCTGCGAGGAATGACCGCATAGGAGTTGGCGTTGCCGGCGAACTGGATGGCCAGCGCACCGATTTTGCCAGGCACATAGCTCACGTTGTTGACCTGCGTTGCGTTGTTGCCATTGCCGGTCGCATCTTGGATATTGCCTTCCATCGGATACCACGCCGCCGGCTGCGTATTCATTACGACGTTCGAGACCACCAGAGTGGTCACCGACTGCGGTGCCATATACGCGGTGAACTGCTGGTTGGTGACGAACATCACAGCCAGAGGAAGGCCAGATTCACCGGCGGAGGTCCGCCAGCGGCTGACCTGACTACCCGTGCTACCGAACGCGCTGAAATTGTAGATCGTGTTCAGGGCGTTGGTTGAAACATTGATGGCGACGACAATCAAATTGTGGTTGGTGGGATCGTAAGCGGCCAGAGACTGGCCGGCATCGCTGACGTTTAGGATTTGAAAACCCGGCCGGATGAAATGGCTGAACTGCCACAGCACATAGAACTTCTCATTGAACCAGTAGTTGGTGTTGCCGCTACCATCTTCGGGATTATAAACCAAAGCCCAACCGCTGACGCCATCCACCAATTGCCAGTAGGTCCAGGCCCGGGTACCGGTTTGCGTGATGTCATCGTGGATGCGCTGCGCCATGGTCATGCCGGTACCGTCTCCGTCACCGTATTCGGAGATCCACAGCGGCTTCCTCAATGCGTTCGCAAGCCCCTGCAACCCGGATGGGTTGTTAGCGCCATAAGTGTGGCTGGCGATCAGTGTCACGTTAGTTTTTCCGGCGGCATCGTAAGAATTCACTGAGTTGATTGTGTCCTGTTCATCCGTATCTTCCGACGCGCCAATGCTAGTTGTTAGACCGAATGCAGTTAAGTTCGCGCGCAGGTTATTGACCACACGGTTCTGCTGATTCGCATCCATATGGCAACCTTCCTGCGCACTGCCATACACCCACCAAGAGCCGGTCGGTTCGTTCATGGGCGTAACCGCGTCAAACTTGACTCCGTCCACGACGGTCAGATTGCTGACCACCATTGACAGATATTGTGCAAAAGCGTTTTCGTAGCCCGTCTGCAAATTGTCGCTGGTTCCGTCAGTGGAACCCGTGACGCTGCCGCTGACCGTCATCCACCAAGGCGGCGAGTTGGCAAATGCATAAACATGATTCACACCGAGCGCAATGGCGCGCTTGAGCATCCAACGCTGGTTTTGATCGGCATTCCAGTTCCAAACGCCGTTCGCTGGCTCAAAACCCGGCATCTGTGCGCGAAATTGCATGGTGTTGGCGATGCCCGGATTTTCGCCGCCGCCGATGTTATAACGGGCGATGTTCAATCCAAGCGTGGTGAAAGCCAGTGACGCATAAGTCTCGCGATTGCTATAACCACCACACACATTGGCCCACCAGCAAAGCGAAACACCCCAGCCATCGAAACTATCCACCAAAGCCTGATTCGGAATTAACGTGGCCTGAAACTGTGTCAAGGAGGCCGAAGGCACGACCAATGTCGCATTGCTGCTTTGCAGCGTGCCAAACGAGCCGGTGGCGACACAATAATAACTACCCGCATCGCCCGGTTCCACACTCCAGAGATTATAAGTGGCATTGGTGGCACCCGGTATCGAAGTGGCAGGAACTTTATACCATTGATATTGAGTGGGACCTCCACCAACCACGGCAACGTTGAAGCCAGCCGAGGTTCCGACATTGTTGGTCACACTTTGTGGTTGGGCAGTAATCATCGCCCCAGACGGCATGAGCACGCTTACCTGCACATTGTCTATGTTCACCAGCACAGGATAGTTCCCGCCACCGAAGCCAATAAATCCACTGCTCAACTGGTTCAACGCGTAGCCGCCCAGCAAGGTTGACCCGGCATAAATTTTCACGATGGAACCCTTTCCGTTGAAAGGTGACCCGGTGCCCGGGGGATCTGAAAAAATCGCCTTGAAAGACTGATACTGGTTGGTCGCCCCGTTGATCGACCAGTTGGGCGAAGCCATCAAAGAGCCGTTTTTGAATATCTGGGTGCCGCCGCCTTCTGTGAATAACACACAAAAACTGGCGGAGCTTGGACCATAGCCGCTGCTCGTATTGTTCAAATTCAGACTGAACCAACTGCTGGGAACTCCGTTGTCGAAGGAAACCTTCCCATTAAAAGAAACGACCAGCGGCTTGTTGACCGCGTTGGCGGTGGGAGCAAAATCATTTTGCAGGTAAGTCTGGCTGCCCGCCAGCAGCAGTTCGCTGTTTCCGCCATTGCCGACCTGGCACTGCCAGGTGTTGGCTCCGGCCCAAGGCATCAAAGCCAATGCCCCAGTCTGCCGCAAGGGCAGCTCATAGTTCAGGTCGGTTGCATCCGGCGTGCCGGTGATGGCAAAGGTATCCGTCAGCAGATTGGTGTCCGCCCAGGCTCCACAAATCACGCCAAGATTGCAAACTAAGGCCAGGATTCCTTTAATTGTTTTTAGATTCATTTTTGCTGGAAAAGATTTCAGGTCACGACGGAGATTCAACATTCAAGGTCACTGGTCCAACCAAACCGGCTGGCAATAATTTCGAATTGGCATCCCAACCTTTGTGCGTAACGAATGTAATCTTAGTCAGCATACCCGGCTGTTCATCGCCAATTAAACGGTTAAGCCAGGTATTAACCACCTCGATTTCGAGCTGGTTGATTCCTAGCTTGGCCGCCTGGGAAATATCCAACTTATATGGCGGTTTCCACAAGGTGCCGAGCTCCATTCCGTTCAGCCGGACAGTGGCGAGTGAATTAACGGTGCCAAGATTCAGCCAGACCGGTTTGCCAAGGGAGATTAGTTCAATTGATTTCCGGTAAATGGCCGTGCCGCTGTAATACTTGATTCCCGGCTCCGAGCGCTTGGTCCAATCTTCAAGCCGGGCAAAAGTCACCGGCTTGTCAGTCCCGCCGAATTTTGGATTAAAACTCACCTCCCACGCACCGCTGATTTCCGTTCCAGTCGACAAACACAGCCATTCATTTTCAGGAACGATTATCGTGCCGGGCTTTCCGCCGGCAATATACTCGACGCGCAGGAATTTGGCTTTTTGATAAGCAGGGTCATATCCGAAAGTTGTATTGTTCGCTAGCAGATTCGATTGACCGTCAAGCACAGCCGCCGCCAGTTGAGCGGTGACGTCCATTGCCACCACCGCGTCCTCCGTGCCATAAACTGCGTGGCGAATTTCCAATCCGCCGGCTTTGGAATTTATTTTCGCCAGCAAATTTTCCGTCGGTTTCCGGCGAAAAACTACGAACACCGAACCCGCCGGTTCAAGTGGCAGACTCATCCGCACTCGGCCATTTTCCAAATCAAATGCGACTGACTCAATCCGTCCGCTCTCCGGCCACCACAACTCTGGCGTGCGGTTTGCGACGCGAAGCGAAATGGTTTCCGTGCGGCTGATAAGCCGCTGGTTCGAGATAAAATATATGTCGAGGTCGTCAACGCGACGATGCTTCCATAGAATGCCTTCTGGGCATTCAACGTCAGGCGGCGTCCCGATCTGGCGCATTACTTCAGTCAAATTGACATCATGGAATACGCGTCCTTGGCCGACGGATTTTGCCAACCACATTTCCCCGGCCAGTTCGCGCAGCTTCTCGTCGCAACGCGGAAAATTCTGATTGCTTGGCGACCGCTTGGGTGGTGGCCCCAAAACGATGCCGCCGGCGACAACTAACTTGCGGATCGCGGCGAGCAATTCCGGTCGCATCGTGTCCTGCGGCGGCAACACGAGCACGCGATAGCTGGTGCCATCGGGCAAAATGAAACGGCCATCCTTGACTTGCAGCCGGTTTTCGATGACATCGGCGTTGATATAGTCAAAGTCATAACCCGCCGGCAATTCCGGTTGAAGGGTGCCAGTCATTTTCGGCGCGTCTTCGCCAATAAAATACGCTACATCCGCCACCGGCTTTCCCGATTGCAACAGCACCGTGCAGCGGCGCAAGTAATCCACCCACGGCTTCGCTTTTTCAAACCAGGTGTTGTGCCGGTTGAACTCCGTGCCGAACCAAGCATTCACGCCGGGAAATTTATCCTCCCACGGCTGGTGGATATAGACGTGCAGGACATATTGGTTGATGCCCTGGCAAAACGCCCAGTCACCCAGCGCTTTGATGTCGCGCGGTGTGTGTTCAAACGCCGGCCCGCCGGTGAACGCTTCGGACCACACCACCGTCGAGCCGCAGGTATGCGCGGCAGACGACGCGGCGCGCAACTCAAGCGTGTTGTCAAAGCCCGTGCCCGCCCAGAATTCGCCGGCCACTTCATCGCTGCTCCCACCGTATTTCAGAAACTCGCTGGGGAACCCCCAATGTCCGTAGTTTTCCAGCCACATCCGCAAACCGTGCTCGTGGCTCAAATCCCGCAGCCCGCCAACGTAATCTTTGGCAATGCGATCCGCCACCATGCGCCGCAAATCCCAGAGGAAGCGATCCGACTGATCCGCGCTGCCAACCAGCCGTCCGCTCAACACCGGAAAAAATATCACCGGGTTATAGCCATAGCGGGACTTGAAATCGGCGATGAAATCGTCCGTCCAGTTCTGCGGACCGGTTTCAAAACTGTCAGCGATGACATGCTTCCACGCCTTGCGTTCGTCCGCCGGCATCCGTTTCAAAAGTTTGCCGATGTAGGCGTCAAAATGCTCGCGCAAATGCTCACGACTCATCTTGTCCACCTCCAGCCCGGTGGCTTCCGGCGGCGCAGGCGAATTCGTGGTTCCCGTCGGCAGCGCGACCACGCGCTGGACAATCCATTCTCCCGCCGGCACGTCCCAATTCAACATGCCATCCGAAGCCAAGTGAGAGCTGATGTCTTGGACTTGGGTTGGCTGAACCAGAAAGTTTTCCGACTCCGGTTCGACCTGCGGCGGCCACATATAAAACTCCGCCGGTGGATGCGGATCTTGAAATACTTTTTGAAGCTGCTTGTCGGCGCAGTTTTCCACGCGGGCAGCGGCGGAGAATTCGATCTCACCTAATTGGCAGGCGGCGGAAAATTGCAGCCGGAAAAACCGCGCCGTCGCGGCTGGAAAACTAACTGTGACCGGTGCCAGTGGCAACGGTCCGACTTGTATACCCAAGTTATGCCGGTCCATTGTAAACTTCCGGATGGACCGGTAAGTCTGGCCGTCCTCCGATACCAATAGTTCAGCCGTCACGTTGAGTTTATCCAAAGGAGTAATCTTCAAGCTGCGCGCAGTGAACGGTTCGGCCACTTCGTAAGTCAGCCCGGATTGCGGGTCGCCACTCACCTTCGGCGAATGGGCGGCAAGCGTATTCGTGTCGCCCGCCGGCGCAGGAAACGCCAACACCTTGATGTCTTGAAATTCACCTTTCGGTTCGGGAAGTTTGTCGGAATATTTTTGCGGGCTGTGCAGCCGGATTTCCATTTGCGACACATAGCGCATCGACTGTTGCGGTGTTACCCACGGTCCGCCGGACTGGCTCCAGCCGGGCGAATTGAAAACCCCGATGTTCATGCCCAGCCGTCCGGCCTCGCGAATGGCGTGTTCCATCGCGTCCCAAAATTCCTCGGTCAACACTTTCATCTCGCCGTTTGGCATCCCGCTCTGACCATCGCCAATAATGCCAATGTAAGGTTCGCCGATGCCGAGGCGTTGCATCGCTTCCAGATCACGCGTGATGCCCTCCTTGGAAACGTGTCCGTCCATCCAATACCAATAACACCGCAACCGGGTGTGGGCGGGCGGGTTGATGAACTGCGACACCAGCGGATCGGCGGCAGTGTTTGCTACGGTGCCAACATCGCCAGCCAACAACGGCTTGGGCAAAAGCGCGGAACCAGCGGCGGTCAACCCCGCGAGCTTCACAAAGTCGCGGCGATTTATTTTGGTCGCGGGAAATGATTTCATATTTTTGAGTGAAAGCGTTCGGATTAAAAAACTGTTGATGCTAATTGCAGATAATGAACTTATACAATCGCACAAACTCTTCCTTGCTGCCTCTGAAAACCAGACATAGGTTATTCGTTCCCGAAGCGTTTTTGAGCGGACAGGCGATGGACTGGTATTGATCCCATCCGCCGGTATCGGGAATGTGGCAACTGCCAAGCAGCTTACCATCTTTGGCATTTTCACGAACTTCAATGGTTCCGCCATCCAGTTGCCCTGACGTCACGCGGAAGACAATGGTGGCGTTTTGCGGAAAGTTTTTTATGTTGGGGTAAAGCAGATAACTTCCGGTGCGCAGGCCACGCACTTCAAAACCACCGGCCGGACACTCTTTTATATCCGCCAGCTCTGCGGCAAAGTAATCTTCCGCTTCAATGGCCGGTTGAGCTGCGTCATACTCGCCAACGCCCGTCCGGTCCAGACAAACCGGTGCCATCTCGCCGTTGTCGCGGTAATGCACATAGCTGATACAGGAATCACGGAAAAACCCGCTACGACCCGGCTGGCTTTTGTCGTTGCAAGCGTAAAACCATTGGTTGTGCCAGGTGAAAAAGTTTCCGTGGCGATCATGCCAGATGTCGCCCTTGCGAAATTCCGGTGCGACGTTTTCCGCGGCGATCACGGAGCCTTTGAAACTATAGGGTCCGTAAATGTTGGTGGCCATCGCATAGAAACTGGACCAGGAGAGATAATAAATTCCGTTGCGCTTGTGCAGCGACGGCTTGTCGTCCGTCCTACCCTCACCGTAAGGGCCAAGCGGATGATTTATTTGCACCGGATGCGGCGTTTCTGCCAGCGAAATCATGTCATCGTTCAGCCGCACGATGAAATAATTGAAAGTGCCATAGACCATGTAGCCTGTGCCGTCGTCGTCCACCATGAGATCAGGATCACGCTGCTCGGTCGGAGTCAGACCTTTGGGCAACAGCGGCTTGCCCAGCGGATCATGCCAGGGTCCCGCCGGTGAATCCGCCACGACAACTCCAATTTCTGTGTAACCGGCGGAAAAATACCAATAGTATTTTCCGTTTTTACTGATGCCAAATGTGGCCCAGCAATCGTTGAAGGGTTTTCCAAGGAAAGTATCTTCTGGCTTAAGTGTTCCCGCCTGTTGCCAGTGAACCAGATCGGCGGACGACCAAACCCACCAATCTTTCATCACAAAACTTTTGTTCTCCGGAGAAAAATCATGGGTGGCATACAAATAAGCCCGATTGCCATAAATGACAATATGCGGATCTGTCAGGCCTATCCCCGCCACAATCGGATTGCCCGCCATCACGCAATGGGTGAGCATTGCGAAAAAACACACCCAAACTAATTTACCGTGGGAATGGTATTTCATTATTCCTAAATGAATCACGACAGATCAAGGTCAGGTCAGCCGTTAAAAGGTCGAGTCATTGGCCGGATCAATGGGATTGGTCAACATATAGATGATGTAGAATCCGGGCACAGCCAGTCAGTTGGCAAGTAATCCGGTGGCCAGCGGCCCGGTTGGTTTGGCGATGCCGGTTTGTGCGCAGCACTTTTTGGTTAATGCCGTGAGTAACAGTAGGCAGGTAACCAGCAGCAAACGAATTCTGCTTTCTTCAAAACACAAAGATTGAATTACCAACATAAATTTGAAAATCATCATTGACAGAAGATCGAGATGGCTTTACCTCGGACCGGCAGCCAGTTCAGCCGGGCGGAAGAATTCCACCCACTGGCCATAAGTGTCGGCACCGCTCGCCATGATTGTGCCCTGAAAATTGCCCGCATCAAATTTGTGCCAACTTACACTGCCATCCTCGTAAAGGAAATCACCTCCGCTGGGAACATTGTTTTGACCGGGATGATTTGCCCCGGGAATCTTTGAGGTGCCAACGGAAGTAAGCCATTGCTGGGTGGCGGGGTTGCCGGAATTGCTTTGAATTTTGTCCACCATGATCGGGGCCAGTCGGTAGAATCCGTTCAGCTTGGTGTGCAACATCCAGTTGGCCAAACTTGGACTGCCGTTGTAAGTGTAGTTGTAATTTCCACCATTGGCCTGCCGGCCCGGCAAATAATTATACCCAATTAAATTAGTGGTCGCGCCATAAGCAAGTTCGTAGGCACGCTGAAATTGATCGGTCGGACAATATATAACGTCTTGTTTGGAACGGTCACTTGTGATTCCAGACCCCGACTTGTTAGGATACAGATATTGCGGGTAAAAGATATTGTTGAGATGGCCTGCCATCCAGGCAAAATCATGAGCGCCATCCGCCGTGGTGTTGTCCGGAAACTGATTTTGGTTGTCGCCGGCATACATGTTGACCGCCAGCCCCCATTGCTTGAGTTTGCTGGCGCAAACAGCATTGTATGCTTTTTGTTTTGCGGCTGCCGGTGCGGGCAGGAGCATGGCGGCCAATATGGCGATGATGGCAATGACCACCAGCAGCTCAATGAGCGTAAAACCAACCCAATTTAATGTTACGCATTTTACCCGATTCGTTTTTTTCATATTCAGCTCAAAAGTTGCCAGCCTGCAGCGATTTTCTCGCCGCAGGCTGGCTCAATTCAACCGTTGTTTGATTCGGCAAAATATTACTGCAGCCGAACCCGATAAAACAACGCCGGGCCGGTCAGTGGCATCGTGTAGGGACTGCTGGCTCCGGACACCGGCAGGTAGGGTCCGGAAACGTTGGTGGCCGATTCCAGCGTGCCCAAAGTCCAGTTGATCTGGTGGGCCGAACCAACCTGCGTCATCGTCATCGGGAAGCTGCCGAGGTTCACATTGCCAAAGGCTTTGCCATTGTTCCAGCCTTCCGAGTGAACCATTGTGCCGCTGCTGGGATAATCCGGGAACACAAACGGAGGCGAGGCATCCCAATTCCAACTGATATAAGTTGAAGCGGCGTTGTTTCCAATGTAAGCGGTATTCCAGTCGGGAGTGAAAGCGTTTGGAGAATAGTCCATCGTATTTGTATCCCCCCAGATGGAGTAGGTTGTGTTCGGCAGTAAGGTAACTGGTTGGGCCAACGGCACCCAGCGCCAGCCGTAGGCGGCAAAAGGAGCCGACCCCGGCGGAACATACACGGTTGCCACCGGAGTGCTGCCTAGGAATATGCCCACATTATGGCCGTTCGTCGTGCCGGTGCCAGTATCATCCCAATAACCCAGATGAGTCACCTGCCTGGCTTTAGCCCCTGTTGTGAAGAACATACCGAGGTAATCCCCGGCAGGATTGTAACCATTGGGATTACCATTGATCCACGCCCCGACATTGGCATTTGTCGAAAACAGTATCTGGTCGGATTGGGTTGGATTTTGCACGATTAGCGTAACGCTCGGGCTGTTCGTCGAACCATACGTGTTTCTCGCCTGCAAGACATAGGCGGTCGTCGTTTCGGGGTCAGCAATGGTCAAGCTGGCATTGGTCTGGCCCGTCAGTGGCACATTGTTGACAAGCCACTGATAACTGATCGGGAAACTGCCGTTGGCGGCACCGGACAGGGTGTTCGGCACGCCCGCCCAAACCGTCCCTCCCTGCGGTAAGGCCGTGAAGAACGGCGCACTGGTTAAAATAGCTACGGCAACCGGGTCAGTATTGGTCGAACCGGCGGTATTGGACACATGAAGATAGTAACTGCCGGTGTCGCCAGTCCCCGCAGAAACAACGGCATAGTTGTAATTGGTCGCTCCGGAAATTGGGTTGCTGTTCTTATACCATTGGAATGAAAGCGGCGGCGCGCCGGAAATCACGGGCGACAGAACAAATGCCTGCCCGGTGTAATTGGTCACGCCGACTGGGTCGGCGACAACCTCCGGTGGCGCGCCCACGGCGGAGGCAAAAAGCGAGTTCACCTCGGTAGGTGACAAAGCGCGGCTGAAGATTGCCGTTTCGTCGATGATGCCGTTAAAGCGGCGGTTGGACCCTGCCGGATCCCATCCCACATGAGTGGTTCCCGTAAAAGTGCAAACACCTTCCGACGTTGTGTCCACGGCGGTTTTCATGCTGGTGCCATCTTGCAAATAAATCGTGGCATTGGTGGGCGTGATGACCAGAGCAACAAAACACCATTGGTAATTGGGAATGATCAGCCCGCTGTTGAATGTATAATGATTTCCGGTGGCCCAGTCATAATCCAAGATGTTGTTGCCGCTGCCATCAATCTGGATCTGAAGCCCGGAAGAGCCGTCACCGCCCCGCTCAAACAACAGCCCAGTGTAGGACGTCTGCTGACCATAGCAATAAATCCAACCACTCATGGTAATCGTGTTACCGACGCTGCTGGATAGGTTGAGGGGTGGAATAACAGTATCCGCAGTTGCCCCATCAAGCTGAATGGCATTGTTTGTGGTTTCAAAGTTGGGATAGCTTGGGGGCAATGGTCCCGTGGTGGCAACATAATTGCCTTCGGCCACTGCATTGGCGGCAAAACCCAAAGTTCCTTCGTTGAACACCAGATTGGTGCTGCTGATATCGCTGTAACGCAGGTATACTTGTGGCTGGAGACTGATGGCGGCAGACTCGTAGCTTCCAGCTGCAGGGGTGATGACAGCCAAGGTTGCGTTCGTCGTGGCTCTGCCGAACTGGTTGGTGATCGTCACCGCGTAATTTCCTGCGCTGGCGACAGATATATTTTTCAAAGTCAGCGAAGCGTTGGTCGCGGCAGCCAATGTCACCGAGTTGGAGAACCACTGATAATAAAATGGCGGTGTGCCCGCAACCGTCACCGAGAACTGCACCGTTTGATTAATGTAAGCGCTTTGGGAAACAGGGGCTTGCGTCACAATGGGCGGATTGGCGGGTAGGACTTGAAGTACGGCGGTGCTACTCTGGCTGGAACCGTAAGGATCGGTGGCCATCACATAATAATTGCCAGCATTCGTGGCATTTAATGCAGTAAAGGTCAGCGTGGCGTTGGTGGCGTTCAATAGCGCATTCCCATTTTGATACCACTGATAAAGAATCACCGAACCGGGACCGGTGGAGTTGGTCACTGCACCAATGACGCTTACACTCAACGTGGCCGACGCCCCGGCGTAATTCGTCACATTGACTGGCTGGCTCGTAAAATATGGCAGGGCCGGGGCCAGTTGTATCCAGTCTATGTGAAGCCAGCCGTATTGAGTGCCGGGATTTTCCAAAATGCCACCGCTCACCGCAATTGTTTCACCCACATTACCGGCGACTGTGTTGGATGAGATATACATACTGAACACCCGCATCGTCTGCGTCTGGTCAGGAAACGTAAAGTTGCCATTAGTGATTGAGGCCCACCCTTGGGTGACATCTGCCAAGCCTAGATAAACGCCCGTCATCGGACTCGATCCAACAGCAGCCCGCATCGTCAGCACATAGTCAATCCCAGGCTGAAAGGTTGCCCCTGTGTTTTGGTAGATATTGCAACCATTCCACCAGCCGATTGAAACATAGCTAAGGCCAGCAGGTTCACCGTTCCCGCCATTGGGATACCAATAATTACCGCCACCGTTAAAACCCCAAGAGGCGCTGCCGGAGTCAAGTCCGCCGTTTTGAATGAGGTTGTTTTGGTTAATGCCGGTTTGGGCGTGAACCTGGCTGGCTAGCGAAATGCCCATAGCTAGTGCGAGGCATAAACGATTACGTCCCAACCCAAGAGAAGTCAAACATTTTGAATTCCGCCGCGTGGGTTCAAGACTTGATAGCGAATTAAACAGATGTTTAAGGATGATTGTTTTCATTTTTGGGATTTGTTGAAGACTTATTCATTCTGGTGCAGGTTCAACTTGGCAAATGTTGTGGTCAAAATATGGTTTTCTTGGTGGAGTTACGATTTTGCTTTCCGCAAGCGGAGCAGCGTAAAACCACTGATTGCGCTCAGACTCAACAGAGCAAGCGAGGACGGCTCCGGCACCGGCACCGCGACCAAGGAAACCGAGTCAATATGAACCCAACCATATTGGGTGTTAGGATTTTCATTCATATTAATTGACACGCCAATGGTATCCCCCGTTATAGCGCTCAAGTTACTTTGGGGAATGTCCAAGGTGAAAGTCTCATATTGGCCGCTCGTCATGTCTGTAGGAGAGAAAAAGAATTCCTGGCTCGCCACTGAAGACCAACCCGTGCTGACATCTTGAAACGCAAGAGTAACCCCGGTCAACGGAGCTGATCCAACAGCCGCAGTCACTGCCAACTCGTAGGCTGCACTAGCCTGAATCGAAGCTCCGGTGTTCTGCCAGATGCCGACTCCATTCCACCAACCCAACGAAACAATTTGGCCACCAGTAGCATACGAAGGAGCTGCAGGATCCGCATAATTATAAGTTCCACCCGCGTTGCTGGACCAGTTCACAGGCACTTGTCCATTGTAATCCCCTTGATTGAAATTGTGATTGAGGATCAAGTTTGACTGTGCCAGTGCTCCGAGTGAGATACTAAATGCGCAGATGGCTGTAAGGGTTATTGTTTTCACAGTTAGATTTCTTTGTTTATTTTTGTTTTTTATAGGGTTATCCACAAAGGCATTGTTTAAGAGTCTTGCATTGAGCCGTCAAAGGCCCGGTCTTTTTGCCGGCGCAACCCAGTTCATGCACCAGGTCAAGGTCCAAAGCTGTTCCAGCGGTGTCGTGCCTGCATGTCCGTCTGTAAAAACCATCTGGGTAGCTCCGGGCAGGAGGCCGGAAATGGCAAAACTGGTTGGCACATTGTTAGGCCGGTTGCCATGACGCGGGATGGTCATGCGCTGCATGCCATACATCGCGCCAACCACACTTCCACCTCCACCATCATAGAGATTGCTGGCTGGCGGACTGCTTTCCGTTGGCCAAGTATCCTCCCAAAATGAATCGCCAAACACCGGCGTGATGGCTGGCGTTTGAATGCTGCTCTCTTTGCCAAAGGAACGGGCGACTGTGCTGGCGGGAGGAAAGCCTGGGTATCCAGACGGCACATTACCCGAATACAGAAAACCGTTGTAGGCGTAACCGCCATTATAGCACTGATTGGGCGTGCCTGAGATGTTAAAAGGGCGCCAGTCATACCAGTTTTGATCCACGGTGCCCGAAGCGGATGAACCCGAGACCGGGTTGTTAAAGGTTTGCGAGGCCGGGCAGGCCAAAATATTGAGGTTCTTCAGCGAGTAATTGACCAGTTGGAAAATCCAAGGCGAGGTATAATTAAAGCAGGTTCCGCCGGAATCGGTCAGATACATTGTGTTTGCCAAACCGAGTTGCCGAATATTATTGACGCACGAAATGTCCTTGGCTTTGCGCTTGGCGCGATTCAAAGCCGGCAACAACATGGCTGCCAGAATCGCAATGATGGCAATGACAACCAGCAACTCAATGAGAGTGAATCCTATTTTACCAGTCCGTTCAAACAACTTCATGTCTGCTTGCTTCATGGGTTCTGCAGGTAAAAATCTGCCATTCTAGTTGAACAATTAATTGTATATTGCAGATTCATGGGCAGGTATAAGTCTATCCCAGCCTTGCTTGCCGTCCATACGCATAACGATGCGTATACCGCCGTTGCGCTTTTTAGGAACCGTGCTTGGCTGTCAGGAGCAAGCAAGCTATAATAAACCGTATTCAAAAATGATTCCGAGAGAATTATTACTATCAGACATCTTGCGGGAATGGCCGATACGCCATATTTGGCGGTTTGGCCTTGGAGTTATTTTGTTGATCGCCACCTCGAACGCACTTGACGCCGGGCCCGATCCGGCGGTGGAGCCACTCTCGGTGCCCGCATTGATTCCAGCCGTCACCAATCTGGCCCAAGTGCGACACTGGGCGTTTGTGGCTGGCGGGACCAACTTGATAATTTCAGTCGAGGGTGTAGTTGAAGGCGTGTTCCCAGAATTGTCGCTGGTGATTTTGCATGACGCCACCGGCAATGCGGGAATCAAACTGGATTCGAAGCGTTTTCCCGGACTAAAGGCGAAGAAACGGGTCCGCATCAAGGGGTTGGCGCATTTTGGCGGCGGTGAAGCCTCATTGCAGCCACCCTTGGTGGTGGACAATGACGGGCTGCATTCGCTTCAAGTGGTTTCCGGGGAAATGTACTTGACGAAAGGCCTGCATCCTATCTGCCTCAAGTATTTTCAACTTGCGCGAGGATTCGGCCTGAAAGTTGAGTATGAAGGTCCCGGTATCCAGCGAAAGTCCCTGTCCCGGGAGGTCTTGTTCCATGACGTCAATCGCGATGGATTGGAAACCAAAAATGAACCTGGTTTGGAGTATGACTATTTTGAGGGGGCATGGAATGGCATGCCGGATTTTAACCAATTGATGCCAAATCATTCCGGCATAACGGATGATTTTCGCCTTGATGGACGCACTCGTGACGTCAATTTCGCCTTTCAATTTAATGGACTTCTGAAAATTGAACAGTCTGGCAGATATATCTTTCACTTGTCCTCCGACGATGGTGGCCAGCTTTTCCTGCAAGAGATTCCAACAGTAGTTAATATTTTAAACCAAGCAACCGAAGCCGAGCCGCGCACGGTTCAAACTCTGACTATCGCCCAACCAATTACACCAGACATGAATTTCATATGTTCGGTAGTGGAGGGAACAATCGGGTTTATCGGTCATAACGGCAAAGACTGGGATCTGGAAATCCGTTCTGGTGATGCCCGAATGAAACTAGTGATCAGTGGCACCGCCAATCTGCCAACCGGTTTTGCAAACAACTGCCAGATACGAGCAATGGGTTTTTGCCAAGCCGCCATTGACCGGCAAGGCCAGCCGGTTGCTGGCACCCTATTAGTTGCAAACACCAATGATATTGTGTTGCTGGATTCTTCAGCCAACGGTAGGAACTCATCGAATAATCCCGCCGAGACCTTGCCGATGCTGACCACGGCCGAACAGGTTCTACATCTGAAACCGGAAGAGGCCGCGCGCGGTTATCCCGTGCGATTGAGAGGAGTTATCACCGCCCGGCGAATCATCCCGGAAGGCATCATTCAAGACTATACCTCAGCACTTTATGTGCGATTCAATTCACCAGAAACCCAACATTTGAAAGCCGGGGATTATTGCGAAGTGGCTGGAGTCACCGGCCAGGGAGGATTTGCAAATTTGGTCCTAATGAACCAAGTCACCCATCTTGGTGCCGGAAAATATCCCGAGCTACAGCATCCCGATTACGCCCAGTTGGCTGGTGGCAGCATGGATTGTCAATGGGTGGAGTTACAGGGCATGGTCAGCAGCATTATGGATGAACGGCGCTTTCAGTTAATCGTCAAAGGCGGCTATGTCATGACTGAAATACAAGGCAACGCAGACTTGAGCATCCTGGCGGGGTTGTCCAACGCCTTTGTGCGGGTTCGCGGTTGCGTGATCCCTGGTAGAAACGAAATGGGACAGGTGACGAAAGAAGTCTTTTTTTGGATACCTTCGACGGATTGCATCAACGTGGATAGAGTCCCGCCCGCTGATCCGTTTCAAGTCCCGTTAAAACAAGTTTCCGACTTGTCCTTGTTTGATCCCAACCCGAACTATCACCAAACGACCAAAGTGCGCGGCCAGATCCTGCTTGTGTCTGACTCAATGTTGTATTTTACCGACGGCATAAACAGCCTGAGAATTTTGCCCAAAAATGCTCCCCCGCTCGTAGCGGGTGATTTGGTGGAAGCGGTCGGGTTGCCGGATTTGTTTGGCAACCCACCTATGCTGATTGAAGCTACAATCCGCAAAACCGGGCACACCAATCTGCCAAATCCCCCGGTGGTGGATTTGGCCCAGATATCCCAACCGGAAAATACCGGCCGCCGAGTTCGCATCGAAGGACAGCTGATAGATGCCCGGGCCGGCTACAAACAGGCGGTGCTGGTGATACAGTCCGGCCTGAGAAACATACAGGCCAGCGGGTCCATCAACGCTCCCGACGCCACTCTTCCACCGTTGGGTAGCCAGGTGACTCTTTGCGGCGTCGTCCGGAACGCACAGCAAAACGAATCAGGAAACGCGGGCGGCACTGAACTGCTTTTTGACTCGCCGTCCGACATCACCTGTCTGGAACTGCCGCCGTTCTGGACGCCCCGGCGTGTGTTACTGCTGCTGAGCATATTGAGTGGAACGGTTTTGCTAGCGGCCGTTTGGATTTATATTTTGAGGCGAACGGTTTCCAAACGCACCGAGGCTTTGCGTTTAGAAATGAGCGAACGTCAAAACGCCGAGGAAAAAGTGCGTGCGCTGGACACCCTCCGCGCGCTGGAAACTGAACGCGCCCGGATTTCCCGCAACATCCACGACGATCTGGGAGCGCGGGTGACCAAACTCTCGCGACTGGCCAGCCAGATCACTGTTATCGAACCCGATTCCCAAGCGCGGCTGGACGAAATCACCTCTACTTCGCGGCAAATGGTCGAAGCTCTAGATGAAACCGTCTGGACCGTCAACCCTGTCAACGACTCGCTGCCGAAACTGGCCAATTACATTTCGCATTACGCCGAGGATTTTTTCCATGACACTGACGTCCGATGCGAACTGGACATTCCATTGAACCTGCCGGAACTTACCGTTACCGCCGAATTTCGCTTCAATCTGTTTCTGGCGGTCAAGGAAGCGCTCAACAATGTGTTGAAACATGCGGACGCCCAATCCGTTCTGCTAAAGCTGGTGCATTTGCCCGGGCGACTCCAATTGACCATTCTAGACGACGGCCGGGGCTTTGCGCCGGAAACCGACTTGCGCCGGAGCGGGCTGGCCAACCTGCAAACCCGCTTGGCCGGACTCGGCGGGCAATTCACCTTTAAGTCGGCTCCCGACACCGGCACCAGTGTTTTTATCACCGTGCCGCTGCCTGACCTCACCGTCCAGCCTGCCCAAACCGCATAATTTATGTCCAACGCCATTTTGAAACACAAACCAACTGCGCCGGAACCGGCCCGGCCCATTGCTGTCAGCATCGTTGAAGATGACCCTTGGTTGCGCAAAGATCTAGCCCGCGAAATTTCCGCCGCCGCCGGATTCCGTTGCCAGAGCACTTACGCCAGCGCCGAAGAGGCACTGAAAAAATTGACGGCGGAAAAGCCCGACGTGGTCATCATGGACATCAATCTGCCCTGCCTGAATGGTATTGAATGTGTGCGCCGTCTGAAACTGGTCGCCCCGGAGATGTGCATCATCATGCTGACAGTTTATGAGGAGAGTGACCTGATTTTCGCCGCGCTCCGGGCGGGCGCCAGCGGCTATCTCCTCAAGCGGAGCAAATCTGCGGAATTATTGGAAGCCATTGCTGACGCCCATCAAGGCGGTTCCCCAATGACCTCATCCGTGGCCCGTCAGGTTGTGCAATTTTTTGCCAAACCGCTGGCCAGTTCGCTGGAAACGGAGGGATTGTCCATTCGTGAGCAGGAAATCCTGAACCTCCTTGTCAAAGGACACGCTTACAAGGCCATCGCCGACCAGCTTTCAATCAGTGTCAACACCGTGCGTATGTTCATCCGCCGCATCTACAAAAAAATGCATGTTCATTCCCGGAGTGAGGCCATGGCGCAAATCCAGAATCAGTAAAATGAAACATCCAAACTGAACGGTTCTCACGGATAAGTCATCCAATAGAACACGTTGGCCTGGGCCGGATTGATAGTGATGATGACCTTGTTGGTCGTGGTGGAACCGGGCACGGCGAACCAGTTATTCGGATTGGCGAGGCTGATGGAGTTGGATTTCAAGGTCCAACCTGTGTGATCCGCCGGCCATTGCAGCGTCAACTGCCTGCCGGACACGCTCGCCACAATGTTCGTCGGCGTTGTATTGACCAGATTGCCCACCACCAGGTTCAACTGCCCGTTTGCCATGGCG
>Ga0208507_1000111_pt1 | contig 65817 bp, 62 predicted proteins | sample CryBogCBH12Aug01_FD_184626 | JGI IMG/M metagenome (GOLD analysis project Ga0208507, IMG submission 184626) | Freshwater microbial communities from Crystal Bog, Wisconsin, USA - CBH12Aug09.1 (SPAdes) (version 2) | ecosystem: Environmental > Aquatic > Freshwater > Lake | place: Crystal Bog...
CTGGCCTGGGAGGCCCAGGAACGCGACTACCTGGAGCGCCTGCTGCGGCACACCCGGGGCAAGATCACCGGTGCCGACGGGGCCGCGGCCCTGGCGGCGCTGCCCCCTTCCACCCTGCTCTCCCGCGTGGAGAAGCTCGGCCTCCGGCCCCGGGATTTCCGAGGATGATGGGGGATGGGAGCCATGCCATGAGCGAACCCAGCGAGCCCAACCCAGCCCCCCCTCCGGCCTTAGAACTGGACGGGCCGCCCCCGCCGCCACCCACCTTCCCGGCGCTGCCACCCGCGCTGCCACCCGCGCTCCGACCGGTCCCCTTCGAGGACCTGGAGGCCCTGCCGGGCTTCTGGTCCCGGGTGGGCGCCATGTTCCAGCTGGTGTTCCGCAACCCCATGGAGCTCTTCGAGCGGGTCCCCGTCACTGCGGGCCTGGGTGCCCCCTGGCGTTTCCTCGTGCTGTTCTCCGTGCCGGTCTTCCTGCTGGTCGCCCTGGTCTTCTTCGCCGCGGGCATGGGGATCATGGTCGCGGCCATGGAGGAGGCGGGCCGCTCCGAGAGCAGGCTCATGACCGCCATCATGCCCGTGATCTTCGGCGCGATCCTGCTGCTGATGCCGGTCTTCAGCTTCCTCGGCATGGTCGTGGGCGGGGCCCTGAGCCACTTCTTCCTGTGGCTGTGGGGCGGCCTGCGCCCGGGCGCCGGCCCGGCGCAGAGCATCCGCGCCTATGGCTACGCCTCGGCGTTCATCCAGCTCGGCGGCTTCATCCCCATTCTCGGGCTCCTGATCCAGATCGCGGGCCTGGTGGTCATCGGCATGGGCCTGGCCCGCCTGCACCGGACCGATACCTGGCGGGGCGTGTGCGCGGCCCTCACGCCGCTCATCCTGGTGTTCGTGCTCGTCATCCTCGCCATCCTGGTGGCCGTGGTCCTGGTGGGACTCAGGCATTAGGTGTAAGCCAGCGGAGGGTCTCCGCCCGGACCAGCCCCGGGGCCACCACCCGGTGCACCGCGCCGGCCTCCAGCGCCGTGGCCTCGTCCCAGGTCTCGAAGGCCCGGAACAGGCGGTCCGCGCCCTCGGGGCCCAGGAGCTCCGGCAGGCGCACGGTGCCGCCGAAGCCTGTTAGGATGCCGTGCTTCGCAGCGGGATGGGCCAGGCGCAGGCCCCCCTTGCCGGTGGCGGGATCCGCCGCCACGGCCCAGCGCTCCTGGCCGTGCAGGGCCAGGTCGCAGCCGCCGCCCATGGCCACGCCGGAGATCACCGTGAGGCTGCGCCAGCCCGGCCAGAGCAGGTGGCCCATGACCCGCTGGCCACGCCGGGCGAAAGGCTCGGCGGAGACCGCATCCAGGGCGCCGACCTGGTGCAGGTCCGCCCCGGCGGAGAAGTGGTGCCCCGGTCCGGTCATCCAGGCCGCGCCCCCCAGCGCCACGCGGCGCACGCCGGACCAGCGCAGCTCGATGAAGAGCCGGTCCAGGGCATCCAGCAGCTCCGTGTGCAGCCGGTGCAGGCCGTCACCGGAGCGCAGTCCGACCCAGGCCCAGTCCGCGCCCCGCAGCAGGTCCAGGGAGGTCCGGCCTTCGTGCCAGGGGGTGGGCGTCATGGCAGCTCCAGCCGTGAGAAGGCCGCCGCCAGCGGCTCGGTGTCGGGATCCCAGACCGGCGCCCAGGGCAGCTGGTTGCGGAACCAGGTGGCCTGGCGCTTGGCGTACGCCTGGGTCTCCTGCACCACCTCGGCCTCGATCCGGGCCGGATCGCCCCCGGCCGCCCAGGCCGCGTAGCCCAGGGGCCGCAGCGCCGCCAGGTCCTCACCGTGCCCCGCGGCCACCAGGCCGGCCACTTCCTGCGGCCAGCCGGCGCGGACCTGCGCGGCCACCCGGGCAGCCACCCGGTCCCGGCGCCGCTCCCGGGAGGGCGTGACCACCAGCACCCGCCAGCCCGCCGGCGGGCCGGACTCGACCCCGTCCAGGAAGCCCGAGGGCGCCCGGCCCGTGGCCAGATGCAGGGCCAGGGCCCGCTGGACCCGGGCACTGTCGTTGGGATGCAGCTGCGCCGCCCGGGCCGGGTCCACAGCCCCCAGGTAGCGGTGGAGCCGCGGCATGCCCAGCTCCAGGCCCCAGCGGCGCACCCGCGCCACCGTGGCGGGAGACACATCCGGCAGCTCGCTAAGCTGGTCCCAGACCCCGCGCAGGTAGAGGCCCGAGCCCGTCACCAGCACCGGCGACGGGGAACGCGCCAGCCACTCGCGGACCTGGGCGCCGAAGGAGGTGGGATTGGGCCGCGAGGACAGGGGCAGGACCCCATAGCCTGTGTGCGGGACACCCCCCTGTTCCTCCACGCTGGGCTGGCCGGTGCCGATGGCGAGGCCCGCGATGGCCTGGTAGGGATCGCCGTTGACCACGGTACCCCCGATGCGCCACGCCACCGCCACCGCGACGGCGGACTTGCCGGAGGCCGTGGGTCCGAGGATGGCGATGGGCATGGTTTAACGCTATCAGCTGTCAGCTGTCAGCTGTCGGCTTGGAGCGCGTCCCGACCACCCGGTCGGGCCTGCGGCGCCTGCTTTCACCGAGAGCTGACAGCTGAGAGCCGACAGCCCCCCCCGGGAACCTCCCGCCGGCTGCGGCCATTTCATGGTCATGCGCATGCTGATCTTCCTCTGTCTTGCCTGCGGCCTGGATGCCGCGGAACCTCTCCACGAGCTGCCCCTGCCCGGCCGGGACCCCGGCTTCCTGGCCCTGATCCTCCAGGAGGCCCAGGATCCCGTCCGCCCCTGGAAGACCTTCCGCGTGCCGGAGGAGTCCGCCTCTGCCGTGGTCGAGGTCGTGGGGGAGCTGTCCCGGGAGGAGGAGCGCCAGGCGGCCTTCCAGGAGTTCATGGCCTGGTTCCGGGAGGACCTCCGGAAGTACCTGCACAGCATCGGCGGCCCAACCCAGCCCACGAACCTCGCCTCAGCCACCCTGCCCGTGGAGCGCTTCGGCGGGAATCCCGTGCCGCGCAACGCGCCCCTCGGCTGGGGCTACTAGGACGTCCAGGAGCCGGAGCGGACCCGCGTCAGGCCCTCAGCAGCCGGGGCAGCAGCCGCGACGCCTGGTCCCGGGCCAGGCGGGCGGCTTCCAGCGCGTGCCGGGCCGCGTCCTCCGGAGACTGGCGGGGGGTGAGCAGCGCCTCCAGCTGACCGCGCAGGCGCAGCACCTCGCCTTCCGGATCCGGCAGGTGCCGCCGGGCCGCGGCCTCGAAGGTCACCATGAAGCACTGCACGGCATTGCAGGCGGAGCTGACGATGGCCGCGCTGTTCCGGTGATCCAGCTCCAGCGCCAGCGCCGCCGCCAGGAAGCGGAGGCCATCCTCGAAGTGGGCTTGCGGCGAGCCCGCGGGACCCGAGCCGCTCATTTCCCCGGCGGGGGAATGGGGTATTTGCCGGTGAAGCAGGCGTAGCAGAAGCCGGTGCCGTCATCGCCCATGCAGCCCTCCAGGTCCTTCAGGTCCAGGTAGCCAAGGGTGTCGGCTTCCACGAAGGCCGTGACCTCCGCGTGGGGCAGCTGCGCGGCGATGAGGTGCTGGCGCTCAGGGGTGTCAATGCCGTAGAAGCACGAGTGCGTGGTCGGCGGGCAGGCGATCCGCATGTGGACCTCCGCCGCCCCGGCCTCGCGGACCATCTGCACGATCTTCCTGCTGGTGGTGCCGCGCACGATGCTGTCATCGACCAGGACCACGCGCTTGCCGGCCAGCAGGTGGCGCACGGGGTTCAGCTTCACCTTCACGCCGAAGCTGCGGATGGTCTGCTTGGGTTCGATGAAGGTCCGGCCCACGTAGTGGTTGCGGATGATGCCGAAGTCGAAGGGGATGCCAGACTGCTCCGCGTAGCCCAGGGCCGCGCTGACGCCGCTGTCGGGCACGGGCACCACGAGGTCCGCCTCCACCGGGTGGCGCAGAGCAAGGCGCCGGCCCATCTCGCGTCGGGCCACCATGACACTCTGGCCGAAGACCAGGGAGTCCGGCCGGGCGAAGTAGATGTGCTCGAAGACGCAGGGCGTAGCCTGCACCCGGGGCAGCGGGAAGTGCGACCGGAGCCCGCCCTCGCGCCGGGGCACCACGACCAGCTCGCCGGGCGCCACGTCCCGCAGGTAGTTGGCCCCCACGAGGTCGAAGGCCACGGTCTCGGAGCTGAACACCGTGGTGCGGTTCATCTGGCCCATGGCCAGGGGGCGGAACCCGCGGGGATCCCGGGCGGCGATGAGGGCGTCGCCGGTGAGGATCAGCAGGGAGTAGGCGCCCTCGGCCTCGCGCAGGGCCGCCACCACCGCGTCCTCCAGGCTGTCCGCCTGGGCCCGGTTGATGAGGGCCAGCAGGACCTCGCTGTCCGAAGGACTGGTGAAGGTGTGGCCTTCGGCAATGAGCTTGGCCCGCAGGACCTCGGTGTTGGTGAGGTTCCCGTTGTGGCAGAGGGCCACCTGGCCGAAGCGCCCATGGATCAGGAAGGGGTGGGCGGCGGAAGCGACATTGCCACCGGTGGTGGAGTAGCGGGTGTGGCCGATGGCGGCGTCGCCGGGCAGCCCGTCGAGCACCGTCTCCGTGAAGACATCCGCCACGTAGCCCTGGGCCTTGTGCAGGTGGAGCCCGGCCTCATCCGCCGAGCAGATGCCGGCGGCTTCCTGGCCCCGGTGCTGGAGGGCATAGAGACCCAGATAGGTCTGCCGGGACGCCTCCAGCTGGTGGCAGATGCCGAAGACCCCGCACTCATCCCTGAACGGCATGCTTCCCCCGAGGCTCCAGGATACCCGTGGGACCCCCGGTGCCGGGGGGGAAGGCTGCTAGTGGACCGTGACCGTGGCTTCGGCGGTCTGGCGGGCCTCCCGGGCCCAGCCCTGCACGGTGGTGAGCAGCGCGGTGCCGGACTCCGCCGGTCCCAGGCCCGTCGTGCTCTCCAGGCCCTCGAGGTGCAGCTCCACCCGGGCCACATCCCCCTGCTCGAACCGGGCGCTGAAGTCGCAGAGGGCCAGTAGCCGGGGCGCCACCTCCACTAGCACCGTGGAGGCATGGAAGCCCAGGGGCATCTCCAGACTCCAGACCTGCAGGCTGCGGGTGCCGAAGCGCAGGGCGATGGGTTCCTGCCGGGTCTGGGGCGAGGGCCCCGCCAGGTAGAGCAGCCGCTCGGCCCGCCCCAGCAGCATGGCCTGGGAATAGGGGGTGCCCTGGGTGCGGTCCGCCTCCAGGCGCCAGCCACCCATGCGGGGCTTCTGGACTCGGTTCTGGGTATGGGTGGCGGGGGTGGCCTTCAGGCGGAACTGCGTCTCCAGCGGCTCGGCCTCCCCACGCATCCACAGCTGGATGCGGTACCGGAGCCCCCCCTGGGACTGGGCGGCCACGGGAAGGGCCAGGAGCAGCAGAAGGAACCATAGACGCACGGCAAACCACCTTCCCTCTGAGAATGCCAGCCTGTGCGATCCTGGACCAGAGACACGCGCCGATGCCCATCTGCTTCGACCTCGACGGGACCCTGGGGCTCTTCAGCTCCGGCTACCTGCTGCTGCGGGAGGCCCTGGGGGAGCTCTGGGGCCAGCCGCCCACCCGGGAGGAGCTGGGGCGCTGCGCCGGTTCCACGGACTGGGAGATCGTGGACGAGCTGCACCGGATGCGCTATGGGGCGGGACTCGACGAGGGCAGCTACCGGGCCTACGAGGCCACCTGCGTGGCGCGCTTCGAGCAGGCCTTCGCCCCCGGGGGCCAGGAGGCCGTGGCCTTCCGGGGCGTCCTGGAGGGCATGCACCGCCTGGCGGCCAGGCAGCGGGTCTGGCTCGTCTCGGGCAACGCCCCCGGCCTCCTGGCCTTCAAGGCCCAGGTCCTGGGCATCGACCCCACCATCCCCCGCCTGGGCTCCCTGCCCCGCCACGACCGCTCGGACCTGCTGCGCCTGGCCCGCCGCGACTGCCCCGGACCGCACCTCTACTTCGGCGACCGGCCCCACGACCTGGCCGCGGCCCAGGCGGCGGGCATGCCCTTCGTGGCCGTGGGCGAGCAGGTGCCGGGTCCCCATCCGATCCTGGGCGCCGACGCCCCCGCCGCCCTGGTGGTGGAGGTGGCCACCCGCCATGCCTGGACACCCCCTACCGGGTCCTGACCTCGAAGTCGTCCAGGAAGGCCGCGGTGCGCGGATCGCCTTCCTTGCGCACGATGGCTTGGGCGTGGTGCAGGCGGCCCCGGCGCACCACCACGATCCCCTCGACGATGCCGCCGGTGGGGCCCTTGACCTTGTAGCGGAAGCCCGGCCCCTTCTCAGCGGGCAGGTCCGTGCGCTGGATGGCCCCGAAGCGGTAGCCCAGGAAGTTCCGGAAGGTGTTGAGGATGTCCCGGGGGGTGCTGCCCCCCTTGTCCCCGGGCGGCAGGTTGCCCACGGCGACGCTGAAGGTCTCGTCCATGCGCCCGGCCGGGCTCATGGCCAGGTCGAACCACTCCATGTCACCAAAGGGCCCCGGCTCCGTGTGCCGATGCAGCTTGGGTGGCCCTGGGAAGGTGACGGCGATGCCGAGGTTCTCGTTCTCGATGCGGTGCGGATCCTCCTTGCAACCCAGGAGGGCCAGCAGCAACACCAGACACCAGCCCATGCGGAACATGCCTTCCCCCCTAGGGCTCCATCGGCCGGTCGGCTGGGAAGGATGACTCCCGTCGCGCTGCTTCTGCCCAGCGGGCCGCCTCCCGAGGGTCCCGCAGCACGCCATGACCGCCCAGGTAGGCCTCGGCCAGGGCCGCCATGGCACCGGGATGCCCCGCTTCCGCCGCCTTCCGGAACCAGAGCGCCGCCGTGAGCGAGTCCTTGGGCCGGTGGGAGCCGCCCTGGCGGTGGGCCAGGCCCAGCTGGAAGCAGGCCTCGGGATCCCCGGCCTCGGCGGCCTCCCGGAGCCGGTCCCGGCCCGCGTGGGGCCGCTCCCGGTAGTGCTGCCAGGCCTGCCAGGCGATCATCAGCAGGGGCGGGGTCATGAAGAGCAGGGGCAGGTGGTGGAGCTGGGAGGAGCCCGCCCAGAAGAAGGTCAAGGCCACCCCGAGCCAGAGGGCCGGCAGGAGGATGGCTCCCGCCTGCACCATCCAGCGGACGGGCCGATGCACCAGGGCCCGGTCCGCCAGCTCCTCGACACCCGCCAGGGCCTTCCCGGCCGCCTGGACCAGGGGGTCCGCCGGCGCCGCGTCATGGCGCAGGAGGCTGCAGGAGAGGGGCGGGAAGGGCCGCAGCCGCTCTGCGGCGAGGGCCCACTCCCGGGCCTTGGCCTCATCCGCGCCGACCCCGTCGCCATCCTGGTAGGCCTGGGCCAGCCAGGCGGCGGCGGGACCGAAACCCAGGGCCGCGGCCCGCTGGTACCAGGTCTCCGCCTCCGCCGGGTCGGGCAGGAGGCAGCCGTGCCCGGTCCGCAGGGCCTCGGCCAGCCGGAAGGCCGCCTCGGGATGGCCCCGCAGGGCCGCCCGCCGGAACCGGTCGAGCCCGGTGGCCTGCCCGCCGTGGCCCTCAGCGCCATCCATGAACAGCAGGCCCTCCTGGAACTGGGCCTCCCGCCCGCCCAGGGCCGCGGCCCGCTCCAGGTACCAGCGGGCCAGCGCCGGGTAGTGGGAGCGCCGGGCCCAGTGGAGCCACAGGTGCTCGGGCCGGTCGGAGAAGCGCGCGATCCAGCTGCGGAAGAGCCGTTCCGCCATGGTCACCGCCGGGACCCGGGCGTGCAGGATCGCGCCGATGAAGGAGCCGACGGCAAAGACCCAGGCCGCCAGGATCAGGAGGACCTTCCAGATGTCGGCGACGAAGGCCAGGCGGGTGCCCTGCAGGCCCAGGGGGCCGACCAGGACCAGGACCAGTAGGGCCGCCCCGCGGCCCCAGAGCCGCCAGGCGTCCCGAGCCTGCGCCAGGCGGGTCAAGGGCGGCCCAGGGCTTCGTTCAGGGCCCGCCGGGCCAGGCCCTCGCCGTAGCCCGACCAGCGCTTCACGAGGCGCCCCTGGCGGTCGACGATCAGCGTGGTCGGGATGCCCGGGATCTCCCCGAAGGCCTCCAGGGCCTGGCCTCCATCCGGCAGGTAGGCCGTGAGCCCCAGCTGCGGGTTCTGGGCCAGGAAGGGCTGCACGTCGCTCCAGCCGCCGCGGTCCACGGAGATGGGCAGCACCGCATAGGTCTCGCCGCCGGTCTTCTGCAGCTCCGCCACCTCGGGCAGGGACCTGCGGCAGGGCGGGCACCAGGTGGCCCAGACATCGACCACCACCACCCGGCCCCGGTACTCCGCCAGGGTGTGGCGGTGGCCCTCGGCGTCCCGGAAGGCCACGCGGCTGACATCCGTGCCCGCCTTCGCGCCGTCGGCGCCACCCCCGAGGAGACCGCGGTAGAGGACAACCCCACCCAGCAGCAGCCCCCCGCCCACCAGCAGGGCGGCCAGACTCAGCCGCCAGCGGGATTCGGGAACATAGGCGTCAGTCACGGGGCCTCCGGAAGGCAGGCTTCAGGGTAATGCCAGGGCCGGATCCTTCATACTGGAGCCATGCCGCTCCTCGCCGCCTCCCGCCTCCGCCCCCTGCTCGCCTCGGCCTGCCTGCTGGACGCCCGCCCCGGGCCCTTGGACTACGCCGCCGGCCACCTCCCCGGCGCCCGCCATGCCGACCTGAACCGGGACCTCAGCACGGCCACGGCCCCGGACCACGACCCCGCCCGGGGCGGGCGCCATCCCCTGCCCTCTGCGGCGGCCTTCGCGGCCCAGGTGGCCGCCTGGGGCATCGGCCCCGACACCCAGGTCGTGGTCTACGACGCCAGCGGCGGCGGCAATGCCGCGGCTCGCCTCTGGTGGATGCTCCGGGCCCTGGGCCACCGGCAGGTGCTGGTGCTCGACGGCGGCCTGGCGGCGGCCCAGGCGGAGGGCCTGGAGCTGACCACCGAGGTGCCGCCCCCGGCGGCCCTGCCCCCCTACCCCGCGGCGCGCTGGGGGTTGCCCCAGGTGGATGCCGAGGCCGTCGAGGCCCTGCGCCGCGACCCCGCCTGGAAGCTGCTGGACGTGCGCTCCGCCGAGCGCTGGCGCGGGGACACGGAGCCCTTCGATCCCGTGGCGGGCCACATCCCCGGCGCCCTGAACCTGGCCTGGAACGAGAGCCTGACCCAGGACGGCCGCTTCCAGGCTCCCGAAGCCCTCCGCGCCCGCTTCGAGGCCCTGCTGGCGGGCACCCCCCCGGAGCGCCTGGCAGTCCACTGCGGCAGCGGCGTCACCGCCTGCCAGACCCTCCTGGCCCTGGAGGTCGCCGGGCTGCCCGGCGCCTCGATCTACATGGGCAGCTGGAGCGAGTGGTGCCGCAGCGGCCGGGAGCGGCTGCCCCGATGAATCCATGGAAGGGCCTGCGCGGCCTGCCCCGGGAGGTCTGGCTCATCTGTGCCAGCACCCTGGTGAACCGCCTGGGCACCATGGCCCTGCCCTTCCTGGTGCTCTACCTCACCGAGGCGCGCCACTGGACGCCCGCCGAGGCCGGCTTCGGGATGATGACCTATGGTGCCGGAGCCCTGGTGGTGGGGCCCTTCTCGGGCCGCCTGGCGGACCGGCTCGGGCATATCCACGTCCTGAAGGCCAGCCTCTGGAGCGCCGGGACCATGCTCCTGGCCCTGCCCTTCGCCACCACCAAGCCCCTGCTCTTCACTCTGATCTTTCTCTGGTCGGGCCTGACGCAGGCCTTCTGGCCCAGCTCCATGGCACTGCTTGCAGGGCTGGCGCAGCCGGAGCAGCGCAAGGCGGTCTTCGCGCTGCACCGGCTGGCCGTCAACCTGGGCATGGCCGTGGGCCCCGCCATGGGCGGCCTCATCGCCCACGTCAGCTACCGCTGGGTGTTCTGGACCGACGGCCTCAGCACCCTGGCCGGCGCCCTGATGCTGACACTGATCATGAAGCGGACCGGCGCGCCCCCCGCCCTGCCCCCGGACCACCCGCCCGGTTCCAGCCCCTGGCGCGACTCCCGGCTGGCTTTCCTGCTGCTGCCCTTCATTCCGCTGCTGATGGTGTTCTTCCAGATCGAGGGGACGCTGCCCCTCTGGGTGGTGCGGGACCAGGGTCTGAGCCTCCGCTTCTTCGGCCTGCTCTTCACCGTGAACACACTGCTGGTCGTCGCGCTGGAAGTGGCCCTCAACCTGGCCATGGCCCAGTGGCCCCACCGGCGGCAGTTCCTGGTGGGCGCGCTCTGCTTCGCCACAGGCTTTGGCCTGACCGCCTGGGCCACGGGCCCCACCACCCTGATCCTGACCACCGTGGTGTGGACCTTCGGCGAGATGATCCTGCTGCCGGCCATGAGCGACGCCGTGGCCACCCTGGCCCCGCCGGACCGCCGGGGCGAGTACATGGGCCTGCTCTCGCTCTGCTTCTCCGCGGCCGTGGCCCTGGGGCCCTGGCTGGGCGTGCTGGCCTATGCCCGGACCGGACCCCGCTCCGTGTGGTTCGGTAGCTTCGCCGTGGCCATCGCCTCCGGCCTCCTCCTCTCACGGTTCCGGGCGCCGGCGTCGGGGCAGACTCGCGGCGAGGGCCTGTCAACGGATTGATGGCCCTTCGGAATGGTCATGAAGGCAAAAGGCCTCCCGGCCTGAGTGGCAATGCTGCGGAGAAACCCCTATCCTTCAAAGCATCCAAGGAAAGTCTGGGAATCGGGTGAACCCGGGAGTCCGCCATGAAGCTCCGCCCCATCCTGCTCACGCTGCTGTGCCTGCCCGCCATCCAGGGCTGCAAGCCCATGCTCTATCCCGTGGCCCGGGCCTTCGGGGGCCCCTCCGAGGGCGAGCTCAAGCTGCGCCGGGCGGCCTTCGACCGCCTGAAGGCCACCCGCGCCACCGCAAAGATCCTGGTCTACCCGGCCCTCCGGCCAGCGAGTCCGGCGCGGGAAGCCTACCCGGCCACGGCCGCCCTGGCGGTGGAGCTGCTGCAGGGCTACGGCTGGACCCACTGCACGGCGGCCCAAGCCGCCCCCGACCTGCCCGCCACGCCCTTGATGCGCAACCAGCTGCGCTACGTGCAGACCCGGGCCCGGGGCTATTCGGACTGGGCAAAATCCGCCAGGCCCGAGGCGGACTTCCTCGTGATCCTGGAGACGCTGAGGACGGCCACGGGGGAGATCGTCGGCGTCCACTGCTACGTCCTGGAGGGATCAGGCCAGGTGGCCTACGCCCGGCAGTTCAACAGCCACCAGTTCGGCGCCCCGAGCATCGACCTCCCGGCGAATGCCGTGGGCTTCGCTCTGCGGGCGCTGTCCGAAGACATCCAGCGGCCCGCGGACCAAGTCCACCCGCCCTACGGCGTGGGGTAGTGCGGTGGTGAGCCGACCTCAGAGCGTCTTGTGGGGCAGGCTCTCCAGGCGGCCGGCGGGGGAGATCAGCATGTAGTTGAGCTTCCGCTGCAGCTCGCGGATGGTGTTCGAGCCGCCGTAGGTGAGGCCCGAGCGCAGACCGCCGATGATGTCGTTGATGATCTCGTCCTCGTCCACTCGGTAGGGGACCTTGGTGGCCACGCCCTCGGCGGTCTTCCAGCCCGTGAGGCCGCCCAGGTGGTCATCGGCCACTTCCTGGCTGGCCATGCCCCGGTAGACCTTGTGGGTGGGGGTGCCCACCGCGTCGCAGATGGGCTCGCCGGGCGTGGGGCGCGTGCCCGCCAGCATGCCGCCGATCATCACGAAGTCCGCGCCGAAGGCCAGGGCCTTCACGATGTCGCCGGGGGTGCGGACGCCGCCGTCCGCCACGATGGAGCGGTCCGCCCGGGCGCACTCCTGGATGGCCGTGAGCTGGGGCACGCCGAAGCCGGTCTTGATGCGCGTGGTGCACACGCTGCCGGGGCCGATGCCCACCTTGATGATGTCTGCCTTCACCCCGGCCAGGTAGTCGGCCCCCGCGTAGGTGGCGACATTGCCGGCCATGATGCACTCGTTGGGCAGCACCTGGCGCATGCGCTTGATCATCTTGCCGACGTACTTGGCGTGGCCATGGGCCACGTCCACGCAGAAGTACTGGGCGCCGGCGTCCCGGAGGGCCTCGACCCGCTCCATCTCGGACTCGGAGGTGCCCACGGAGACGAAGGTGGGGTGGTTGCAGCGCCGGAACATCTCGACGTTCTCTTCCACGGTGAGGAAGCGATGGAGCACGCCGATGCCGCCCCGCTCGCCGATGAAGTCCGCCATCGCGTCCTCGGTGACCGTGTCCATGTTGGAGGTCATGATGGGCAGCTTCAGCGTCAGCTTGCCGCTCTTGTCCGTCATGGTGATGTCCACGATGCGCCGGGACTCGTGGTGGTTGTAGGCGGGAATCAGCAGGACGTCGTCGAAGGTGATGGCGGTCTCGACCATGGGGGGGCTCCAGCGAAGGGTGGATCAGGTGGGGCGGATGGAGAGCTCAGAACTGGATCGGATCCCCGACCTGGATGGTGCCGCCGACGAGGACCTCGGCGCGGAGGCCACCGCGATGGGTGAGGCCGGGCAGGATCTGGGGCTTGGCCGTGAGCTCCGCGATGTACTTGCAGGGCTCGCACAGCTCCGTGCCGCGGAAGCGGGCCTCCCCGATCTGGAACTCCCGGTCCACCAGGTGGTTCAGAGGCACCCCGCGGGTGACCACGTTGCGGCGGCTCTCGCCGGGGGCCAGGACCAGGTCCAGCTCCCGGGACAGCGCCTCGAGGGCCTCGGCCTCGATGAAGGTGATCTGGCGACCCGCTTTGGGGCGATCGGAGAAGGTGCCGGTCCTGGCCGCGTAGCGGTCCCCCTCGATGCCGACCCCGGCGATGACGGTGACGGCACTGCGGGCCTCCACCGGCGCGCCGGCGGCGGCGGCCACGTGGATGGCTTCGATTCGGCCTGCGGGCATGGGCACCTCCGGGGACCAGTGTCCCAGAAATGGACCCGGCCGGCTCACCCCGCTCAGACCTGGAACTCGGGCATCTGGTCGAAGTTCATGTAGCGGTAGATGCTGGCCCCGTCCTTCTGGACCCCCGCCATCCGCGCCTGGTACTCGGCGCAGGTGGGCAGCCGGCCCAGGGAGGCGGCGATGGCCGCCACCTCGGCGGAGGCCAGGTAGACGTTGGTGGCCTCGCCCATGCGGTTGGGGAAGTTCCGGGTGGAGGTGGAGACGATGGTGGCGCCCTTGCGGGCCCGGGCCTGGTTCCCGAAGCACAGCGAGCAGCCGGGCATCTCGATGCGGGCGCCGGCCTCGCCGAAGAGGGCGTAGTAGCCTTCCCGGTTCAGGGTGTCCGCGTCCATCTTCGTGGGCGGCACGATCCACAGGCGGGCCGGCACGTCGGCGATCCCCCTCAGCAGCTGCGCGGCGGCCCGGAAGTGGCCGATGTTCGTCTGGCAGGAGCCGATGAAGGCCTCGTCCACCTTGGTGCCGGCCACGGCAGACAGGGGCTTGATGTCGTCCGGGTCGTTCGGGCAGGCCAGCAGGGGCTCCGTGATCTCGGCCAGGGCGATCTCGATGACCGCCGCGTACTCGGCGTCCGGGTCCGGCGCCAGGAGCCGCGGGGCCGCCAGCCAGGCCTCCATCTTGCGGAGCCGCCGCGAGAGGGTGGCCCGGTCCTGGTAGCCCCGGGCCACCATCCACTTGAGCAGGGCCACGTTGGAACGCATGTATTCGATGACCGGCGCCAGGTCCAGGCGCACGGTGCAGGCCGCCGCGGACCGCTCCGCGGAGGCGTCCGCGAGCTCGAAGGCCTGCTCCACCTTCAGGCTAGGCAGACCCTCGATCTCCAGGATGCGGCCCGAGAAGACGTTCTTCTTGCCCTCCTTGGCCACCGTCAGCAGGCCCTGCCGGGCGGCGTAGTAGGGGATGGCGTTCACCAGATCCCGCAGGGTCACGCCCGGCTGCAGCTCGCCCTTGAAGCGCACCAGCACGGACTCCGGCATGTCCAGGGGCATGACGCCGGTGGCCGAGGCCAGGGCGCAGAGCCCGGAGCCCGCCGGGAAGTAGGCGCCCAGGGGGAACCGGGTGTGGGAGTCGCCGCCGGTGCCCACGGAGTCCGGCATGGCCATACGGTTCAGCCAGGAGTGGATGACCCCGTCCCCCGGCCGGAGGGCGACGCCGCCCCGGGACACGATGTAGGGCGGCAGCTCCTCATAGAGCTTCAGGTCTTCGGGCTTGGGATAGGGGGCCGTGTGGCAGAAGGACTGCAGCACCAGGTCGGCGGAGAAGGACAGACAGGCCAGGTCGTTCTGCTCGTCCCTGGTCATGGGACCGATGGTGTCCTGGGAGGCGATGGTGTCCATCCGCGGCTCGCAGTAGGCCCCGGGGCGCACTCCAACCCCGGCGGGCAGCCCGCAGGCCCGGCCCACGGCCTTCTGGGCCAGCGTGTAGCCCTTCCCGGTCTCCCGGGGCGCCTTGGCCTGCCGGAACAGGGCCGCCGCCGGGAGGCCAAGGCCGCTGCGGGCCTCCCGGCTGAGGTTGCGGCCGATGATGAGGGGGATGCGGCCCCCGGCGCGGACGCAGTCGAGGAGCACCTCGTTCTTCAGCTGGAAGCGGGCCACCACCGCGCCATCCTTGAGGACCTTGCCTTCGTAGGGGCGCAGCTCGATGACGTCGCCCATGTTGAGGCCCGAGACATCCAGCTCGATGGGGAAGGCGCCGGAGTCCTGCAGGGTGTTGTAGAAGATGGGCGCGATCTTGCCGCCGAAGACGAAGCCGCCGGAGCGCTTGTTCGGCGTGAAGGGGATGTCCCGGCCCAGCCACCAGAGCACCGAGTTGGTGGCAGACTTGCGGGAGGACCCGGTGCCGACCACGTCCCCCACGTAGACCACGGGGTTGCCCTTGGCCTTCACGGCCTCCAGCTGCTGGAGGGGGCCGATGCGGCCGGGCGCATCAGGGGTGATCCCCGGGCGGGGGAACTTCAGGATGGCCCGGGCGTGCAGCGGGATGTCCGGGCGGGTGTTGGCGTCCGGATCGGGGGAGAGGTCCCCGGTGTTGGTCTCGCCCCGGACCTTGAAGACCGTCAGCTGGATGCTCTCGGGCACCGCCGGCCGGGTCGTGAACCACTCACCCTCGGCCCAGGAGCGCAGGACCCCCTTGGCGTTGGCGTTCCCCTTGGCCGCCAGGGCCTGGACTTCCCGCAGGGCGCCGAAGATCAGCAGGGTCTTCTTGAGGCCCTCGGCGGCCAGGGCGCCCAGGGCGGGGTCGGCCAGCAGGGGGATCAGGGTCTTGACGTTGTAGCCGCCCTGCATGGTGCCGAGCAGCTCCACCGCCTTCGGCCGGGACACGAGTGGGGACTTGTCCTTGCCCAGGGCCACGGCGGAGAGGAACCCCGCCTTGACCTTGGCGGCCTCATCGACCCCGGGTGGCACCCGCTGGGTGAGCAGGTCCAGGAGGAAGGCCTCTTCGCCCTTGGGGGGCTCGCGCAGCAGACAGACCACGGCGGCCACCTGCCGGGCGTTCAGGGGGAGCGGCGGGATGCCCAGGGCGGCGCGCTCGGCCCGGTGCTGGCGGTAGGCCTCGAGGATCAGGGCGCGGCTCTCAGGCAGCCCCGGAGCGGGGGCGGCCACGGACTTCGGTGCTCCCTTGGCCCTGGCTTCGGTCAGCGCCGCCCGGGCCTCGGCCCGGAAGGCCGTGGCGAAGGCGGCAGCGGCCGTGGCGGCGGCGCCCCGGAGACAGAAAGCCCGTCGGTTCATCATCCCACCACCTCCACGGAGGGGATGGTAAGGGCAACGGCCCCGCACGGCCAGACCGCAGTTGGGACGCAGGGGCCTGCTAGGCCAGGACGGCCTCGAGCTGGTCCACGGCCCAGTCGATCTGCTCCTTGGTGATCACCAAGGGGGGCGCCAGGCGGATGGTGTCCACATGGGTGTCCTTGCAGAGCATCCCGCGGTCTTTGAGGGCATAGCAGTACTTGCGGGCGCCGCCGGCCTCGGGGTGCAGCTGGATGCCGGCCCAGAGGCCGATGCAGCGGATCTCCTGGACCTTGTCGGTCTTCATGGACCGGAGCCGCTGGGCCAGGTGCGCGCCCAGCTCCGCGGCCCGCTCCACTAGCCTTTCATCCACCAGCACGTCCAGGGCGGCGCTGGCCACGGCGCAGGCCAGGGGGTTGCCGCCGTAGGTCGAGCCGTGGATGCCCGGGGTGAAGACGTCCATGACAGCGTCGTCGGCCAGGAAGGCGCTGACCGGGTAGTAGCCGCCACTGAGGGCCTTCCCGATGGTAATGCCATCCGGGCGGATGCCCTCGTGCTCGAAGGCGAACAGCTTCCCCGTGCGGCCCAGGCCCGACTGGATCTCGTCCAGCACCAGCAGGCAGTTGTGGGCATCTGCCAGCGCCCGCAGGCCCTTGAGGAAGCCCTGCGGGGGGATCACCACCCCGCCTTCGCCCTGGATGGGCTCCATGAAGATGGCGCAGGTGTTGGGCGTGATGGCCTTCGCCACGGCCTCCAGGTCGCCGTAGGGCACGCTCACGAAGCCCGGGGTGAAGGGGCCGAAGCGGCTGGTGCTGTCGGGATCCGTGCTGAAGCCGACGATGGTGGTGGTGCGCCCGTGGAAGTTGCCCTCGGCCACGATGATCTCGGCCCGGCCGTACTCGATGCCCTTCTTGTCGTAGCCCCACTTGCGCATGGCCTTGAGGGCGGTCTCCACGGCCTCGGCCCCGCTGTTCATGAGCAGAGCCTTCTGGAAGCCCGTGAGCCGGCAGAGCTTCTCCAGCAGGGGCGGGAACTGGTCATTGCGGAAGGCCCGGCTGGTCAGGGCCAGGGTCTTGATCTGGGCGATCATGGCCGCGCCGATCTTCGGGTGGTTGTGCCCCTGGTTCACGGCGGAGTAGGCCGCCAGGAAGTCCATGTAGCGCTTGCCGTCCACGTCCGTGAGGAAGACGCCCTCGCCCTTGGTGCAGACCACGTCCAGGGGGTGGTAGTTGTGGGCGCCGTATTGGTTCTCCTGGGCGATGAGGTCACTGGCCTTGGCCGTGGTCGTGGACATGGCGGAGCTCCGGGGCGAGGGGACATGCGGTCCGAACGTAGTCTAGGGGCTGTTCTGAGTGCGCGGGCTTAGGGGTGGGGAATAAAATCAATTCTTTTACACTTTGATAATTCATATTCAGGGCTGGCGGGATCACTCCGGGGGTGGCACATTGATGCACCCCTCCCGAGGCAGTGCCGACATGTTCCCATCTCTGATTCTCCGGAAGCTCTATACGCATGGCTCCCTGCGCAACGCCGATGAAGGCGTGGCCATCAGCCTGAAGAACCGGCTGAGCGACGTGATCCTCACCCGGGTGGTGGGGGTCCGCATCGGCCCCCTGGAACTGCAGGCCAAGGACCTGGAGCTGGACCTCGGCGAAGGCGTCTGGCGGTCGGCCGCGGAGGTCTCGCCCGAGCGGCCGGAGCCCTTCCCCCTGAAGCAGGTGGCCCACCTGCGGGCCCCCGGCCGGGTCATCGAGGAGGGGCTGCATCCCATCGAGGTCGCCATCGAGGTCAAGGGCCTCGGCGCCCTCCGCTTCTCGGTGGAAGACCACACCTCCAGCACCCTGAGCGAGCAGGTCTCGGTCCCCTGCGCCAAGGAGGACAACTACACGACGGCCATCGTCGCGGCCCGCCGGGCCTTCGTGGAGGCGGCCACCGGGGCGAGGCTGAAGCACACCAGCCAGCACTCGTTCGATCCCGAGGTGACCAAGGGCAACATCGAGAACTTCACGGGCGTGGTCCAGGTGCCCCTGGGCTTTGCCGGCCCCCTGCATCTCAAGGGCGAGCATGCCCAGGGCGACTTCCTGATCCCCCTGGCCACCACCGAGGGGACCCTGGTGGCCTCCTACAACCGGGGCATGAAGGTCCTCAATCTCTCCGGCGGGGTCACCTGCACGGTGCAGGCGGACCACATGCAGCGGGCCCCGGTGTTCATCTTCGAGAGCGCCCGGGAGGCCCTGGCCTTCCGGAACTGGGTGGACGCGCACATGGATGACATCCGCCGGGAGGCGGAGACCACCACCCGCAGCGGCAAGCTGATGTACATCGACACCTACCTGGCCAGCAAGTTCGCCTACCTCCGCTTCAACTTCATCACCGGGGACGCCGCCGGCCAGAACATGGTTGGCCGGGCCACCTTCGCCGCCTGCAGCTGGATCCTGGAGCACAACAAGACCATCAAGCGGTTCTACCTCGAGTCCAACCTCGCCACGGACAAGAAGGCCTCCCAGATCAACCTCATGCGGACCCGGGGCAAGCGGGTCACCGCCGAGTGCGTCGTCAAGCGAGAGGTCCTGATGGAGGTCATGCGGGTCGAGCCCGAGAGCCTCGCCTACCACTGGGGCGTGGCCAACGTGGGCTCCATCCTCTCCGGCGCCAACAACAACGGCGCCCACAGTCCCAATGCCATCGCCGCCATGTTCATCGCCACCGGCCAGGATGCGGCCAACCTCGCGGAGGGCTCCTCCGGCATCCTGTACACCGAGCTGACGCCGGAGAAGGACCTCTACATCTCGATCACGATCCCGTCCCTCATCGTCGCCACGCACGGGGGCGGCACGGGGCTGCCCACCCAGCGGGAGTGCCTGGAGGTGCTGGGCTGCTTCGGGACCGGCAAGGTCAACAAGCTGGCGGAGATCATTGCCGGCGTGGTCCTGGCGGGCGAGCTCTCACTCGGCGCTGCCATTTCCTCGCTGGAGTGGGTATCCTCCCATGAAGAATATGGACGCAACCGTTGATTTTGCAGAAAGATCGAAGGTAGGCGCCCCAGCGGCGGGAGGCGCTTTCGTGGCGGAACCGGAATCCAACGAGGACCTGCTCCGCAGCCTGGGCTTCGAGATCATGAAGACCTGGAAGCCCCAGGGTCTGGTCCGGCGGATGCTGGTCACCTGGCGGCACTTCCTGGGCCTGCTGTTCGGCGGCCTGGCCGCCCAGCTGGAGGAACAGGCCGAAGATGGCAGGCCGCGCAACGGCCGCTACATCGCCCTCTGGTTCGCGGCCCTCCCGGGGCGGCTCTTCGTGGACCGGACTCTGCGGAACGAGCCCTTTCCGGTGCAGCTCCGCCGCCGTCTGGAGCGCCTGGGCCCCACCTACATCAAGCTCGGCCAGATCCTCAGCCTCCGCGAGGACCTGCTGCCCAGGCCCATCACCGACGAGCTGAAGCACCTGCTCAACCGCCTGCCCGTGGTGCCCCTGCCGATCCTGCAGAAGATCATCGAGCGGGACCTGAAGCGGCCCGTGGAGCAGCTGTTCCTGTCCATCGACCCCATCCCCCTGGGCTCGGCCTCCATCGGCCAGACCCACACGGCCACCACGGTGGACGGCCAGCGGGTGATCCTCAAGGTGGTCAAGCCGGGCATCCGCCAGACCCTGCTGCGGGACGCGAAGCTGCTCCGCATGCTCGGCTCCGTGGCCCAGCTGATCATTCCGCGCTTCCAGCCCCGCCAGCTGGTCAACGAGTTCTGCACCTATACCCTGCGGGAGGTGGACCTGCGCCTGGAGGCGGAGAACGCCGAGATCTTCGCCGGGCACTTCGAGGACGTGCCGGACGTAGTGTTCCCCCGTATCTACCGGAAATACAGCGGGCGCAGTGTGCTGTGCATGGAGTTCTTCGACGGCCTCAGCCCGGACCGCCCCGAGGCCCTGGAGCTGCCGGAGGAGCAGCGGCGGTATCTGACCGACCTGGGCGCCATGGCCATCATCCGCATGCTCTACAAGGATGGGTTCTTCCACGCGGACCTGCACCCGGCGAACCTGATCATCCTGCCTGGACCGAAGCTCGGGTTCATCGACCTGGGCATGGTGGGCCGCCTTGACGAGGACCTGCGCCGGGCCCTGATGTACTACTACTTCGCCCTGGTCATGGGCGACGGCGAGAACGCCGCCCGCTACCTCACCGCCATCGCCCGGCCCGGCCCCGGCGCCAACCCCAATGCCTTCCGCCGGGACGCCGTGGACATCGCCAACCGCTGGAAGCGCGGGTCCAACTTCAGCGAGTTCTCCCTGGGCCAGCTCATCCTCCAGTCCCTGTCCCGGGGCGCCGAGCATGGCATGTACTTCCCGGTGGAGCTGGTGCTGATGGTGAAGGCCCTGGTCACCTTCGAGGGCGTGGGCAACGTGCTGCTGCCCGGGTTCGACGTGGCCGAGGTCAGCAAGAAGCACATCCGCACCCTGTTCATCAACCAGTTCAGCCCCATGCGGATCTTCACCGAAGGCATGCGCGGGATGCCGGACATGGTGGATGCCATGGCCAAGATGCCGCTTCTGGTCACCGATGGTCTCCGGGTCCTGGAGAAGTTCGCCCACCAGCCCACGGAGTCCCCCCTGTCGGGCCTCCGCGGCACGCTCATCGCGGGGTCCTGCCTCGTGGCGGGTGCGGTGGCCATGGGCTTCCGGGCGCCCTGGCCCGTGTGGTCCGGTTTTTTTGCCATTGCCTTCGTCCTGGCCGTCCGTAGGGGGTGATGATGCGGGAACTCATTTCGGCGAACGACGCCATCTGGCTGCAGGACTCTGACACCAACCTGATGGTGATCAATGCGGTCATCATCACCGACCACATTGACGTGCCGACCCTGCGGAAGACGTTCCAGGAGCGCATCTTCGAGGGGCCGGATCCCGCGCGCTTCGATCGGCTCCGCTGCAAGATCACCGAGCAGGGCCCCCTCAACTACTGGGAACTGGACCCGGACTTCAACCTCGCGCGCCACATCGTCGCGGCCCGCGGCAAGAACCTGAACAGCCTGGCGGATGTCCAGGCCTACGTGGGCCGGATGGCCAACCGGAAGCTGAAGGAGGACCGGCCCCGCTGGGAGATCAAGGTCATCGAGCGCTTCGAGCATGGCGCCACGGCGCTCCTGGTCCGCATCCACCACAGCATCGGGGACGGCATGGCCCTGGTGTCCCTCATGTTCGCCCTGATGGACGAGACCTGGAACCGCACCGACGGCCTAGCCAAGGGCTCGCTCCCGCCCGCGGCGGGGCTGAACCCCATGCAGCTCCTCCAGCGGGCCGTGGCCATTCCCCTGAGTGCGCCCGGCGTCCTCCTGCGCCGCCTTGCCTGGTTTCCGGACAACAGCCACCTGCACGGCCCCGAGCTTTCGGGCACCAAGCGGGTGGCCTGGACCGAGCCCCTGGACCTGCAGGTGGTGAAGAAGGCCAAGGACCTCATCGGGGCCACGGTGAACGACGTGCTCATGGCCTCGGTTTCCGGGGCGTTCTCCACCTACCTGGCGCGCAAGGGAGCCGAGGCTCCGTCCCGCTTCCTGATCTCCATGCCGGTGAACGTGCGGCACCCCGGCATGCCCCTGCGCTGCGAGAACAAGTTCGCCGCCGTGCCCCTTGAACTGCCCGCCCGGGCCCCCCACACCACCCACCGCATCCTGGCGGTCAAGGAGCGGCTGGACCAGCTCAAGCAGTCCACCACCCCCCTGGTGGTCTACGGCCTCCAGCGCGCCCTCCTGGCCTTCCTCCCCGACATCATCAGCCGCAACCTCATCGACTTCCTGGCCAACAAGTGCACCGCCGTGGTCACCAACGTCGCCGGCCCCGCCCACGACATCGCCCTGGCCGGACGGAAGGTGCGGTCCATCCTCTTCTGGGTGCCCCAGCGGGCCCAGATCGGCATCGGGATCTCCATCCTCAGCTTCGCCGGCAAGGTCCAGGTGGGCGTCATCGCCGACAAGGCCCTGCTGGCCGACCCGGCCCACCTGGTGGAAGCCTTTGAGGAGGAGTTCGAGGCTCTACGGAGGCTGTGAGCCTTACTTTTTCGCAGGGGCTCGTCTCGCCGCCCTGCGGGGTTGCTCGAGGGCGCCGTGCAGGGCCTCGAACTCCCGGGACAGCTTGTGGGCGGGCTCAAGGACCACGAGGGGACAGGCCGCGTGGTGGGACTCCCGGACCTTCACAGACGAGGAGATGAAGGGTCGGAGGATGGGCAGTCCCTCCGCCACCAGCTCGGCCACCAGCTGCTGCGGCAGGTTCGCCCGGGACTGGAACTGGTTGACCACGATGCCCGCCACCTCCAGGCCGGGGTTGTGGTCCTCCTTGACCTCCTGCAGGCTCTCCAGCAGGGCATACAGCGCCCGGCGGGAGAACTCGTCGCAGTCGAAGGGGATCAGGCAGCGGTCCGCGGCGATGAGGGCCGAGAGGGTGTAGAAGCCGAAGGCGGGTGGCGTGTCCAGGTAGACCGTCTCGTATTCCTGGAGCTCGTCCAGGGCCGCACGGAGCTTCATGATCTTGTGCCGGGTCTCCAGCTTGCCCTGGAGGGACTCAAGCTCAGGGCTGGAGGGGAGCACATCCAGGTTCGAGATGGGGGTGGAGTGGACCATCTCCCGGAGGCTCCGCCGGAACAGGCCGAGTCCCAGGCTCTCCTCGAAGAAGGTGCCCAGGTGCGGTTTCGCCGCCGCCGCGGCCTCCCGGCCCAGGAGGTACTGCGAAGAATTGCCCTGGGGGTCCAGGTCCACTACCAGGGTCCGGCGCCCCTTGCGGCTGGAGATCGCGGCGAGGTTGCACACGATGGTGGACTTTCCGACGCCGCCCTTCTGGTTGAAGACGACCCATCTCATCGTTCGTCCCTCCACGCTCGGCCTACCCCCTCCCAAAGTCCCCGCTTCCCGCCAGGAAGTCCAGGAACTACCTGGGGTCAAGCCCGACCCCTGTTCCCGCCCGGGAGTGGCTATGCTGTCCCCACGACCTCAAGCTTCCCGGCCGCCTGGCCATCAGGATTCCCGCATGTCCCGCGTCCGCATCCAGCGCCCCCACAGCCTCGGCAGCCAGGAGGTGCGGCGGCGCTTCGACGAGGTGGAAGCCAGCCTCCGCCAGCACTACGGACTCAACGTGGCCTGGGACGGCCTCGCCGGCGCCTTTCAGGGCCACGGGGTCACCGGCGAGGTGCAGCTGGCCGAGGACCACATCGCCATCGACCTGCGCCTGGGCTTCATGCTCTGGCCCTTCACCCACCGGATCCAGGAGTCCCTCGAGCAGCAGGTGGACCGGCTCCTGGAGAGCTGAACTTTGGAGACACGATGAGCATCGACAGCACCCTGCAGGCCCAGTTCGAGGCGGCCCAGGCCCAGGCCAAGACCGCCACCCAGCGGCCGGACAACGACACCCTCCTCAGCCTCTACGCCTACTTCAAGCAGGCCACCGTCGGCGATGCCGGGGACGACCGGCCCGGAGCCTTCGACTTCGTGGCCCGCGCCAAGTTCGACGCCTGGGCCAAGCTCCGGGGCACACCCCCTGAAGATGCCATGCGCGGCTACATCTTCGTCGTGGCGGGCATGGATCTCGACTAGCCAACATCACCCGGGAGGGTTCTCGATGGCCAAACCAAGCTGGGCGGCATTTCCCTACGCCGACAAGACCTACCAGTACACGGCCGCGAGCGCCAAGAAGGCCTGGCCCCGGCTCCACAAGGGCAACCGCGAGCCCTTCCCCGAGGACAAGCAGGTCCTCCAGGCCTGGCTGCACTACCATGCCGGCGAGTTTGCCCAGGCGGTCGAGGTCGGTCTGGCCGCCGGGGCGGCGGGCGCCAACGCGGCGAACCACGCCCAGAACATCTACGCCAACTACCTGGAGGAGGACGAGGCGGTCCAGCTCAAGCTGTTCCAGGAAGTGGCCGCGCGCTGCGAGGCGCGGATGGGCCAGGCCCCCGGGGATGCCTTCAACTACTACCTCCACGCCTATGCCCTGGGGCGCTACAGCCAGGGCATCTCCGTGGTGAAGGCCCTGGCGCAGGGGTTGGGGGGCAAGATCAAGGACAGCCTCACCCGCGCCCTGGAGCTGGACCCCGAGCACGCCGACGCCCACGCCGCCCTGGGCACTTACCACGCCGAGGTCATCGACAAGGTGGGCAGCCTGGTGGGCAGCCTCACTTACGGCGCCAAGGAGAAGGTCGGCCTGGAGCACTACCGGAAGTGCCTCGAGCTGTTCCCGGAATCGGCCATCTACCGCGTCGAATACGCCAACGGCCTGCTCCTGCTGAAGGGGCGCGCCGGAAGGAAGGAGGCCGAGACCCTGTACCGCGAGGCAGCTGCGGTCCAGCCCCTGGACGCCATGGAGCGCCTGGACGTCGAGCTGGCCAAGGCGGAGCTGGCGGAATGAGAATTTACCGCCCCTTGCCGCCCTTCCGGCCGAGGCCGGCCTCCAGGTCCCGCAGGGCCGCGTCCAGCCGGTCGGCCAGGCTCCGCTCGCGGGGGTGCTCGATGCAGTCCCAGACGGTCCGGTAGGGATCCGCCAGCACCTCCAGCTGCAGGACCAACCCGTGCTTCTCGAACAGGGGTCCCAGCTGCTCCCGCCGCCGCCAGAGGTCCTGCCGGGTCTGCTGGTAGGCGATCTCGCAGATCTTGCGGCGGGACCGGAAGCGGAAGAGGTTCGTGAAGAGCCGGTGCTCGGTAGACTCCGGCTGGAACAGCACCAGGTCGCTGTCCGGATGGCTCTGGGCGGCGCGCTCCATGCCCAGGACCGCCCGGGAGTGGATGAGGATCCGGAAGCTCTGCGACAGCAGGGCCGGCAGCCCGCCCCGCTGGACCGCCCGCTTTCCGAGCGCCTCGCGGGCATCCTCGGAGCCCGTCTCCATGGGCACCAGGGGATTGACGCAGAACAGCAGGTCCGCCCCATAGTCCAGGGCGACGGAGGCATGCATGGTCTTCAGGAGCACGCCGTCCACGCAGACCCGTCCCTCGACCTCGACGGGCTGGTAGAGGCCGGGCACGGCCGTGCTGGCCTGCACCGCGAGGGAGATGGGGACATGGTCCATGCCCTCGTCGCCGAACACCACTCGGCGGCCCGTTTCCACATCCGTGGCCACCACAAAGAACTTCTGCCGCAGCCGCCGGAAGTCGTCGCTCCGGCCCGACCGCGAGAAGGACTTCTCCAGGTAATCCCGGATGCCTTCATTGCTGAACAGCGCCACCGGGAGGGAGCGTCCGAGGCCCTCGAGGGTCCCGATGAAGGAGGGATCCTCCGGCCCCTTGGCCAGCTGGGTCAGGGCCTCACTGAGCACCGAGGGCAGCTGCAGCCCGCGCCTTGCCATTTCCCGGAAGGCCGGCATGAAGAAGATGGACTGGTCGAACAGGGCCTCTTCGCCGCCTTCGGCAGCCAGGCCCCGGATCATCTCGGTCACCGTGACGCCGTTGACCAGATGGGCACCGATGAAGGAGCCTGCGCTCACGCCCACGATGACCCGCAGGCGGTTCAGGTCGAGCCCCCCGATGGCTTCCTCAAGGGCCCGGAGGGCGCCTACCTCGTAGACGCCCCCCAGCACCCCTCCGGCGGCCAAGGCGAGCCCCACCCGCTGTCTCTTCGAGCCACGACGGGAGGGCATGGGGCCCTCAGGCCTTGGCAGCCTTGGCCCTGCGCTTGGGCGCTTCAGTCGGCTTGGCCGCGGGCTTCGCCGCCGGCTTGGGGGCCTTGGTCTTGGCCACCAGCTTCGTCAGCTCCTCCACTCGCTCGGTGAGGTTGACGATCTCTTCCCGGGTGGGGACGCCGAGACGGTGCATGGCCGTCGCGAGCCCGCCCTCGAAGGGAGTCGAGATCTTTTCCCAGGCACCCTTGGCATCGCCCTTGAGGCCCTTGGCGCGCTCCGCGAGCTCGAGGATGCGCTCCTTGTTCGCTTCGTCCAGCTCCGCGCCCTTGTCCACCAGCTGGTTGAAGAGGCGGGTGCCCTCCTCTCCGGCGACGCTGTAGGCACCGAGACCCGCCAGCCAGATGTGGTAGGCGGATTCCTTCAGGCTGGGCATGAGGTCGGTCTTCTTCTTGATGGCCATGGTCCTGCTCCTTTCATCCGGCGACAGTGCCGGGGGGGGTTGCGGTTAGCGGTTGGTCTTGCGGGGGGCTCTGGGTCGACCGGAGGTTTTTGCGCCGCCCGTTCGGGTTTCCAGCTCGGCCAGGGTGGCTTCGAGCTCGGCGAGGCGGGCCCGCAGCTGGGCCATGTCCTCCGGCCCTGCCGTGACATGGGCGAGGCGATCCACAGAGGTCCGGACCAGACGGTCGACCTTGGCCTGGACTCGGTCGGCCCCCTCGCTCAGGGCCTCGCTGCCCCGCCGGATGACCTCATGCAGGAGGTCGCCCGAGAGCAGGGAAGAGCCCCGCTTGTGGTCTTCGTAGATGCTCTGGGCCAGGGTCTGGGAGGTCACATCCTCGCCCGTGGCGCTGTCCAGGACCTGGATCTCCTGCCCGGAACGGATCCAGGCGGAGATCTCCTCGAGGGAAACGTAGCGGCTCTCTTCCGTGTCGTAGAGCTTCCGGCTGGCGCCACCGTACCGTTTGATGAGGCGGATCATCCTGGACCCCCTTCCGGATCCAAATATACCGCATTGCGGCAAAGAGGCCAGGAAAAATTACCGCGTTGCGGTAATTTTTTTAAGTAAAGATTAAACTGATGTTGCGTTATCCAGCTTAGAGAACAGCCGGCCCAGCTCGGCCAGATCCCCGGGAGGGTCTGGCTCCAGGGCCACGGGCAGGATCTCCTGGGTTCCCGGGAGCAGGTGGCGCAGGAGCTCCAGGCCCTGCCGGTCCCTGGCGGCCAGGAAGCGCAGCAGGTCCGGCCCCGCCCCGCGGCCGGTGGGGCCCGGGTCCGGGTGGAGCTGGTTCACCAGGATGGGGCCGAGGCTGTGGCCCGTCTCCTGGAGCTTGCGCAGGAAGAACATCGCGTCGGGCACCCGGTCCGGGCCGGGACCCGCCACCAGGAGGAAGCGGGTCTCCTCGGCCCGCAGGAGCTTCTGAACCTCCTCGGCCCGGTGGCGGAAGCCCTCGAAGAGCGGTGCGAAGGCCCGGATGAACTCCACCACGTCCAGCAGGAAGCGCCGGCCGATGAGGTGATCCGAAAGCTCCAGGGCCCCCTTGGCCGCCAGGCGGAAGGGCAGGTTCTTCCCGCCCTTCCGGTCCCACCAGGGGTCCATGGCGAACTGGATGGCCCGGTTGTTCACCAGGTGCATCATCCGCTCCGGGGCCAGGAGGAAGTCCATGGCCTGCCGGGTGGGCGGCGTGTCCAGGATGATGCGGTCGTAGCGGCGCGCGGCGCGCATCTCGAAGAGCCGCTCCATGGCCATGTATTCCAGGATCCCCGCCAGGCCGCCGGCCATGTCGCGGTAGAAGCGGTTCGTGAAGATCCGCTCCGCCGCGGCCGCGTCCGGGGCGTAGGTGTGGATGAGCCGGTCGAAGGTCCGCCTGGCGTCCAGGAGCGCCGCCTCCAGCCGACCCGGGCCGGCGCCGGGGACCGGGATGGGCTCGTCCAGGGCGGCCTCGCCCACCCCCAGCGCGTCCTTCAGGCGCAGGGACGGATCGAAGGTCATGACCAGGGTCCGCTGGCCCTGCCGCGCGGAGCCCAGCGCCAGGGCCGCCGCCAGGGTGGTCTTGCCGACGCCACCGCCGCCCACCACCACGAGCAGGCTGCCCGAGAGCACCGTGCCGCTCATGGGTCTGCCTCCGCCAGCCGCGCCGCCAGGGCCTGGATCAGCGCGGGGCCCCGGTCCAGGGCCAGCAGCGGCAGCACGGCCAGGGGACCGTCCCAGACCGCCGCGAGCCGGGCCAGCTCCGCCTCGTTCAGGCGCCGGCGCCGCCGCAGCAGCTCCGGTCCGGAGGCCCCCGCCAGGGGCGGGTAGAGGCCGTTGGCCACGATGAGCTCCGGGCGGACGCCCAGCCTCGCCCGGAGCACTTCCAGCAGCTCGAGGGTCTCCTGGATCGGCATCTCCTCCGCCAGGGTGGCGAGCACAACGGCGCAGCGGGTGGGGTCGGCCAGGAAGGCGGCCAGGTCGGCGGCCATGCTGCCCAGCTGCCCCCCCTCGGAGGCCTGGGCCAGGAGGCCGGGCGCCGCGAGCAGGGTGGCGCCGTGCCCGGTGGCCGGCGCGTCCAGGATCACCACGTCCACCCGGGTCCGCCGGCCCTCGTGCAGCACCCGGTAGGCGTAGCCCAGGACGGCGGTCTCCTTCAGGCCCGGAGCCCCCTCCACGAACTGGTGGAAGGCAGTGCTCTCCACGATCTTCCGGGCCAGGTAGCCGATGGGGACCTTCTCGTGCACGAGCCCCTCGATCACCGCGGCGGGCTGGAGGTTCTGGAGCCGGAGGCGGGGACCGGCCTCGACGAGATTGCCGCCGGAAGGCTCCGTGCCCAGGGCCTGGTGCAGGCTCTCACGCGGATCCACCTCCAGCAGCAGCACCCGCCGGCCGCGCTCCGCCAGGAGGCGGCCCAGCACCGAGGCAAGGGTGGTCTTGCCGACGCCGCCCTTGCCCGTCACCACCACCAGCTGGCGTTCTGCGAGGCGATCCAGGGCGGACATGGAGGCGGGACTCCGGAACAGAAACGGGAAGAAGGCCTCAATGTAGCACCAGCGCCCGGCGTCCTCCGAAGTGCAGACATGGCGTGCCTTTCCTGGCCTGCCTGCCGCAGGTGCGCTAGAGTTTCCTCGTTGTCCACGAGGTCCTTGCCATGAGCGAACAGCCTTCCACCCTCTACGGCGAACAGCCTGAGGCACCCCGGCCCAAGGCGCCCGGGCTGCTGGACCAGATCGTCGGCGTCTTCACCGGCCCCGTGGAGCTGTTCCGGCAGCTCAGCCTGGCTCCGAGCTGGGGCTGGGCCCTCGGCGCGGTCATGGTGGGCTCCCTGATCATCACGGTCATCTGGGGCCTCAAGGTGGACGTGGACGAGATGCTGCGGCCGATCCTGGAGCGCAACCCGCAGATCCAGGCCGCCCAGATCGACATGGTCATCGAGATGCAGAAGAAGTTCATCCTGCCCTTCGGCGTCCTGGGCGTGCTGTTCATCACTCCGGCGGCCATGGCCCTGGTGGCCCTGTTCTACTGGCTCATCGGCAAGGCCCTGCCCGAGGAGGGTGTGCCCAGCTACCTCCAGGCCCTCAGCGCCGCCGTGGTCCCCGGCCTCGTGAAGCTGCCCCACATGCTGCTCATCGCGGTCATCTGCCTGGTGCGCCCCATCGGCGGTCTCACGCCCGAGAAGGTCACCCCTACTTCCCTGGGCTACTTCCTGCACGTGGAGAGCCTCAAGCTGCAGGCGCTCTACTACGCCCTGGACCTGTTCTATTTCGCCGAGGCCGCCCTGGCCTTCCTGGCCCTGCGCTACCTGGTCCGCATGAAGACCGCCGGCGCCCTCATCTGCGTCCTGGTGCCCATGGCCTGCGCCATCGGCATGCGCCTCCTGGGGGCGAAGTAGATGGCCTCCCGCAACACGAAACTGATCATCGGCGGGGTGGCCGCCCTCGCGCTCCTGATCGGCCTCGGCGTCGCCTTCGGCGGCGCCCGGGACGAGGACAGCGCCTTCGCCTGGGACACCGTGGGCCGCGGGGACATCCGCGAGACCATCGTGGCCAGCGGCGAGATCCAGGCCCTGACCCGCATCAACGTCGGCACCTCGGTCATGGGCGAGATCAAGACCCTCCATGTGAAGGACGGCCAGGACGTGAAGGCCGGCGACCTGCTGGTGACCATCGACCAGGAGCGCCTCAGGCAGGGGCTCTACCAGGCCGAGGCGGCCCTGGCCGGCCAGCGCAAGGACGCCGCCCGGCTCGAGGCCACCCAGGTCAAGGCCCGCGACACCTTCAAGCGCATGGAGGCCCTCTACGGGCAGGGCCTCATCTCCGAAGAAGACTTCCGCCAGGCCCGCCTCACCCGCGACAGCGCCGAGCTGACCTACCAGAGCGCCGAGACCGCGGTGAAGCAGGGCGTCGCGAACCTGGCCGCCATGCAGGACGCCCTCAGCAAGTCCGTGCTGGTGGCGCCCATCAAGGGCCGGGTCACGGGCCTCAAGGCCGAGAAGGGCGAGACCGCGATTCCCGGCATGAGCAACCTGCCAGGTGCGGTGCTCATGGTGATCTCCGACATGAGCGACCTCATCGCCGAGATCGGCGTGAACGAGAGCGAGGTGGTCCGCCTGAAGATCGGCCAGACCGCGCAGGTGACCGTCGAGTCCTTCCCGGGCCGGGTCTTCCAGGGCAAGGTCCATGAGATCGCCACCGCCGCGGAGAAGATCGGCCAGGACTCCAACATGTACAAGGTGAAGGTGGCCCTGGACATGGGCGCCCAGGACATCGACCGCCTCCGCCCCGGCATGAGCGCCCGGGCGGTGGTGCTCACGGCGGAGGCCAAGGGCGTCATCCGGGTCCCCCTGCAGTCCGTGCTCGAGCGGGAGGGCACCCTGGAGGATGCCCAGAAGAAGGGCCTCCTCAGCCCGGAGGCGCGCAGCATCGTCATGGTCCACAAGGACGGCCGGGCCTCGGAGCGTGCCATCAAGACGGGCATCGCCAACACCAACCACTACGAGGTGAAGGAAGGCCTGGCCGAAGGCGAGAAGGTCCTGACGGGACCCATCCGGAAGCTCAAGGAGATGAAGGACCGGGCCCAGGTGAAGCTCAAGCAGAAGTCCGACACCCAGCTGGAGCAGGACGCCAGGAAGAAGAAGGGCACCCAGCCGTGATGAGCGCGGTGGAGCCCTTCCAGGCCGCCCTGAAGGCGCTCCGGGCCAACAAGCTGCGCTCCATGCTCACGGCCCTGGGCATCATCATCGGCGTGGCCGCGGTGATCATCGTGGTGAGCCTGGTGCAGGGCCTGGAGCGGAGCGTGCTCAAGCAGATCGAGCGGGCCGGCAGCCAGACCCTCTTCGTCCGGCCGCTCATGCCCCAGGACATCCCCTTCGACCAGTTCGTGAAGGTCAAGAACCGCGACCTCACCCAGGAGAACCTGAAGGCGCTGCAGCGGGCCGTGCCCCAGGTGACCCAGGTGACACCCCTGGCCATCACCAACTCCGAGGTGAAGGCCAACGGCCGGACCACCAGCACGACCCTGGTGATGAGCGACGACAGCTACCTGGAGCTCAACGACATCACCCTGGCCCTGGGCCGGAACTTCGTCCCCAGCGACCTGCGCCTGGGCAACAAGGTGGCCATCATCGGCCCCAAGATCATCGAGAAGCTCGACATCCGTGGCAACCCCATCGGCAAGTTCCTGCAGACCCCGTCCCTCAGCCTCGAGATCATCGGCGTGCTGGAGGAGCGGGGCACCACCCTGGGCAACGACCCCGACAGCAACGTGATCATCCCGCTCAGCACGGGCCTGGCCCTGCTCACGGACCAGCAGCGCCGCCAGCTCTTCTTCCAGGTGCGCATCGATCCCAAGATCAGCGCCGACGACGGCGCCGACCTGGTGAGCGACGCCCTGCGCCGGATCAAGGGCCTCAAGCCCAAGGAACAGGAGGGCTTCCGCGTCTTCAGCCCCAAGCAGTTCGCCTCCATCATCGGGAGCATCACGGGAATCATCACCACCGTGGCCGGCGGCATGGTGTCCATCGCCCTGCTGGTGGGCGGCATCGGCATCATGAACATCATGCTGGTGAGCGTCACCGAGCGGACCCGCGAGATCGGCATCCGCAAGGCTGTGGGCGCCAAGCGCCGGGACGTCCTGCTGCAGTTCCTCATCGAGGCCGCCCTGCTGTCGGTCTTCGGCGGCACCGTCGGCATCCTGCTGGGCTACGGCCTGGGCGCTGTCCTGGGTAAGACCCTGCTGGGCACCGTGGGCCGCATCCCCCTGTGGGCCGTCGTCAGCGCCTTCGCCGTCCCCGCCGCCATCGGCGTCATCTTCGGCCTCTACCCCGCCGCCAAGGCCAGCAAGCTCGACCCGATCGAGGCCCTGCGCTACGAGTAGCCTGGAGATGGATGGCCGCGCCTCTTGCGGTGCCTCGGCCACGCCTCCATGCTTGTCCCGACAGTCTCCAGGAGGTTCCCATGCGCCTGCACCCAACCCTGCTGACCGGCTCCCTCGGCGTCCTGGCCCTGCTCGGCTGCACCAGCTCCGACCGCTTCGACGGGCCCGTCGCCACCTACCTGGTGAACGGCATCGCGGTGGCCGACCTCGACGCCAACGGCCTCCCGGACATCCTGGGCCTGGTGTCCACCGAGTTCAACGGGGCTTCCACCCAGGGCTATGTCTCCACCCGGCTGCAGAGCTCCGCCGGGGCCTTTGCCATGCCCACCCGCTTCGGTGTGGGCAACGGACCCTCGAACCTGGTGGTGGCCGACGTGAACGGGGACGGCCGCCCGGACCTGGTGGTGGCCAACGCCGATGACCAGACCATCAGCGTGCGTCTGGCGGACCCGGCCCGACCCGGCTTCTTCCTCCCGGCCACGGTGCTGGCCACCCCGGGCCGCGTCCCCCTCGACGTGGCCGTGGGTGACCTCAGCGGCGACGGCCGCATGGACATCGCCGTGGCCGCCAGCGGCGGCAACAGCGTGCTGGTCTTCACCCAGACCGCGGCGGGCACCTTCAATGCGCCGGTGGCCTATGCCGTGGGCGGCGATCCCCAGGCGGTCACCGTGGCCGACCTCGACGGCAACGGCCGGGCCGACCTCGCCGTGGCCACCGCGGCCAACACGGTCTCCGTCCTGCTCCAGACCGGAGCGGGCGTCTTCGCCACCGCCGTGGACTACGCCACGGGCATCCAGCCCCTCGCCATCAAGGCGGCCGACCTCAACGGGGACGGCAAGCTGGACCTGCTCACCGCCAACTTCGGGGCGGCCACCAGCCCCGGCACCCAGGGCCTGAGCGTCCTCCTGCAGACCACGCCCGGGGTCTTCGCCGCCCCGGTGAGCTACGCCACGGAATATCGCCCGACGGCCCTGGCCGTGGGCGACCTGAACGGGGACGGCAAGCCCGATGTGGCGGTGGCCTGCGAGGGCCTGCCCGGATCCCCCGGCGCCGTCTCGGTCCTCCTGCAGAGCGCCACCAGCCCCGGCACCCTCCTCGCCGCCGTGAACTACCCGGGCGGCTACGGCCCCATGGGCGTGGCCATCGCGGACATGAACGGCGACGGCAAGCCCGACCTGGTGATCGCCGACGGCGACATCGTGGTGCGCTTCAACAGCAGCACCACGCCCGGCGCCTTCGGACCGCCAAATTATTTCTACAATTGAAGCAAGAACGGCCTCGGCGAGCCGGGGCCGTTCTTGCTCAACCGAGGCTCACGTTGATCTTGCGCGGCCGGACCTCGGGGCGCTTGGGCACCATCAGGGTCAGCACGCCATTGCGCAGCTCGGCCATGACCTTCTCCCCCTCCACGTCCTCGGGCAGGGTGAAGGTGCGGCTGAACTGGCCATGGCTGCGCTCGGCCAGATGGATGCGCTCGCCATCCTTGAGAGCCTCCTCCTCGCGCTTGCCCGCCACGGTGAGGCGGGTGCCTTCGAGGCTGATCTCCAGGTCGGCCTCGAGGATGCCCGGCAGGTCAGCCTTGAACTGGTAGGCATCGGGGGTCTCCTTCACGTCGAAGCTCGGCATGAAGGCGGCGAGGGGGGCGCCCAGGTCATAGTCCCGGAGCGGGTCCCAGCGCAGGAAGTCCCGCATGAGGCGGAACGGCTCCAGGGACGCGGCCGTGGTGTGCACGGCCTCGGGGGTGCGGGTGCGAAGGATCGTCATAACTCCTCCTTGGAAAAGGACCAGCGGCTCCTGTTCTGCCCTCCCTCCGGGAGATGATAAAGGGACCTGATCCGTTTAGAAAATCTCGTTCTTATCCAACCAACGTCAAGTGGCATAAGCAAATTTTGCTTATTTTATAGATACCAGATTACCTAAAGTAAACCTTCCGGCCGAGCTGACGAAAAAGGCATCTAACTCAGTCTGCCTGGAGCCCCCATGAACCTCCTCAGCGGCTTCCGGTTCCGCTCCCTTTCCGGCAAGGTCCTTGCCCTCAGCCTCCTGCCGGTGCTCCTCTTTCTCCTGTTCTTCGGAGCCTACGTCCTGCCGACCCTCCACCGGTCCATCCTGGCCTCCAAGCAGGAGGGCCTGAAGCAGATCGTGGACATCGCGATCACCCTCCTCGCGGAGCAGGAGGCCCAGGTCCAGGCGGGGCACCGCACCCTCGAGACCGCCCAGGCCCGGGGCCGGGAGATCATCTCCAACCTGCGCTACGACCAGACCAACTACCTCTGGATCCAGGCCGCCGGTCCGCGCATGGTGAGCCACCCGCTCCACCGGGACTGGACCGGCAAACCCACCGACGAGCTGGGCGATCCGGTCCTGGCCAGGCTCTTCCGGGACCTGGATCGCGTGGCCCAGACCCCCACCGGGGGGTTCCACTCCTACGAGTTCGCCAAACCCGGGATGCCCGGGCTCTTCCCCAAGCAGAGCTATGTCCGCACTTTCGCCCCCTGGGGCTGGACCGTGGGCACCGGGGTCTACGTGGACGATGTGGACCGGGTCATCCGCGGCCTCGCCCTGGCGCTGCTGGGGGGCCTACTGCTCATCTCGGTCCTGGTCTTCGTCCTGGCCCGGAGCCTGGCCCGCCGCATGATCCTGCCGCTCCAGCACCTGGTGGCGGGCCTGCGCGACAGCGACCTCTCCCACCAGATCGAGGTCACCTCCGAGGACGAGGTCGGCCAGGCGGCCGCGGCCTTCAACGCCTACAACGCCGGCATGCGCAAGACCGTGCTGGACGTGTCGGAGTTCGCGGCGCGGGTGGCCTCGGGGAGCACCGAGCTGGCCAGCTCCGCCGAGCAGATGGCCCAGGCCGTGAATGAGATCGCCGGCGTGAGTGAGGACCTGAAGGTGGCCGGCGAGCAGGTGGCCGAGGCCCTGGGCGCCCTGGGTCACAGTGCCGGCTTGGTGGCCACCCGCACCCGGGACGCGGAGGACCGCAGCCAGGAGGTGGTCCAGGAGACCGGCCGCAGCGCCGAGGCGGGTCAGGGCACCGCCCGGGGGATGGCCGACATCGAGACCGTCACCGGCCAGATCGTGCGGGCGGTGACCGTCATCCAGGAGATCGCCCGCCAGACCAACCTGCTCTCCCTGAACGCCGCCATCGAGGCCGCCAAGGCGGGGGCCCAGGGCAAGGGCTTCGCGGTGGTGGCCGAGGAGGTGCGCAAGCTGGCGGAGCGCTCCGGCGGCGCCGCCCGGGAGATCGAGGGCCTCATCCAGCGCACCCAGGAGGCCGTCTCCGGCGGCGTCCACAGCGTCGACACCACCCTGGCCAGCCTGGAGGCCATCCGGGACCGCATCGGCGGCGTGGCCGAGAGCATCCACGAGATCGGCGGACTGTCCCGGAGCCAGGCCGACACCGGCCAGGAGGTGGCGGCCATGATGAGCCAGACCACCGGCCGCCTCTCGCAGAACGCCTCCGCCACCCACGAGCTGGCCTCCACGGTCCAGGAGATCGCCAAGACCGCGGACGAGCTGGCCCGGGTGGCCGAGGGGCTCCGGGCCGTGGTGGACTCCTTCAAGCTCTGAGGCGACCGCCCCTCTCCCGGCCGGGCCCCGCCGCGGGTACACTCGGCCCGCGAGGAGCCCCCATGCGCAAGCCCCTGCTCGTCCTCGGAGTCATCGCCGCCAGCCTGCTCGCGGGCTGGTGCGGCCACGCCCTGGTCCCCGGCGTCGCCCGGCCGCGGCCAGTGGAGCCCCGCGGCGCCCTCTACGACTGGGAGCGGGCCTCGGTCCAGCGCTTCAAGGAGGCCGCGCCCAGCGTGGTCTACATCACCACCACCGAGGAGCGGAGTCGCGGCTTCTTCGGCTTCGATGTGGTGGAGGTCCCAGCAGGCTCCGGCACCGGCTTCATCTGGGACGCGGAGGGCCACGTGGTCACCAACTTCCACGTGATCCAGGGCGCGACCCGGGCCTTCATCACCCTGGCGGACGGCAGCCGCCACGAGGCCTCCTACGTGGGCGGCGCGCCGGACAAGGATCTGGCGGTGCTGCAGCTGGCCAAGACTCCGCCCAAGCTGCGCCCCATCCCCCTGGGCACCAGCGCGGACCTGCAGGTGGGCCAGTCGGTGCTGGCCATCGGCAACCCCTTCGGCTTGGACCAGACCCTCACCACCGGCGTGGTGTCGGCCCTGGGCCGGGAGATCCAGAGCGTCACCCGCCGCCGGATCACCGGCGTCATCCAGACCGACGCCGCCATCAACCCCGGCAACAGCGGCGGGCCCCTCCTGGACAGCGCGGGCCGGCTCATCGGCGTGAACGCGGCCATCCAGAGCCCCAGCGGCGCCAGTGCCGGCATCGGTTTCGCCGTGCCCGTGGACACCGTGAACCGCGTGGTGCCGCAGCTCATCGTGAGGGGCCGCCTGGAGCGCCCGGACCTGGGCTTCGAGCCCGTGGCCGCGCGGCTGGTGGAGCGCGCCTTCGGTGCCCAGAAGGGCATCATGGTGGGCAAGGTGGCCCGGGGCGGCGCCGCCGCCCGCGCCGGCCTCCAGGGCGTGACCGTGGACGGCCGCCACGTCCTGGCCGGCGACCTCATCCAGGCGGTGAACGGCAAGGCCGTCGAGGACTGGGACGCCCTCCTGGACGCCGTGGAGGCCCTCCCCCTGGGCAGCAGCGCCCAGCTCGACATCACCCGGGAGGGCCGCAGACAACGCGTGGCGATCCGGCTGGAGGCGGGGCGGGACTGAGTGAGGAAAAGAATCACCGAGAAAAAGAACAGGTTGTAATTCTTTTCTTTGTGGCCTTTGTGTTCTTTGTGGCGATCAGTTGTTCGCTATGAGCCTGGTACCTCAGCCCTGGATCCACACGGGCTCTTGGCCCAGCAGCTTCGTCACGGCCTCGCGGCCGCGGGGGCCGGGATCCACGGTGAACTCGTTGACCCAGGCGTTCACGTAGCGGCCGATCATCTCGCGGTCCATGCCGCGGCCGAAGGACTGGCTGTAGTCCACGCTCTCCCAGTGGCGCGCCCGGGCCAGCTCGACGCTCTTGCGCATGAGCACGGCGAAGCGCTGCTTCACCTCGGGGGGCAGGCCCTTGCGGATGGCGTTGCCGCCCATGGGCAGGGGAAGGTCGTAGGCCTGCTTCCACCAGGCGCCCAGGTCCGCCACCAGGTGGGCGCCGGCCTCTCGGTACATGAGCTGGCTCTCGTGGATGAGCAGGCCCGCCTCGTAGCGGCCCGCCACCACGGCCGGGAGGATCTGGTCGAAGGGCAGCAGCTCCACGGCGGGCTCGAAGCCCTGCTCCGCGCACCACTTCCGCAGGGACAGGTAGGCGCTGGTGCGCCGACCCGGGATGGCGATGGTGAGGTCCTTCAGGGCGGCGGGCTCCAGCGGCTTCCGACTCACCACCAGGGGCCCGGTGCCCTCCTGGATGCTGCTGCCGGCGGTGAGCAGGTCGTAGCGGTCCCGCAGCTCGGGGTAGGCGCCGAAGCTGATGGCCGTGACGTCGTAGCGGGCCTCGGTGGCCTCGGCGTTGAGCTGCTCAATGTCCTTGCGGATGAACTCGATCTCGAAGCCGTCGGGATCCAGCCAGCCCAGGGCCAGGGGCGCCATCATGTAGGCGTCGTCGGAATCGGGGCTGTGGGCGATGGTGAGCTGCATGGGAGGCCTCCCCTCCAGTTCAGCACAGATCGAGCTGGACCTGGAGCTCACCCTGCGGCCCGCGGACTCCGGCCCCCCGATCTCAGCTGATGGTCTCGGGGTTCCGGGCGGCCAGCTTGCCCTTGATCCGGTCCACGGCCTTGGCGGCCAGGGCGTAGCGGGGGTTCTCCTCCAGGGCGCTCCGGTAGTGCTCCAGGGCCTTGTCCAGCTGCCCCTTGGCCTCGTAGACCCGGCCCAGGTTGAAGTGGGGGTAGCAGTAGCTCTCGTAGCGCTTGGCCTTGAGCGCCATGCGCAGCCAGGGGATGGCCTCGTCGGGCTCGCCCTGCTCCACGTAGTAGGCCCCGATGTCGTTGTAGGGGTTGCCGAACTCGGGATCCAGGTCGATGGCCCGGTGGCAGTCCTCGATGGCCGCCGCGTAGTCCTTCTGGAAGGACCGGGCCCAGCCCCGGAAGGTGTAGGCCTCAGGCGTGGGGCAGATCTCGAGGGACTTGGTGTAGAGGGCGATGGCCTTCTCCAGGTCCCCCTTGGTGTGCAGCTGGTAAGCCTTGCCCACCCACTCCATGGCTTCCTGCCGCTTGTTCTGTCGCTCTTGGTCGTCGCTCATGGGGAGTCCCTTGCCTGGATCAGGATAAAACCTTCATGACCCGGCCACCACCCTACCCCCGAACTTCATTCTGCGAAACCCCGGGCCGACGGGTCCGGCGGGAGGCTCTACACTGGTCGCATGGCCAACGATCTGCCCGGTTCCTACTGCCAGAACTGCCTTTCCTGGAACCCCGGGGAGCGGGAGACCTGCGCCAAGTGCGGCACGCGCCTCCTGATCCTGCCCGGGGACCAGACCTGGGAGGACGAGGGCGAGGAAGGCGACGCCGGGGAGGACCTGGAAGAGCACCTGCTGGAGCGCATCACGGGCCTCGAAGAGACTGTGCGCCGGGTGGAGACCTACCTGGAGACCGTCTCGGACCAGCTGGGCAAGCTTGAGCGCAGCGAGGTGATGCTGCGCAACGGGCTCATGGCCCTGGTCCAGGAGATGGAGCAGAACCGCCAGCTGGACGCCCACGCCTTCTCCGAGCGCTGGGAGCACCTGGTCGAGGAGAACCTCCACCTAATCAGCGCCCGGGAGGTCTTCACCCGCTACCGGGCCCGCATCCTGCCCATCGCCCGCCCCCGGTCCATGTCCCAGCTGAAGCGGGCCCTGCTGGAGACCTCGGCCCTGCTGGAGACCGCGGACCTGCCGGGCGCGGCCTACCGCCTGGGCCAGGCCCTGCCCCTGGACCCCAAGAACTACGAGCTGATCTTCACCATCGCCTCCCTGCACGAGGCCGCCCAGAACTTCGAGGAGGCCGAGGCCATGGCCCGCAAGGCCGTGGTCCTGAGCCCCCGCCACTTCGAGGCCTGGATGCTGCTGGCCAAGCTGCTCCAGGAGCTGCCGGACCAGGCGGACCAGGCCATCGAGGCCCTACGCAAGGCCGCGGACCTGCGCCCGGACGATCCGGAGCCCCGCATGCTGCTGGCGGAGCTGTTCCTGGACCAGGAAGACCTCCAGGGCGCCCTGGAGGCGGCCCAGGAGAGCGTCGCCCGGCGCCGGGACGGCGAGACCCTGCTGCTCATGGGGCAGGTCCACCTGGCCCGGGGCGAGAGCGCCCAGGCCGTGCCCACCCTCAAGGAGGCCAGCAGCCACCTGCCCGGAGACCTGCACGTGCGCGAGGCCCTGGCCGAGGCCTACCTCCAGCAGGGGGAGCGCTCCAAGGCCTTCGCCATCCTCCAGGAGCTGCTGCTCCAGAACCCGGGCGACCCCCACCTTCTGCTCATGGTGGACGCCGAGAACCACCCCCAGCTGCGCGAGGCCCGGGACGGCAAGACCGGCACCCAGCTCCTGCTGGACGAGGCCGAGTCCCTGCTGGACGAGCACCAGCCCGAGGGGGCCGAGGTGCTGCTGAAGCGGGCCCGCCGCAAGGGCCGCAGTCAGCGCTCCGAGTGGCTGGACCTGCGCCTGGCCTTCCTGAAGGCCCCGGAGAAGCAGCTCAAGGCGGCCCTGGACTTCGCCTGCTCGGACCGGCATCCCCGCCTCTGCTTCCTGGCCCTGCGCCTGGCCCTGGAGCACCTCATGGAGCAGAAGCGGGAGGAGGAGATCGCCCGGGCCCTGGACGCCTTCCTGACCCGGCACCCCAAGAGCACCGGGGCCTGGGAGGCGGCCCTCATGCGGCAGGCCTACCGCCTCATGAACGGCCCCATCACTGAGCAGGACCTGATCGAGGTCCGCCGCCTGCACGCCCACCCCCTGCCGGGCCTGGAGCCCCGGGCCCGCACCCTGCTGGGCCAGTACCTCCTGGCCCTCAAGAAGCACCAGGACATCATCAGCCTCCTGGACCCCCTCCTGGAGAAGGAACCGACCATCATCAACCACTTCCAGCTGGGCGCGGCCCTGGCCGGACTGGGCGAGCGGGAGGAGGCCAGGGCCCTGCTCAAGGCCGGTCTGGACGCCGACCCCGGGGACCTCAACGAGGCCCAGGCCAAGGGCGTGGTCGGCCAGATCCACGTGCTGCTCAAGGAGCTGGAAGACCCGGAGAAGGCCTGAGACCAGCCGTGACCCGCGGCACGGGATATTAAGTTGACAATTTTAGTCGAGATTCCACACTAGAGGGACTCGGGAGCCCCGGATGAGTTCCAACTTCAATGTCGTCACCAGCCAGGATTACAAGTACGGCTTCGTGACCGAGATCGAGGCGGACAGCGCCCCGCCCGGCCTGAGCGAGGACACGATCCGGTTCATCTCGGCCAAGAAGGGGGAACCCGACTGGCTGCTGGAGTTCCGCCTGAAGGCCTACCGCCACTGGCAGACCATGGCCGAGCCGGACTGGGCCAAGGTGAGCTACAGCCGCCCCGACTTCCAGAGCATCGTCTACTACAGCGCCCCCAAGCAGAAGACCCCGAAATACGCCTCCATGGACGAGGTGGACCCGGAGCTGAAGCGCACCTTCGAGAAGCTGGGCGTGCCCATCAACGAGCAGGCGGCCCTGGCGGGCGTGGCCGTGGACGTGGTCTTCGACTCCGTGAGCGTGACCACCACCTACAAGGAGAAGCTGGCCACCGTCGGCATCATCTTCTGCAGCTTCAGCGAGGCCGTGCGGGAGCACCCGGACCTGATCCAGCGGTATCTCGGCAGCGTGGTGCCCGCCTCCGACAACTTCTACGCCGCCCTCAACAGCGCGGTGTTCACGGACGGCAGCTTCGTGTTCATCCCCAAGGGCGTCGCCTGCCCCATGGACCTGAGCACCTACTTCCGCATCAACAACAAGGACTCGGGCCAGTTCGAGCGCACCCTCATCGTGGCCGAGGAGGGCGCCAGCGTGAGCTACCTGGAGGGCTGCACCGCCCCCCAGTTCGACACCAACCAGCTGCACGCGGCGGTGGTGGAGCTGGTGGCCCTGGACCGGGCCTCCATCAAGTACAGCACCGTGCAGAACTGGTACGCCGGGGACAAGAACGGCCTCGGCGGGATCTACAACTTCGTGACCAAGCGCGGCCTCTGCAAGGGCGTGGCCTCCCACATCAGCTGGACCCAGGTGGAGACCGGCAGCGCCATCACCTGGAAGTACCCCAGCTGCATCCTGCTGGGTGACGACAGCATCGGCGAGTTCTACAGCGTGGCCCTCACCAACCACAAGCAGCAGGCCGACACCGGCACCAAGATGGTGCACATCGGCCGCAACACCAAGAGCACCATCATCAGCAAAGGCATCAGCGCCGGGGACAGCTCCAACAGCTACCGCGGGCTCGTGAAGGTGCAGCCCAGGGCCGAGGGCGCCCGCAACTTCAGCCAGTGCGACTCCATGCTCATCGGGTCCACCTGCAGCGCCAGCACCTTCCCCTACATCGAGGTGCAGAACCGCAGCGCCCGGGTCGAGCACGAGGCCACCACCAGCAAGATCGGCGAGGAGCAGCTCTTCTACTTCCAGCAGCGCGGCATCCCCACCGAGGAAGCCATCAGCATGATCATCAACGGCTTCTGCAAAGACGTCTTCCGCGAGCTGCCCATGGAGTTCGCCGTCGAAGCCACCAAGCTGCTGTCGTTGAAGCTCGAAGGAAGTGTGGGATGAAAAGTTTGATTTTGGAGAAGCAATGCTGAGTATTAAAAACCTCACCGCCTCGATCAACGGCACGCCGGTGCTGAAGGGGATCGATCTGGAAATCAAGGCGGGGGAGATCCACGCGATCATGGGGCCCAACGGCTCGGGCAAGTCCACCCTGGGCAAGGTGCTGGCGGGGCATCCCGCCTACGAGGTCACCGGCGGCGAGGTGCTCTTCGAGGGCCGGGACCTGTTCAGCCTGGCCGCCGACGAGCGGGCCCGAGCCGGGCTGTTCATGGGCTTCCAGCACCCCATCGAGGTGCCGGGGGTGAGCAACGCGTCCTTCCTGCGCCTGGCCTACAACAAGAAGGCCGAGGCCGAGGGCCGCGACGAGCTGGACCCCCTGGAGTTCGACGACTTCATCCACGAGAAGATCAAGCTGGTGGCCATGCGCGAGGAGTTCCTGGACCGCAGCCTCAACGAGGGCTTCTCCGGCGGCGAGAAGAAGCGCAACGAGATCCTCCAGATGGCGGTGCTGGAGCCCAAGCTGGCCATCCTCGACGAGCTGGACAGCGGCCTCGACATCGACGCCCTGCGGGTCCTGGGCGACGCCGTGAACCGCCTGCAGCGACCCGACCGGGCCCTGCTGATCATCACGCACTTCCCCCGCATCCTGGAGACCATCCAGCCCCACTACGTCCATGTGCTCTCTGGCGGCCGCATCCTCAAGAGCTCTGGCAAGGAGCTGGCCCTGGAGCTCGAAGAGCGCGGCTACGACTGGGTCCTGGAGGCCTCCGCCGCCGGGGGCGCCCGATGACCTCGATGGTTGCCGGTTCCAACCTCCTGGTGGACCTGCTCAGCGGGCCGAGGCCCGCGGAGTGGGCTCCACTGCGCGCAGCCGCTGAGGCGCGGCTGGAAGGGCGGGACCTGCCCACGACCAGGGATGAAGCCTGGAGATACACCGATCTGAAGGCCCTGGCCGCCATCCCCTTCGGCGCCGCACCCCGGGCCACCGTGGACATCAGCTGCCACCTCCTGCCGGAGATGGTGGGCACACGCCAGGTCTTCGTGAACGGGCACCACGCGCCCCATGCCAGCTGCGCCTCGGCGGTCCCCGCCGGCGTGCGCTTCCTGCCCATGAGCACCGCCAGCGAGGCCTGCCACGCCCTCGGCAGCGTCAAGAACGGCGCGACCCCGGAGCTCTTCGAGGACCTGAACAGCGCCCGCTTCGAGGATGGCGCCGTGCTCCTGGTGCCGAAGAACCTGAGGGTGGCCCTGCCCCTGCACCTGCTCTTCATCACCAAGGCCGAGGCGCCCGTCGCGGTCTTCCCGCGGGTGCTGGTGGTGCTGGAACCCGGCGCCGAGCTGGAGTTGGTGGAGGAGCACCTCGGTGAGGGCACCTACCTGAGCTGCCCCGTGGTGGAGGTCCGCCTGGGCGAGGGCGCCATCCTGCGCCACGAGCGCGTGCAGCGCGAGGCCCCCGAAGCCTTCCACATCGGCACCCTCAAGGCCGAAGTGGGCCGGCACGCCCAGTACCACTCCCGCACCCTCAGCTTCGGCGCCCGCTGCTCGCGGCAGCACCCCTGGGTGCGCCTGGCGGAAGGCGCCGAGGGCACCCTGGACGGCCTGGCGCTCCTGGACGGCCAGCAGGTGGCGGACACCCACAGCTTCATGCACCACGCCGAGCCCGATGCCGTCAGCCACCAGCTGCACAAGTGCATCGTGGACGGGAAGGCCCGCGCCATCTTCAACGGTCAGGTCCGCGTGGCCCCCGGCGCCCAGGGCACGGACGCCAGGCAGCAGAGCCGCAACCTGCTGCTCTCCGAGACCGCCCGGGTGGACACCAAGCCCCAGCTGGAGATCTACGCAGACGACGTGAAGTGCAGCCACGGCGCCGCCGTGGGCCAGCTGGATCCCGAGGAGCTGTTCTACCTGGAGAGCCGCGGCCTGAACGCCGACGACGCCCGCAACCTGCTCACCTACGGCTTCGCGGCGGACGTGCTGCAGCGCGTGCCCGTGGCCAGCCTGCGCCGGACCCTGCGGCAGCTGGTCATGGCCCGCACCCAGGCCACTTCCCTGGGAGAGCTGGCATGAGTGCGCCCCTGCAGCCCCTGGACGTCGCCGCCATCCGTCGGGACTTCCCCCTGCTCTCGCGGATCCTGAACGGCAAGCCCGTCATCTACCTCGACAGCGCCGTGAGCGGCCAGATGCCCCTCCCCGTCATCGAGCGCATGGCCAAGTACGAGCGCGACGAGCACACCAACGTCCACCGCGGCGTCAGCACCCTCAGCCAGGAGGCCACGGACTTCTACGAGGCCGCCCGGGAGAAGGTGCGCCGCTTCCTGGGCGCCGGCTCGGTGCGCGAGATCGTCTGGACCCGGGGCACCACCGAGGCCATCAACCTCGTGGCCCAGACCTTCGGCCGCATGGTGGTCAAGGCGGGCGACGAGCTCCTGGTCTCGGCCATGGAGCACCACGCCAACATCGTGCCCTGGCAGATGCTGGCCCAGGAGAAGGGCGCCACGCTCAAGGTCATCCCCATCACCGACGCCGGCGAGCTGATCCTGGACGCCCTCGACGGGCTGATCACCGAGCGCACGAAGCTGCTGGCCGTGACCCACGTGAGCAACGTGCTGGGCACCGTGAACCCCGTGAAGGAGATCATCGCCAAGGCCCACGCCAGGGGCGTGCCCGTGCTGGTGGACGGCGCCCAGGCGGTGCCCCACCTCAAGGTCGACGTGCAGGACCTGGATGCGGACTTCTACGTCTTCAGCGGCCACAAGCTCTCGGGCCCCACGGGCATCGGCGCCCTCTACGGCAAGCTGGCCCACCTGGAGGCCATGCCGCCCTGGCATGGCGGCGGCAACATGATCCGCTCCGTCACCTGGGAGAAGACCACCTACATGGCCGCCCCGGGCAAGTTCGAGGCCGGCACCCCGCCCATCGCCGCCGCCATCGGCCTGGGCGCGGCCCTGGACTACCTCAACGCCCTGGGCCTGGATCGCATCGCCGCCCGGGAGCACGACCTGCTCCTCTACGCCACGGAGCGCCTGGAGCGCATCCCGGGCCTCCGCATCCTCGGCCAGGCCCGCGCCAAGGCCAGTGTCATCTCCTTCGTCGTGGACGGCATCCACCCCCACGACATGGGCAGCCTCCTGGACGGCGAAGGCGTCGTCATCCGCGCTGGCCACCACTGCGCCCAGCCCCTCATGGCCCGCTACAACGTCCCCGCCACCACCCGCGCCTCCTTCGCCTACTTCAACACCCGCGAAGACATCGACGTCCTGGTCGCAGCCGTCCTCAAGGCTATCGAGTTGTTCAAATGAGTGATCCCCGCGAGCTCTATCAGCAGGTGATCCTGGAGCACAACAAGAAGCCCCGGAACTTTGGGAAGCTGGAGCCCTGCACGCACCACGCGGAGGGGCACAACCCGCTCTGCGGGGACCAGCTGGAGCTGTCGCTGGTGGTCGAGAGCGGACTGGTGGTGGACATCAAGTTCCAGGGCACGGGCTGCGCCATCGACGTGGCCAGCGCCAGCCTCATGACCGGCGCGGTCAAGGGCAAGTCCGTGGCCGAGGCCGAGGCCATGGTCGAGCAGTTCCGCGGCATGGTGCGCGGCGAGCTGGACCCCGCCACCGAGGCCCCCCTGCTGGGCCGCCTCACGCTCTTCAGCGGCGTCAAGGACCTGCCCAGCCGCGTCAAGTGCGCCATCCTCCCCTGGGCCACCCTCCACGCCGCCCTCAAGGGCGAGGACGAAGCGAGTACGGAGTAGCCATGCCCAAGATCGCCGAGATCGAATACACCCCCAATCCCAACGCGGTGAAGTTCGTGCTGAAGGATGCCGTTGCGGTGGGCTTCCCCAAGTCCTTCCCCAGCGCGGAGACGGCCGAGCACGACGAGCTGGCCAAGGGACTCTTCGCCGTGGGGCACGTGACCTCGGTGTTCATGCAGGACAAGTTCCTGACCGTCACCAAGACCGACGACAAGGGCTGGCCCGAGATGCTGCCCCTGCTGGCCGCGCCCATCCGGGCCGCCGCGGGCCTGGGCGCCCAGGCCGGCGCCCCGGTGGCGCCCCGGGTCTTCACGAAGATCGAGGATGAGGACGACCCCCTGCTCCGCGACATCCGCATGGTGCTGGAGAGCTCCATCCTCCCGGCCCTGGCCGCGGACGGCGGCGGCCTCGAGCTGGTGGGCCGCCACGAGAAGCAGGTCATGATCCGCTACGTCGGCGCCTGCGGCAGCTGCCCCGCCAGCCTCACCGGCACCCTCGTCGCGATCGAAGGCATGCTCCAGAAAGAAGTCGACCCCGAGATAGTGGTCATCAGCGTCTGAGGCGGGGCAAGCCAAAAAGACTTCTAACCACAAAGAACACAAAGAAAGCAGGATCCGGTTTTTCCCTTTTTGTGCCCTTTGTGTTCTTTGTGGTCAATTTTCCCCAGTGGTGTTTCCCTGGCTTTTCGGGGCGAGAGCGAACTCGAAGCTGCGCTCACCCTGCCGGCCCTCTGCTGTGAAGCTGCGCTCGGTGACGGTCACTTCGCCACGACCCAGCCGCAGGACGGTGGCGGCACGGGTGCCGTAGCTGGGGGTGCGGATGAACAGGGGCGACAGGGCCCGCTCCAGGTCCAGGGAAACCCCGGTTTGCGGCAGGCTCGCATCAGGGAAGGGGTGGTCGTCCTGCAGGGCCCGCAAGAGGGCCTCGTCGTCGACGGAACTTGCAGCCAGGGCCCGCTTCAGGGCCTCGACCTTGGGCCAGGGCTCGTCGAAGGCGCCGTTGGACACGGCGTGGATCCCGGCCTCGAAGCGCACCAGCCGGTCGCCGCGGCTCTCGTAGCCTGCCAGGTCCACGCCGTCGAAGAGGAGCAGGTTGAATGGGCTGTAGGTGCCCGCTGCCGGGCGGAGAGCTTCCAGGAAGGCCTCGGCGGAGCCGATCCCCGCCAGGAACGCCACCGGGAGCTGCCCCCGGGAGGGTCCGTCGGGCCGGACCAGGGCCGGGTCCCGGAAGTTGGTGAGGACCGCCGCCCGGCCCGTCCGGGTGATGCCCAGCCAGGTGCCGCCGGCCCGGAGGTCGCGGCCCGCCAGGATGCGCCCCCCCTCCCACCAGGCCAGCGGGGCCGTGGGCCGGTCGTAGTACTCGTCCCGGTTTCCCACCAGGAGAAGCGGCTCCTGAGAGCCGGGAAGCCACCGGAAGCCGACCACGCACATGGAGCCATTGTGCCTGGGTGCCGATTCCTTTGCTGGCCAGGCCGGGTTTTCCACGGTAGGCTGTCGGTTCTGCCGGACTTCGTGTGCCGGGATTCCAGCGCGACGCCAGAGCGCGAGCGCAAACAAAAGAGGTGGACTTACATGTCCAAGTTAGAAGCAATCATCAAGGGGAAGGGCCCTAAGCAGATGGGCCGCATCACCGTGCTGGACGCGGCGTTCGAGGACGACTCCGCGGACGGCCAGGAGTTCATGGCCGCCCTGCAGGGCGAGACCCGCGGGCTCCGTGAGGAAGAAGTGGTGCGAGGCGCCGTCGTGGAGATCCGCGGCAAGGACGTCATCGTGGACATCGGCTACAAGGGTTCGGGCACCGTCAATCTTGACGAGTTCAACAACCCTGACGGCACGCAGGGCGTGCAGGTGGGCGACGTCGTGGAAGTGCTCCTCGAGATGCTCGAGGACGCCAACGGCAACGTGCGCCTCTCCCGCGAGCGCGCCGAGAAGATGAAGATCTGGGACGAGGTCGAGAAGGCCTTCCGCTCCAACATGACCGTGCACGGCACCGTGCTCGAGAAGGTCAAGGGCGGCCTGGCCGTGGATATCGGCATCCGCGCCTTCCTGCCCGGCAGCCAGGTGGACATGAAGCCCGTCCGCAACCTGGATCCCTACCTCGGCAAGTCCTTCGACATGAAGGTCATCAAGGTCAACCGCCGCCGCGGCAACATCGTGCTGTCCCGCAAGCTGTTCCTCGAGACCATCAACGCGAGCCTGAAGGAAGAGACCCTGGCGGGCCTCGAGGAAGGCAAGCTGGTCGAGGGCGCCATCAAGAACATCACCGAGTACGGCGCCTTCGTCGACCTCGGCGGGGTGGACGGCCTGCTGCACATCACCGACATGTCCTGGGGCCGGCTCAACCACCCCAGCGAGATGTTCCAGGTGGGCGACAAGGTCGAAGTGGCCGTGCTCAAGTACGACAAGGACACCGAGCGCGTCTCCCTGGGCTACAAGCAGAAGTTCCCGGATCCCTGGCTCTCCGTCGAGGAGCGCTACCCGATCCAGGCCACCGTCAAGGGCAAGGTCGTCTCGATCACCGACTACGGCGCATTCGTGGAGCTGGAGCCCGGCATCGAGGGCCTGGTCCACGTCTCCGAGATGAGCTGGACCAAGAAGGTGAAGTCCGCCAAGGGCATGGTCAACCTGGGCGACCAGGTCGAGGCCCTGATCCTGCAGGTGGACAGCGAGAACCGCCGCATCAGCCTCGGCATGAAGCAGATCACTCCGAACCCCTGGATGGCCATCGCCGAGAAGTACCAGCCCGGCATGATCGTCACGGGCACCGTGCGCAACATCACGGAGTTCGGCGCCTTTGTCGAGCTGGAAGAGGGCATCGACGGCCTGATCCACGTGTCCGACTTCAGCTGGACCAAGAAGATCAAGCACCCCGGCGAGATCGTGAAGAAGGGCGACAGCGTCACCGCCAAGGTCCTCAACCTGGACCCCCTGGCCCAGCGCATGAGCCTCGGCGTGAAGCAGATGGAGCCCAACGTCTGGGAGATCTTCTTCGAGAACCACAACGTGGGCACCGTCATCACCGGCAAGATCGCCCGGCTGACCGACTTCGGCGCCTTCGTGGACCTGGGCGACGGCATCGAGGGTCTGGTGCATGTCTCCGAGCTGAGCCGCCGCCGCGTGGAGGACATCCAGAAGGAGTTCGCCGCCGGTCAGGAGCTCTCCATGAAGATCGTGAAGCTCGATCCCACCGAGCGCCGCATCGGCCTCTCCGTCAAGCAGCTGGAGCAGGATCTCGAGCGCGGTGACCTGGACGCCGCCAAGGCCCGCCAGCCTGAGTTCAAGAAGGCGACCCTGGCTGACGCCTTCAACCGGGCGGAGCGCGAGTCCTAGTCGCTCCACACACTGAGACGAGGCCCCCGCGAGGGGGCTTCGTCGTGTACGGGTAACCCGACCTATACCTCGTGATTCGTGGCACCATGGCGGGTGATCCTGGAGTCCCCATGCTGCGTCCCCTCGCACCGTTCCTGAGTCTGGCCCTGCTGGCCCAGCCCACGCCCTACCAGAAGGCGCCCAAGGCCATCCAGGCGGTGCTGGACGCGCCGGGGACGCCCTCGCTCATCGCCAACCCCACGGGAGACCGCTTCCTCCTGGCCGAGTTCGAGCGCCACCCCTCCATCAAGGATCTGGCCCAGCCCATGGCACGGCTGGCGGGCCACCGGTTCAACCCCCGCACCCGGGGGCCGCACGCCCCCCCGCGCCTGAAGCGCCTGGCCCTGCAGCCCCTGGCGGCTGGCCCGGCAAAGCCCATCGCCCTGCCTCCGGGCGTGGCCCTGGGGCAGCCCCGCTGGTCCCCGGACGGCCAGCGCTTCGTCCTGACCGGGGCCACCGCCGAGGCGACGGAGCTCTGGGTGGGCGAGGGCGCCACCGGCAAGCTGCGGAAGATCCCGGGCCTGAAGCTGAACGCCGTCCTGGGCAGCCCCCTGGACTGGCTCCCGGATGGCAGCCTGCTCTGCAAGGCCGTGCCCGCGAAGCAGGGCCCGGAGCCCGCGGCGCCCGAGGTGCCGCTGGGTCCCCGCATCCAGGAGAACGAGGGCAAGGCCGCGCCGGTGTCCACCCACCAGGATCTGCTCCAGAACGCCCAGGACGAGGCCCGCTTCGAGTTCCTGGGCCAGTCCCAGCTGCTGCGCGTGGACCTCGCCACGGGCGGCCTGACACCCATCGGCAAGCCCGGTCTCTACAGCGGCGTCCAGCCCTCCCCCGACGGCCGGCTGATCCTGGTGGCCCGGCTCCAGCGCCCCTTCTCCTACCTGGTGCCCACGGCCCAGTTCCCGGTGCGGGAAGAGGTCTGGGACCGCGCCGGCGCCCTGGTGCATGTGGCGGCGGACCAGCCGCTGGCGGAGAACATCCCCATCGAGGGGGTCCGGACGGGCCCCCGCCGCCTGCACTGGCGACCCACGGAGCCCGCGACCCTGGTCTGGGCCGAGGCCCTGGACGGCGGCGATCCCCGGCACAAGGCGGAGTTCCGGGACCATGCCCTCATGCAGGCCGCGCCCTTCAAGGCCGCCCCCACCGAGCTGCTCCGCGTGAAGGCCCGACTCACGGGCCTCGAGTGGGGCGAGCGCGGCGACCTGGCCGTGGTGCGGGAATACGACCGCGACCGCCGCTGGACCCGCACCTGGCTGCTGGATCCGGGGAAGCCCGGCGTGGCGCGCCTGGCCTTCGACCTGAGCAGCAATGACCGCTACCGCGATCCCGGCTCCTTCTCCTGGCGGCTCCTCCCCAGCGGCCACTCGGCGCTGCGCCAGCAGGACGGCCGCCTCTTCCTGACGGGTGCCGGCGCCACCCCGGAGGGGGACCACCCCTTCCTGGACACCTTCGACCCCGCGACCCTGCAGACCGAGCGCCGCTTCGCCTGTGCCCCGGGCGCCTACGAGACCGTCACGGCCCTCCTGCCGGACGGCCGTTTCATCACCCGCCGGGAGAGCCCCACGGAGGCTCCGAACTACCTGCTGCACGGCCAGGAGACCCGCGCACTCACGGCCTTCCAGGATCCCCTGCCCCAGCTGCGGAAGATCCAGAAGCGGCTCGTGAAGTACACCCGGCCCGACGGCGTGGCGCTGAGCTTCACGCTCTACCTGCCGCCGGACTACAAGGAGGGCGAGCGCCGCCCGGCCGTGGTCTGGGCCTACCCCCTGGAGTTCACCGACGCGGGCACCGCCGGCCAGGTGAGCGGCTCAGCCAACCGCTTCACCACCATCGGCGGCATGTCGCACCTGTTCTTCCTGCTCTCGGGCTACGTGGTGCTCGACAACGCCACCATGCCCGTGGTGGGAAACCCCAAGACCGTGAATGACACCTTCCTGGATCAGGTCGTGGCCAGCGCCAAGGCCGCCATCGACAAGGCCGACGAGCTGGGCGTCATCGATCCCAAGCGGGTAGGCGTGGGCGGCCACAGCTACGGCGCCTTCATGACCGCCAACCTGCTGGCCCACTCCACGCTGTTCAAGGCCGGCATCGCCCGCAGCGGCGCCTACAACCGCACCCTCACGCCCTTCGGGTTCCAGAGCGAGCGACGGACCCTCTGGGAGGCGCCGGACATGTACCTGAAGGTGTCGCCCTTCATGGCCGCCAACAAGTTCAACGCCCCGATCCTGCTCATCCACGGGGAGGCCGACAACAACAGCGGCACCTTCCCCATCCAGAGCGAGCGCCTCTACATGGCCCTCAAGGGCAACGGCCAGACGGTCCGCTACGTGACCCTGCCGCTGGAGTCCCACGGCTACACCGCCCGGGAGTCCATCGAGCACACCCTCTGGGAGATGCTCAGCTGGTTCGACAAGCACCTGAAGTAGGGTAGGAGCGGAACCGCCCCGGGGAGTCTGTCATCCTGGGTGCCATGCCCCGCGCCGCCGGACTCCCGACCTCCACGCCCCAGACCCCTGGGGAGGAGCTGGCCAACAGCCTCACCCATGGCCTTGGCGCGGCCCTGGCCGTCGCGGGTCTGGTGCTCATGGTGGTCTCGGCGGCCCTGCACGGCACGGCCCGGGACGTGGTGGGCGCGGCCATCTTCGGGTCCACCCTGATCCTGCTCTACCTCATGTCCACCCTCTACCACGCCTTCCGCGGCCCCCGCGTGAAGCTGGTCTTCAAGGTCTTCGACCACTCGGCGATCTTCATCCTGATCGCCGGCACCTACACCCCCTTCTGCCTGTCCTCTCTGCGGGGCCCCGTGGGCTGGACCCTCTTCGGGCTGGTCTGGGCCCTGGCGGTGCTGGGCATCGTGTTCAAGGCCGTCTTCTACACCAGGCTGGCCAAGCAGATCTTCCGGCCCCCCGCCGTGGACCACCTGCACGCGCTGCCCTCGGACACCGACATGGACCCCGCCTTCGCCCGGCGCATGGGGATCCTGTCCACGGTCAACTACCTGCTCATGGGCTGGATCATCGTGTTCGCCGCCCGCCCGCTGGCGCACTCGGTCTCGACCCACGGCCTCTACTGGCTCTTTGCCGGCGGCGGGTTCTACAGCGTGGGCGCGGCGGTCTACAGCATGCGGAAGCTGCGCTTCCACCACGCGCTCTGGCACCTCTTCGTGGTGGCCGGCAGCACCTGTCACGTGTTCGCGGTGCTCTTCCACGTGATCCAGGGCAGGGGCGGATCGTGATCCCCCTGGCGCTCCTGCCGGGCAGCGCCCACTGGGGCGCCCACCTGGACGAGCTGCTGGCCCGGCCGGAAGTCCTCTGGGTCCACGGCGCCCCCGGCAGCGGCATCTCGGCCCTGGCCGCCGAGCTGGCGGCGCGGCGCGGCACGGACTGGCTTGACGCGGCCAGCCCGGCGGAGGCCCTGGCCTGGCTCCCCGGCCATCCCCGGGGCGTGATCGCCGCGCACGGGGCCGCCCCCGCCGAGGCCCTCTGCCTGGCCCTGCGCCTGCCCACTCTGGAGGAGCACCCCGAGGCCATTCCGGACCTGCTCGCCCACCTGGCCCGGGAGGAGGGCCTCGCCCCGCCCCTGCCCCCGGCCCTGGCCGCCCTGCCCTGTCCCGGCAACCTGCGGGAGCTGCGCAACCGGGTCCTGCGGTGGAAGCTGCTGGGACAGCTCCCCGCCCACGAGCCGGCGGGGCCGCCGCGCTTCGAGGCGGAGGACCTGGCCACCAACCTCCACGAGCTGGAGCGCTTCCTGCTGCACCGCGCCCTGCGCCGCGCCTACGGCAACCGCGTGGAAGCGGCCCAGCGCCTGGGCGTGAGCCGGCGCCAGGTCTACCTGCTCATCGGCCGCCACGGGGACCCCGTGCGCGGCGAGGCCCCCTCTGGGGAGCTGCCCCACCGCATCCTGAAGCGCCGCGCCGCGCAAAACTCCAGTCCGGACCCCGACGCCCGATAACGAAAAAAGCGGCCGCGCTGGCCGCCAGGGTGCTCAGCTATGGCGACTCCTCTTCGGGTGCTGGTGGTGGACGACGATCCCGGGATGCGGGACGGGATGGCCATGAGTCTCAAGCGGTCCGGCTTTTTCGCGGAACAGGCCCGCGGCGGCGAGGAAGCCCTGCGCATGGTGCGCCCGGGTGCCTACGACGCGGTGGTGACCGACCTCCGCATGCCCGGCATGGACGGACTCCAGCTCACGGCCCGGCTCAAGGCCGTGGACCCGACCCTGCCCGTGCTGCTCATCACCGCCTTCGGCAGCCTCGAGTCCGCCCGGGAAGCCATGCGCCTCGGCGCCTTCGACTTCCTCTCCAAGCCCTTCAGTCCCGAGGAGCTCACCACCGCCCTCAACAAGGCCCTGAAGTCCGAAGGGCACCTGAAGGCCGAAGAGCCTTCCGAGGCCCCGGTGATCCTCACCCAGGATCCGGTGCTGGGCGAGACCCTGGCCCTGGCCCGCCGCGCCGCGGACAGCCGGGCCACCATCCTCATCCAGGCCGAGAGCGGCACCGGCAAGGAGCTGCTGGCCAAGCTCATCCACGGCTCCAGCCCCCGCCGCAACGCCGCCTTCGTGGCCATCAACTGCGCCGCGATCCCCGAGAACCTCCTGGAGTCCGAGCTGTTCGGCTACGAAAAGGGGGCCTTCACCGGCGCCAACAGCCTGAAGCCCGGGCGCTTCGAGCAGGCCGATGGCGGCACCCTGGTGCTGGACGAGGTGGGCGAGCTGCCCCTGGCCCTCCAGGGCAAGCTGCTCCGGGTCCTCCAGGAGCGCACCGTGGACCGCCTGGGCGGGAGCCGGCCCATTCCGGTGGACGTGCGCCTCATCGCCCTGACCAACCGCGACCTGCTCACCGAAGTGAGGGCCGGCCGCTTCCGCGAGGACCTCTACTACCGCCTGAACGTGATCCCGCTGGACCTGCCGCCGCTGCGCGACCGGCCCGGGGACCTGAGCCTGCTGGCCGCGCACTTCGCGGAGCGCTATGCCCGCGAGAACGACCGGCCCGTGCCCGAGCTGGTGCCCAGCTTCTTCGCGGCCCTGACCCGCCATCCCTGGGCGGGCAACATCCGCGAGCTGGAGAACGTGATCCAGCGCTGCGTGGTCCTCAGCCAGAGCCGCCGCCTCAGCCACCACGACCTCCACTGGCTGCTGTCAAGCGAGGCCCTGGAGGACATGCCCGAGGATCCGCCGGAGAGCCCCCGCGCCGAGCCCTGGCGCCCCGCCGAAGCACCCGCCGCCGCGCGGCCCGACGCCGCCCTGCCCTCGGGCGCCGTGGTGGCCGACCCCCAGAAGCCCCTGGTGGGCCTGCCCATGGGCACCCCCGTGGTGCTGCCCCTGGGCCTGAGCCTCCCGGAGCTGGAGCGGTTCTGGCTGCTCTCCTCCCTGAGCGCGCTCAAGGGCAACCGGACCCACTGCGCCGATCAGCTCGACATCGCCCTGCGCACGGTGCGCAACAAGATCAACGAGTACAAGGCCGACGGCTTCGCCATCCCCGCCAGCCTCCGCGGCCGCGACGACGAGTGAGGCCGGGCGGTCCCACTCCGGGAACGACAGCGACCTAGCCCGGCTTCTTCGGCTCGCCAGCCCTGATGCGCAACCAGGGGGGCACGGTGATCGTGCCGGTCTCATGGCGGTAGAAGGCGGCGGTGATCTCGGCCCCCAGCAGCAGGATGGCGCAGCTGTAGTAGAGGAACGTCAGCCCCGCCACGATGCCCAGCAGCGAGCCGTACATGATGCCCCAGGTCATGGTGTGCCGCAGGTAGACGCCGAAGCCCCACTTCGCCAGCCACCAGAAGGCCGTGGAGATGGCCGCGCCCAGGAAGGCGTGGCGGAACTTCACGTGCAGGCGCGGGAGGTGCTGCAGCACCACGGTCACCACCACCACGCCCAGGAGGGGCCCCAGGTTGTGCAGCAGGTCGGACTGCCGTCCGGGCAGCACCTTCCGCAGCGCGCCTCCCACCAGCAGGGCCAGGAAGAGCACCGCGGCCAGCAGCCCGCCCACCAGGAACACCACCTGGCGCAGCAGGTGGTTCTTGCGGGTCTGGCGGTGCTTCTTGATGCGCAGGCCGAAGACGTGGGCGAGGCTGGTGTCCAGCTGGCTGATGCCCCAGTAGCTGCCGAAGAGCAGCACCACCCAGGAGAAGCCCATGCCGCCGATCTTCTGGCTGTTGATCACCGCGTCGACCACCAGCTCCCGGGGCAGGTAGGGCACGATCTCCTGCAGGGTCTTCAGGGTGGAGGGACCATAGGCCCGGCTGCCGAGGATGGCGCCCAGCAGCTTGAAGAGCAGCGTGGAGAGCGGCACCAGGCTCACGATGAGCCAGAAGCTCAGGCCCGCCGCGTAGCTCAGGCAGTCGTCCTTGTAGTACTTGCCCAGCACCTCGACCACGAAGGCACCCGCGCGGCCGAGGGGCGGCACGGCCCGGGCGAGCTCCTGCCAGAGCTCTCCCGCCGCCGCCCAGGCCCGCTCTCCGACCGCCATCAGACTGGCCCACTGGCCCCGGAGCCGCTCCAGCATCCTAGAACCGGACAGGATGCCGCGGCAGCAAGTACATGAGCCAGGCCAGGGCCAGGCCGATGCCGATGAGCCCCGCCGCGTGCTTCAGGATCGAGGCCCGCGTGCGCTCCGACCGCGTCGTCGGATGCAGCAGCCCCAGCACCAGGGCAATGCCCAGGCCCATGACGACGAAGTGGAGGACGTGGCTTGACAGGAAACGCATGGTTTAAGGCTATCAGCTATCAGCTGTCGGCTGTCACTGCGCCGTCGCCGGATTCTCGCGGGGGGGCGGGGCGGGCGGCGGGGCCGGGGACTCGGGGCCCAGGGGCTGGGGCATGCGGGTCAGGGCCAGCTGGATGACCTCGTCCATGTGGCTGACCAGGTGGATGCTCAGCTGCTCGCGGACCTCCGCGGGCACCTCCTCCAGGTGCCGGGCGTTCTCGCTGGGGATGAGCACCGCCTTGCGCCCATGGCGATGGGCCGCCAGCAGCTTCTCCTTGAGGCCGCCGATGGGCAGCACCCGGCCCCGCAGGGTCAGCTCACCGGTCATGGCCAGGTCCGCCCGGACCGGAATGCCCGTCAGCACGGAGATCAGGGCCGTGGCCAGGGTGATGCCGGCGCTGGGGCCGTCCTTGGGAATGCCGCCTTCGGGCACATGCACGTGCAGGTCGATGGTCTCGAGGAAGTTGGCCTTCAGGCCCAGGCGCTCGGTGCGGGTGCGGACGTAGCTGAGGGCCAGGTTGGCGCTCTCCTGCATGACCTCGCCCAGCTTGCCTGTGAGCTTCAGGTTGCCCTTGCCCGGCAGCACCGCGGCCTCGATGGTCAGCAGCTCGCCCCCCGTGGGGGTCCAGGCCAGGCCGTTCACCAGGCCCGGCGGCGCGGTGTCCTCGGCCCGGGCCTCCAGGAACTTCTCGGGGCCCAGGAGCCGCGGCAGGCGCTCGGCGGTGATGAGGGGATCGAAGGCCTCGCCCCGGCCGGGCTGCAGCGTGTGCCGCGCCAGCTTGCGGAGGATGTTGGCGATCTCCCGCTCCAGCTGCCGCACCCCCGCCTCGCGGGTGTAGGACTGGACCAGCTTCTCCAGGGCCGCGGGCTCGAAGTGAACACCCAGGTCCTTCATGCCCTGGCCCTCCAGGGCCCGGGGCAGCAGGTGCTTCTCGGCGATGGCCAGCTTCTCCTTGGTGGTGTAGCTGCTCAGCTCCAGGATCTCGAGGCGGTCCTCCAGGGGTTCCGGGATGTGGTGCCGCACATTGGCCGTGGCCAGGAAGAGCACCTGGCTGAGGTCGAAGCCCACGTCCAGGTAGTGGTCCTGGAAGTTGGCGTTCTGCTCGGGGTCCAGCACCTCCAGCAGGGCGCTGCTGGGGTCCCCGCGGAAGTCCGAGGCCATCTTGTCGATCTCGTCCAGCAGCATGAGCGGGTTGCGGACCTTGGCCTTCTTCATCAGGGCGATGATGCGGCCGGGCATGGAGCCGATGTAGGTGCGGCGGTGGCCGCGGATCTCGGCCTCGTCCCGCACGCCGCCCAGGCTGAGGCGCACGAAGGGCCGGTTCAGCGCCCGCGCGATGCTGCGGGCCAGGGAGGTCTTGCCCACGCCGGGCGGCCCCACCAGGCAGAGGATGGGGCCCCGCAGCGGCAGGGCGTCAGGGGTCGCCGCGTCATCGGCGGAGGCGGCCGCGAGGCCCCCCTGGCTGCGGAGCCGCGCCATGACCGCCAGGTGCTCCAGGATGCGGGCCTTGATCTTGTCCAGGCCCGAGTGGTCCTCGTCCAGCACCTGCTCCGCTTCCAGCAGGTCCAGGCGCTCCTCGGCCATGGCCTGCCAGGGCAGGGCCAGCAGCCAGTCCAGGTAGGTCCGGCTCACGGTGGCCTCGGCGCTCTGGGGGGGCATGGCCTCCAGGCGGTCCACCTCCTCCAGGGCCTTGGTCTTGGCCTCGGTGCTCAGGCCCGCGGCCTCGATCTGGCCCCGCAGGCGGGCGGTCTCGTCCTTCTCGTCCTTCTTGCCCAGCTCCTGCTGGATGACCCGCATCTTCTCGTTGAGCACGTACTGCTTGTGGTCCTGGTCCAGGCGCTGGCGGGTCTTCTCGTCCAGGGTGCGGTCCACGTCGCTGCGGGCTGCGTCCAGTTCCAGGAGCCTCAGGAGGGCCTCCAGGCGGGGCTGGATCTCCAGCCACTCGAGAATGGTCTGCTTCTGCTTCACCTCCGCGGGCACCAGGCCGGCCACGGTGTCGATGGCCTTGCCCAGGGGGAGCTCCCGGATCTGGTCCAGGCTCAGCAGGCGCGAGGCGTCCGGGTTCCGGCCCAGGAAGGCCTCCACGGCCTGGTAGAAGGGGGCCAGGGACTCGGTGGGGACGAAGGCGGGCTCGGACAGGAGCAGGGCCTCGGCCTGGATGACCTCGCCGCTGTCGTCGTACTTCCGCAGACTCACGCGGGCCACGCCCTTGACCCCGACCTTGTAGAAGTCCTTGGGCAGGGCGATGACGGACTCCACCAGGGCCAGCGTCCCCACCGGGAAGAGGTCCGCCTGGGTGGGGGTCTCCACCTTGGCGTCCTTCTGGGTGAGCATCAGCAGGTGGTCACCGGCCTTGATGGCCAGCTCGAGGGTCTTGACCGAGGCCGTGCGACCCACCACGAAGGGCACCCGCGCACCCGGGAAGAGCACCATGTCCCGGATGGGGATGGCGGGCAGCGTGAGGGTCTTGGGAACAGCCATGGGCCTGCCCTAGCCGGCGGCGGAGATGGGGTGGGAAGGCAGCCCCATCACCTCTTCGACTTTCTGGCGCGTGATGCGCAGGGTCTCGCGGGTGGTGCGCTTGTCGCTGGGCAGCTCGTACATGGGCTCCAGCAGGATCTGCTCCACCAGGCTGCGCAGGCCGCGGGCGCCCAGCTTGCGGGTGAGGGCCTGCTCCGCGATGGCGGCGATGGCGCCCTCGTCGAAGCTCAGGTCCACGTCGTCCATGTCGAAGAGCCGCACGAACTGCTTGGTGATGGCGTTCTTGGGCTGGGTCAGGATGGCCACCAGGGCCGCCCGGTCCAGGGGGGTGAGGCCCGCGACCACCGGGAGCCGGCCCACCAGCTCGGGGATCAGCCCGAACTTGATGATGTCCTCGGGCTCCACGAGGCCCAGCAGGCTCTCCTTGTCCTCCTTGGAGGAGGGCGTGGAGCCGAAGCCCACGGCCTTGGCCCGGATGCGCTGCTTGATGATGTCCTCGATGCCCACGAAGGCACCGCCGCAGATGAACAGGATGTTGCTGGTGTCCAGCTGGATGAACTCCTGGTGGGGGTGCTTCCGGCCACCCTGGGGCGGCACGTTGGCCACGGTGCCCTCCACCAGCTTCAGCAGGGCCTGCTGCACGCCCTCGCCGCTGACGTCGCGGGTGATGCTGGGGTTCTCGCTCTTGCGGCCGACCTTGTCGATCTCGTCGATGAAGACGATGCCGCGCTGGGCCCGCTCCACGTCGTAGTTGGCGGCCTGCAGCAGCTTGGTGAGGATGTTCTCCACGTCCTCGCCCACGTAGCCGGCCTCGGTGAGGGTGGTGGCGTCGGCCATGGCCAGGGGCACGTCCAGGAAGCGGGCCAGGGTCTGAGCCAGCAGGGTCTTGCCCGTGCCAGTGGGACCCAGGAGCAGGATGTTGCTCTTGGACAGCTCCACTTCCGTGGCGCCCAGGGCCTTCCGCGGCGTCAGGATCCGCTTGTAGTGGTTGTAGACCGCCACGCTCAGGCGCTTCTTGGCGGCCTCCTGGCCGATGACGTAGTCGTCGAGAAAGGCCTTGATCTCCTTGGGCCGGCTGAGCCGGGCCTCGTGCTTGCCCAGGGGCTTGCCCTGGCGGCTCATGCGCAGCTGGAGCTGCCCCGCCTCCAGGCACTCATTGCAGATGAAGGCCTCGGGCCCTGCCAGGAGCTGCTCGACCTCGTGGGGCTCCTTGCCGCAGAAGGAGCATTTCTGTTCGCGCTTGTACTTGTTCATTTCAGACTCCCCTCCTGGGGACGCTCTAGGCTACATCGTGGATGGTCTTCAGGGCCAGGATCTCGAAGCGCCGGACCCCCGCGGGAATCAGGACCCGCACTTCACTGCCCTCCTCCTGACCCACCAGCGCCATGCCGATGGGAGAGCTGATGCTGAGATGCTGGGCATGGCCATCCAGTTCCTCCGGAAGGACCAGGGTGTACGTAAATTCCTCTTCGGAATCCAGATCCAGGATCGTGACTTTGGAACCGTAGGCGGCGCGGGACTTGGGCAGGCGGCTGATGTCCAGGCTGGCCACCTCGGCGATGCGCTTCTCGAGGGTCACCATCTTGTTCTGGAACATGTCCCGCTTGGCCAGGGCCTGTTCGTATTCGGCGTTCTCGGAGAGGTCGCCCTGGCCGGCGGCCCGGGCGATCTCCTGGGGAATGTCCACCAGGAGGGCCTGCTTGATGCCCTTGAGTTCCTGTTCGAGCTTCACCAGCACGTGCTTTGGCATGGGGGTTTCCGGGGAAAAAGGAGGGTCAAAAAAAGTCGGGCCGATGGGGCCCGGTCATGCAGGGGAGGATTGGATTGATTCTACCCACTCCTGGGGCGGAAGCGGAGCCGGAAGGGGGTTGCCCTCGCCGGGCCGGGTCTTGAAGCGCCGGTGCATCCAGAACCACCAGCGGGGGTCCTTGCGGATCTGGGCCTCGATGCGGGCGGTCATGAGCTGCGTGGCGACCCAGGCGTCCCGGGCGGGGTCGCCGGTGACCGGCACCTGGAAGGGCGGCTCGAAGCGGACCGTGATGGTGCCGTCCGGGTTGGGCCAGCTGAAGACCGGCAGGACGGGCAGGCCGTAGCGGGCGGCCAGGCTGCCCGCGGTGCCGAAGGTCGAGGCCCACTGGCCCAGGAACTTGACCCAGACGCCGGTGGTCAGGGCGTCCTGGTCCAGCAGGAAGCCCACGCCCCGCCCCGCCTTCAGGGCCTTCAGGGTGTCCCGCATGGCCCCGTCCTTGAGGATGACCCGGTTCCCGAAGCGGGTCCGGAAGGCCAGGGAGATGGGCTCCAGCAGGGGGTTGTCCAGCTCCCGGCCAATGGCGTCCAGGGTGCGACCGTGGCGGCTCTGGGCCAGGGCCACGGCCTCCCAGTTGCCATAGTGACCGGTGAGCTGGATGAAGCCCTTGCCGCCGGCCTGGGCCGCGTCGAAGTGCTCCAGCCCCTCCACCTTGATCCAGCGGTCGACCTCCTCGGGGGTGGCGTGGCGCAGGCGCAGCAGGCTGATGAACAGGGCGCCGAAGTGCTGGAAGCAGGCCCGGGCCAGGGCCCGGGTCTGGGGCTCGTCCAGACCCAGTTCCGCGAAGCGCATGTTCTCGCGCACCACGCGCCGGTGCCGGGGGTCCAGCAGGTAGAACAGCGATCCCGCCGCCTCGCCCAGGGCCTGCACCGTGGCCCAGGGCAGGCGCCCCAGGATGCCGTCGAGCAGGCGGAAAGCCCCATATTCCAGGCGGTGCCGGAAGCTCGGAGCACTGGCAGCGGTCATGAAGGCCCTAAAAAAAGGGGCGCCTCGGAGGACGAGGCGCGAAAGAAGATCTTAGCAGGAACCACAACTCTTGGCTAACTCCAGTATTCCAAACATTCACATCAAACCACGGCCCGGGAGAGGGGCATGGTCATGCAGCGGGGGCCGCCCCGGGCCCGGCTCAGCTCGCCCGCCTCGATCTGGACCAGGGTCTTCCGGCCGTCCAGCAGGTCCAGCCCGGGGTCCGCCAGCACCTCCTCGGCGGTCCGCACCCGGTAGCCCGCCCGGTCCAGGGCCTCGGCCGTGGCGATGTTGCGGCCGTAGCTGGTGATGACCCCCGGGGCCAGGCAGAAGGCGTTGGCCCCGTCCGTCCACTGCTCCCGCTGCTGCATGATGAGGTCGGCCCCGCCGCAGAAGATCGGCTCCAGGTCGATGCCCAGGCCCCGCAGCACCTGCAGCAGGCCCGGCTGGGTGCTCATGCGCAGCTCCGGGTGGCGCAGGTCGATGCTGGTGACGTTGAGCAGCTCCCGGCTGCTCTTGAGGAAGTAGGGGGGATAGACCAGGCACTCCCCCTCGCTGATGCGGGTGAAGATGGTGTCCAGGTGCATGGCGCTGCGCTTCTTGGGCATGAGCACCATGAGCAGGTGGTCGAAGCTGGCCGGATCCCCGGCCCGGTGGGCCCGCAGCCGCTCCGCCAGCAGCTGGATGGCGTCCGCCTGGGTGCGCTCGCTGCAGCCCACGGCCAGCACCCGCTGGTTGAGCACCAGGATGTCGCCGCCCTCCAGGCTCACGGGGGCCTTGATCTCCCCCCGGATCAGGGGCGTCACCTGGTCGAACCAGCGCTCCCGGTCCGTGTGCTGCCGCAGGCGCGGGTGGTGGCGGAAGACATGGCTGAGGATGAGCGGCTCCCGCTCCCGGGCCCAGGTGGCCATGGAGTTCACGGTGTAGCCGGTGCCGATGACCGAGGCCGGATCCCGCATGAACAGCAGGTTGGGGATGGGCCGCACCCGGTAGTCGAACTCCTGCTCCCAGTGGGTGTGGGCCGGGGCGTCCTCCCAGGGCAGCCCGCCGATGACCGCCCGGGCGGCCTGGGCCGGGGGCAGGTCCCGCAGGAAGTCGCAGGTCGTCTCCGGCAGCCCCGTCAGGCGCCGCAGGTCCGTGCAGAAGGCCGCCTGGACCCCCTCCACCTGGAGCGCCTCGATGAAGAGGTCCTGGATGTCCAGCACCTCGTCGGCCACCTTGGCCAGCACCTGCCGGAACTGCCCGTGCTCCCGCCGGGCCAGGTCGCCGTGGAGGATGTCGTCGAAGAGCAGCTTCTCCATCATCCCCGGAACCATCTGGTCGATCTCCGGCCCCGGATCATGCACCACCACCTGCCGGAGGCGGGCCGTTTCAGAGAACACCGACAGCTGGATGGGTTGCATGGGACCTCGGACCTCCGGACGCGGGAGGTTAGCACAGGGCAAGGCGGAACCCCTGCTGTTGACCCGGGGGTTCCATATTCTTTACCGAATTAGTAGGATATTTCCCTTGAACCCACCCCCCAGGCGCCTTAGGCTGAATGTTCACAGAGAAACCCCGGGGCGATTCCCCGCAAATGGAGGCAACCATGGCCGCATTCGTCACCCAGCCCGCACCCGACTTCAAGGCCGACGCCCTCGTCGACGGCCAGTTCAAGCAGGTCTCCCTGTCCGACTACAAGGGCAAGAAGGTCGTGCTGTTCTTCTACCCCCTCGACTTCACCTTCGTCTGCCCCACCGAGATCCTGGCCTTCGCCGACGCCATCAAGGAGTTCGAGGCCCGCAACACCCAGGTGATCGGCGTCAGCGTCGACTCCAAGTTCAGCCACCACGCCTGGGTGAACACCCCCCGCAAGGACGGCGGCATCCACGGCGTCACCTTCCCCCTGGTGTCCGACCTGAACAAGACCATCGCCCAGGACTACGGGGTCCTGCTGCCCATCGGCATCGCCCTGCGCGGCCTGTTCATCATCAACAAGGACGGCATCCTCAAGCACATCACCGTGAACCACAACGACTTGGGCCGCAACGTCGAGGAGGTCCTCCGCGTCCTGGACGCCGTCGACTTCAGCGAAGAGCACGGCGAAGTCTGCCCCGCCAACTGGGCCAAGGGCAAAAAGGCGATGAAGCCCAGCGCCGACGGCCTCAAGGCCTACGTGGCGGGTTGAACTTAGGATTCACCACCACAGCGGGCGCCATTCGGCGCCCGCTGCCTATGTTGGGGGGCTGAATCGCCGCAGGCGATGACCATCCGACTAAAGCGCAGCGGAAGGAGGATAGGACGGAATCCGCGCAGCGGATTGCCGCCCCGAAGGGGTGAGGACCGGAGGTCCGAATCAGGCCAGGTGCTGCCTCCATCCAAAGCTTACGTAGCAGGCTGAATCACCAACACACGCACATAGCGGGCGCCTGGGGCCGAGTCACCATCCGACTAAAGCGCAGCGGAAGGGAGGCTCCAGGTCCGCGAGCTTGCGAGCGGGAGCACGCACCGCGTGCGATACCTGGAGGATAGGGCCGCATCGGCGCAGCCGATGCCGGGGGCGGAGCCCCGAGGACCGGAGGTCCGAGCCAGGCCAGGTGCTGCCTCCATCCAAAGCCTCCCTCGGCGGCTGGATCAGCACCCCACCCTCACCCCCGATCCAGCGGACTCCTGACCCCGTGCCCGCCCCGGTTCAGCACATGCGTGTAGATCTCCGTGGTCGCGACATCCTTGTGCCCGAGCAGCTCCTGGATCGTCCGAATGTCGTAACCGTTGCCCAGCAGATGCGTCGCGAATGAGTGCCGCAGCACATGCGGCGAGACGGGCTTGGTGATGTCCGCCCGCGCCGCGGCCTCCCGGATGGCCCGCTGGACGCTCTCGGGATAGATGAAGTGGCGGCGGATGACGCCGCAGTCCGGATCGGTCGACCGCAGCCGCGACGGGAACACCCACTGCCAGTGCCACTTCCGGCCCAGCCCCCGGTACTTGACCCCCAGGGAGTCAGGCAGCCAGACCTCGCCGTAGCCTTCCTTCAGGTCCTGGTCATGCAGGGCCCGCACCTTCACCAGATGCTCCCGCAGCGGTCCCACCAGGGATTCCGGCAGCATGGTCACCCGGTCCTTGCCCCCCTTCCCTTCCCGGATGATGACCTCCCGCCGTTCGAAGTCGATGTCCTTCACTCGGACGCGCAACCCTTCCCGGAGCCGCATGCCGGTGCCATAGAGCAGGCGGGTGAAGAGCCCCATGGTGCCGGCCATCTGATCCAGGAGCCGTGCGACCTCCGTAGTGGACAGCACCACTGGCAGGCGCGGCTGCCGCTTGGCCTGGACCACGTTGTTCAGCCAGGGCAGGTCCAGCCCCAGCACCACCTTGTAGAGGAACAGCAGAGCGGCCTTGGCCTGGTTCTGCGTGGAGGGAGCGACCTTCCCCCGCACGGCCAGGTCAGTCAGGAACGCCTCCACCTCGGCGGCCCCCATGTCCCGCGGGTGCCGCTTGCCGTGGAAGAGGATGAAGCTCCGGATCCACTTGGAGTAGATCTCATCCGTGGCAGGGCTCAGGTGCCGCACCCGGATTGCCGCATGGACCTGATCCAGCAGGCGGGGGGGCGGCTTGGGGCCCGGGTCCATGAACACCTCACACAGGTAAGCTGCCCCGAGCCGACTGGATTCGACCCGGTGGCATGGGATGGGAACCCTCAAATTGGCGTATTTAAAGCGAATGTCAACAAACCCAAGGGTGGCTTGTCCACAGCCGGTTCTCTGACGACCAGAAGAGCAGTTGAAGTGAAGGCCCCCAAAGCCCCGACGCCTGCTCGTAAGTCGTGCAAGAATTGGCGGCAAACCTAAGGGTAAGAAATACCCGCAAAACCGCCAACAATCCGACAAGTCTTAGGTTTGAAGAACAGAACCCAGTCCAGCAAGAAATGGATCAACTGATACTTGCAGTGCTCCTCTTCCAGACTTCTACGGCAATTACTCAAACCTTCATTTCGCATAATTACTAGTTAGGCGTCCAATCGACATGACTCCACACAAGTCTATCTTCTTGGCTATCACGGCTGTCGCAACCACGATGGCTCAGCAACCAACTCCGACTCACATCGAAATCAACCCGGGTCTTATCGAGAAGGAAGTAACCAGCCTCAAGAAGCTCCAGCAGAGAATCGTTGGCGCTGAGGCACAGGTCAATGACCTGATTAAAGCCGGTCGGCTTGAATCGGTACCTCGTGTCGTTGTATTCGACTGGGCTGCCGCTTCAAGCCAGGCTGAACATGAGGCCATTTCTGAAGGCGGATTGATCATGCTGTTGGCAATTTCCAAAGACCCAGAGGAATTGCCGCTCAAACTTGCCTACGTACACCGGGGTAAGGACAAGCCGGTTCGTTTAGTGAAGGTCGCCGAGTTAGGTCCGGCCCAGGTCTCCAAACTTAAATTCTCTGGCGTTGTTGGTATGCATGGCTGGGCTGGCCTTTACTGGATGCCAGCCATAAGGCGGATCGAAGGAAGAGTCCTGGTCGATTTTAGTAAGAATCGAGAGGATTTCAGTATTGGGTTTAGCCTTCCTCCCAATCCTAAGATGATGGAGGGATTGAACGACATTCTCACTGAATTCCCTGGCCTTCCCGGATTGGCAGTAAAAGCCATGGCCGAACGAGAATTCCCTGGGTTCGATCTCGACAAGGATTTCCTGGATTACCTCAAGAGGCGACCGACCGAGGCACCCAAGTAATCCTGACCATGTCGACCTTCTGCCTAACCCTCTGCTGAACCGGACCCAACCGTGATTATCTTCCGTCATCTGTTCTGCTCCTGGCCCACGGTTGGGCCGGTGAGCATCGTCCGTTAGGTGCCACTGGAGTTCAAATGAATCCCTGGCCCAAGGGCATATGCATTGTCTCAAACAGCCTTGTTTCCATTTCGATTGTTCATGCGGTAGAACCGCTGTCCGTTCGTATTGCTAAACTTGAGCCCATGATTGGTGTTCATCCACCTAATATCAAAAGTGACAAAGAGCTAGATCGGATCAAAAAACGGTATCTCCAATTTAAATCAGAGCTTGATTCTCTCCTCGCAAAAAAACCAAAGGATCAAGAATTGCTTTACCTTCGCGGCCATTTACAGAGCATGGGGCATAATTTCGACTACCCTGGCGCATGGCAGGGGTCAACAGACGACCTAAAGGCGTTGTTGAGCGAAAATCCTGGTCATATCCGAGGCATTCTCGAATTGGCCAATCTCTGGGTTAACAGTGACCCTGACCTTGCCTCAAACGCCGAAAGTCTATACCGAGGGGCCCAATGCTACACGGGTAAAAAGCCACTTGAAGAAGCGCAGCGAGGAATTTTTTTCGCCCTCTATTTTCAAGGAAAATTCAAAGAAGCCTTGCGTCAATCCGAATACTTGAAACAAACATGGCCTCAAGAAGAGAGATACAACAAGCTAAACGAAATAACCCGCACCTACATGCGCAGCAAGGGTCTAGACCAGGAAATAGGTCCTGCAACTCTC
>Ga0208507_1000123_pt1 | contig 60325 bp, 53 predicted proteins | sample CryBogCBH12Aug01_FD_184626 | JGI IMG/M metagenome (GOLD analysis project Ga0208507, IMG submission 184626) | Freshwater microbial communities from Crystal Bog, Wisconsin, USA - CBH12Aug09.1 (SPAdes) (version 2) | ecosystem: Environmental > Aquatic > Freshwater > Lake | place: Crystal Bog...
GGTGCCATTGCTGAAGGTCGGTGTGATCGTCGTGGTCCCCGCGAAGGGCACCGAGGTGGCCAGGGCGATCAGGCTGGTCGCCACCGGGGCGGCGACCACGGTGACGGTGGTGGTGGAGGTCTTGCTGAGATCGTCGGCGGAGGTGGCGGTGATGGTCACGGACTGGGCGGTTGCCGGGGCGGTCCAGGCGCCGGTGCTGGCGTTCATGCTCCCCGCGCTGGCGGACCAGGTCACCCCGTTGGTGTTGCCGCCCGTGGCGGTGGCGCTGAAGGTGGTGACGGTGTTGACGGTTCTCGTGACGGCAGCCGGGGTGACCGCGCCCACCGCAACCGTGAGGGGCGTCAACGTCACCGGGAAGGTGCCGGTCAACGCGCCGGTGACCGTGAGCGTAAAGGTCTTCGAGGCCGTGATGGGCCCACTGGAGAAGGTCCCACCATTCAGGACGGCCCCCACGCCGTTATCCACGCTGCCGGTGCCGGAGCTGAAGACCGCCGTGATGGTCGTGCTGCCCCCGTAGGGCACAGGGTTGTTAACGGGAATCAGGGCGCCATCAGGCAGAGGCACCACCGTGACCGTAATCGTGGCATTCACCGCGGGATTGTCGGTGGAGGTGGCCGTGATGGTCACGTCGGCGGGCGTTGGCACGGTGGCTGGCGCGGTCCAGATGCCGGTTGCAGGGTCGATGGTGCCGGCGCTGGCTGTCCAGGTGAGCCCGCCGGTGGCGCCGCCGGCGACGGTGGCGCTGAAGGGCGTGACGGTGCCCACCGCCCGCAGGGTCCCCGTGACGGGACTCAGGTTGGTCACGGTGACGGTCTGGACGGTCAGGGTGAGGGTCGGAGTGGTGGCCGTGGACCCCGCCTGGTTCTTGATAGTGAGGGCATAGGTCTTCGAGGCGGTGATGGCGCTGCTGGTGAAGGGCACGCCACTGGTCAGCGTCGTGACAGCCACGGAGGCGCCATTCACAGTCACCGTATCCACGGGCAGGCTGTCCACGACCAGGCTGTCCACGCTGCCGTTGCTGAAGTCGGGCGTGATGAGGGTGGTGCCGTTATACAGCACGGGGTTCGCCGCGGGGGTCAGGCTGGTGGCCGTCGGCGCGGGGACCACGGTGAGCGTGGCGGTTCCCGCAGCGGAGGCAGTCCCGGCCGCGTTGGTGACGGTGCAGCTCAGGGTGATGGTGCCGGAGCCGCCGGCCGTGAAGGTGATTCCGGTCGAGGTGGTGCTGCCGGGAATGCTGCCGCCGGTGATGCCCCAGGCATAGGTGGAGCCCGAGGCCTGGGCCGAGATGCTGGCCAGGTAGTTCGCCTGCCCGGCGGTGACATAGCCCGGGGCGGTGATCGTGGGTGTGGCGGGCAGCGCGACCACCGTGGCGGTGGTGGTGACCTTCGTGTTGGGATCGTCTGCGGAAGTGGCGGTGATGGTGTATGCGCCCGGCGTCGCAGGAGCGGTCCAGGTGCTGCCAGACCAGGTGCCGCCGGTGGCGGACCAGGTGACCAGGTTGGTCACCCCGCCGCTGGCGGTGGCGCTGAAGCTGGTGGCCGTTCCCGCCGTGCGGGTGGGAGTGGCGGGCGAGACCGGGGTGATGCTCACCGCCTGCGGCGCCAGGTTGCTCAGGGTGGCGGTGGCGGTGGCGCCGGCAGCGTTGGTGACGGTAAGGGTGAACGTCTTGGTGGCCGTCATGACGCCACTGCTGAAGGACACGCCGCTGGTGACGGTGCCCACGCCGCTGTCCACGGTGCCGGTGCCGTTGCTGAAGGTGGGCGTGATGAGGGTGGTCCCGCCAAAGGGCACCGGGTTCGTTGCCGCGATAAGGCTCGTGGCGACGGGCAGGGGCACGATGGTCGAGGTGGCCGTGCCGGCCGAGGACGGCGTCCCCGCGGCGTTCGAGACCACGCAGCTCAGGACCGCCGAACCGGCGGCGCCGGCCGTGAAGGTGACCGAGGTCGTGGTGCCGCCGGCGGTGATGGTGCCGCCGGTGATGCTCCAGGCGTAGGTGCAGCCCGTCTGGGGCGCGATGCTCGCCACGCAGCCCGTCTGCCCCACACTGAGGAAGGCCGGTGCGGTGACGGTGGGCATCGTGGGCGGCACGACCACGGTCACGGTGGTGCTCACGGACTTGGTGGGGTCATCCGTGGAGGTGGCGGTGATGGTGACGGTCTGCGCCGTGGCGGGAGCAGTCCAGGCCCCGGTGCTGGGGATGATGGTACCGGCGGTGGCGGTCCAGGTGATGGCGCCGCTCGTTCCCCCCGTGGCCGTGGCGCTGAAGGTGGTGACGGTGCCGGTGGTGCGGGTGGGGCTCGCGGGGCTGATGGCGCCCACGCTGACTGTTTGCGGCGTCAGTACCAGGGGTGTCGCCGAGACCGAGGTTCCGGCCGCGTTGGTGACCGTGAGCGTGAAGGTCTTGGAGGCGGTGATGCTGCCGCTGCCGAATTGGCCCCCGCTGGTCACGGAGCCAACCCCGTTGTCCACGCTGCCGGTGCCGTTGCTGAAGGTGGGGACGATGAGGGTCATGCCGCCGAAGGGCACGGGGTTGGTGGCAGCCACGAGGCTGGTGGCCACGGGCAGGGCCACGATGGCGGCGGAAGCTGTCCCGGCAGTGGCCGAGGTGCCCGCAGCGTTGGTGGCGGTGCAGCTGAGCCCCACGCTTCCGGTGGCACCCGCGGCAAACGTGATGCTGGCGGTGCCGGCGCCCGAGGTGATGGTGCCCCCGGTGATGGCCCAGACCAGGGTGCAGCCGGGCTGATCCGGCGTGGTGGCGACGTAGCTGCCCTGGCTGGCGGTCACATAGCTGGGGGCGGTGATGAGCGGCGTGACGGGAGGTGCCACCACGGTGACCGTGGCGCTGGCGGACTTGCTGGGGTCATCCACGGAGGTGGCGGTGATGGTGGCGGACTGCGGCGTGGCAGGCGCGGTCCAGACGCCGGTGGCGGCATTGATGGACCCGGTGGTGGCGGACCAGACCAGGCTGTTGGTGACGCCACCCGTGGCGCTGGCGCTGAAGGTCGCAGTCAACCCCGCAGTGATGGATGGGGCGGCAGGACTGATGGCCGACACGGCCACGGTCATGGGCACCAGGACCAGGGTCTTGGTGTCGGTGGCGCCGGCCAGGTTGGTGACCGTGAGGGTGAAGGTCTTGCTGGCCGTGATGGGTCCGCTGGCCACCACCAGACCGCTGGTGGAGGAGCCGACGCCGCTGTCGATGCGGCCGATGCCGTTGCTGAAGGTGGCCGTGAGGTTGGTACTGCCGCCGAAGGGCACGGGGTTCGTGTCGGCCACCAGGCTGGTGGCCACGGGCAGGGGCACGACCTGCACCGTGGTGCTGGAGGACTTGGTCGGGTCATCCGCGGAGGTGGCGGTGATGGTCACCTGCTGCGCCGTGGCTGGTGCCGTCCACTGGCCGGTGGCGGAATCGATGGTCCCGGCACTGGCGGACCAGTCGACCAGGTTCGTGACGCCCCCCGTGACCTTGGCTGTGAAGGTCGTCACGGTGTTCACGGATCGGATGGGGCTCAAGGGAGAGATGAGCGCAACATTCACCGCCGTGGGGGCCACAGTCAGGCTGGTGGTGGCAGTGCTGCCCGCAGCGTCCGTGACGGTGAGGGTGAAGGTCTTCGCGGCCGTGATGGGGCCGGTGGAGAAGGCTACGCCGCTGCTCACGGCGCCCACGCCATTGTCCACACTGCCACTGCCGAGGCTGAAGACCGGCGTCAGAGTCGCCGTGCCGGCAAAGGGCACGGGATTCGTCGCCGCGGTCAGGCTGGTGGCCACCGGCGGGCCCACCACCGCAACGGTGGTGCTGGCGAACTTGGTGGGGTCGTCCACGGCGGTGGCCTGAACGAGCACGGTCTGGGCCGTGGCGGGGGCAGTCCAGACCCCGGTGGCGGGGTTCATGGTGCCCGCCGAGGCCGACCAGAGGAGGCCGTTGGTGGCACCACCGGAGGCGCTGCTGGTGAAGGTGGTTGTGCTGCCCACTTCCCGGGCCGGGGCGGCCGGGGAGAGGGGCGCCACGGCCACGGCCAGGACATTCACGGTCAGAGTGGCGGTGGCCAGGGTCCCCGCTGCGTTGGTCACTGTCAGGGTGTAGGTGCTGGCAGACTTGAGTGCACCAGTCGCGAAAGCTGTACCACTGGTCACGGCCCCGATGCTGTGGTCCACGACGGCGGTGCCGCCGCTGAAGGTTGGCACGATCGTCGTGGCCCCGCCGTAGGGGACGGGATTGGCGGCGGCCACCAGGCCGGTCGCCACGGGCGCCGCCACCACGGTCGCACTGAACGTCCCGGCGGTGGAGCTGACGCCGGCGGTGTTGGTCACGACGCAGCTGAGGCCGAGGGTGCCCACCGTGCCGGGCGTGAAGGTGATGCTCGCAGTATCGGCCCCGGAGGTCAGGGTGCCGTTGGTGAGGGTCCAGGCATAGGTACAGCCGGCCTGGGCCGGAATGGAGGCCACGTAGCCAGCCAGGGCTGCCGTGAGGGTCGCCGGGGCGGTGATGACTGGCGTGGTGGGCGCCGCCACCACGGCCACATTGGCGGTGGCCGTGACCTTGGCACCGGCGCTGTTGGTGACGGTAAGGGTGTAGAGGGTGTCCGCGGTGGGGCTCACCACTGCGGCGCTCCCGCTGGTCAGGGTGCCAACACCTTGGTCCACGGTCCCGGTGCCGTTGCTGAAGACGCCGGTCAGGGTGGTGCTGGTCCCGAGGGTGATGACAGACTTGGCAGCCTGGAAGCTGGTGATGGTCGGAGCCGCCACCGGCGCCGAGCCCCCGCCCCCACCACCGCCCCCGCCGCAGGCGAACAGCAGCAGAAGCGAGGCGAGACCAAAGACAAACCCCAGCAGGGAGCTGGCGCCGAGCTTGCGAAGGCTGGAACGAACGTTCATGGCGCCTGCCTGACTTGAGATTCCCGCAGGACCTGGAGTCGCCTCCCTGGGCCTGCGGGATTGGGAGTCCTGGTTACTGGCCGGTGAAGCGGAGCCCGGTAATGTTGGCCGTGACATTCGAGTAGGTGAAGCTGGCCGGCGTCCAGGTGGTGATGCCGGTCAGGGCGGCCGTGATGGTGCCGGTCCACCCCGTGGGCACGATCAGCGTGAAGCTGCCGGTGGCCGAAGTGGTCACCGGGGTGCCTCCCGTGAAGGAGATGGTGACCCCCGAGAGGGCAACGCCATTAATGTCCACGGCCTGCCCGGTGATGGTCCGGACGGTGCCGAAGTTCTGGCCGGTCAGGTTGGTACTGGTGGCCGCCAAGGTGATGCTGGCGGGGCTGAAGGTATAGCCGCGGAGCACGGGCGTGATGGTGCCCGCCCAGCCGGCCTGCAGAGCAATCGAGTAGGCCCCGGTCGCGGAGGTGTAGGCAGTGAGGATGCCGCCACTGACGCCGGTCGCAGGCGCGAACGTGAGCCGGACGTTGGAGAGCGGAGAGGTCCCATTCAGGATGGTGCCGCTGATATTGATGATCCCATTGGCCGTGAAGTTCTGGGCGGCGGGAGCGGCAACCACGTTGGTCAGGTTCAGGGAGGTCGGCGTGAAGGTGTAGCCCGTCAGACTCGGGGTGATGGTGCCAGTCCAGCCGCTGGGCACGGAGACCGTGTAGTTGCCGCTGGCATTGGTCAGGACGGGGGCAACCCCATTGCTGAGGGTGACGACCACATTGGGCAGGGGCAGGCCGAAGGCATAGATCTGGCCAGTGATGGGGATGGCCGGGACCGCCGTGAAGTTCACGCCCGTGACATTGGCCGCGCTGTTGAGAATGGACGTGGACAGGGGGGTGATGAAGTAGCCGGCCATGGCGGCGGAGACGGTGCCGGTATAGGGCGAAGGCAGGACAATGGAGTAGTTGCCGTTCACATCCGTGGTGGCCACCTGCCCGGTGCTGAAGGTGACCGTGGCGCCCGCGAGACCGAGGGCGTTGAGGGTCACCCGACCCGAGACGCTGATGGCGACACTGGCGGTGAAGTTCTTCCCGGAGACATCAGCGGCCAGGCCCGTGAAGCTGAGGGTGGCAGGCGTGAAGCTGTAGCCCGCAAGCGAAGGGGTCACGCTGCCGGTGAAGGGCGTCGGCAGGTAGAGGCTGTAGGTGCCGTTGGCGCGGGTGGTGGCGGTCTGGCCCGTGCTCGCGGTGAGGGTGACTCCCGCGAGGCCGACACCGGAGCTGTTCACCACGGTGCCCGTCATGAGCGTGGCGCCGGAGGCGACAAAGTTCTGGGCGGTCTGGTCCGTGGTGGCGGCCGTGAAGGACTTGGAGATCGGCGTGAAGACGACGCCCGCCTGGATCGGGGTGATGGTCCCCGTGAAGGGGGACGGCACGGTCACCGAGTAGTTGCCGGAGGCGTCGGAGGTGACGTAGGTGGTGGGGCTGTAGTAGACGACCACATTGGAGGCGGGACTGCCGCCGGTCGTGGTGAGGGTTCCGGAGATGACGATGACGAGGGTCGCGACGTAGTTCTGGCCGGTCTGGCTGGTGACCACGTTGCTGTAGTCGATGTAGGCGGGAGCGAAGCTCACATCCAGCTTGGCGGGCGTCGCCCGGCCGGACCAGCCCGCGGCCACGGTGGCGGTGTAGACGCCGCTGGCGTTGGTGGTGGCGGTACCCCCACCGTTGCTCAGGGTGACCACGACCCCAGCCAGGCCCGTGCCGCCGACGGAAACTGTCCCGCTGATGGTGACCACCGGGTGGGCGACAAAGTTCTGGTTGGGTGCGTTGGCGGTCTGGGCTGTCAGGGTCCGGCTTACCGGCAGGAAGGCATAGCCCGCCAGGGTCGGCGTGATGGTGCCGGCCCAGCCGGAGGACACGGTCTTGCTGTAGCTGCCGTTGGTGCTGGTGGTGACCGTACCGCCGGTGCTGAAGGCGACCGAGACACCAGGCAGAGGCAGGCTCGTGGCGCCACTGAGCGTGTCCACGACGCCAGACACGACGATCTGGCTGGAGGCGGAGGTGGAGGCCGTAGTGAAGGCGGAGGTGCCAGCCTGGTTGTAGGCCGCCACCTGGTAGTAGTAGGTGACGCCGGGCACGACTGTCATATCACTGAATCTGGCCTGGTTGGGAACGGTGGTGGCGATCTCGGTCCAGGGTCCGCCGGCGGTGGTGGCCCGCTGGATCGTGAACCCGGTCTCATTGCTGGCTCTGTCAGTCCAGGTGAGATCGATGTGACCGCTGGTCGTCGCGGCCTGGAGACCGGTTGGAGCATTGGGCTTGCTGGTGGCGACGTTCAGCACCACCGGGCGCATGAAGTCGTTCTCCTCGTGGCCGAGGATGTGGCAGTGCCACACGTATTCCCAGCCGTAGTTCTGTTGCGTATTGAGGCCCGTGATGGGATTGCCCGTGGCCGGATCCGTGAAGGTGACCATGGTGTTGTAGGGCTGGGTGGGATCCTGCTCCCGGCTGCTGTTGGGTACGAAGAAGGGCAGCCGCGGGGACAGGGGCCGGAAGGCCACGATGATGTCCTCCAGCGGATTCATCCGCACGGTCTCCTTCCAGCCGAGCTCGTTGGCTTCGGGCATGCGCACCGCGCCGTCCCAGCCGACCCGGTTCATGATCTGGACGTCCACCAGGTGGAAGTGCACGGGGTGGGTGTCCACACCGTTGTGGGTGATCTTCCAGTAGCCCGTGGTGCCGTCCGTCAGGACCTCGGTGGGGCTGTCGATGTAGCCAAGGGGGATGGTGGTCTGGATATTGAAGTTGGTCCGGGGCAGCTCGATGCCGAGGGTCGCGTTCATGCGGCCGTAGTTCAGCTCAAAGAGCTCCTGGATGGCCTTGGAATCGAAGTACGGCTGGATGAGGTTGCCGTTCTCCATGGCCGGGAATTGATAGCGCGTCTGGTAGTCCTGGATCCGGCTGTAGACGTCATTGGCGAAGGTCGCGTTGGTGGCAGTCCCCGTGTAGAGGGACTTGTTGAGGGCCCGGTTGTAGGCGAGCTGGGGCACGATGGGCAGGTGCTGGGCCTCGGCGAAGGCGCCCTTGTAGGTGCTGGTGCTCTCGAAGGCCTGGACCAGCTTGGCCAGGTCGAAGGGCGCGCTGGGCGTGGTGTTGGCCACGATGACCTGCATGATGGTGCGGGTGTTGGGGCCCATGCCCGGCTGGGTCGTGTTGGCGCCGCCGCTGGTGCGCTGGTCCGGATCCCCCGTGTAGTAGTCAAGGCGGGAGTCGAAGGCCGGGACCGGAGCCGGTGCGTCGTTGTAGAGAATGAGGGTCTGGCCCGCAAAGGCCGAGAAGTCCACGATCACATCGGCCCGCTCGGCGGGTCCGAGGAAGAGGCCGTGGTCGGAGACATTGAGCACGACGATGTCGCGGCGGTTGTAGTTGTAGCCGATGGGCTGTGCCGGGATCACCACCGGATTGGGCAGGAACCCGCTCTCGTTGCCGATCTGAATGAAGGAAGGCCCGGCCGTGGCGGGATCGGGCACGCCACCGTCGCGACCGTCGGTGGGCCAGGTGGCGGGCCAGGCCGGATTGGGGGCGGCGGTGACCATGGTCACCTCCGTGCCCGTGGTATCGGCCTTGAAGAAGTTCAGGTTCCACATGCGGTCGTTGCCCGCGCTGAGGATGCGGAAGCGGTAGGCCGTGGGCTGGACCGTGAGGGTCGGATAGGGCACCCCGTTGACCACGGGCGTGTCCATGAAGGATTCGGGCGTCAGCGAGGGATTGGGCGTCCCGGGGATTTCGGTCCCATTGGGATCGCCGACAACAGGTTCGGAGCCATGGAGGAGGCCCGCCGCGGCGGTGAGCGGCGGCCAGAACCACGGACCGTAGTCCCAGCGACCCATGGCATTGGCCCCGCTGATGTCCGCGGGGTTCTGGTTGGTCATGTAGACGTGGGGGAACCAAAGGCTGCCGTCGCCGCCGTAGGCGGACACGCTCCAGGTGGGATCCGTCCCACCCATTTGACCGATGGTGCCCAGGCTCGCGGTGTCCACGAAGGTCTTGTCCTGGATGACCAGGGGAATGCCGTAGGCATAGACGTTCTGGACCTGACCCGTGGAGGCGTCAAAGAGCGGAGGATGAACCGGGTGGGTGCTCGCGTTATAGGCAGCGGTGTCCCAGGGATCATCCGAGATGGGCAGGATCGAGCCCGGGCTGGGGATGATGCCCTGGTTGATGAGCCGGGTCTCCACGGGATCCACGATGACGTAGCCTGCGGCCTCGCCAGCGTACACATTGAGCCGGGTGAGCCCGTAGGCGTGGTCGTGGTAGAACATGAGCCGACCGCTCTGCTGGTTGGAATAGTAGTAGGTGGCGATGCCGTCCCCGGCACTCGGGGCCGTCGGGAAAACGGCCGGGTTCGTCACCATGTCCGGCACATTCGCGAAGGAGACGCCCTTCTTGTAGCTGGTGGTCTCGCCGGCGGGCGTGATCCACTGGTGGGGCGTGCCGTCACTGATCCAGGGATTGAGGCCGCCGTGCAGGTGAAGCTCGGCCCGGTTCTGGGTGTAGGTCTCGAGACCGAGGTTGCTGCCCGTCCCGGCACCCATGAGGGTGGTGTCCACAGGGAGGAACAGGTCGCCAGGGCGGCGGCCGGTGGCCCCGACCACGGGGCCGAAGGGCAGCAGGTTCGTCAGCTTGATGCGGACCGCGCGGTCCTTCTTGGCGATGATGACGGGGCCAAGGTAGTTGGCGTGGAGGGTCGCGCCAGTCGAGTCCAGGGTGCCCTTGGTGTTCAGCGGGGCGGCGGCGGTGTGGTCCTGGTAGCCCCGCAGCCGGGTGGGCAGCAGGTCCGAGTGGAGCTGCTGCTTGTACTCGATCAGGTCGATCTGGTAGTAGTCACTGCCGGAGAAGGTGGTGCGATCCGGCACGGCGAAGGGGATGTAGTTCCCCAGGTTGTTGGCCTGGGCGGCACCAAGGCCCGCCAGGCCGTTCACGAACTTCCGGATGGGTTTGGTGTTGTGCCAGTTGGAAGCGGTCCCGAACATGTAGTCCGGCTGCGCCAGCTGGAAGCCGGGACCCGGCACCGCCGTGGGCTTCTCCACCGTGCCGCTGGCCAAGGGGGCGGCGGGCGCGGCCTTGGCGGCGGGGTTCACCCCCAGAGTCTTTGGATCGACCTTGCCGCCCTTGGCGACCAGCGCCGCCTGGGTGCGGGCCGCGGCCGCCTGCCGAGCCTGGTTCAGCACCGCCCGGCGCGTGGCCCGCTCGATGATGGCGGCCTGATCGCCGCCGGGGGCCGCAGCTGAGCTGCGGTCTGCGCCCTGGGGCGCCTGCGCCGCGAGGCCAGCGCCCGTGAGCAGCGCCATCGCCAGGACCAGCAACCGTGTGTATTTCCCTTGCATGGAGCACCTCTTTTTCGGGGTGAAACCGTCGAACATGAACAGCAATACTGAAAAAAATGCCCTGGACTCTACTCTGGGATCGCTGTGCTAACAGCACTTCACGAAGACAATCTCCACGAACCCGTACGGCGGTCCTGGAGTTAGATGATCTTATGGTCTGGTAGGTAAAAATCACTTATTTGATATTACTTATTTTTCAACCTCGCTCCTGTCCTCGTCAGCATGAGTGTGAACCGCCCGGTATTTCTTGGACAGATGGTTGAGTGTATTCACGCGGCGGCTCCGGTGCCAAGGAGGTTCTGACGGACCAGTGCGGGAGGCCGGTGGTTGTGGCGTTCGATGAGCCACTGGTGGTTGTAGAGATCACGGAATTGCTGGAGGGCCTGGTTGAGATCCTCGATGTTGGCGAAGGTATGGATCCAGAGAAGTTGCTCCTTGAGGGTGCGCCAGAAGCGCTCGATGCAGCCGTTGCCTTCGGGGGCGCGGACGAAGGAGGGGCTGGAGTCCATGCCCAGGAAGCGCAGTTCGGCCTGGAAGGCCCTGGAGATGAACTGGCTCCCGTTGTCGTGGCGCAGCTTGAGGCCGGCTGCGATGGCCTTCCCCACGCCGCCGAAGCTGGCCCGACAGGCCTGGTGGAGGGGCACGATGGCCTCAAAGCGGTCGGCCTTGAGGGCGGAATGGATGCCGAGCAACTCGCAGGTGCAGTGGTCGTAGATGCCAAAGATCGTGGCCTGCTGGCCATCGAGAAGCATGGTCGCGGTGGCATCCGTCCCCCACATTTCGTCAGGAGCCATGGTGGTGATCGTGCCGTCGTGGGTCCTTGGCCCGAGGATGCGCTGAGGCTTACCGGGTGCCTGGAGGTCGTGCTCCCGCATGAGGAGGCGGATACGTTCCACGTCTGCATGGATGCCCCGGTAACGCAGGCGGGCGTGGACTTTCCGGTAACCCTCGCCCATGAAGGGCGGGTCGGTGAGGACTTCGCGGATGGCGATGAGCAAGTCGCTGTCGGGTACCAGGGGCTTGGGGCCGCGCTTCTGGAGCGGCTCAGAAGCACCACCGTCCCGCTGGGCGTAGACCGTGGAACGAGGAATCCGTAGTTCGTCGCAGACGGAGACGAGGGCCGTGGGACGGACCAGGGAAGCGGCCACAGCCTCGCGGATCACTTCCGCTTCCCTGGGATGAAAGGCAGTTCGTAGCCCCGAAGCTTGGCTGCCTGCCGGTGGATCTCCAGGCGCATCTCCCGGTCACCCAGGAGTTGTTTCAGGCGTGCGTTCTCCTCGTCCCGGAGATCGGGTTCCCTGGACTTCAGACCCGCCTGGCCCGCAGCCAGAAAGGCCTCTTTCCAGCCTGCAAGGGTGGCCGCCATGACTCCGAGCTCCCGGGAGAGGGCGTCGAGTTCCTCGCCCCGCAGGAGTCGGAGTACTGCCTCCGCCTTCCGCTGGGAACTGAACCGTCCCTTCCCGCCGCGCCTTTGACCGGTAGGGGCAGCTACAGTCGGCCTACGGCCTCCTTCCGCTGCCCCTACCGGCTGGGTTTCTTCCTTCTTCTTCATTGGCACCTCTCAGGGGATTGTCCCCAAATGGGTGTCCAAGGGAATACCGGGGCGGTGGAAGTGCTGAAAGCCACTGCGGATCGACATAAACCAGACCTTTTGTTGAAATGTTGAGCACTTATCGTAAGGTTCCAGCCCGAAGGAAGACCGAGCAGCAGGTTCTGATACCCCCGGAGACCTCACACAACTTGACCTAGTAGACCTCATGCTCGGCTGATTGCGAGGGCTGAGGTATGGGTAGTTCTACCCATTGGTCCCACAGAAACTACGTAATTTATCTTAGTCCACCGCCAAAGGGGGCCCGGAGTCAGGACTCCGGGCCCCCTTGAGGCCATTCAGGTCTGGGTGGCGACGATCAGTAGTAGAGCTCGGCGCTGGAGAGGTAGCCGAAGCCTGAGCCCCCGACCACCAGGACCTTGCCGCCCGCGATGGCAGTAGCGGTATGGGCTTCGCGGGAGACGTTCATGGAGCCGGTGGAGGAGTAGGTCCCCGCGACCGGGTCGTAGAGCTCCGCGCTCGAGAGGTAGGTCGCCGGTGAGCCGACCCCCCCGGCGACGAGCACCTTCCCGGTGCTGAGGAGGGTGGCGGTATGCCAGTGGTCCCTCGCCACCAGCAGGCTGCCGGTGGCGGTGAAGGTCCCCGCGGTCGGGTCGTAGAGCTCCGTGACCAGGGTGCTGGCACCGCCGACGACCAGGACCTTGCCGCTGGTGAGCAGGATGGCGGCGTGATAGGCCCGGGCAGTGGCGAGGCTGCCGGTGGCCGTGAAGGTCTGCGTGGCCGGGTCATAGATCTCGGCCGACGCGATGGCGCTCCCACGGAAACCGCCTGCGATGAGGACCTTGCCACCCGTCCCGAGGAGGGTTGCGGTGTGGGTCGCCCGGGGCACCTGGACCGCGCCGGTAGTGGTGGTGAAGGTCCCCTTGGCGGGGTCGTAGAGCTCAGCCGTGGTCAAGTAGGCCGGGCTGCTGGCGGTGCCGTTGCGTCCCGAGACCAGCAGCACCGTCCCATCCTGGAGCAGGGTCGCGGTGTGGTCGGAGCGGGCCGCCGTCAGGCTGCCGGTGGCGGTGAAGGTGTCCGTGGCCGGATCGTAGAGTTCCGCCGTGGCAGTGGGAATGGTAAAGCTCACGCCCCCCGCGATGAGGACCTTGCCGTTGGGGAGGAGGGTGGCCGTGTGGGACTCCCGAGGGGTGACCAGCGCCCCGGTGGTTGGGGTGAAGGTCCCCGTGGCGGGATCAAACAGCTCGGCCGTGCTCTCGGAGCTCCCGTTGAAGCCGCCCGTCACCAGCACCTTCCCGCTGGTGAGGAGGGTGGCGGTGTGGAAGGCGCGGGCGGTGGCCATGGAACCTGAAGTGGCGGTGAAGCCGGCACCGCTGCCCACGGCAGTCACCGTGAGGGTGACAGTGCTGCTGGTGATGCTGCCGCCAAAAGCATCCGAGACGTGGACGCTGAAGGTGCTCCCGTTGTCGGCCAGGACCGCCGTCGGGGTGGAGTAGGAGGCGGTGGTCGCCCCGGAAATGGCCACCCCGGCCTTGAGCCACTGGTACGAGAGCGTGCCCGTGCCCGAGGCGACTACCGTGAACTGGGCCGTCCCTCCCACCAGGATGGACTGGCTGGTGGGCTGGGTGATGATGCTGAGGGCAGTGCCGGTCACGGCAATGCTCAGGCTGGCGGTGGTGCTGCCGCCGCTGTTGGTGGCCGTCACGGTATAGGTGGCCGCGGCCGTGATGGCCGTGGGCGTCCCGGAGATCACGCCAGTCGTCGTGTCCAGGCTCAGGCCTAACGGCAGGATCGGGCTCACGCTGTAGGACACCACGGCCCCACCCGCACTGGTCGGGCTGTTGGCGGTGATGGCGGTCCCCTGCGTATAGACAGCCGGATTGGCGCTGTAGGTCAGGCCCGAGGGTGCCGCGTCCGTGACCGTGATGGACAGGCTGGCGGTGGTGCTGCCGGTGACGTTTGTGGCCGTCACGGTGTAGCTCGCGGTGGCGGTGATGGCAGTCGGGGTCCCTGAGATGATGCCGGTCTTGGTGTCCAGACTCAGCCCCGTGGGCAGGGTGGGGCTCACGGCATAGGAGTCGATGGCTCCGCCCGAGGCTGTGGGGCTGTTCGGCGTGATGGCGGTCCCGACCACGTAGGTGGCGGCGGTGGTGGCATAGACGAGGGAGGTGGGGGCCTCCACCACGTCCTTGCAGCCGAGTCCCAGGAAGGCGAAGGCGAAGACCGCGAAACCGAGGACCACCCGTGACCAGCCCGACATCAATGCCCGCATGAAGACCTCACTCCGTTCAAAATACCCGAGCCCTGACTAATGGATCACCCATTCGCTCTGGCGGACCAGCTCCGCCTTGTCACCGGGGCCCACCTGCATGATGAAACAGCCCTTGGCGGCATAGCGCTGCCCGGGCCCGAAGGAGAGGCGCAGGTAGTCCGGCAGGATCTGGTCCCGCTGCATGCCGAGGCGGTCCAGGAGGTTGTCGCGGTAGAAGTGCCGGTCCATGTCCATGAGGCCCTGCCGGAGCACCTGGATCATCGAGTAGGTGCGGGTGGAGATCCGGGTGGCGGGGTTGCGCTGGACGGCCCCCGCCAGGAGCGTGTCGGCGTAGGCGGAGAACTTGGGTTCCAGCTGGGGTTCCCGGTAGGGATAGGTGATCCACACGAGCTTCCGGGCCGGCTCAGGCAGGCTGGCCAGCCGCGTCCCCAGCAGCCGGGCCGACATGAAGCCATGGACGGGTGCCGGAGTCTTGCGGGCGGCGAGCCTCTCCAGGGCCGGGAAGGACGTGTCTCCGGTCCATAGGAGGACCGTGGTGGGGCGCTCCCGGGTGAGGAGGTCTCCCAGAGCGGCGGCCGTGAGGCGCGTCCCCTTGGGCAGCAGGACCTCCTTGGCGGCCGTCCTCCCCAGCTCCGACCAGGTGTCCCGGAAGCCCTGGGCCAGCGCCCTGCCCTCCGGCCCGGCCTGGATCACCTGGACCACGACCCCGGCCGGGGCCGGATCGTCCAGACCGTTCAGGAAGCGCGCGGCGGCCTGGCCCTCCTGGTAGTAGCCCTTCGAAAAGTACTGGGTGTACCAGTCCGTTTCGGAGACCACGGGCAGGTCGGTGATCGGGAAGAGGCAGGGCAGCTGCGCCCGCTCACAGAAGGCGTGGATGGGCTGCCACTCGCCGTAGGAGATGCCGCCCAGCAGCGCGAAGACCGGCTCCTTGGCCAGGAAGGCCTCGAGCTGACCACCCCAGGACGCGGCTGGACCCTTGAGGCGCCAGACGGAGAGGGCGAGCTTGCGGTAGGCGCCGCTCATCTCGTTGCCGCCCACTCCCAGGTACATCCGGTTGCCGAAGCCCGCGGAGAACTGGTTGTGCCGGGCGATGTAGTTGTTCAGGGGCAGCAGCATGGCCTGCTGGTCCGCCTCGCTCACCTCCGGGGTGATGACCGTGGCGAAGTGGAGGGTATCGCCCACGACCCCTGGGGAGTGCCGGAGCGAGAGGTTCCGCAAGTAGAAGATGAGGATGGCCATGTCCCGGTCGCTCAGGTCGTAGCGGGGCATGACCGCGTGCATGTCGTAGCCGCTGGGATCCCGGCCGGTGCGGAGCAGGTGGGCCAGGGTCTCGTCCGTGTAGGCGGGCCGGGCGGCGGGGTTCTGGAGCTTGAGCTCCTTGCGCTCCTCGATGCTCAGGTTCGGGAACTTCCAGTAGCGGGGGATGTTCAGCCGGGCTCCGTTGGTGGGCAGGGTGACGATGCCCCCCTCCCAGGAGCCGAGCCCCGCCCGCAGGTGGCAGCTGCTGCAGGAGAAGGAGGTGCCGGCCACGGGCACGTCCCCGTTCACGACCGAAGCCATGGGCTCGCCCGACGGCAGGATCCCCTGCCGGTACATGCGCTCGCCCATAGCCTGGGCCTGGTCGACCGGCAGCCCCGCCACGGTGGCCGGGGCGGGCTGGGGCGGGGGCGCGGCGAGGGCGGCGGTCCCCAGGAGGAGCGCTCCCAAGAAGCCAGCTAGAACGCGCGGCAGATGGCGGCTCAAAGGAGCCCCGCCTTCTTGCACTCGGCCAGGAACTCGGAGGAGCTCATCATGCCGAAGATCCGGATCCACTTGCCCGTCTTGGGCTCCCGGATCAGGGTCAGGGGATAGTGGGACATCTTGTTGGGGATGTAGGCGTTGAAGGCCCGCATCACCTTGTCGATGTCCTCCCGCCGACCGGTCAGGAAGTCCCAGCCCGGCTTGGCCCGGTAGCGCTTGAGGTAGTCCCGCATGACCTTCGGGGTGTCGTTCTCGGGATCGATGGAGACGCTCACCAGGTGGATCTTCGGGGACCCCGCAGGCAGCTTGGTCTGCAGGTTGGCGTAGCCCGCAGACAGCACCGGACAGATGGTCGTGCAGGTGCCGAAGATGAAGTCCAGGATGACGGGCTCGCCGGAGTCCAGCAGCGCCTGCAGCTTCACCTTGGTCCCGTCCTGGTTGACCAGGACCACCTCGGGGACGCTGTAGCTCTCGAGGGTGCGGGTGTAGGGCGGCGGGGCCTGGGCGGTGAGGGACCCGGTCCCACTCAGCCAGAGACTGGCAGTCACCAACAGGATCGACCAGGGATTACGTCGCATGCTCACTCCAGGAGATTCAGGCCAAGGGTGCCACCCAGGCTGCCGCGTGGATTCCTCCATCACAGCACAATCAGGGGCATCGGGAAGGGCTAGTTCACGCGGAAGCCCGGCATGGTGCTGCTGGCCTGGCGGGGTGGCAGGGCCGCCGAAGAAGGTCTTGTTTTTTAGGTTATACTGGGTTATATTTTGAACATGGCCAAGGTAACCCTCTCCCTTGAAGCTCAGGCCGAATTCAATGGCCTACCCAAGAGCCTGAAGCCGCGGATGCTGGATGTTTTCATTCGCCTCCAGTCCTGGCCTGAGGTTTCGGGGGTGAAGTGGCTCAAGCATGAATGGACTGGACACGCCCGCATTCGTGTGGGGGACTGGCGGGTGATCTTCACCTTCGAGGCCCCCGACGTCATTGTCGTTCGCATCAAACACCGGAGTGAAGTCTACGAAGACTGAGGAGGAATCATGGACGCTGTCGCCCTTAACATCCATGGAGAAGAGTTCGTCATCATCCCCAAGCGGGACTACGATCGGCTACGCGGAATCCCGGATGGAAGCGTGGATGCGGTAGAGTTTGCCCGCAATTCCATTGCGAATGACCTCCGCGCCATGCGCGAGGCCGCTGGTCTAACCCAGGTCGAGCTGGCCAAGAGGTTGAAGAAGTCTCAGGCATTCGTCAGCGGGGCTGAGAGTGGCGCATCTCGGGTTGGGACACGCTACGTCATGGCAGTGCTGAAAGCGTGCGGGCTTCCCGAAGATTGGAAGGCGTGAGCGATAAAACGGCCCGCCGAAGCGGGCCGTTTTATCTTCGTATGGCCTGAAACTACAGGTCTTCGCCGTCGATCTCGCTCATGCCCTGGAGCTCTTCCACGTGCTGGGCCATGCGGGCGTATTCGTCGTCGAAGTCCTCGCCGCCCTGGAACTCGTTGAGACTGGGCTCGGGATACTCGCCCTCCTCGATCTCCAGGTTGCGGTAGTGGGCCATGCCGGTGCCGGCGGGGATCAGGCGACCCAGGATGACGTTCTCCTTGAGCCCGCGCAGGTAGTCCACGCGGCCTTCAAGCGCGGCCTCGGTGAGGACGCGGGTGGTCTCCTGGAAGCTGGCGGCGGAGATGAAGCTCTCCGACGTCAGGGCGGCCTTGGTGATGCCCAGCAGGAGGGACTCGCAGGTGGCGGGCTGGCCGCCGTCCTTGAGGGCCTGCTCGTTGATCTCCTTGAACCGGTGCTTGTCCACCTTCTCCTCGACGATGAGCGGGGTGTCGCCCACGTCGGTGATCAGGACCCAGCGCATCATCTGGCGGATGATGACCTCGATGTGCTTGTCGTTGATGAACACACCCTGGGCCCGGTAGACCTCCTGGACCTCGTTGACGAGGAAGGCCTGCAGGGCGCGATCGCCCTGGACCTTGAGCAAATCGTGGGGGCTGACGGCACCCTCAGTGAGCTTCTCGCCGGCGCGGATCTCGTCGCCGTCCTGGACCTGGATGTGCTTGCCGCGGGGGATCAGGTACTCGCCCTTCTCGCCCGTCTCGGCCTCGACCGTGACCTTCTGGCTGCCGCGAACGCGGTTGCCGTATTTCACGATGCCGGTGACCTCGCTGATGATGGCGGGATCCTTGGGCTTGCGGCCTTCGAACAGCTCGGTGACGCGCGGCAGGCCGCCCGTGATGTCGCTGGTCTTGGCCTGCTGGCGGCTGGTCTTGGCGATGATGTCGCCGGGCAGCAGCTCCTGGCCCTCGTCCACTTCGATGTAGGCGCCGGTGGGGATGTTGTAGCGCTTGAGCACCTTGTGGTTGTCCCCCTTGATGTTGATGTGGGGGTGGATCTTGTCGTCGGTGGGGTCGATGACCTTCTTGCGGAAGTTGCCGGAGATCGGGTCCTTCTCTTCCTGGTAGGAGGCGTTGAGCTCGAACTCCTTAAAGTCCGCGACGCCGCCGACTTCCGTCAGCAGCACGTCATTGTAGGGATCCCACTCGGCGAGCACCGTGCGGGGCTCGACGGCCTCCTTGTCCTTGACCTTGAGGATGGCGCCGGAGGTGACCTTGTAGCGCTCGCGCTCGTTGCCGTCCTCGTCGGTGACCAGGACATACCCGTTGCGGGTGAGGGCCACGGTCTCGCCCTTGCGGTTGACGACGGTCTTCCGCTGGTCCTTGGTGTTCTCCAGACCCTCGAACTTCACGACGCCCGCGATCTGGGCCTCGTGGGTGCTCTTCTCGGAGGCGCGGCTGGCCGCGCCACCGACGTGGAAGGTTCGCATGGTCAGCTGGGTGCCGGGCTCGCCGATGGACTGGGCGGCGATGACGCCGACCGCCTCGCCGAGGTCCACGCGCCGGCCACTGCTCAGGTTCAGGCCGTAGCAGAGGGCGCAGATGCCGCGCCGGGCTTCGCAGGTGAGGGTGGAGCGGATCTTGACCTTGGCGATGCCGCTGGTCTCGATCTTGAACGCCAGCTCCTCGGAGATGAGGGTCCCGGCGGGAGCGATGGTCTTGCTGGCATCGTAGGGGTCCACGATGTCCTCGAGGCAGACGCGGCCCATGATGCGGTCGCGGAGCCGGGCCCGGATGGTGCCGTCGTTGTTGACGATGGCCTCGACCTCGATGCCGCTGACGGTCTCGCAGTCATCCTCGTTCACGATGACGTCCTGGGCCACGTCCACCAGCTTGCGGGTGAGGTAGCCGGAGTCGGCGGTCTTGAGGGCGGTGTCGGCCAGACCCTTGCGGGCGCCGTGGGTCGAGATGAAGTAGTCGAGGACGGAGAGGCCTTCCTTGAAGTTGGCCGTGATCGGGGTCTCGATGATGTCGCCGCTGGGACGGGCCATGAGGCCACGCATGCCGGCGACCTGGCGGATCTGGGTCTTGGAACCACGGGCGCCGGAGTCCGCGAGGATGTAGATGGAGTTGAGGAAGTTGCCGGTCTCGTTGCGCTTCTCCAGCTCCTTCATCATGTCGCCGGCGACCTTGTCGCTGGTCTCGCCCCACACCTGCAGGATCTTGTTGTAGCGGGTGGAGGAGTCGAGGCGGCCCTCGTAGGCTTCCTTCTCGATGGCGCGGACTTCGTCCTGGGCCTTCTTGAGCAGCTTGCCCTTGCTCTCGGGCACGACCAGATCGTCGATGCCCACGGACACGCCGGCGCGCATGGCCCACTGGAAGCCGGTGTCCTTCATGGCGTCCAGCATCTTGATGGTGACCTCGGGGCCGTTCAGCTTGTAGGCGCGGTTCACGAGGGAGAGCAGGCCCTCCTTCTTGAGCAGGCCGTTGATGAAGGGCAGCTCCGCGGGCAGGGCGCGGTTGAACAGCACGCGGCCGACGGTGGTGGTCTTGATCTGGTTGTTGACGACCTCGGCGGGGGCCTCGAAGACTTCCTGCTCGGAGTTCTTCTTGGGGTCCTTCGCGTGCCAGGCCTCGGTGTCCACCCACTCGCCGGTATAGCGCAGCTGGATGATGGTGTGGGTGTCCACCACGCCGGCATCATGGGCGGCGACCACGGCATTGACGTTGCCGAAGACCATGCCCTCGCCCTTGCGGCCGACGCGCTTCTTGGTCAGGTAGTAGCCGCCGAGGACGATGTCCTGGCTGGGCACGACGTTGGGTCGGCCGTTGGCGGGGTTGAGGATGTTCTGGGTGGACATCATCAGCACCTTGGCCTCGATCTGGGCCATGGGGCTGAGGGGCACGTGGACGGCCATCTGGTCGCCGTCGAAGTCGGCGTTGAAGGCGGTGCAGACCAGGGGATGCAGGCGGATGGCCTTGCCTTCGACCAGGACCGGCTGGAAGGCCTGGATGCCGAGGCGGTGGAGGGTCGGGGCGCGGTTCAGCAGGACCGGGTGGTCCTTGATGACCTCTTCCAGCACGTCCCAGACCTCGGGACGGCCTTCCTCGACCATCTCCTTGGCCTGGCGGATGGTGGCGGCATAGCCCTTGTGCTCGAGCCGGTTGAAGATGAAGGGCTTGAACAGCTCCAGGGCCATCTTCTTGGGCAGGCCGCACTGGTGCAGCTTGAGGTCGGGGCCCACCACGATGACGGAGCGGCCCGAGTAGTCCACGCGCTTGCCGAGCAGGTTCTGGCGGAAGCGGCCCTGCTTGCCCTTGAGGGCGTCGCTGAGGGACTTCAGGGGACGGTTGCTGACGCCGCGCAGGAGGCGGCCCCGCTTGCCGTTCTCGAAGAGGGCGTCCGCGGCCTCCTGCAGCATGCGCTTCTCGTTGCGCACGATGACGTCGGGGGCCTTGAGCTCCAGGAGCTTCTTGAGGCGGTTGTTCCGGTTGATCACCCGGCGGTAGAGGTCATTGAGATCGGACGTGGCGAAGCGGCCGCCGTCGAGGGGCACCAGGGGGCGCAGCTCGGGGGGCAGCACGGGGATCACGTCCAGGATCATCCACTCGGGCTTGTTGCCGGAGCGGTGGAAGGACTCGGCCACCTTGAGGCGCTTGGCGATCTTGCTGCGCTTCTGGGTGGAGGATTCCTTCTTCATCAGGTCGCGGAGCTCGATGGTGATGGCCTCGATGTCGACCTGCTTGAGCAGCTCCTTGATGGCCTCGGCGCCCATCTGGGCCTTGAAGCCCTCGCCGTGGAGGCTGCGGCACTCGCGGTACTTGTCCTCGTTGAGGATCTCGCCTTCCTTCAGGCCGGTCGCGCCGGCCTCGGTGACGGTGTAGGCCTCGAAGTAGAGCACCCGCTCCAGGTCCTTCAGGGGGATGTCCAGCAGGTAGCCGATGCGGCTGGGGACACCCTTGAAGAACCACACGTGGCTGACGGGGCTCGCCAGCTGGATGTGGCCCATGCGCTCGCGGCGGACGGACTTCTTGGTGACTTCGACGCCGCACTTGTCGCAGGTGACGCCTTTGAACTTCTGCCGCTTGTACTTGCCGCAGAGGCATTCCCAGTCGTTCACGGGGCCGAAGATGCGGGCGCAGAAGAGGCCGTCGCGCTCGGGCTTGAGGCTGCGGTAGTTGATGGTCTCGGGCTTGGTGACTTCACCCTTGGACCAGGACCTCATCTTGTCCGGGCTGGCCAGGGTCACCCGGATGCACTCGTAGGCGTTGATGTTCTGCTGCTCAGGATACATAGAGACCTCTCGATATTCGGCGTGAACGGGCGGGGAGGAGATCAGCCTTCGATGGAGAAGGCCGCGGGTTCTTCATCCGCCATGCCCGGGTCCAGCTCTTCGCGGGTGAGCATCTCGACATCGATGCAGAGCGCGTTGAGCTCCTTCTTGACCACGTTGAAGCTCTCCGGCAGGCCGGGCTCCTTGATGGTCTCGCCCTTGATGATGGCCTGGTAGATCTGGGTGCGGCCATGCATGTCGTCGGACTTGTAGGTGAGCAGCTCCTGCAGCACGTGCGCCGCGCCGTAGGCCTCGAGGGCCCAGACTTCCATCTCGCCGAAGCGCTGGCCGCCGAACTGGGCCTTGCCGCCGAGGGGCTGCTGGGTGATGAGGCTGTAGGGTCCAATGCTCCGGGCGTGGATTTTGTTGTCCACGAGGTGGTGCAGCTTCAGCATGTAGACGCAGCCCACGTTCACGGGCTGCTCGAAGGCCTCCCCGGTCATGCCGTCGAAGAGCATGGTCTTGCCGGTGACGTCAGGGCCCAGCTTGCTGTTCTTCTCCCAGGCCTGCACGAGGAACTTCTTGATGTCCGCCTCGCGGGCGCCGTCGAAGACCGGCGTGGAGAAGTGGACGCCCAGGGTCTTGCCGGCCCAGCCGAGGTGGCACTCGAGCACCTGGCCGATGTTCATACGGGAAGGCACGCCGAGGGGGTTCAGCACGATGTCGACGGGGCGGCCGTCGGGCAGGTAGGGCATGTCCTCCACGGGGAGGATGCGGCTGACCACGCCCTTGTTGCCGTGGCGACCGGCCATCTTGTCACCGACCTGCAGCTTGCGCTTCACGGCCACGTAGCACTTGACGGTCTTGAGGACGCCGGGCATCAGCTCGTCGCCCTTGAGCAGGCGCTCCATGCGCTCGTTCAGGATGTCGCGCAGGACCTTCAGCTGGCTCTCGGTCTTGTCGAGGATGTCGAGCACCTCGGCGTTGATCCGGGTCTTGCCGGCGGCCACGGAGACCTGGCGGAAGCGGCCGTAGGGCACCGCCTCCAGCATGTTCTGCGTGAGCTTCTTGCCCTTGGGCAGCAGCTCCCGGCCCTTGTCGTCGGTGAGGACCTCGTCGAGCTCCTTGCCCTTGAGCAGGGCCACGACCTTCTTCTTGGCCTCGGCGCGGATGATGCGCTCCTCGTCGGAGAGATCCTTCTCCCACTTGGCCATCTGGTCGCGCTCGATCTGCTGGGTGCGCAGATCCTTCTCCTGGCCCTTGCGGGTGAAGACCTTGATGTCCACGACGGTGCCCTCGATGCCGGGGGGCACCGTGAGGCTGGCGTCCTTCACGTCGCTGGCCTTCTCGCCGAAGATGGCGCGGAGCAGCTTCTCCTCGGGGGACAGGATGGTCTCGCCCTTGGGCGTGACCTTGCCCACCAGGATGTCGCCGTGCTTGACGGTGGCGCCGGTGCGGATGATGCCGCTGTCGTCGAGGTTCTTGAGGGCCTCCTCGCGGACCTGGGGGATGTCGCGGGTGATCTCTTCAGGCCCCAGCTTGGTGTCGCGGGCGTGGACCTCGAACTCCTCGATGTGGATGGTGGTGTAGAGGTCTTCCTTCACCACGCGCTCGGAGATGAGGATCGCGTCCTCGAAGTTGTAGCCGCGCCAGGGCATGTAGGCCACGACCAGGTTGCGGCCCAGGGCCAGCTCGCCGTGGTCGGTGCAGGGACCGTCCGCGAGGATCTGGTTGGCAGTGACGTACTCGCCCTTCTTCACGAGGGGGGTCTGGTTGAGGCAGGTGTTCTGGTTGCTTCGGGCGAACTTCACCAGGGTGTAGATGTCCACCCCGGACTCGATCCCCTCGGTGTCGGGATCGTCCTCGACGCGGACCACGATGCGGTTGGCGTCCACGGTCTCGACGATGCCGGAGCGGCGGCAGACGACGCAGGCGCCGGAGTCCTTGGCGGCCACGTACTCCATGCCGGTGCCCACGATGGGGGCCTCGGTGCGGATCAGGGGCACGGCCTGGCGCTGCATGTTCGCGCCCATGAGGGCCCGGTTCGCGTCATCGTTCTCGAGGAAGGGGATCAGCGAGGCGGCCACGGAGACCACCTGCTTGGGGCTGACGTCCATCAGGGTGACCTTGTCGCGGGAGACGATCTTGGTCTCGCCGGCGAACCGCACCGTGACGTCCTCGTCCTGGATCATCCCGTCCTTGTCCACCTGGACATTGGCCTGGGCGATGACGTGGTTGTCCTCCTCCCACGCGGAGAGGTAGAAGGCGTGGTGCTCGAAGCGGGCGGGACGCTTGCCGGCCTTCTCGAGCTTCTTGTTCTCGGCGTCGAGGTCCTCGAGGCGCACGACTTCCATGTAGCCCAGCTTGGAGTCGCCCACGCTGGTGACCTTGGCGAAGTGGACGATGCGGCCGTTCTCGATCTTGAGGTAGGGGCTCTCGATGAACCCGAACTCGTTGATGCGGGCGTAGCAGGACAGCGAGCTGATGAGGCCGATGTTCGGACCTTCAGGGGTCTCGATGGGGCAGATGCGGCCGTAGTGCGAGGTGTGCACGTCGCGCACCTCGAAGCCCGCGCGGTCGCGGCTGAGGCCGCCCGGTCCGAGGGCCGACAGGCGGCGCTTGTGGGTGATCTCGGACAGCGGGTTGGTCTGGTCCATGAACTGCGAGAGCTGGCTGGAGCCGAAGAACTCCTTCATGGCCGCGATGACCGGCTTGCTGTTGATCAGGTCGTGGGCCTGCAGGGGGCTGTTCGGATCCTGCGCGATGCTGAACTTCTCCTTGATGGCCCGCTGCACGCGCACGAGGCCGACCCGGAAGCCGTTCTCGAGGAGCTCGCCGACGGACCGCACGCGGCGGTTGCCCAGGTGGTCGATGTCGTCCGCGCGGACGGGGGCGACCTCGCCGATGTCCTGACGGGTGGTGTCGTACTTCTTCAGGCGCAGCAGGTAGTGCACGGTCCGGACGAAGTCGTCGGTGCCCAGGGTGCGGTAGTCGAGGTCGGTCTTGAGGTCCAGCTTGGCGTTGATCTTGTGCCGGCCCACCTTGCTGAGGTCGTACTTCTGGGGGTCGAAGAACATGCCGAAGAGCAGCTTCTTGCTGGACTCCAGCGTGGCGGGCTCGCCCGGCCGGATCTTCTTGAAGAGCTCCTTGGCGGCCTCTTCGCTGTCCTCGGTGTGGTCCTTGGCCAGGGTCTCGGAGAAGACCTTGCCCGTGGCGTCCGCCTCGGGGAAGCAGACATCGAAGGAGCTGATGTCGTTGGCCAGGAACATCTCCAGATGGGTCTGGAGGAAGGGCTCATTCGCCTCCATGAGCACCTCGCCGGTGTTCATGTTGACGATGTCCTGCAGGAGCACCGCGCCGTCGAGCATCTCGCGGGACACGGGCACGTCCTTCACGCCGGCCTTCTCCATGACCTCGAGGAGGCGGCGGGTGATCTTCTTGTCCTTGGGCAGCAGCACGTCCTTGGTCTTGGGGTGCTTCACGTCCTCGTCGGTCTTCTTGCCCTGCAGGTGCTCGCCCACGGCGACGCTCAGCTTGCCCTTCTTCAGGTAGAAGGTGGCCGGCGTGTAGAAGTGGCGGAGCATGGGCTCGTTGGCGTTGAGGGACTCGCTGAACAGGCCCAGGGCACGCATGAAGGTGGCGCCGAGGAACTTGCGCTTGCGGTCGATGCGGGCGTAGAGCAGGCCCTTGGCGTCCAGCTCGAACTCGATCCAGGAGCCGCGGTAGGGGATGATCTGGGCGCTGTAGAGGCTCTTGTCCGAGGAGATGCTGAAGAAGACGCCGGGGCTGCGGTGCAGCTGGCTCACGATCACGCGCTCGGTGCCGTTGATGATGAAGGTGCCGCGGTCGGTCATGATCGGCAGGTCGCCGAAGTAGACCTCGGAGTCCTGGCTCTGCTTGAAGCGGCGGTTGCCCTTGTCATCCCGGTCGAACTGGTTGAGGCGCACCCGGATCTTCAGGGGGGCGGCGAGGGTGGAGCCGCGCTCGACACACTCGTCCATGCCCATCTTCTGCTTCATGGAGACGGGCTCCTGGCAGACGTCGCAGATGGTGGCGGCATTCTTGTTGCGGGTGCCGCACTTGGGGCAGTCCACCGTGGGGTCCTTCGGGTGGTCTGACACGATGCTGTGGCCGCAGTGGCGGCACTGGGTCCGGAGGTGCTCGAGGCCCAGGTACTTCTCGCACTTGCAGGCCCAGTGGCCCACGGTGTAGTCGAGGAACTCGACCTCGAGGGTGGCGTCCGTGCCATCGGGGTTCTTGCCGTTCTGCACGGGGAACATGGACTCGAACACGGCCTTGAGGCCGCGGGGCTCCCGCTCGCTGTGCAGCAGGTTCATCTGCAGGAATTCGTCGTAGCTCCGCTTCTGGATGTCGATCAGGTTCGGAATGGGAACCAGGGACCGGATCTTGGAGAAGTTGTGGCGCTGGCGGTAGATGTTCTGCTGAACACTCATGGTTCGCTCCAGATGAAGTTGGCGGAACCTTCTATGGACGGCACGCGGCGGGGTATTTCAGTGCCGGGGCCTTGGGCAAAGACGGCTTTGTCCCAGGGCGGTGGCCCCGGGCGGGATTTCAAATGCTGGGACGCAGGCCGCGCAGGTACGCACCGATGACCACCCCGCCACCGGAAGGTGGAAGGCATGGCCCAGATACGAGGAGTGCGCTACGACGGCGGGCGATTGGCAACCAGGGGCCTTTGTGAGGGCGAGGTCCGTCCGGGAAACCGGACGGAAGGAATAATCGTACCAGATTCAGACAAAGTCGCAAAGCGTAAGGTGTGAAAGACACCCTACGCTTTGCGTTATTGCTGAAAGAAAAGCTACTTGACTTCGACCTTGGCGCCGGCCGCTTCGAGCTTTTCCTTGATCTTGGCAGCCTCGTCCTTGGCGATGCCTTCCTTGACGGCCTTGGGAGCGCCGTCCACCAGGTCCTTGGCTTCCTTCAGGCCGAGGCCCGAGACGATCTCGCGGACAGCCTTGATGACGTTGAGCTTGTTCGCGCCGGCCTCGACGAGGATGACGTTGAACTCGGTCTGCTCTTCGACAGCGGCGGCCGGAGCGGCGCCGCCAGCGGCGGGAGCGGCCATGGCGGCGGCGGAAACGCCGAAGCGATCCTCGAGGGCCTTGACCAGGTTGGCCAGGTCGAGGACGGTCATGGTTTCGATTTCAGCGATGAGCTGATCGGCAGTGAGAGCCATGATGGTCTCCTAAAATTCGAAATGAGGTTGTGGATTCGGGGTTGGGTGCTACTCGCCGGCCTTCTGCTTGCGGATGCCCTCGAGGGCGACCGCCAGACCGGAGATGGGGTACTTCATGAGGTAGAGCAGCTTGCTCAGCAGCACATCGCGGCTCGGCAGCTCGGCCAGGGCCTGCAGCTGCTTGGCGTCGATGGACTTGCCGTCCATGATGGCGGCCTTGAAGGTCGCGGCCGGATTGTCCTTCAGGAAGCCGTTGACGGCCTTCGCCAGGGCAACGACGTCGTCGCTGGTGGTGGCGATGGCGCTGGCGCCCTTGAAGGAACCGCCCAGGGCTTCGAAGGTGGTGTCCTTCACGGCCAGGCGGAGGAGGGTGTTCTTGCTGACACGGTACTGGGCCTTGCTCTCTCGGACGGTCTTGCGGAAGGCGGTGTCCTTCCCGACCACGAGACCCTTGAACTCGATCACGACCGCCGAGGTGGCGGACGCGAAGGTCTCCTTGAGCACGGCGACTTCGGCGTATTTCTTGGACTTTTCCATGGTCGGCCTCCTACTTCTCAACGACTGTGGTGTTGAGGGTGACGGAGGGGCCCATCGTGGAGGCGATATACATCGTCTTCACATACTTGCCCTTCGCGGCAGGCGGCTTGGCCTTGTGCACGGCATCGATGAGCGCCTTGGCGTTCTCTTCGAGCTTCTGCACGCCGAAGGAGAGCTTGCCGACGGGCGCGTGGATGATACCGGTCTTGTCGACGCGGTACTCCACCTTGCCGGCCTTGATCTCCTTGATGGCCTTCGTCACGTCGAAGGTCACGGTGCCGGTCTTGGGGTTGGGCATGAGGCCCCGGGGTCCGAGCACTTTGCCCAGTCGACCGACGCCCTTCATCATGTCGGGGGTCGCGACGAGGGCATCGAAGTCGAGGAATCCGCCGGCGATCTTCTCGACCAGCTCATCCCCGCCCACGATCTCGGCGCCCGCAGCTTCCGCTTCCTTGATCTTCTCGCCGCCTGCGATCACCGCTACACGCATGGTCTTGCCCGTTCCGTGGGGCAGGACGATGGTGCCACGGACCATCTGGTCCGCGTGCCGGGGATCCACTCCGAGCCGCATGTGGACTTCCACCGTCTCGTCGAACTTGGCAAAGGCCAGGTCCTTGACGACGGTGAGCGCGTCCTTCAGCTCGTAGAGGCGATCTTCGATCTTGGCCGCGGCAGCCCGGTACTTCTTTCCAGGTTTGGCCATATTGGCTCCATTCGAACGATCTCCCGCGATGACGGTCGCGGTGGCCGGGATCGCCGCACGGCGCGGCTCTCCAATGAAGTGCAGACCGCCCGGACGCGAGGCCCGGGCGGGAAGGGGTGGTCTAGTCGATGACGTCGACGCCCATGGAGCGGGCGGAGCCGGCGATGGAGCGGACGGCGGCCTCGAGGCTGCCGGCGGTGAGGTCGGGCATCTTCACCTTGGCAATCTCGGCGAGCTGGGCCTTGGTGATCTTGCCGACCTTCTCCTTGTTGGGGGTGGCGCTGCCCTTGGCCAGGCCGAGCTTCTTCTTGATCAGCACGGCGGCGGGCGGGGTCTTCAGGATGAAGCTGAAGCTGCGGTCGGCGAACACGGTGATGACGACGGGCAGGATGGTGCCCTTCTCGACGGCGCTGACGGACTTCGCGTTGAACTGCTTCACGAACTCCATGATGTTGACGCCGTGCTGACCGAGCGCGGGGCCGACGGGAGGAGCCGGGGTGGCCTCGCCCGCGGGCAGCTGCAGCTTGATGTATCCAGTGATCTTCTTAGCCATGTCTTGTTCTCCCGCGACTGATTCCGGCGAATGCCGGCGACGGCCGCCTTAAAGGGTGCGAAAAGGGCGTCAGCGCTTTTCGACCTGGATGAAGTCGAGCTCCACGGGGGTGCTGCGACCGAACACCGTCACCATCACCTTGATGGTGGAGCGCTCTTCGTGGATCTCGTCCACATCCCCTTCGAAATTGGCGAAGGGGCCATCAATGATACGGACCTTTTCGCCCTTCTCAAAGTGGTATTTCGGCTTGGGCTTCTCCTGGGTCTCTTCGGTGTGGTGCATGATCTGGCGGACTTCCTCGTCCGTCAGGGGCGTGGGCCGCTTCTTGTTGGCCCCCACGAAGCTGGTGACCTTCGGGGTGTTGCGCACCAGGTGCCAGTCGGCGTCAGCCATCTCCACGGAGCCGTCCTGCTTGTGCTCGACCTGGATCTGGACCAGCAGATAGCCGGGGAAGGACTTGCGCTTCTTGACGACGCGCTCCTTCTTGCCGGACTTCGCGTCGACCTTCATCTCCTCGTAGGTCTCTTCCGGGATCTGGATGTCCCCGAAGCTGTCCGAGCGCTCTTCCATCTTGATGCGCTGGCGGAGATGCTCCATCACCTTGGCCTCGTAGCCGGAGTAGGTGTGGATGATGAACCACTTCAGCTCGCGGCCCTGGGGCTGCGGGGTGGTGTCCTGGGGGATGCTCACGAGATCGGTCATGGGATATCTCCGCTTCAGCGCGTCTTCAGCCACAAGGCTGCGAAGCCCTTGGAGAGGACCCAGTCCACGGCCCAGAGGTAGACACCCACGAAGGCCGAGATGATCACCACCGTCCAGGCGGAGCTCATGACCTTCTCTTTGCTGGGCCAATCCACCCGGCTGAGTTCGGCCGAGAGATCCTTTGCCTGCTGCTTGATGGCACCGATCACGTGGGACCCCGTTCAATGGACATGGATCAGAAAAACCTGGCCCCGAGCGGGAGCGCCGGGGCCTGGAAAGTGGCAGGGGAGACAGGCTTCGAACCCGCGACCTGCGGATTTGGAGTCCGCTGCTCTACCAACTGAGCTACTCCCCTGTGGGAACCGCCCGGACACCTCGTGGCGCCGGGCGGGAACCCTCGGGACCGGAGGCTACTTCGCCTCGCGGTGAACCCGGTAACCGCCACAGAAACGGCAGAACTTGTTGAACTCAAGCTTGCCTGTGGTGGTCTTCTTGTTCTTGGTGGTGCTGTAGTTCTTGCGTTTGCATTCCTGGCACTGCAGGTGAATGATATCGCGCATCGTAACCTCCTAGTCGGAGGGCGGATCGGGCTTTAGGCCAGGATCTCGCCCACGTTGCCGGCGCCCACCGTGCGGCCACCCTCGCGGATGGCGAACTTGAGACCCTTGTCCATGGCGATGGGCTGGATCAGTTCGACGGTCAGAGTGACGTTGTCACCAGGCATCACCATCTCACGGCCCTCTTCGAGCTCGATGGAACCGGTCACGTCAGTGGTGCGGAAATAGAACTGGGGACGGTACTTGTTGAAGAAGGGGGTGTGGCGGCCGCCCTCTTCCTTGGTCAGCACGTACACCTGGGCGTTGAACTTGGTGTGGGGGGTGATGCTGCCGGGCTTGGCCAGCACCTGACCGCGCTCCACGTCCTTGCGCTCCACGCCGCGGAGCAGGATGCCGGCGTTGTCACCAGCCTGGCCCTGGTCCAGGGACTTGCGGAACATCTCGACGCCGGTGACGACCTTCTTCATGGTGTCGCGGAGGCCGATGATCTCGATCTCCTCGCCGACCCGGACGATGCCCTGCTCGATGCGGCCCGTCACCACGGTGCCGCGGCCGGTGATGGTGAACACGTCCTCGACGGGCATGATGAAGGGCTTGTCGATGGCGCGGACGGGATCGGGAATGTAGGCGTCAACCGCGGCCATGAGCTCGTGAATGCAGGCGCAGTCAGGGTGCTCGGGGGTGGCGGCGTGGTCCAGGGCCAGGCGGGCGGAACCCTTGATGATGGGGATATCGTCGCCGGGGAACTGGTAGAGGCTCAGGAGGTCGCGGATCTCCATCTCGACCAGCTCGGCGAGCTCGGGGTCGGCGATGTCGATCTTGTTCATGAAGACCACGATGTAGGGCACGCCGACCTGACGGGCGAGCAGGATGTGCTCACGGGTCTGGGGCATGGGGCCGTCGGTGGCGGCGACCACGAGGATCGCGCCGTCCATCTGGGCCGCGCCGGTGATCATGTTCTTCACGTAGTCGGCGTGACCAGGGCAGTCGACGTGCGCGTAGTGGCGCTTCTCGGTCTGGTACTCGACGTGGGCGGTGTTAATCGTGATCCCGCGGGCCTTCTCTTCGGGCGCGGAGTCGATCTGGTCGTAGGACTTGGTCTCGCCGCCGAACTTCTTCGCCAGCACGAAGGTAATGGCCGCGGTCAGCGTGGTTTTGCCATGATCCACGTGGCCGATGGTGCCGATGTTGACGTGGGTCTTGGAACGGTCGAATTTCTCTTTGGCCACGGATACCTCCTGAAAGGTGGAGTGAGAATGAAGGGAGAACAAACTGAACAGGGTGGAGCCCACAACCGGGCTTGAACCGGTGACCTCTTCCTTACCAAGGAAGTGCTCTACCACTGAGCTATGTGGGCCTTGAACCTTGACGCCGACCGGACGTGTCCGGCTGGCGGGGAGGGTGGAGCGGGAAACGGGGTTCGAACCCGCGACATTCAGCTTGGAAGGCTGACGCTCTACCAACTGAGCTATTCCCGCGGTGGAAACCCGGGGGACGCGAATCCAGAACTCCGATGGTGCGGGAGGACTGGTGCCGAGAGAAGGATTCGAACCTCCGTAACGCGATGCGTGGCAGATTTACAGTCTGCTGCCATTAACCACTCGGCCATCTCGGCATACTCGTCCGGTGCCCCTCCCGGGGCTTGTCAATGCTTTCCGGGAAGTCCCGGAAATCATCCCATTTGGAACCCCTGCCGGGGCTCCATGTCAGGGTCACTGCGAGGCAGGGCTTTCCTGACAGGGAACTCGAAAGGTATCACGGCAACCGAAGCGCCTCAAGGGGAAACTTCTGGAGTGCCGCTGCCCCGCCGCGCCAGCACACGGAAGAGCGTCACCGCGGCCGCGGCGGAGACGTTGAGGCTCTCGATGCCACCGGGCATGGGGATGTGCAGCAGCCCGTCACAGCGCTCCCGGATCTTCTGGTGCAGGCCCTCGCCCTCCGCACCCAGGACCAGGCCAGTGGCTCGGTCGAAGGGCTCCTGCAGGTAGTCGCGACTGTCCTCGCCCAGGGCGAGGCCGTAGATCCACAGGCCGGCGGCCTTGAGGTCGTCAAGAGCGCGGCCGAGGTTCACCACCCGGCACACGGGCACGCGCCCGGCGGTGCCGGCGCTGGCGCGGACCACGGTCTCGTTCACCGCGGCGGAGCGGCGCTCGGGCAGGATCACGCCATCCACGTCGGCGGCGGCGGCGCTGCGCAGGATCGCGCCCAGGTTGTGGGGATCCGTGATGCCATCGAGGACGAGCACCAGGGAGCGGTCCCCCTTCTCCGCGATGCAGCCGAGGATCACGTCCAGGTCCGCGTAGGCGAAGGCACCGCCCTCCCCCAGGACGCCCTGGTGGCGCTGGCCCGGGCTGCGCCGGTCGAGGCCCTCCATGGGCTCGCGGTGGATCACGACCCCCGCCGCCCGCGCCGCGGAGATCAGCTTCGCCAGGCGGCCCCAGGCCGCCGGAGCGATCCAGAGGCTGTGCAGCTCACCGCGGGCAAGGGCCTCTTCGCAGGCGTGAGGGCCGGGATAACGCATGGCCAGGCACCCCTCTCTAGAAGGACTTCCGGAAGCCGAGAGCCATGAGATGGCCCATGCCCTCCACACGCATCCGGGTGCCGACATTGCGGTAGCCCGTCGAGCTCCAGCCACCGTTGAGGCGGGTGCTGTCCTGGTCCTCGCTCTGGCGGTACTGGTAGCCGAAGTCCAGCTCGCCTCCCCAGACCCGATACCCCGCGCCGATCGAGAAGGCCGCGGTGCGGGCTCCGCCGAGGAGGGGCTCCATGGCCGCGACCGGGATGCTCTGCCCGTCCAGGAAGAGGCCGGCGCGCAGCGTCCAGAACTTGCCCAGTTCCAGCTCCGAGGAGAGGCCCACGCCGAGGTGGCTCTTGGCCGCCGGCAGCTCGCTCGGCGACGTGACCAGGCCCGCGGGGGTGCTGACGCTGGCGAAGGTGGGCACCCTCAGGCCGGCCGAGGTCCAGCGGAGGTCGGTCTCCACGGTCAGGATGGGGTTGATGCGGTGACGGACCCCGAAAGTGGTCTGCGAGGGCAGCTCCAGGGTGCCGGTGCCCGCGAGGGGCGTGGAGGCGGCCAGCAGGGTGGCGGCGCGAGCGCCGGTTCCCTGGGAGGCACTGCTCAGCCCGTCGTTGGCGTAGAGGCCGAGAACGGCCCCCCGGTAGCCGGCCTTCAGGTCCAGGTCACCCTTCAACCCGGACTGATGGGTGAAGGCCAACGTCCAGCGCGGGTCGAGGGCCCAGCGGGCCCCCAGGGAGTAGCTCGGAACGGTCTTGTTGCCGCTCTGGGCCAGCCGCTGCTCCACCAGGCCATCCACCCCGGTGGTGACCGCGCTGGGCACCCCCAGGCGCACCACGTTGGAAGAGTCAAAGGCTAGGCGCGCCAGGCCAAAACCGATGCCCACCGAGACATTCGGATTCAGGGCCCACGCGGCCTGGGCTTCCAGGCGGCGGGCCGACAGGTCCAGGCCATCGCCCAGGAAGCGGCTCGGAGCCTCGTCCAGGAGCCTCCGGTGCAGCAGGTAGGGCTCGTCCAGCTTGAGGCCGAGGGTGAAGCTCTCGGTCAGCCGTCGGGCCAGGCCAAAGCCGCCGATGCTGCGGTTGCGGTCGGTGCTGAACAGCGTCTTCTGGTTCGACTGCAGGCTCTCCTGCACGTCGGCGAGCTCGAGGCCGAAGGCCAGGTAGGCACTGGTCTTGTCCTTCAGCGAGGAGAGCAGCGCGGGGTTGGCCGTCGCGGCTTCCAGGCTGTAGCCGTAGGCGACCTGCATCCCGCTGCGGGAGATGCCCACGGGGTCCACAGCCGAAAGGGCCATGCCCTGGGCCCAGACCGGCAGGGCACCCGCGCCCAGCAGCAGTCCCGCCCCGATGATTCCACGAACCCCATGCGCCATATCGCCCTGCCTCCGAGACACGCTACTTGAGTGGCTCCAACCCACAAAGGGTTCAAGCCCAAGACTCCAGGATCGCCAAAAGGGCCGGTGAAACCAAGCGAAGGATTCCGATCAGCGCTCCGAGTCGCCCAGGAAGCGCACCAGCAGCCGGTCCACCAGCTCCCAGACCTCCAGTAGGGCGGCCAGGCACATGACCAGCCCGAAACCCAGGGCCAGGGCCCTTCCCCAGGGTCCCATGAGGGCCCGGCACAGGGCCGGCCACTGCCAGAACAGGGTGGGCAGCCGCAGCCGTCCGTAGAAGGCCAGGGTGGACAGAAGCATCCCGCCCCACAGCAGGTAGAAGAACCTCAGGGCCCGGAGCAGGATGTCCTGGGGAAAGGGACGGGGTCGGGGGGCTGGCATCGAGGGACCAGCATAACCCGGGTCGAGGCTCACTCCGGCAGCTCGATGAAGAACCGCGTGCCTTCTTCCCAGCTGGTGGTGAAGCCGACCTTGCCGCCGAGGACCGTCTCCCCCAGGACCTTCATGGAATAGGTTCCCAGGCCGCGGCCACGGGCGGCCTTGGTGCTGTAGGAGCGCTGGAACACGCGGTCCACGATCTCGGGTGCCATGCAGCCGGGGTTCTGGACCACAAAGCTGGGACGGCCCGAGCTGAGCTGGAACCAGACCCGGGCCTGGCCCCCGGAGGGCAGCGCTTCGAGGGCGTTCTGGACCATGTTGCCGAGGATGCGGCAGAGGATCGCCGGGTCCGTGCGGACCTCCGGCGCCCGGTCGGGCAGGGGCAGCCGGACGAGGCGCTCCGCAGCCTCCGGCCCCAGGGACTCCTCCAGGCGGTCCAGGATCTGCCCGGGGGCGACCGGGTGCAGGTCCACCTGGACCTCGCCCCCCTCCGCCAGCAGCAGCCGGTGCTGCGCCTCCACCTCATCCTTCAGGTGGGCGGCCAGCTCAAGCACGCGCTCGGCGACGACGGCGGGCTCGGCGCCGGCCCCTTGGAGCATCTCCATCCAGCCCTGCAGACCCTTCAGGGAGTTCATGAGGTCGTGGATGAAGACCCGCTCCAGGGCGTCCCGGCGTTTCTCCGCGCTGATGTCCTGGAAGGTGACCAGCGTCAATCCCAGACCTCCCACCGCGAGCGGCAGGGCGCGCACGCTGAACTCCCGGGCCTCCCAGCGGCCCTCCCGGCAGCTGCTGATCAGCCATTCCCTCGAGGCCGCCTGCCCGGTGCGCCGGACCTCGCCCAGCGAGTCCATCATGCCGCAGCGCCCGCAGGCCCGGGCGCTGCCGCAGCCGTCGACCCCCTCGACCTGGTGCACGCACTGAAAAGCCTCGCCGACCCGGGCTCCCCGGTGGCCGGCGAGGCCGTCCCGCACCAGGGACTCCAGGAGCACTGGGTTCGCCGCCACGATCTGCCGCTGCTCGTTGAGGATGACGGCATAGGTGTCCACGGCCTCCAGCACCGCCTGCGCCACGAGGTCGCCCAGACAGAGGTCCGCCTGGGTGCTCACTTCCGCTGGCGTTGCCCTCCCCGGGGCAGCAGGGGGAAGGGCCTGCCCCGAGGGACTCCCCTCCTGATTCATGGATGCCTCGTGACCCAAGTATGCCCTGGACTCACCAAGGAAAAAACCATTCTCTACCGGCAGGTCAGGGCCGGAGCAGCTGCCAGCCGAGCCTCAGGATCAGGGCGCCGACCACCCCGATGAACACCCGCCGCACCCAGGTGCTGCCCCGGCTCAGGGCCACGTGGGCACCCAGGTAGCCGCCCAGACCGTTGGCCACGGCCATCCCCAGGGCCACGGAAGGCAGCCAGCTCCCCTGGCTGACGAAGAGGGCCATGGCCGTGAGGTTCGAGGCCCAGTTGACGCTCTTGGCCAGGGCCGAGGCCCGCAGGAAGTCCGAGCCCAGCACCGCCACGAAGAGGAAGATCAGCACCGATCCCGTCCCCGGCCCGAAGAAGCCGTCGTAGAACCCCAGGGCCAGGGCGATGAGGGCCGCCAGCCCGCGCCGGTGGTTGAGGCCGAAGCGCGGCGCGTGCAGCTGGCCCAGGTCGGGCTTGAGCAGGGTGAAGGCCAGCATGGCCACCAGGAGGCACAGCATCACCGGCCGCAGGAAGTCCCCGTGCACCCGGTAGGTGAGCCAGACCCCCACGGTGGCCCCGAGCCCCGAGGCCAGGACCGGTCCCAGCATCTCCCGCCAGGCCAGGGTCCCGGAGCGCAGGAACTTCCCCGCCGCCATGCTCGAGCCCGCCACGGCGACGACCTTGTTGGTGCCGAGCAGGGTGGGCAGCGGGGTGCCCAGGGGCAGGGCGAGCATCAGCGCGGGCACCGTGATGAGCCCGCCGCCGCCCACGATGGCGTCGATGAAGCCCGCCAGCAGCGCGGCGAGGACGAGGAGGAGCAGGACGGGAAGGCTAAGCACCAGGCGCAATCAGACCTTGAGGATCTCCACTTCCTTGTGCTTCATGGCCTCGTCGATCTCCTTGATGTGGGCGTCCGTGAGCTTCTGGATGTCGTCGAGGGTCTTCTTGGCCAGGTCTTCGGAGATGTGGCCTTCCTTGAGCTTCTCCAGCTTCTTCACGTCCTCGTTGGCATCCCGGCGGATGTTGCGCACGCCGGTCTTGATCTCCTCGCCCAGGCGGTGCAGCACCTTCACCAGATCCCGGCGGCGCTCCTCGGTGAGCATGGGAATGGGCAGGCGGATCACGTTGCCGTCGTTGGACGGGTTGATGCCCAGGTCGGACTTGAGGATGGCGGTCTCACAGGCCTTGATCACACTCTTGTCGAAGGGCTGGACCACCAGCATGCCGGCCTCGGGCACGGAGACCGTGGCCATCTGGTTCAGGGGCACGGTGGAGCCGTAATACTCCACATGGACATTGTCCAGGAGGCTGGCGTTGGCCCGGCCCGTGCGGATGGTGGCCATTTCCTTCTTGAGCGCCTCCACGGACGCGTGCATGCGGCGCTTGGTCTCCTGCAGGATGGCGTCGGGGGTCTGTGCGGTCATGGGCACCTCGAAAACACGGGAAGGCTTCCTTTATACCCCAGGAAGGTCCCTGTTCCACGCGTGACGGGCCCCGGAGGACCGCCCAGCCACCTCCACCCGGGTGGACTCGGGGAAACGAGTCGGGCTCCACGAGACCAAGGACCGTTCCTGATCCATATTGGAACTGCGTGGTAAAATATCACCATTCACGGAGGCCCCCTATGCGCATCTTCCACCTGCTGGCTCCCCTGGCGGTCCTGTCCCTGGCCGCCGCCCCCGCCACCACCGAGATGGCCCTCACCAGCGCCGATGGCTTCGCCCTGAAGGGCACGCTGACGCTGCCCGCCGCCAAGGGCAAGGTGCCGGTGGTGATCCTGGCCCACCAGTTCCACGCGGACCGCACCGGCTGGGCCCCCCTGGCCGAGCGCCTCGCCGCCCGGGGCATCGGCACCCTGGCCCTGGATCTCCGCGGCCACGGCGCGAGCACCCAGAAGGGTGGAGCCCAGGTGACGGTCACGGACGACTTCATGGCCTCGGCCCAGGCCGTGGGCTTCGACGCCATCCCCGCGGACCTGGCCCTAGCCGCCACCTGGCTGCGCCGCCAGCCGGGCGTGGACGGGCGCCGCATCGGGCTCGCGGGCTCCAGTGTGGGGGCCTTCGCGGTGCTGCTGGCCGCGCCCCAGGTAAACCCCGTGGCCATCCTCAGCCTCAGCCCCGCGGGCACCGGCGCCTTCGGCGAGGGTGCCCGGGCGAAGCTCAAGGCGGCTCTGCAGCAAGCCCGGGCCTCGACCCTGGTGCTGGCCTCCACCGAGGACAAGGACGCCTTCCAGAACGCCACGGTCCTGGCGGACCAGCCCGGCGTCGACGTGAGCCTGGCCGAGGGCAAGGCCCACGGCTTCGCCTTCTTCCAGGAGCGGGCTGACCTCATGGCGGTGTTCTTTGGCGAGTATCTGACCTACCACCACACCGGGCAGAAGTATGCCAAGCCCTCGCCGGAAGTAGCCAAGCCTGCCGGGGATGCCGCCAAGGCCGCGGCCGAGCCCGCCAACTAGTCCGAACCCGAAGGGAGACTCCCATGACCACTCGCTCCGCAGGCATCCTCGCCGCCCTGCTCCTGGCGGGTCTCGCCGCTTGCAGTGGCCCCCGGCGCCTGGAGACCAGCCTGGGGGGACGCCCTGTGGAGGACCTGCGCGCCACGGCCACCAAGGTTGAAGGCCAGTGGCGCTGCGAGCTGCAGCTGCCCCTGGGCCAGTGGCGCATCGAGACCCGGGAGGCCCAGGAGGTGGAGATCGTCCCCGGCGCAGCCAGGGCGACCCTCCGCTGGAGGGTCGCCCCGGATCGCTGGTCCCAGCAGGACCGGCCTTTCTCATTTGACTTGGTGGGCGAGAGCGGCCTGCGCCTCTCCCTGGCCGTGCGCTACCCGAACTCCCTGCCGGGCCAGAACCTGGTGCTGAACGTGTTCCGGGTCCTGGCCGGCAGCTGATCGCAGTTCTAGTGGAACTGCTGGGACTCCGTGGAACCCACCAGGGCGAGGGTGGAAGCCAGGCCGCCACTGATGGCCTGGGCCACCTCGTCGAAGTAGCCGGTGCCGACCTCGCGCTGGTGCTTGGTGGCCGTGTAGCCGCGCGCCTCGGAGGCGAACTCCGCTTCCTGCAGCCGCGAGTAGGCGGTCATGTGCTCGGTGCGGTAGGCGTTGGCCAGCTCGAACATGCCGTGGTTGAGGCTGTGGAAGCCCGCCAGGGTGATGAACTGGAACTTGTAGCCCATGGCCCCGAGCTCCCGCTGGAAGGCGGCGATCTCGTCGTCCGACAGCTTCTTCTTCCAGTTGAAGGAAGGCGAGCAGTTGTAGGCGAGCAGCTTGCCCGGGAACTCGGCGTGGACGCCCTCGGCGAACTCGCGGGCCTCCTTGAGGTCGGGCGTGGAGGTCTCGCACCAGATCATGTCGGCATAGGGCGCGTAGGCCTTGGCGCGGGCGATGGCCATCTGGACGCCGCCGGTGATGCGGTGGAAGCCCTCGGGCGTGCGCTCCCCCGTGAGGAAGGGCCGGTCGCGCTCGTCGATGTCGGAGGTGATCAGGCGGGCGGAGTCCGCGTCCGTGCGGGCGATGACCAGGGTCGGCACGTCCAGGACATCCGCGGCCAGGCGGGCGGCGACGAGGGTGCGGATGAAGTGGCCGGTGGGGATGAGCACCTTGCCGCCCAGGTGGCCGCACTTCTTCTCACTGGAGAGCTGGTCCTCGAAGTGGACGCCGGCGGCGCCCGCCTCGATCATGCCCTTCATCAGCTCGAAGGCGTTGAGGGGCCCGCCGAAGCCGGCTTCCGCGTCGGCGATGATGGGCAGGAACCAGTCGCGGCTGACGCCGCCCTCGCCGTGCTCGACCTGGTCGGCCCGCTGGAGGGCGTTGTTCAGGCGCTTGACCAGGGTCGGAACGGAATTGGCCGGATAGAGGCTCTGGTCGGGGTAGCTCTGCCCCGAGTTGTTGGCGTCGGCGGCCACCTGCCAGCCGGAGCAGTAGATGGCCTTGAGGCCCGCCTTGGCCATCTGCACGGCCTGGCCACCGGTCATGGCACCCAGGGCGCGGGCGGGCTCTTCCTGCTGGACGAGCCTCCAGAGCTTGCGGGCGCCCATCTGGGCGAGGGTGTGCTCGATGCGGACGCTGCCGCGCAGCTTCTTCACGGTGTCAGCGCTGTAGGGACGGGTGATGCCTTCCCAGCGGTTGGCGGAGAAATCATCATCGATTGCGGGGATGGGGAAGCGGGGGGTCATGGGTCACCTCGGAAAGGGTTGAGAAGGGTTAGGGAGGGTTGGGGACTGGTGCTATGTCAAAGATTGACCTATCCTGGATGAAGTCAATGAACCAATGCATTGATAGGGGTTAACGAGAAAATTTTTGTCAATTGCCAGCATAGAAACTGTAAATTGATGTAAAGGAATGCCATGCCCTCCGCCGCTCCCAGCAAGCCCGCCTCGCGCCTTGGCGCCAAGATCCGCGTCCTCCGCCGCCAGGAGGGGCTCAGCCAGGTCCAGCTGGCAGAGGCGCTGGGCATCAGTCCCAGCTACCTGAACCTCATCGAGGGGAACAAGCGGCCCCTCACGGCGCCCCTGCTCATCCGGCTGGCCCAGCGGTTCCACCTGGACCTCACGGCCCTGGCCCCGGAGGAGGACCAGCGCCTGTCGGACGACCTGATGGAGGTCTTCGGCGATCCGCTCTTCGAGACCCTGGGGCTCCAGGCCCAGGACGTGCGGGAGCTGGTGCAGAACAGCCCCCAGCTGGCCCGGGGCGTCTTCGAGCTCTACCGGGCCTTCCAGCACTCCCAGGCCAGCCTGGACACCCTCTCGGACAAGCTGAGCGACGGCCAGGGCTTCGATCCCGAGGCCACCCGGCTGCCCTCCGAGGAGGTCGGCGACTTCATCCAGCAGGCCATGAACCACTTCCCGGAGCTGGAGACCGCCGCGGAGACCCTCTGGACCACGGCCGCGCTGGACCCGGACAACCCCTTCCCCGGCCTGGTGGCGGCCTGCGAAGACCGGGGGCTCCAGGTGCGAATCCACCGGGTCTCCGAATACCCGGGCCTGCTGCGCCGCTTCGACCCGGACCGCCGGGTCCTCAGCCTCTCGGAGCTGCTGACCCAGCGCAGCCGCAGCTTTCAGCTGGCCCACCAGCTGGCCCTGCTGGACCAGAGCGAGCTGCTGGACCGCCTCACCCGGCACCCCCTGCTGCGCACTCCCGCCTCCCGTTCCCTGGCGCGCGTGGCCCTGGCCAACTACTTCGCCAGCGCCGTGCTCATGCCCTACGAGCCCTTCTTCAGGGCCGTCCGGGCGGAGCGCTACGACATCGACATCCTGGCCCGGCGCTTCCAGGTCAGCTTCGAGCAGGTCTGCCACCGCCTGACCAGCCTGCGCCGGCCGGGCCTGGAGGGTGTCCCCTTCCACTTCCTGCGCATCGACATCGCCGGCAACATCTCCAAGAGTTTCTCGGCCTCAGGCATCCGCTTCGCCCGCTTCTCCGGCGCCTGTCCCCGCTGGAACGCCCACGCGGCCTTCCTCACGCCGGGCCTCATCCGCACCCAGATCAGCGAGATGCCGGACGGCCGCAAGTACTTCTGCATCGCCCGCACCCTCCAGAAGGACACCGGCGGCTACCGGGGCCAGCACGCCATGCAGGCCGTGGGCCTCGGCTGCGAGATGGGTCACGCCAAGGAGCTGATCTACGCCGACGGGCTGCGCCTCGACCAGCCCCCGGTGCCCATCGGCGTCACCTGCCGCCTCTGCGAGCGCACGGACTGCGAGCAGCGCGCCTTCCCGCCCATGCAGCAGGCCTTCAAGATCGAAGAGAACCTGCGCCGGACCAGCTTCTACGCCCGCATCGAGGGCGAGTCCTGACCCAACGGGAACAAGCCGACCGTTGAAAATCCAGCCTTCAGTGTTGGTGTTTCTACCGGCTCAGCCCCGCCCCAGCCGCCCGGCCGGCTCCTCGATCCAGCGGTGCACTGCGGCGGCGGCCACCAGGGCCAGGCCCAGGGCGAGGCTGAAGCCCAGCCGTCCAGAGCAGTGGGGTTCCACCAGCTTCATGGTGAAGGGATGGAGCAGGTAGAGACCGAAACTCCAGGCGCCGAGCCGCGTGAGGGCCTTACCAAGCAGCCCTGGCTCTTTGTGCCGGCTGAAGGCCGCCAGGGCCACGAGGATCGTCACCACCAGCAGGTAGCGGTAGCGCAGCCACCCGGTGAGCGCCGTGAGGTGGTCGAAGAACTGGGGCGCGGGCCGCAGCAGCAGCCAGAGCATGGGCAGGGCCAGGAGCAGCGCGACCTTGGGGTCCAGCCGCTCCTCGGTGCGCTCGTGGAGCCCCGCCAGGAGGCCGCCCCAGGAGAGCAGGAAGAGCTGGTTGGGCGCCAGCACGTAGGTGTGGAAGCGGTTCCACTGGGGCTGGTCCATGACGCCGTGCAGGGTCGAGGGCAGGCTCCACAGCCAGAGACCGACTGCCAGCGCCACCAGGAAGGTCAGTCCGCCCTTCTCCCGCAGCCAGGCCAGGGCCGGATAGACGAAGTAGAGCAGCGAGACCAGGCCCACGTACCAGCCGCCGGTCACCAGGGCGTGGTTGGGGTGGAAGGCGCCGAAGGTGAGGGTGAGGTTCTCCGCCAGGAAGCGCGGAGTCGGGTCCGGCCCCATGCCCAGGTGGAAGATCAGGTTCAGCCCGCAGGCCAGGTAGAAAACGGGGGCCAGGCGCAGGAACCGGCGCAGCCAGAAGCGGCCCAGTCCCTCCTGCTGGACCCGCTGCCAGGAGGCCGTCCGGAAGAGCAGGAAGCCGCTCAGGACGAAGAAGGCCGACACGCTGTAGTTTCCGATCTTCGCCGTGGCCATGTTCAGGCCGGAGCCCGACCGGGACAGGTCGAACCACACGCTCAGGTGGTAGACCGCGACGCAGAGGGCGAGGATGCCCCGCAGGGGATCCAGCAGACCGAGGCGACCCGAGGGCCTAGCGGTAGCGGACAAGGCCCGAACCCGCCACCAGGCGCCCCAGGCTCCAGGCGGGCTCCTCGGCCTCGTGGAGCTGGTCAAGCACGGCTGCTGCCAGCTCGGCCTTCACCACCAGCACCATGCCCACGCCCAGGTTCAGGGCCTGGCGGGCGTCGTCGAGTCCCAGCCCGCCCTTCTCCATGAGGAAGCGGAACAGGGCGGGGATCTGCCAGCTGGCCGTGTCGATCTCCGCGTCGAGCGACTTCGGCAGCACCCGGGGCAGGTTGTCGGTCAGGCCCCCGCCGGTGATGTGGGCCATGGCCACCAGCTGCCCCGCCCGCACCAGTGGCAGCACCGGCGCCAGGTAGCTGCGGTGGATGGCCAGCAGGGCCTGGCCCACGGTGCGGCCGGTCCCGGGCAGGGGATCGTTCACCTCGAGCTTCTCGAGGTCAAAGCAGACCTTGCGGGCCAGCGAGTAGCCGTTGGTGTGGAGGCCCGAGCTGGGCAGCCCGATCAGGACATCACCTTCGGCCATGGCCTCGAGCCTGGGCAGCAGGAGGGCCTCGTCCACCACCCCCACGATGGTGCCGGCCACATCTACTTCACCCTCGGCGTAGACACCGGGCATCTCCGCCAGCTCGCCGCCGATGAGCGCCGCACCCACGGCCTGGCAGGCGGTGGCCATGCCCAGGACGATCTGCTCGATGACCTCGGGCTCCAGCTGCTGGGCGGCGATATAGTCCAGGAAGAACAGGGGCCGCGCCCCCTGGACCAGGATGTCGTTGATGCAGTGGTTCACCAGATCCTGGCCCACCGTGTCCCAGATGCCGGCCCGCCGGGCCACCTTCATCTTGGTGCCCACGCCATCCATGCTGCTCACGAGAATGGGCTTGGCCTCCGGGAAGCGGGCATCGAAGAGCCCGCCGAAGAGTCCTATATCGCTGCGGACACCCGGAGTCTTGGTGGCCTTCACGTGGGGCTTGATGCGCCGGAGCGCCTCGTCCTGGCGGCTGATGTCGACGCCGCTGGAGGCGTAGCTAACCTTCTGTTCGCTCATCCCGCTCTCCCGTGCCCCATGATCCCATAGCCCCACCGGAAGGCCGGAATCAATCCATCCCTCCAGAAAAGGCCTATCCTGGGAGTGTCATGGACGCGCTCTCGGTCAGCCCCCTCAGTTCCGTCGCCCGAGCGGCCCTGTCGGCCTACGCGGTGCCGAAGGTCCAGCTCAAGGCCCAGGAGACCACCCTGGCCCCCCAGGACCTGGTCCAGGGCCTGGCCCAGAACCTGTTCCGGCAGAGCCTGCAGGCCGCAGCCCTCGCTCCCGCGGCGGAGTCGGGTTCGAACATCCCCCTGGTGGACACCACGGCCACTGCCTCGCTGCTGGCGGCCCTGACCACTCCCCAGGACACGACCACCACCACCGCCACGGCCTCTGCCACGACCCTGCCCGCACTCTCCACCACCGAGACCCCCACAGCCGCCACTCCGGCCCTGCCCCAGGACCTCGCCCCGGTCCAGGATGCCTTCCAGACCAGCGCCAGCCCGGACTTCGCCCTCCAGACCGCGCTCCGGTTCGGCGCTGGCGTCGCCCCCGAGGTTGCCCTGGCCGCCCAACCCGGCGACCTGAGCGCGGCGCTGGTCCGGGATGCCCAGGCGGTGCCCCGCCTGAGGAACCTGCAGCCCCACGCCGGCGGGCCGGGCCCGGAGGCCTTCGCCCAGACCCAGGGCTCCGTGGCGCGGGTGCTGCGGACCTATACCGCCCCACCCGTGGCCGAGCCCAGTGGCACCCTGGACGTTCTGGTCTAGCCGATAGCCGCCACCGGGGCTCAGTCCAACAGGAACCAGAGCAGGGCGGTGGTGACCGCCAGGATGCCGGCCAAGAGAAAGGACCGCCCCCGCGCTGGCGCGGCAGGTCGGGTGGACGGTTCGTCGGCTAGGTAGGGGGTTTCCTTGGGCATGGGCTGCTCTGCCCCAAGAGAGCCCCGATCCTGGTTTCCGGTTTAACCCCTTCAGGAGGCTCATGCCCGGCCCCCCCCGCGCCGATGAGGAGGGTTGAGCAGGAGGGACCATGGATGTCAGTGCGACCAGCGCCATGAGCCTCTTCGCCTACCAGACCACCCTGAGCCAGACGGGCAGTCAGGCCCAGGCGGTGAATCAGGCTCTGGCCGCAGGCCAGTCGAGTGCCGCCAACACCAGCTCCCTGCTGGCCAGTTTGGGCACCGTGGATCCCATTGCCGCCCTGACCGGGGGCTCCGCCAGCTCGGCCTTGACCTCCCTCGCCTACGCCAACTCGGCCGCGTCCGGCAGCGGCCCCGGGTCGATCCAGGCCATGCTGGCCTCCCTGGGCAGCAGCGCCTCCGCCCTCCTGCCCAGCACCGACGGGCTCCCGGTCTCCGCGGCGGCCCTGACTCCCGGCGCCACCGAAGCCATGGTCCGCTATGCCTACGACCAGAGCCAGAACACGAGCTCGAACAGCACGGTCCAGCAGGCTGTGGCTTCGGCCCAGCAGTCCCTGCAACAGACCAGCCTGAACCTCCTGGCCTAGGGCATCGACCTCAGCAGGTGCTAGGATCCAGGCATGTTGCCTCGCGGGATTGCGCGCTGCCTGGGTTCGGGCCCCTCCCTGGTCCTGGGCCTGCTGCTGCTGTCGGGCTGCTTCCGGGCCCCGCGCGCCGCGGCGAACCGCCCCCCGGCCAAGCCGGAACCGACCGCCCAGGCCAGGGCCCTGCCCCGCCTGGGCCATACCCTGCAGGCGGGTGCCTTCGCCAAGGCCGAGAATGCGGCGCGCTTCGCCGAGTCCCTGCAGGCCCAGGGCCTGGAGGCCACCTACTACGCCTCCGGTGATGGCCTCTACCGAGTCCGGTTCGGGGACTTCAGCTCCCGCGAGAAGGCCCGGGACAAGGGTGCGGCCCTGAAGGCCGCGGGCGTGATCGAGGCCTATTGGGTGGTGGCACCGGACGGCTCGGCTCCCGCCGCCCCGGGCGCTGTCCTCAGGCGGCCCGCGGATGAGGGGGGCCTGCGGGCCAGCCTGGTCGAGACGGCACGAGGCTACCTGGGCGTGCCCTACCTCTTCGGCGGCACCACGGAGCGGGGCTTCGACTGCAGCGGCCTCACCGGGGCGGTCTACCGGCTCAACGGGCTGCGCCTTCCCCGCAACTCTCAGGCCCAGTTCGAGGCCGGCGCCGCCGTGGACCTGGACCGGGCCCGACCCGGGGACCTGCTGTTCTTCGGCACCAAGGCCCCCGGGCGGGTCAACCATGTGGGCATGTATCTGGGCCGGGGGCGCTTCATCCACGCCCCCAGCTCCGGCCGCGCCATCCAGCAGGGGGAGCTGGCGGACCCCTACTTCCGCAAGGCCTTCCTGGGAGCCAGGACCTATCTCTCCTGAGATGACTGACAATTTTCAAGAAAGATCGATTTTTTGAAAATTGCACGCCGAAGTAGCCTACACTGGCAGTCACCCGTCTGTCGTACGGGCCAAATAAGCGCTGCCACCTCGCCTGGAAGGGTCAGCGCATTTTCATCCAGGACGAAGAAAAGTAGGAAGTCATCATGGCTCAAGGCACCGTCAAGTGGTTCAACGCCGAAAAGGGTTTCGGATTCATCACCCCCGATGAGGGAGGCTCTGACCTGTTCGTGCATCACTCCGCGATCGAGACCACGGGTTTCCGCACCCTGGACGAGAATCAGCGCGTCAGCTTCCAGGTCGGCCAGGGCCAGAAGGGCCCCCAGGCTACCAACGTCCAGAAGATCTGAGCTCAACCGCTCGATCTGAATCGGCCTCCTCCGGGAGGCCGATTTTTTTGGCATCCCTTTGGCGCTAGACCTCCTGTCCCAGCCGCTGGCTGGGCGAGAGGTGCCCAATGGATCCTGGATACTATGTCGCCGCAGGCAGCCTGAAGGCCCGGTCCTTCCAGCTGGACGTGGTGGCGAACAACCTGGCCAATGCGGCCACCGTGGGCTACAAGCCCGACCAGCCCTTCTTCGCGGTCTTCAACAAGGCGGCCGGCAGTGGCCGGAAGCTGCCCCTGAGCGGCTTTCTGAATGACGGCGTGGTGTTTGCCGAGACCGGTGTGGTCACCGAGCAGGGCAGCCTCCGCGCCACGGGCCGACCCCTGGATGTGGCCGTGGAAGGCAATGCCTTCCTGAGTGTCCGCACCCCGGCCGGGGACCGGGTCACCCGGGACGGCCGGCTCCAGCTGGGGAAGGACGGCCAGCTCCAGGCCATGGACGGCAGCCCCGTACTCGGCAAAAACAGCCAGCCCATCGTGGTGAACCCCGGCAACGGGAATGTCTCCATCTCCGCCGACGGCACTGTCTCCCAGAAGGAGCAGGTCCTGGGCCAGCTGGACCTCAAGGCCTACGAGAAGGCCGGTGCCCTCAAGCGGACCGGTGCCCTGCGGTTCGATCCCACCGCCGCCACCGAAGCCCCGGTCAAGGCCACCGTCACCCAGGGGCACCTGGAGCAGAGCGGGGTGGACGCCGCCTCCTCCATGGTCGAGATGATCCGCCTGAACCGGCTCTTCGAGCTGAGCCTCAAGGTGGCTTCCACCCTCTCCAACGACATGGACTCCAGGTCCATCAACGACGTGGCCATCAGCAGGTAGTTACCCGCTTTTCAGCGCTTTTTATCCGGAGGTTCCCATGATGCGTGCGATGTGGTCAGCGGCTGCGGGCATGAATGTCCAGCAATACAACATGGACACCATTTCCAACAACCTGGCGAACGTGAACACCACGGGCTACAAGAAGGCCCGGGCCGAGTTCCAGGACCTGCTCTACCAGACCGTGAATCTGGCGGGCACCAGCTCCAGCAACACCTCGTCGATTCCCTCGGGCATCCAGATGGGCCACGGCGCCAAGCTCCAGAGCCTCATGCGCCAGTACAGCACCGGCAACCTCCGGCAGACCGGCAACCGCTTCGATATGGCCATCGAGGGCGACGGCTTCTTCAAGGTCACCATGCCGGACGGCACCCTGGCCTACACCCGGGATGGCGGCTTCACCACGGACCAGAACGGCGCCCTGGTGAACTCGGCCGGCTACCTCCTGGATCCCCAGATCACCATCCCCCAGGACGCCCTGAGCGCCACCATCGCGCCGGACGGCACCGTGAGCGTCACCCAGACCGGCCAGACCCAGCCCCAGCAGGTGGGCCAGATCACCCTGTCCCACTTCATCAACCCCACGGGCCTCAACCAGCTGGGCCGCAACCTCATGCAGCCCACCCTCGCCAGCGGCGACGCCATCGACGGCGTGCCCGGCGCGGACGGACTGGGCACCATCGCCCAGGGCTCCCTGGAGGTCTCCAACGTGGATGTGGCCGAGGAGATGGTGAACATGATCATCGGCCAGCGCGCCTACGAGGCCAACTCGAAGACCATCCAGACCGTGGACACCATGCTGAGCCTCGTGAACAACCTCAAGCGCTAGGCGGAGACCCGCGACCATGCGCACCACCCTCTTCGTTCTCCTGGCCTTCCTCGCCCTCCTGGCCCAGGCCCCGACCATGCCCCCCGCCGAGCAATCGGCGGACGCGATCACGGTGGTGGCCCCGGCCCCGGCCATCCCAGCCGCCGAGCGGCTGGCGGACGCGGCCCTGGCCTTCGCTCAGGCCGAGGCCAAGAACTTCGGCGGGGACCACCAGTTCAAGGTGGCCCAGATGCCCCGGGTGCCCAACCTGCGGGCCGGGAACCTCACCTTCGAGCCCACCCACCTGAGCAAGCGTGAGCCCCTGGGCCGCTTCTTCGTGGTCGTGGCCCTCAAGGTGGACGGCGAGCGGGTCGGCATGGTCCGGGTGGATCTGGAAGGCCACTGGATCGGCACCGTGCTGCGCGCCAAGACGGACCTCAGCCGCAAGACCGAGCTGACCGCGGAGCAGGTGGAGCCGAGCCCCTTCGAGGGCGTGCCACCGGAAGGCACCCTCACGGAGATCCCCACGGGCCAGCGCCTCATGCGCTCCGTGGTCTCGGGCAAGATCCTCACCCGGGGCGACCTGGAGGCTGTCCCGCTGGTGCAGATGGGCGACAAGGTCCGCCTCACCAGCACCCGGGAAGCCCTCACCGTCAGCGTCGAGACCACCGCCCGCAGCCGGGCCGGCCTGGGCGACCGGGTGCAGCTCGAGTCCCCCGGCGCCCGGCACACCGTGAGCGCCATCGTCACCGGTCCGGGCGAAGCCAGGCTCCCGTAGCCTCCAGGCCAGTGCTAATTCCCTTGGCCAGGCAGGCGTTCAACCGTATTCTTGACCCTTGCGCAAGGAGGAGCCCATGGCTCATGAGGGTCACGAACACGGACCGGACTGCAACCACGACCACGATGATTCCTTCGAGATCGAGGTGGTCGAGCTCGAAGACGAGAACGGCGAGAAGGAAGAGTTCGCCATCCTCGAGGAGCTGGAGTTCGAGGGCCGCAACTTCGCCATCCTCGCGCCCCTGGCCGAGCTGCAGGCCCAGGAAGAGGGCACTGCGGATCCCGAGGAGGGCCTGAGCCTGGAGATCTTCGAGGTGAAGGACGACATGTTCACCCCCCTCGATGACGAGCCCCTGGCCGAGCGCCTCATGAAGCACCTCGACGAGCAGGAAGCCAAGCTCAAGGCCGAGGAAGAGAAGGACTAGGCTCTCCCACCCACACACGAAGGCCCCCGCCCGGGGGCCTTCGTGTGTCCGGGAGAACAAAGTAGGCTGGAGAGATGCTGCCCGACTCGCTCCGCTTCGCTGGCCGAATCCTTTTCCTGACAGAGGATCCGGCCCGGATCCTCCGCCAGCTCGCGGGCGAGGACCTGGAGCTGGAGGACGCGCCGCCCCTGCGGGACCAGATCAGCACCGACGAGATTACGCCCGCCCACATCTGCTACCACTACGATGAGAAGCTGGGCGACTTCCCCTACCTGGGCCTGCGCTGCGGGGGCGTCACCCCCATCCGGGAGGGCGCTGTGCGCGCCGGAGGCTTCACGGTCAGCGTGGCCGGCAAGCGGCGGGGCAAGGGCAGCAGCCGCGAGGCCAGCCCCTACGCGGAGTGGTGTGCGGGTCTCCGCCTGGTGCTCGCCGAGAGCTTCGAGCGCATCTACCGCCAGAACTGCCAGAACCTGGGGCTCCTCACCAGCACCGACTTCGGCCTGATCCCACGCCTGCGCCGGGGCGAGGCCATCCCCCTCGCGGAGTTCACGGAGGGGCTCGATCCGGTCACCGCCGAGCTTGTGCGGCGCGGGGGCCTCTTCGCCTACGAGGCCGCGCGCCTGAAGGGCGAGGTGACGCCGCCCCTGCCCGCCCACGACCCCCGGCCCATGACCTACGCCGAGAAGCTGCTGGCCCGCCACACCGTGGTGGACGCCGCGGCTGATCGCGTGGGCCTCCCGGTCGTCCGCCCCGACGACGGCCTCTTCGTGCGGGCGGACTGGCGCTTCAGCCACGAATACGTGACGCCCATGGCCGCCCGGTTCCTGGAGCAGGCCCTGGGGCCCGAGGCGGTCGTCCGCGATCCAGGTTCCATCCTGGCCTTCCGGGACCACCTCACCTTCCTGCACCACAGCATCCACCCGGACCACCGGGCCCAGGGCCTGCTGGCGGTGGCCGAGGGCCTGAAGCCCGCCCAGGAGGCCTTCTGCGCCCGCCACGGCATCCGCCTCCACGGCGAGCTGGCCGACGGCTCCGGCAGCGAGGGCATCTGCCACGCCCTCATGACCGAGCGCTACGCCTGCCCGGGCCAGCTGGTGGTGGGCACCGACTCCCACACCCCCCACTCGGGCGCCCTGGGCTGCCTGGCCTTCGGGGTCGGCACCACGGACATCGCCAGCGCCTGGGTCACCGGCGACGTCCGCGTCACGGTGCCGCCCACCCTGCGGGTGCGCCTCAACGGCCGGCTGCGGCCAGGCGTGTCCGCCAAGGATCTGGTGCTGCACCTGCTGGCCCGGCCCCTCATCCGCGAGGGCGGCGCCCTCGGCCACGTCATCGAGTATCAGGGCGAAGGCCTGCGGGACCTGGACACGGACGAGCGCGCCACGCTCACGAACATGGCCGCCGAGATCGGCGGCTTCACGGGCCTGGTGGCGCCGGACGAAGAGACCTGCCGCTTCCTCAAGGAGCGCCGGGATGTGGACCTGCGGCTTGAGCCCTGGATGGCCGGAGACGAAGGCGCCGACTACGCCGTGACCCTCGACGTCGACTGCCCGGCCCTGGGGCCCATGCTGGCCCGCCCGGGCGACCCCGGCAACGGGCTGGCCCTGGCCGCCCTGGCCGAGGCCGTACCCATCGACATCGCCTACCTGGGCAGCTGCACCGGGGGCAAGCGGGAGGACCTGCGCCGGGCCTATGCCGTGGTCGCCCCCGCCGCCGCGGCGGGCCGGCGCATCCCCGAGGGCGTGCAGTTCTTCGTGCAGTGCGGCAGCGAGGACGTGCGGCGCTTCGCCGAGGCCGAAGGCTGGCTCGCTGCCTTCGAGGCTGTCGGCGCCGTGGTGCTGGGCAGCTCCTGTGGCGCCTGCATCAACGCCGGCCCCGGCGTGTCCAGCCGGCCGGACCAGGTCACGATCAGCGCCATCAACCGGAACTTCCCCGGCCGCAGCGGGCCGGGCCAGATGTGGCTGGCCAGCCCGGCGACTGTCGCCGCCAGCGCCCTGGCGGGCCGCATCGTCGGGGCCGAGTCGTGATCGATCCGGTCCTCGCGGCGCGCTACCGGGCCCTGGTGCTGGCCGCCCTGCCGCGTCCGGGCGCCCCGGACCTGACCGGTGGCCGGGTTCTGGTGGTCGACGCGCAGACCCAGCGCCTGGGCCTCCTGGAGGCCGGCCGCCTGGTCTTCGAGGCCGCGGTTTCCACGGCTGCCAACGGCCTGGGCTGCGAGGAGAACTCCTACCGCACCCCCACGGGCTGGCACCGCATCCAGGCCTGTCTGGGCGCCGGAGCCGAACCCGGCACCGTGTTCCGCGCCAAGCTGCCCACGGGCGAGGTCTGGCACGGCGAGCCCCGCACCGAGGACCTGATCCTCACTCGGGTGCTGCCCCTGGCAGGCCTGGAGGAGGGCTGGAACTGCGGCCCCGGGCATGACTCCTTCGAGCGCTTCATCTACCTGCACGGCACCAACCAGGAGGGCCTGCTGGGCCAGCCCGTCTCCCATGGCTGCGTGCGACTGGGCAATGCCGAGGTGGTGGACCTCTTCGACCGCGTGGCAGTGGGGGATCCGGTGCTCATCGCGGACGGACTGACGGCTGACGGCCTGGGGCTTGGACGGTTGCACTTCGCGGGCGTGGCGGGCAGCGGCATGAGCGCCCTGGCGCAGTTCGTGGCCATGAAGGGGGGCCGTGCCAGCGGCAGCGACCGCAGCTTCGACCGGGGTCAGCGCGCCGCGGACCGGGCCCGGCTGGAGGCCCTGGGCATGGCGATCTTCCCCCAGGACGGGGCCGGACTCGCCGGCGACTGCGCGGCCCTGGTGGTGTCCACCGCCGTGGAGGAGGACGTGCCGGATGTGGCGGCGGCCCGGTGCCTGGGCGTGCCGGTGCTGCACCGCTCCGAGCTGCTGGCCCATCTGGTGGCGCGCTACCGCACGGTGGCGGTGACCGGTACCAGCGGCAAGTCCACCACGGCGGCCATGACCTTCGCCATCCTCCGGGGCGCGGGGCGTGATCCCTCGATCATCACCGGCGGCGAGCTGGTGGAGCTGCAGCGGGAGGGGCTCTGGGGGAACGCCTGGGCCGGCCAGTCCGACCTGCTGGTCATCGAGGCCGACGAGAGCGACGGCTCCGTGGTGCGCTACCACGCCGCCCTGGGCGTACTGCTCAACCTCCAGCGGGACCACAAGGAGATGGACGCCGTGGCGGAGATGTTCCGGGTCTTCTGCGCCCAGCTGCGCGAGACGGCACTGGTGGGCGAGGCGGAGAACCTGCGGGAGTTCGCGGCCGGCGCCACGGTCTTCGGCTGCGGACCCAGAGCCGACCTGCGCGCCGAGGCCATCCAGACCGGGCCCGAGGGCACCAGCTTCACGGTGCGCGGTCTCCCCTTCCACCTGCCGGTCCCCGGCCGCCACAACCTGGAGAACGCTCTGGCAGCCATGGCCGCCTGCGCGGCCCTGGGCGTGCCCCTGGCCAGCATGGCCGCGCCTCTGGAGGCCTTCCAGGGCGTGGCCCGGCGCTTCCAGGTGCTGGGCACCTGCCGCGGCGTCACGGTGGTGGATGACTTCGGCCACAACCCCGCCAAGGTCGCGGCCTCCATCCGGGCGGCGCACCTGCGGGTCGCGGAGACCGGCGGTCGGGTGCTGGCGGTCTTCCAGCCTCACGGCTTCGGGCCCCTCAGGTTCCTGCGGGCGGACTTCGTGGCGGCCTTTGCGACGGAGCTGCGGCCCCCGGACCGGCTCTGGTTCCTGGACGTCTTCTACGCCGGCGGCACCGCCGCCCGGGACATCAGCAGCGCCGAGGTGATCGCGGACATCAGGCCGAGCCTCGGCACCGCCGAGCACGCCCCCTCCCGGGACTGGCTGGTGGACCGCCTGGCCGCCGAAGCCCGGCCTGGCGACCTGGTCCTGGTCATGGGCGCCCGGGATCCCTCACTCACCGAGCTGGCCCGGCAGATCCTCGCCCGGCTGGCGGAACCTACTTGTCCAGCTCGAGCATGAGGGCGTAGCAGCGGTCGAGGCGCACCTTCTGGATGCCCGCGGCGATCTTCTCGGCCTTCTCCTTCTCGCCGGCCAGGATGGCCGGCACCAGCTCGGTCTCGCGGGTGTGCTTGAAGGCCTCCCAGGTCTCCTTGAGCTCCTTGAACTGGGAGCCCCGGCCCGCCGGGGCCGTCAGCTTCGCCAGATGGGCAGAGACGGCGTTGGCGGTGTCCTTCACGCGCTTCTGCTGCTCGGGGGTGCGCTTCTCGCGGTAGAGCACCATGGTGACGAGCTCTTTCCGGGCCGTCTCCGTCTCGCTCTTGAGCACCGCGAATTCGCCGGCGTGCAGCGGCAGCAGGGCGCTGAGCAGCAGGGTGAGGACGGGCAGTGCGAGAGCAGCCTTCACGGGACCTCCAGGGATTCAGCCGGGCCTCGGGCCCGGGGGTAAACCTCTGATCGGCCCCCGCAGGGGGGTCTTGAGGATAGGAAGGTCCTTTGAAATTGAGCCAACCTGCGGGCGCAGGTCATGAGCCCTCGACGGCCGCTATACACTGGGGCCGTGAGGAGGCGCCATGGATGAGGCGAGGACAGCCCGGGCGGTGCGGGAGCTGCTGGCCAGCCTCGGCCAGGACCCGGACGCGCCTGAGCTGAGGGACACGCCGGCCCGGGTGGCGGACTTCTGGAAGGAGCGGCTCGGCGGCTATGCCGTGGACCTGGCGGCGGAGCTGAAGCCCCTGCCCGGCGAGCTGGCCCCGGTGCCCGTCATCCTGGAGCGCATCCCCTTCGTCAGTACCTGTGAGCACCACCTGGCACCCTTCGAAGGCCATGCCACTGTGGGCTATCTGCCGGGCCCCGGCGGCACCGTGGGGCTGAGCAAGCTGGTGCGGGTGGTGCAGGCCTTCGCGTGGCGCCTGCAGGTGCAGGAGCGCATGGCGCAGCAGATCTCCGAGGCCCTGGCGACCCACCTCCGTCCCGCCGCCTGGGGTGTCCACCTGGTGGCGGTCCACACCTGCATGAGCCACCGGGGCGTCCACACCCCCGGCGTACCCGTCCGGACCACGCTGCTGGGCGGGGCCTGGGCCACCCTGCCACCCCCCCCCTTCCAGGCCTGAGCCGACATGTTCGAAGTCCGCGCAGACCCCGATCGGAACCGGCTCTACATCACCCTGGCCGGGCGGGTCGACAGTGCCGAGCGGCAGGCGGCCATCAAGGCCATCCTGACCGAGGCCGGCAAGCTGACCCAGGGCTTCGGGGTGGTCTCGGACATCTCGGGTCTCTACGCCTCCGACCAGGAAGGCTTCAAGGACTTCCTGCGCGCCAAGTCCGGTCTCAAGCTCAAGGGCGCCGGTCCCGTGGTCCGGGTGGTGAAGATCCCCCTCAGCCGCATCCAGGTGGAGCGGATCAGCACCGAGGCCGGCTTCGAGGCCACGGAGGTCTCCAGCCTGGAAGCCGCTGACCGCTGGCTGGATGACGCTGCGGGGAAGCCTTGAGCACTGGCGCACCTCCTATCCGCATCTTCGTGGACGCCGATGCCTGCCCGGTCAAGGACGAGGTCTTCCGCGTGGCCCTCCGCTGCGGGCTCCGGGTCTTCGTGGTCTCGAACTCGCTGCTGCGGATCCCGCGCAACCCCCTGTTCGAGGCCGTGGTGGTGGCCCGGGGCGTGTTCGACGGGGCCGACGATTGGATCGCGGAGCGCGTCACCGCCACGGACATCGCGGTGACCGCGGACATCCCCCTGGCGGCCCGCTGCCTGGAGCAGGGAGCCCGGGTCCTGGACGCCAAGGGCCGCGTCTACTCGCCCGAATCCATCGGCGATGCCCTGGCCAGCCGTGAGCTCATGGCCAACCTGCGGGCCATGGGGGAGATGGGCGGCGGCCCCGCGCCCTTCACCGCCCGGCACCGCTCCACCTTCCTGCAGCGGCTGGACGACCTGATCCAGGCCATCCGGCGCGGCTCGCGGTAGACTGGCAAAAAGGCAGGAATGGATCCAACCTTCGTGATGATCGGATAAGCCATGGCCAGGAAACCCAACTACAACTTCGAGAAGCGTCAGAAGGATCTGGCCCGGATCAAGAAGAAGGAAGAGAAGCTGCAGAAGAAGGCCCTCAAGAAGGATGCCCTCGGCAACGACATCCCCGAAGGTGAAGAGCCGGAGGGTGAGACCTCCGCGACCCCCTCGGATGAGCCCCAGGCCTAGATCGAGTCTCGATATTTCGATAAAAAGCCTCTCGGCGCGTCGGGAATCACCCTTGGCCGCTGGGCTTGTAATTTATGAAATCCAATCAATGGTTTGACTTATTGCTTTGGCACAGAGATGGCTCTACCTTGAGGCCGCCGCTAGCGGCCCCCCAAGGAGATCCATCATGTCCTTCACCGAGTCCAAGACCCACCAGAACCTCAAGGCCGCCTTCGCCGGCGAGAGCCAGGCCAACCGCCGCTACACCTGGATGGCCCAAGTCGCCGAAAAGGAGGGACTGCCCGAGGTGGCCGCCCTCTTCAAGCACAGCGCCGACGGCGAGACCGGCCACGCCCTCAAGCACCTCATGTACCTGGCCGCCCAGGCCGGGGATCCCGCCACGGGCCTGCCCCTGGGGGACACCCTGACCAACCTGAAGTCCGCGGTGGCCGGCGAGACCTACGAATACACGGACATGTATCCCGAGTTCGCCCGCCTGGCCCGGGAAGAGGGCTTTGCCGAGATCGCCGCCTGGTTCGAGACCCTGGCCAAGGTGGAGCGCTTCCACGCGGGCCGGTTCCAGGATGCCCTCACCCGGCTCCAGTCCGGCGCCATCGCCGCCCCCGACGCGGACATCGCCAAGCACATCTGAGGCGGCCATGTCCCTTGCCTTCGACCCCGCCACCGAGCGCGAGCGCTACGCCGCCCGCCGGGCCTTCCTGGCCCGCCAGGCCGAGCTGCGCCTGGACCTGGCCGAGGGCATCAGCTTCCAGCCCGAGACCGCCGAGAGCGTCGAGGACCAGATCGTCGAGACCCTCTGGGCCGAAGGCAAGACGCTCGACTCGGCGGACCCGGAGGAAGTGGCTGAGGCCCGGGCTTCCTTCGCCGTGCTCGCGCCCCGCCGAGAGTCGGGGGACCGCTCCATCGCCGCGACCCTGATGCTGGGATTCCCCGATTCCAGCCGGGACCAGCGCCTCGCCGCACTTCAAGACTTCCCCGACCGCCTGGGGCTGGAGCTGGCGGACGGCTCGCGGATCGCCCCGGTCGTGGACCGGGGCACCGCCGGCCCCGAAGACCGCCTGCCCGCTGTGCTGGCCCTGCGCTACCTGCTCCCGGACGACAGCAGCATCACCGCCCTTGTCTCCAGTCACCCCGAGGTACCCGGCCGCTGGCCCGCGCCCGCAGCCTGGAATCGCTGGCCTTCCTGAGGGAAATGCTGGGCTGAAAGCAGGCTCTCCCTATTCCCGACTTTTTTGGTAAACTACTCCCCCGCGCCCTGCGCTACCTAGGAGATCCCCATGGCCTACACCGCCAAGAACTATGACCACCTCAAGGGTGGCGCCGTCAAAGGTCTCAGCGATGCCCAGCTGGACCAGCACTTCACCCTCTACAAGGGCTATGTCGGCAAGCTCAACGAGATCGAAGAGAAGCTGGCCGCCGCCGACAACACCAAGCCCAACTACTCCTTCAACGAGTACAGCGAGCTGAAGCGCCGCGAGGTCGTGGCCTTCAACGGCTCCTTCCTGCACGAGCTCTACTTCGAGAACCTCGGCGCCGACAGCACCGTCAGCGCGGGCCTGAAGGCCGCCCTGGACGCGGTTGGCGGCCAGGAGAAGGTCCTCGCCGACCTCAAGGCCACGGCCATGGGCGGTCCCGGCTGGGCCCTGCTCACCCGCAACCGCCGCGACGGCAAGCTGCACACCTACTTCGTCGCCGAGCACCACCTGGGCCTGCCCATCGAGCAGGACCTCCTGGTGGTCCTGGACAGCTGGGAGCACGCGTTCATGGTGGATTACGGCATCGCCCGTGCGAAGTACCTCGAAGCCTTCGTCGAGAACATCAAGTGGTCCGAGGTCTCCAAGCGCTTCGGCGCCTAAAGACTTTTTCACCACAAAGAACACGAAGAACACAAAGGGAGAGCCTGTCTTTTCCTTGGTGGTCTTTGTGTTCTTTGCGGCTAATTATTTCTCTACTTCCCCTGCGCGGCGCGGGAGGCGCGGAGGACGGCGCGGAAGACATCCTCGACGCCCTGGATGTCCAGCCCGGCTTCCTGGGCCCAGGCCCGGCGGGCCTGGAGCTGGGCACTCTCGCGCTCCGGATCGTGGATGGGCAGACCCATGTCGGCCTTGGCTCGGCCCGCACGCAGCACCAGCTCCGTGCGCCGGGCCAGCAGGGCGACCAGCTCCTGATCCAGGGTGTCGATGTGGTTGCGGGCCTCCTGCAGCACGGGGGAGCGGGTTCCGAGATCCGGGATGGCCAGCTGCTCCTCGGTGCCGCTCGCCACGGCCTCGGCCAGGCTCTGGTGGATGGCGGACAGGGCCTCCAGGAGGCCGACCCGGGCCCCCAGGGCAAAGGGGTTCTGGTTCTGCAGGACGGCGAAGAGGTGCCCCGCGTCCTCCTGCACGGACTCCAGCGTGTGGGCGATGGCATGGAAGGAGGGCGGCGTGAAGGGCAGCTCCGCCCCGGCCCCCACGTCGAGCAGACCCTTGGCGATGAAGAAGGTGAGGGCGTGGGTGGTGGCCATCACGCGGTCGTGGTCCTCGGGGCTCTGCCGCAGCACCTCGCAGCCGAGGCTGTGGAAGAGGGATTCCAGGCGATCAGCGGCCGCTGGGTGCAGTGGCGAAGGGCAGAGCACCACCCGCAGGGGGCGCTCGGCCCGGGCCAGACTCACGGGCCCGAACAGCGGGTGGGTGCCGGCGTGGGGGATCGCGGCACCCAGGTGGGCGTCCAGCAGGGCACAGGGACCCACCTTGACGCTGCCCACATCGAACACCAGCTGCTCCGGCCGCAGGAAGGGCCGCACCTGCCCGAGAGCGCCCGCCAGGGCCGGAATGGGCACCGCCAGGACGAGGGCTTCGCAGGCAGCCACCAGGCCCTCAGGTCCGGCTGCCCGGCACTCGCCCGGAATCTCCGCCGTGGGGTCCCAGGCCTGATGCGGATGGCCGGCCTCGCGAAGCAGCGAAGCCAGGGCCCGCCCGAAGCGGCCGTATCCCAGGATGCCGATGCGCATGCCGTCCCCTTGGTCCTAGCGGAAATCCTACCGCAGCCCGCCGTGATTCCGCCCCAAGGGTCCCCCGTGAGACGGCCTCAGTCGTTCAGGAGCAGCCGCAGCCATCCCCGCAGTCGCCCTTCTCCTTGCCCTCGGCCTCACAGGCGCAGTCGCCGCCGCAGCAGCCGCCGCCCTCGGTGAGGGTGGACTCCGCCAGAGCCAGCATCATCTGGTGGGGATCACCCTTGACCCGCAGGGCCATGTTCACGGCCTGGATCATGTCGTCCTTGGAGACGCCCAGGGCCTCGAGGCGGCTGGAGTGGGCCCGGAAGGCCCGCTCCGCGTTGGCGCCGACGGCAGCCCCCAGAGCGACGAGGTTCAGGGTGATCTCGGCGAGCCCGGCTTCGGCCTGGGGTTCGGTCTGAGTGGTCATGAAGGCTCCTTGGAAGGGTTTGAGAGAGGGTTCAGACAGGCTCGGCCACCGGGTCTGGACAGGGGAGGGGCTCGCGGGCCGCGCAGCGAAGAGCGCGGGCCTGGGCCTGGTCTCGGTCCAGTTCCGAGGCGGCCGTGACCATGAGCGGCCAGAGCGCCTCCAGCACCTGCCGGGAGTCGGCGGCCTCGGTGAGGGCCACATGCACCCAGCGGCCCACCTTGCGCTCCTGAACCAGGCCGGCGCGCCGCAGATCGGTCAGGTGCTCGGAGACGGTGGAGGGGGCCAGCTGCAGCACCTCCGCCACCTGGCAGACACACAGCTCTCCGTCCCGCAGCAGGGCGAGGATGCGCAGGCGCACGGGATGCGCCAGGGCTTTGAGAAGCTCGACCAGAGGCCGCAGGGTGTTCATCGTCATTTCTCGTATTTGCGAACAGGTAAGTCTACCTCTGCGATAACTCCTTGTCATGCCTCACAACATGAGGTTTGCTGGAAGGACCACACCCGGGAGTTCCACATGCGCCCCACCCCTGTCCTCCTGACGGCTGCCCTGGCGGCCCTGCTTCAGGCCCAGTCCCCCTTCCAGCCCGCGGCTCCGGCCCCCTCCCCGGTGCCCGTGCTGGCGAGCTACCCGGACACCCCCGCCGGGAAGCTGCTTCGGGAGATCAAGGAGCACTCTGCCGTAGTGGCCCGGGTGGAATACCTGGCGGACATGATCGGCCCCCGCCTCACGGGCTCCGAGCCGCTGCGGCGCGCCCAGGCCTGGGCCCTGGCCGAGGCGAAGGTGCTGGGTGCCGTGAACGTCCACGAGGAGGCCTACGACTTCGGCCTGGCCTGGACCCGGGGCACGGACAGCGCCCGTCTGCTAACCCAGAACGGCCTCCGCTTCCGAGTGGATCAGCTGGCTTGGTCCCCGGCCACCAGGGGCCCCGTGCAGGGCGAACTGCTGCTGGTGGATGCCCGCAACCTGGAGGAGCTGCAGGCCTTCAAGGGCCGCCTGAAGGGGCGGATCCTGCTGCGCACCAACCCCGATGACAAGCGGCCCCCGCTCGCCCGCCGCGGCGGCGACATGGCGGCCTACCAGGCGGAGCAGACCGCCATGACCCAGTTCCTCATGGACGAGGGCGCCCTGGCCGTGCTGATGATGTCGGGCCGGAAGAACGGCCTCAGCTTCACCACCAGCGGCCCTGGCCGGGACCCCAAGAAGCCCGCGATCCCCGCCGCCTACGTGCCGCAGGAGCCCTACCGCATGCTGCTCCGGCAGGTGGCGCGCCAGGAGCCGGTGCGGCTGGAGCTCTCGCTCGGCGGGTCCTTCTCCGCCCAGCCCGTGCAGGCCTACAACGTCGTCGCCGAGATCAAGGGCACGGACAAGGCCGAGGAGGTGGTCATCGTCGGCGGCCACCTGGACAGCTGGGACCTGGGCACCGGCGCCACGGACAACGCCACGGGCAGCTCCGTGTCCCTGGAGGTGCTGCGGGCCTTCCAGGCCACGGGCCTGAAGCCCCGGCGCACCCTGCGGGTCATCCTCTGGAGCGGCGAAGAGCAGGGCCTGCTGGGCTCCCGGGCCTACGTGGAGGCCCACAAGGCCGAGCTGGACGCCATCCAGGCCGTCCTCGTCCACGACATGGGCACGGGCATGGTGAGGGGCTTCGAGCTCCAGGGCCGCGAGAACTGCCGGGCCCTCATGGCCCAGGCCATCGCCCCCCTCAACGACCTCGGCGTGCGCGAGCTGCCCCTGCGCGTCATGAACGGCACCGACCATGCGTCCTACGACCGCGCCGGGGTGCCCGCCTTCGCCGCCATCCAGGATCCCGTGGACTACTTCGAAGGCACCCACCACAGCCAGATGGACTTCCCGGATCACCTGCGCCCGGACCAGCTGATCCAGGGCGCCCAGGCCATGGCCGTCACGGCCTGGGAGCTGCTCAACATGGAGGGCCGCCTGCCCCACGGCACCGTTGCCCGGCCCACGCCTCCAGCGGCCCCAGCCGCCGCGTCCCGCTGACCGGCGGAACGGCCCGACTCCTGGCGCCCCGGTCTAGGGCTTGCCCTCGGCCAGCCGCGTCAGGATCTCCAGGGCCTCGGCCGGGCCCATGATCAGGATCTCGTCTCCGGCCTGGAACCGCTCATCGCCGGAGGGATTGAAGCGCAGTCCCGCGCCGG